>AACY020356172.1_pt1 | contig 17674 bp, 14 predicted proteins | sample 267378 | NCBI WGS metagenome assembly AACY02 (sample SAMN02954345, study PRJNA13694) | marine metagenome | biome: aquatic; feature: ocean; material: water; isolation source: isolated as part of a large dataset composed predominantly from surface... | reverse complement strand
CAAGTCGCGCTCCGACAATACCCCTTCGAGTTTATATTCATCCACCACCAGCAGATGTGGAAAGTTTGCCTGCTCGAAAATCTCCTTCGCCACGGTTAAGCGATCGTCCATTTCGACCGTGACGACTCGGGTACGCATAATATCGGCGATAATGATCGGCATGATAAACCCCTTCCTAGGACGTGTATCGTTAATGCACTGTATTACAGATACTTATAACAGACCGATGTTTATTTAGCCAATGTATTAGGGTGGATTTGTGCCTAATCCTGCTCGTCGGTTTCATCCTCTGCCATCAAGGGGTTGCGTAAGTCTTCGGGTAAATGGGCGCCGATATAACGCTGGTACTTTTTCCCCTTGAGTCTATGGGTATCGACCAAGACTAAGCCATCGACACAGTCGCCGAAATCGGCATCGATCCCGAAGGCGAGAAACTTCACTCCATCCTGCTTGCACAGCTCGCCATACTGCTTGTATAGGGTTGGCACAGCGGCGCCCATACTCGCCAGCATTTGTTTGAGTTGCTTAAAGTGGCTTGGGTAATCCTCACCCGAATAGAGTTCATCCAACTGCAACTTGCGCTGCTTTGACAGGCCAAAGGGCGACATGGACACCGCCAGCTGCTCCGTGGGCGCAAACTCCTTAGAGTAGAAATGCACTAACATCTCCCGCGCGCTGCCAGGCAGTTGATTACTGATGGAAACAGGGCCAAACAGGTAGCGGTATTCGGGATGTTTGGCGAGGAAGGCACCAATGCCAAACCAGAGGTAGTCGAGACTGCGTTTGCCCCAATATTTGGGCTGCACAAAGCTGCGGCCAAGTTCTAAGCCTTGTTTGACGAAGGGCATAAAACCGTCGGCATATTGGAACAGGGATTGGCTGTAGAGGGCGTTGTCGCCGTAGCGATTTAGCACTTGCTCACCGCTAGCGAAACGATAGGCGCCGACAATTTCAAACTGTTCTTTATCCCACAGCACCAGATGTTGGTAGTAGGAATCGTATTTATCGATATCGCGGCGCTTGCCCGTGCCTTCACCGACGGCGCGAAAGGCGATTTCCCGCAGGCGACCAATTTCGCGCATGATGGGGTTGCTGTCCTGATGCTGATACAAATAAATCAGCTTGTTATCTTGGGTTTCGCCGAGGAGTTCACATTGTTGCAGCGCGGCTTGCAGCTCTCGGCGCGACTCAGGGTGAGCGATGGCGCTTTGGGTGATAAACAGTGGGTCTTTATCTTTACCGATGCGATACAGATGATTCTTCAGCAGTTTTATCTTGGTCTTTAGCGGAAAGTCCATCGAGCGCACGGCTTCATTAGGGATAAGCTCGCCGATGCGAATGGGCATATTGCGTTTAGCCTGTTTAAACATCTCCTTAACCAGTAGCAGTGTGGCTAAGGGTTTGTAAATCATCGAGGCGCCGTAGAAGGTGGCCGAGTTTTTGGCATCCAAAAAGATTGGCAGCAGCGGCGCATTACAGGAAATCGCCATCTTTAAAAAGCCTGAGTGCCACTGGGTATCGCGCACGCCATTGGGGCGCAGGCGAGAGACTTCTCCCGACGGGAAAATCAGTACCGCGCCTTCATTGCGCAGATGCTGGTGGATTTTTTCGAGGTGCTGTTTCGGCGTGCCGCCCGTCATATTACGCACTGGCAGCAGGATAGAATGCAAAGGCTCGAGCGCCATCAGAAGCTCGTTCGCCACAACCTTGATATCGGGACGAATTTCGCTGACCAGTTTAATCAGGGCAAGGGCATCGAGGGAGCCAATCGGATGATTGGCGAAGATCACCACGCGGCCCTCGCAGGGAATATTTTCGACCTCGTTGGCGGGCACGGTAAAGCTAAAATCGAAGCTGGCGAGCACTTGCTCGACAAAATCGACCCCTTGCAGATAGGCAAACTGATTGGCTATCTCGTTACATTGTTTTTCATTCAACAGGTAACGCAGCATGGCCTTAGTCGGCTTGGCTAACCAAGGTTTGTCCTTGAGGGCGGGCAGGTTTTGCTCCACCACATTATCGACGGTAAAGATCATCGAACTGGCTTTTAAGGCGGGCTGTGGCATGGCTGCTGCTCCGCTGGCTGCTTCCTGCGTTAAAGCATTGGCGCTTAATTTGTTAGGGCTTAATGACTCGGTATTTGAGGTATGAGGAGTTAATTGATTCATGATTAGGCGACATCCCTTGGTTGGATTTCTGCTTGTTTGGGGCTGTGTGTGGCCGTTTGTGGAATAGGTTTTTGGGCTTGAGCGGGCATTTGAATAGGAGCTTTAGGCGGCGTTTGCGCCAGCACAATACTGCTCAGAATATCGAGGTTTACGCTTTGCTCGTTCCAGCGGCAGAGCTGTAGTTCCCCGCTTAAGGTTTCGGTGATCAGGCTGCAGTTTTCGACCCAGTCACCATCATTGGCATAGATTATCTGGCGCTTATCCGGCGTGCTGTATTGGTTCTCTCGAGGGTGAATCGATAGCTCTGGTTGGTGGATATGGCCGCAGATCACGCCATCCACATCATAGTGCTGCGCATAATTCACTACGGCTTGGCGGAAACGGGCGATAGCCGTCTGCGCCTTGCCAACGCGGGATTTGATATAGCTGGCGAGTGACCAATACGGGTAGCCCAAGCGTTCGCGCAGGCGATGGAGGTTGCGGTTGAGGAACAGTAACAAGTCGTAGAGATGATCCCCCAAGATGGCGTAGAAGCGCCCAACGCAAACATCGGCATCGAACTGATCGCCATGCAGCATTAACAGTTTGTGGCCGCCAATACCTTGATGAATATGTTGGCGAGCAATTTTGATATTCAGTAGCGTCAGTTCGGCATAGGGCTTGATTAACTCATCGTGGTTACCCGGCAGGTACATCACCTGAGTACCGTTTTGTGCCAGTTCAATCAGCTTTTGCAATACCTTATTGTGGCTCTCGGGCCAGTGCAGGCGGCGTTTGAGCGCCCATAAATCCACAATATCGCCGACCAGATACAAGTGCTGGCAACGCACGGTATTTAACAGGCTTAACAGATAGTCGGCTTTGCAATCCTTACAACCTAGATGGATATCCGATAGCCAGAGGGCGTTGACTGTGATGGTTTGGCTATTTGCTGCGTTGGCAATATGTGATGTTGAGAAGGAAGTAGTGTTAACACTGGATGGAGCATTGTCGGAGGAGTTGGAAGGAGTGTTACGGGAAGAGTTGCGGGGAGCCTTGAGTACGTCGATAAGCGTGCGATCAAGTCCCCTGTAATTAGCTCCAGTCATCTCATATTCACCCTATGCGGCTGTTGACTGCCTTAGAGATTAGTGACGGGCTTTGACTGAATGATGAAGCTTAAGTGACATGCAGATGACAACAAGGTGGATTAGTCGGGTGTTAACCTGTCACCTCTCTATTTAATTAGAAGTATCCCTATAGGCTCGACGGCGGCATCTGCTGCCAGCTGTCACAGTTGCAACAATGGCAATCTTAACGACCATTGAACTGTTCATTGGCTAAAAGCTTTTTGCCCCAATACGAGATAAGTTTGTCGTCAGGTGTGCAGGATGAATTGTCATTGTTTCCCCAGTGACACGCCGCCCCTCTATTTCACAAAAAGTGTCCCTATAGGCTCGACGGCGGCATCTGCAACACATGGAAGTGTAAATGCCGCGTCCACATCGCCAACGGTCACTGTTGCAACAATGGCAATCTTTACGATCATTGAACTGTTCATTGGTTAAAAGCTTTTTGCCCCCATTCCGTGTTTCGCCTCGTTAGATCAATCGAAAATTCCCACTCCTGCTGCCATACATATTTTTATCTATTTGCCTATGTTTGGCCTTACCAGAAATCGACTAACAATGTATGGGTATACAGTCGTATTTAAATTTAGGTGTTTTGGTATGATTTTTAGACAAAGTCAGTGCGCACTAATTCCATCCGAAATAAATAAAACTCTATAAAATCAGGTGAATATAGTAACTGAATTTTAGTTAATAGGTTTGGAAAACGCGCATGCGCGTTTTTCCAGATGGAGTATTCGTCAGAAAGCTGATAAGTTCTTTGCATACAGATAGTTAACCGTGCGCGTTTTTACTGGTCCAACGAGATAAACGCGCATGCGCACGAATAAAATGTTAAAGCTACTGAATTAATCATTTGGAGTTACATAAAATTGGAAAAAGAAAATACAAGTAATAATACGATACTCTCAATTAAGAACGTGAGAGATGTAGCGATCATAATTTTTATTGCAGTAATGACCTTTAAGGTATTCACCATAGAAATTACATTAAATATGAGTGAGTTTGGCTTTACTGATTTATTGTCGATTATCGTTGCATTTTTCTCTATTGCGCTTTCAGTTGCATTCTATTTCAAAGCAACAGACACGAGTAATCGCTTTTATGATAATTCATATGCATTTACAAAAGAGATGTCAGAGGTCATCGGTAGAATGGAGTCTGGTTTTGGTGAAAAATTAAAGCACTTAGATGAAGGTTATTCAGGAATAAGAGATAAATTTGACCGGCTTCCTTTTGATTCTAGCCAGACCCAAAAAGAACTCGAAAAGGAAAATGCTGAAATAAAAAGGAAAGAAGCAGAGCAAAGAAAAACGCTAGAAGAATTGGCTAAGAAAGCTCATCTGGCTGAAAATGAAAAGCAAGAGTTGTTTGAACATATGAGCAAATTGAGTCGGGAGTTAGAGGAATCGAAGTCTCAAGCTAGACGTTTTGAACGAAGGATGCTTCTAAATGAATCTATTGATGGAGATTCTTTTGAAGTACTTAGTTACCTAGTTAGGCATCTATCTAAGTACCGAGACCCTGATATATCGCCTAGGTCACCACGTTCAAGTTTCAGGTATCTATTCCGGAAATATAGGGAAGAAATCCATCCTGAAGCTATCAATGATCTGAAACGTTTTGGTTTTATCGATGAACGAGGCGAGTTGTCGAGAAGCGCAATCGAGAGAATGATAATGCTCGATCGTAACGTTGCGTAGCTTTAACAAACGCTTCAAGAGGGATTCGTAAACGCGCGCCATTTTCGCTTCGCTACAATGCTGGCTCACGTTTACTCACCCCTTAAGCGGGCGTTAAACCTATAGAAATTTTAATCCGAAACTCAAAAATTAATGTTGGGGATCTAACACGCTTTTGTCTCTTAGCTTTTTGCGTACATACAGCAAATGGGTAGTTAAAATTGGCATTGGGGCAACAGTGACCGTTGGCGACATGGATGTCGCCGTCGAGCCTATAGGGATATATTCACGGCGAGTCACTGGGGAAACAATGACAATAAACTCGTTGAGCAGATCATATGGCTATTTTGCTTTTATTCTTAAACTGAGTAGTGTGGTTACGAGTGGAGTTTGTAAAGTATAAAAAAGGGGAGTCAGTTAATCTGACTCCCCTTGATATTTAAGGTGATGTTGCACTTAGAACAGCAGGTGAGCCACGCCGGCAATCACTGGCAGAGTCACTAAGGTACGCAGTACGAACACCACGAATAGCTCAACAAAATTCACTGGGATCTTACTGCCAATCAGCAGCGCGCCCACTTCACTCATATAAATTAGCTGGGTGACTGATAACGCGGCAATCACAAAGCGGGTCATATCCGATTCGATAGAGCTGGCTAAAATCGACGGGATAAACATATCGGCAAAGCCAACAACGATAGTTTTAGAGGCTTCGGTCGCTTCTGGGATATGCAGCAGTTCCAGTAATGGAATAAACGGCATACCTAAGTAATTGAAGATAGGCGTATGCTCGGCGATGATCAGCGCCGTAGTACCAATGGCCATTACCACTGGGATAATGCCAAATACCATATCGATAACGTTTTTAACGCCTTCATTTAAAACGGCTTTCACACCACCAGCACTGGCAGCTTTCTCGAGTGCTTTATCAAAGCCCCAAGAGAGAGCGCCGTGTCCAGCGGGGATCATCTCATCGTCGGGTTGACGTGGTGTATCGTCGATATAGTTATCTTTTTTCCACGAGAGTGGTGGCAACTTAGGCACAATCACGGCCGCCGCAAAACCCGCTAAACATACGGTCAGGTAGAAGGGCACAAACATTTGCTCTAACTTCACCTGCGAGATCACTACTAAGCTGAAGGTAATTGACACCGCCGAGAAGGTAGTACCGATAACCGCTGCTTCCCTTTGGGTGTAAAAACGCGCTTCGTATTGCTTGCTGGTCAGCAAAATCCCAACGCTACCATCACCTAACCAAGAGGCCATACAGTCGATGGCGCTGCGACCTGGCAGGTTAAACACGGGGCGCATTACCTTGGTCAGCAGGGTGCCAAATAGCTCTAATAGACCGAAGTTTAACAGCAGTGGCAGTAACATACCTGCGAAGATAAACACCGAGAAGAGTACGGGTAATAGGTCGTTCAGTACTAAGGCGCCAGTGCTTGAAGAGTTGATGGCTTCGGGGCCAATGCCAAAGTAGGTCAGCACGATAAAGACGGCGCCGACGACGCGCGTCGCAAGCCAGAGCGGGCTGATGTTGAGTAACCCATTGAGGAAGTGATTGTTCAGCACAAACTTAGGTTTGAGTAACTTAGTCAGCACAGAGGCCAAGGCCATGGCGACAACAATCACAGTCACGATTAAGGTTAATACATCGCTTAACACGCTTTGCAGTGCTTTAGAGATGATTGCGATGGGAATAGTAATCGCATCGTTGTAGCTGATAGGGGTCATAAACAGCAGCAGACCGATCAGCGAAGGGACGATAAAGGTGAGTATCGTCTTAATGTTGCGGTTTTTATGTTCAGTAGCCAATGGTGTACACCTTAAAAGTACGAGTCGCACAAATAAACTTGAACAAATTGCCCCTCAAAGCCGCATGTTAGGCGGATGTTAGGTGCATTTTCATTCAACTCAAAATCGAGAAGGGGGAAGATTACTCGCTTAGCGCCGCTATGTAAAACGATTCGGAAATTTGTTTGAGATAAGCAGCAAAATAGCATAGTTATTTGGGCCATTTCTGAATGCTTATCTTAGTGGATATTTAGCGTAAGCTAGATGTTTTGATAACTAAATCATGCAATTAAATCTTGGTGTTGCAGCGGGTTTATCGAGTTGTTTTATTCTTGATATTGTTAGTGGCCATGGGGGATTTTGTACAAAATTTTCCCTTAGATTCTTCGAATATTCCGCTTTTGCGGTTTTTTTATCCGTTAATGGCAATGGTATTCTGGTCGCTCACCACGCAATGTGAAGCAGTTAACGCGAATTGTAACCGCGACGTTATCGCCGACAATAATCTCAGTGTTGCTGAATGAGTTGTGCATTTTTATGCGGTTTTCACTCGGTATTTGCATATTTCAAATTGAATATTGACTAAGGGCGGGCGCTGCGCGCAAGTGACTAAATAAGCGTAAATAGTGGTGAAATAAAATATTTCTCCTAAAGAGGATGAACGCCGCTTTAATTCTTTTCAATTCCATGTAAGTTAGTACTACTTTTGTTTAGCTAAATTATCCATGACTGTTACAAAAATGAATGTCGCGACAAGAGGTTTTTCGCTCGCCACTAAGTTTGGTTTTCTTGGTATTTTTGGATTATTGCTCGGGATAGGCGTGGCGGTGTTAGGCTTCGATCAGACCGAGACTCGAGCCTTCAACTTTTTGAATCATACCTTGAGTGAATTGGGTACCTATGGGCATTCCGCTCTTGCTGTGGTGCTCAATGGTGGCTTGTTTTTTGGCAGTTTAAGCATTGTGTTTTATTGCCTTTCATCCTTGCAAACCGTAAGTGGTTTTTGGGGCTATCCCTTTTACTGCGCGCTGGCGCTAACCTTTTTAGCTTTGGCTTGCGTGGGATTGTTTCCGGTCAATGTGTATCACCTACATATCCTCGCCCTGAAATGGTTTTTCTACTTCGGCAGTTCGAGTGCCATCTGTTATCTGCTGTGGGCTGGCCTTAATTCACAAAGGCGACAATCTTGGACGCTATTGTTAGCGCTTGTGGTATTGCTGAGTATGATGACCTTTCTCTACGCCCCCTTATTAGAACTGGGCTTAACCGAGGGAGACAGGCCTTTCTATCAAGAAATGGTGTTGCAACTGCCTAGGCCCGATTTATGGTGGCCAGCATTGTTGGAGTGGATTGCGCTTGGGGGGTTATTAAGTTGGACGGCGGCGCTACTGCTCACCCCACAATCACTCGCTCAGGAGCAAGCTCCCGAGTGAGTGATTAAGCTGATAGCCCATCATGCTATCAGTTTAAGCATTTCAGTAGCTTAAGCATTTCAGTAGCTTAAGGATTTCAGTCCCGCTTCGCCAAACCAGTAACCGTTACAGTGCTCATCGCTAAGAGGAAACTGAGCGTCCGTTGCCCCACTCTTTAACGCCTCGACCAGCGCATCGGCCTGAGTGATACAGGCTAAGCTGCTGGGCGAAACCCGAAACACATCGACGCCCATCTTTATCATTTCATTGATTTCGCTGCGTAAATCGACACAGCTGGCCGACTGGGTTTGGATGCCATTTAACCTAAGTAAAGGTTGCGCCTCTTGTGTCTGCGCCAGTAAACCCTTGCTATATTGGCGGCAAACGGTTTCGCAGCTGTCCTTCGACAAGTGTTGATGCCTAGCGGTAAAGCAGCGCGCCGAGTGGGCGAGTGGCAAATAGCCATGGCCAAGCACTTCGACTTCGAATGAGGGCTTGTGCGCGACCACTTGGCTAAGCCAAGTCTTCGACAGTTCTACAGGCATTACAAAGCGCTGCATACCAAAGCGCTGCAAAATATCTAAACTGGCGCGGTTGTAGTTGTTGATGCTGGCGCCGCAGACAAAGGGCAGCTTGTGCTCCTTAGCGAGATACACGGCCGCCATGTCGTTGGCCTCAATGCTAAATTCGCCATTGTCGACTTGACGTTTAAGCTCTGTGTATTCAGAGGGCGCTTCGATAAGGGCGAGCGTCGATAGCACCACCTCTTTACCCGCAGATTTAAGTATTTTCGCCAGTTCGATATAGTCGCCAAACTTGAGTTCGCGTCGACGGCTACAAACGGCTTCACCCACATAAACTAACGGGATCTGGCTGCTGGCCACCTGCTGGTAAAAGTCGATGACCTGCTGTTTTTCCCAGCAATAGAGCAGTGGGCCGAGGGAAATTTTCATAATCGTTTCTTCTTCGTGGTTATCCGAGGGCTATTGCCAATCACGCTCGTAGGCGCCTAAGGTGGTAATTTGTCCTTCGGAGACTTTGGCGAGGGCTTGCTCCCAATGGGCCTGAGTCTGGAATTTATCTGGCTGATTAAGATAAGTATCAATCGCTTGACGCCAAACTTTAGTCACTTGTTCTACATAGGCAGGGCTGCGCTGACGCCCTTCAATCTTAAGTGACACTATGCCCGCCTTGGCAAGCTCTGGCAGCAAGCTAAGGGTATTTAAACTGGTGGGGGATTCGAGCAGATATTGCGGTTTATCATCGTCTTGGGTGAGATAACGGCCCTTACAGACCACAGGGTAGCCCATTTGCTCATCGAGCCCTGACTTATCAATTAAAACCTCGTTGAGGCGGGTCAATCTGTCTTGCCCCTGTTCTTGCCAGCGCACGTGTTTTGCCGGAGAGCAAGAGCCGCCAGTGTTTGGCGATTGGCCAGTAACATAGGAGGATAAGTGGCAGCGGCCTTCGGCCATGATGCACAGACTGCCAAAGGCAAAGACCTCTAAATCGACTGGGCTGACCTTAGCTAAATCGCGCACTTGTTTCATCGACAGCACTCTGGGTAACACCACCCGCGCGATATTAAAAGCTTCTTTATAAAAGCTCAGTGCGCCCAAGTTGGTGGCGCTGGCCTGTACCGATAAATGCAGCGGAATATGCGGATATTGCCTGTGGGCATAGTCGAGCAGTGACAGATCGGCGACGATTAAGGCATCGACGCCAATGCTGGCCGCCAAGTCGATGGCTTGATACCAGCGGTGTTCCTCATTCGGCTTTGGAAAGGTATTCAAGGTGAGGAAGATTTTCTTGCCCCGCTGATGGGTCAGTTTGGCGGCTTCCTGTAATTTTGCGGGGGTGAAGTTTAAGCCCGCGAATGAACGTGCATTGGTATCATCCTTTAACCCAAGGTAGACAGCATCGGCTCCGGCCTGCAGCGCCGACTTTAGCGAGGCCAGGTTTCCTGCTGGACACAACAACTCCATAATGGTGCTCCCGATAAAATAACAGGGGCAGAGTGTAGGGAAGATTGATTGGCGGTGAATTGATTTAAAACAGGTTTAAGATCATAAAATCTCGGTAAACTGGGAGATATAGTGTTTTTTATCCTTAGGTAACTGATTATGTCCGCTGTTTTTTCAGCAAACCTCGCAAAACAACTGCTTGAACTCACCCCAAAGCTGATCCGCTTACCACTCTCCAAAGTGCCCTTTAGCCTCAAGGCCAAGGTGCTTAGCCAACTCCTAACGCAGCTGCTTGCGCCGCAGGCCGAAGATGGCGAGTTAGATTTCTTGGCGGGTAAGTGGGTTGCGATTCGGGTTGAAGATTTAAATCTGTATTTTGAAGTGAGTTTCGATGGCCGCTGGCAGGTGCGTGAACTGACCGATGCCCAGGTTAGCTTTAGTGCCAATTCCGCCGAGCTATTATTGGTCGCCGCGGCAAAAGAAGATCCTGATACGCTGTTTTTCCAACGCAAACTGAGCATCGAAGGCGATACCGAGTTAGGGCTTGAGGTGAAAAACCTACTGCTGAGTATCGAATTTGCCAGCCTGCCGACACCCATTCGCTTAAGCATTGAAAAGCTGGCCGATGCCATTGTGCGTTTGCAGCTTGAGGCAAAACCGACGGTGATTTTAGCTAAATCCCCAAGCTTAAGCTGATGCGAACTTGGCTGTAATCAACCGATAAATAAAAGCCCCGCTGACATTGCGGGGCTTTTATTTAGCTTGGACGGCTAGCGCTCACTCAAATTTTTTGCGTGAGTATGGCAAATTTGACCAACAACTCATCGTGGGACTCGACGCGGTTAGGGTCGGGGTCAATACAGTCAATCGGACAGACGGAGACGCAGGTCGGCTTATCGTAATGGCCTACGCATTCGGTACAGCGGTCTGGGTCGATTTCATAGATTTCTTCCCCCATGGTGATGGCCTGATTCGGACATTCAGGTTCACACATGTCGCAATTGATGCAGCTGTCGTCGATCAGTAATGCCATGCCTTAGCCTGCTTCGTGTGGGTTGCGGGTATCCTGACCTTGGGGCAGGTTACGCAGTAAAATGCCGTGGTTCAGATCAACCTCTTTCGGCACGGGCAAGTAAACGGTATGGCCCGAACCTAATCCCGCTTCAACCGATTCGGCTTTGCGGTTCTCGAGTTGTTCGATGGTGAGGCTGATATTGCCCTGTGGCGTCATTAATTCAACGCTATCGCCGACAGAGAATTTGTTCTTCACTTCGATTTCGGCAAGGCCAGCCAGATTACGTTTACCGGTTAATTCACCCACAAATTGTTGGGTATCGCTGACCGAGTAGCCATAGTCGTAGTTTTGATATTCATCATGCACGTGGCGACGTAAGAAACCTTCGGTATAGCCGCGGTGTGCTAAGCCTTCGAGTTGGTTCATCAAGCTGCGATCGAAGCTCTTGCCTGAGGCGGCATCGTCGATGGCCTGACGGTATAGCTGGGCGGTACGGGCCACATAGTAGAACGACTTAGTACGGCCTTCGATCTTCAGCGAATCGATGCCCATTTTCGCCAAACGCTCAACGTGTTGGATTGCACGTAAATCCTTAGAGTTCATGATATAAGTGCCATGCTCATCTTCAAACGCTGGCATATATTCGCCGGGACGATTGGCTTCTTGCAGTAGGAATATTTGGTCGGTCGCAGGACCCGCTCCTAAGGTTGGCGTTTCGATTTGCACCGCATTTGGGGTGGCAATGATATCGCCCGAGTCAGTTTGCTGCGCTTCGTGCACATCGTATTTCCAGCGACAGGCGTTAGTGCAAGTACCTTGGTTTGGATCGCGCTTATTGATATAACCCGACAGCAAACAACGGCCCGAGTAGGCCATACACAGGGCGCCGTGAACAAACACTTCTAACTCGATATCGGGACAGCGTTGGCGGATTTCTTCGATTTCATCCAAGGACAATTCACGGGATAAAATCACTCGCTTAATGCCTTGGGTCTGCCAGAATTTGACCGACGCCCAGTTAATGGCGTTGGCTTGCACCGATAAATGCACCACCTGCTCAGGGAAGGCCTCACGCACCATCATGATAAGGCCTGGGTCTGACATGATGAGCGCATCGGGCTTCATCGCCACGACCGGTTCCATATCTTTGATATAGGTTTTGAGTTTGGCGTTGTGGGGAGCAATGTTACTCACCACATAAAGTTTTTTACCCAGCGCATGGGCTTCTTCGATCCCCGTTGCGAGGTTTTCCATTTTAAAGTCGTTATTACGAACCCTTAGGCTGTATCTCGGCTGGCCGGCATACACGGCATCTGCACCATAGGCAAAAGCGTAACGCATGTTTTTCAGCGTCCCAGCGGGAGATAACAACTCAGGTTTAAACATAATGACTCTCGAATTGGTTGGTAGATAGAGGCGCAGTGCGCGGGGGCGGCATTTTACACAATCAAAGTAGGGTTATGCAAATCACCTCGTCTAAGATTAGGTATAGTTCGCATTTTACGAATATACCTAGAAGCCTTATGATGACGCAGGTTCTTACGTCGGGGTGTATGGTTTGTTTATGCTATCTAGCCGGATTTATTTTGATGGTTTTTAGTCGACTATGGCTTAAGCGTTAAAGCAATAAGTTGGCGCGTTTAAGATGAAATTGATAACAGTGTCATACAAATAATTAACGTCTGTTGCTTTTTTCTGCCCATCAAATGATAGCCAACTGATATACTCCAACTATTGAAGATTTATGTTTGCAGATTGATGGGAGCGAAGATGTCTACTGAACATCTACTGTTAGTCGGATTACTCAAAAAATTAAAAGATGATGCCTTAGTGTTGCCGACCCTGCCCGAAGTGGCCATGCGAGTGCAGGAAGTGGTGAGTCGCTCCGATGCGAGCCTAAAGCAAGTGGGTGAAGTGATTGGTCAAGACGCCGCAATCTCTGCGCGTATCATTAAAGTGGCCAACAGTGCCTTATATAGCCGTGGTATTCCCGCCGAGAGTATTAGTAGCGCTGTGTCTCGAATTGGCCTCATCCAAATCAAGAGTATTGCGACCTCTGTTGCCATGGAGCAGCTATTTATTTCCACCAATGAAATGGTGTGGGAAGTGATGGATGAAGTGTGGCGCACTTCTATCGATGTGACAGCCGCGGCCTGTGCTATGTTGCAGATGTACAATAAGCGTCGTCCCGGTCAGCTCAATTTAGATACGCTGACATTGGCGGGATTAGTCCATAATATCGGTGCGTTACCGGTTTTGACCGAGGCCGAAGCCCATCCTGAGTTATTCACCAGTATTGATCAATTGCGCTCCTTAGTTCGTAAAATGCAAGGCCCATTAGGGCGCGCGGTATTGAAGAGTTGGGATTTTGCGCCAGAGGTGATGGAAGTGGTTGAGCGTTGGGCGGATTTACCTTATCTGCCAGACCATGTGACCTACTTAGACTTTATCCGTGCCGCTGCTTTCTACACTGGAGAGCTCCGTGCTGGTGCCGATTTCGAGCAACGAATGGATGTCTTTGTTGGTCGTGGCTTACCCGTCTCGGCAAATGATTTAGCTAGTGATGAATTTATGGATAAATTCCATTCAATCAAAGAAAGTTACCAGTAGTCGTCAGGCCTAGAGGGAAGCCATTCTTGCCCTGACTCAGGAAAGAATGGTGAATAAGCTTACGTGGTAAGATTGAGGCCTGAATATGATTATTTTGGGGTTTATCGGTTTAGCACTGGTTATCGTCTTGATAGCCGTGCTGTATATATTACTGGCAAGATACCAAGCGCTGCGATTACAGCAGCGATTTTTGGCGCAATTATGCCCGCAGCTCGATCAACAAAAGATTGAACGCCGTCCCCTCAATATTCCCATTGTGCCGCAGGAGTTTGCGCCGCTTTACCATTCCTTAAACGAGATGCTCGCGGCGCTGCCCGCAGGCATGGGTAAGGATAAACTCACTGGGCTGAATAATCGTGTCGGGCTTAAACGTTCACTCGCCGCATTAATGCCCATCACCCAAGGCACTTTAGTGCTTATCGATATTTATCGCTTTCGCTATGTGAATGATCTCTTTGGCTTTGTGTTTGGCGATATTCTGCTTAAACAATTTGCCGACCGCCTAACTAGCTTAAGCCTTAAACCTAAGTTGATAGCGCGCTTAAACGGTGATGAGTTTTTCCTCTATTACGAGCAAAGTCTGTCCGAGGAGCAACTGCTGCATTTACGCGGCCGATTACAGGTGCCCTTTAAGATTAAAGATACCCCCGTCAGTGTGCGGATGCAGATTGGTTGCCTGCAACTTGCTAAGCACCATGCCGATGTTAGCAATATGCTCAGAAGGCTAGATCTTGCCCTTAAAAAGGCACGTGCGACTCGCAGTGCCATTGCCTGTTATAGCGAGAATGATGATATCCGCCAATTAAGGGAGCTTAAGATTATCGACAGTCTCCCCAGTGGTTTACAGCGGAATCATCTGTATATGGTGTATCAGCCCAAGCAGGATATTCACACGGGCGCTTGTACTCAGGTAGAGGCTTTGATCCGTTGGGAGCATGAAGAATTAGGTTTTATTTCACCGGGTGAGTTTATACCGCTGGCAGAATATGCGGGGATGATCGATTTAGTCAGCCATTGGGCGCTAGAGCAAGTGTTACAGCAGCAGGTGAAATGGCGCACGGCCGGGGTATCTGTGTGTGTGGCGCTTAATCTTTCGACCCGAGATCTCGACAGTGAAACCTTGCCTCAGGATATTGCCGCTCGCCTTGAGCATTATAAATTACCCCCAGAATGCTTAATGATTGAGATCACCGAGAGCACTCTGATGGCCGATTTAAATAAGGCCGTGGATACCCTAGAGAAAATCCGCCGTTTGGGGATTAAATTGGCAATCGATGATTTTGGTACTGGCCATTCATCACTGGCGTATTTAAAGCATTTACCCGCCAATGAAGTCAAAATCGATAAAGCCTTTCTTCGGGATCTTGAGCCGAATAAACCTTCGGAATATATCCTTGAGGCCAGCATCAATATCGCCAAAAAGCTCGGCTATGAAGTGACGGTCGAAGGTGTAGAAACTCTCGAAGTCCATGATATGTTGGTGAATATGGGCGTCGACCGTATTCAAGGGATGGTTTATGCCAAACCCATGCGGGCGGCAGAGCTTGAAATGAACTGGAATCATCTGCGGCCAACGCCAGAGATGCTCTGCGTTAATGGCTCACATCCCTAGACTTATCTTTACATCCCTTGGCTTAATTGGGCAATTAGGTCCGCAGGCATGGGCGCGAGTTGCCGCGCCTGATTCATACACACCATTTCAATGGTGGCGGTGACCGCGGGTTTTTTACCGTTGGGGCGCCAAATTTCCTGATGCCAGACGGTACGATATTTACTCTCAAAATAGAACTTAGTGCGGATATTGATGATATCGGCAAACTCCACTCCTTCATGGCACAGCATGTCGCTGCGATATACCGCAAAACCCAATTGCTGCTGTTGCCAAAGGTCGCGTAAGCGCTCGGCACCAATCACATGTTCACGGGCGCGCTCGAAGTATTTCAAAAAGTTCGGGTGATACACCACGCCAGAAAAATCCGTATCTTCATAGTAAATTTGCACAGGGAAAGAATAACTTGGGCTAAATTGTGGCATGGCGTTTTCGAGATGGAGTATTTAGATTGAGCGCAGTCTAGCGGTTTATCGGGCTAAACAAAACCCAAGATGTGGGTAAATCCGGAGGTTAGGGTTGAGATGTCCAAAGCGACACAAAGTAAAAAGCCATATCCGCCGAAACGGATATGGCTTTTTTGTAGGGTAATCGGTGGCTTAAGCGAGTATCGCTTAGCGAATGATCATCTGATCGCGTTCAGGTCCTACAGACACCATGCTCACGCGCACACCCATCAGGGCTTCGATGCGCTCAACATAATGTTGTGCTGCCTTTGGCAGGCTTTCAAAGGTGCGACAGCCTGTGATGTCTTCGCTCCAGCTTTCCATTTGCTCATACACTGGGCTTAATGCCGCCGTCTGTGGCCAAATCGGGTTTTCAGTGTGTTCGCCTTCGTAGGCTACACAAATCTTAAGATCTTTCATGCCAGTCAGGCAGTCAATCTTGGTCAGGGCGATTTCAGTCGCTGCTTGCAGTTCAACACCGTTACGCGTTGCAACCGCATCGAAGTAACCCATATCACGTGGACGACCCGTGGTTGCGCCGAACTCATTGGCGTTTTTACGGAAATCATCCTGTTCTTCCATCGCAGTAACTAAAGTGCCTGTACCGACAGATGAGCTGAAAGCTTTAGCTACGGCAATTACACGCTCTGGGCGCAGAGCCGGTAAACCACTACCCAGACCTGCGAAAGCCGCCGTCACGTTAGAAGAAGTAGTGTAAGGATACTCGCCGTAAATCAAGTCACGACCCGCGCCTAATTGCGCTTCAAATAACAAGTTAGCATCTTGTTTTTGTAAGGCTTTTAATGGCTCAGTGACGTTGCAAATAAATGGACGCCATGGCGCAGTCACTTCCAATAACCATTGGGTCATTTCGGCGGCCGTTTGGCTAAAGTCACAGCTTGGGTACAGTGCTTTTAACTGGGGCAGTTTCCAGTCGAGCATAAATTGAATGCGTTCTTGCAGCACTTCAGGTTGGTTTAACCAGCCAACCAAAATACCTTTCTTCATCACGCGGTCGCCGTAGGCTGGGGCAATCCCTTGACGGGTTGAACCATAGGCCAGATCGCCTAAACGTTGTTCTTCTAAGGTATCTTCCAGTGCATGGATAGGTAAGCACAGGGTCGCACGGTCAGAAATGCACAGTTTAACTTCAATGCCTGCTGCTTCGACTTCGGCGATTTCAACACTGAGTTTTTCAGGGCTGATCACCATGCCAGGGCCAAGTACTGCGACGCAGTTTGGATTGAAAATACCGCTAGGTAATTGGTGTAATTTGAAGGTGCCAAAGTCGTTGACGACCGTATGGCCCGCGTTGTTACCGCCTTGAAAGCGGACACTCGCTGCAGCATCAGCGGCTAAATAATCTACGATGCGGCCTTTGCCTTCATCACCCCAATTTGCACCCACAACTACGATAGACGGCATAACATCATCTCCACAGGAATTAAGCGGTTATGCTAGACCTGCTTAATGAATAAGAGAAATTAATTATAGTTATCGTCGTGATAAGGAAATCATATATCATAGTATGAGCTAAATTGATGGATGGAGATGAATGTGATGCTCGAACTTCATTGGTTAAAGACCTTCGTGACCTTGGCCGAGTGTAAGCACTTCGGTAAGGCGGCTGCGGCGCTGCATATGACCCAGCCCAATGTCAGTTTGCATATCAAGCAATTGGAGCAGAACACTCGAGTTAAGTTGATTGAGCGCAACCCGTTTAGGTTAACTCAGGCGGGGTTTCGTTTGCTCGAGAGCAGCCAGAAGACCTTGATGGAGCTGCAAGTGTGTCAGGCGGATCTCAATGCCATCAACGATCTCAGTCAAGGCACGCTAACTATTGCTGCCAGCGACATTATTTCGCG
>AACY020556737.1_pt1 | contig 17676 bp, 14 predicted proteins | sample 267378 | NCBI WGS metagenome assembly AACY02 (sample SAMN02954345, study PRJNA13694) | marine metagenome | biome: aquatic; feature: ocean; material: water; isolation source: isolated as part of a large dataset composed predominantly from surface... | reverse complement strand
GCCGACGGCAGCCAGTCGGGCAGGGGCCACGGACCCGCCCTGCGGAAGCGCGGCGCGAGCAGGAGGGGCGGGCCTGTCCAGGGCTCGGCCCGCTCGCGGCGCAGCCGCGGGGTCGCCGCGGCCCCCGAGATCCCGGGCGTGACGCGCCAGACCGGCGTCGCGTGGAGAGCGCCCGGCGCCCGCAACGGCCCCAGATAGGCGAAGGTCAGCGCGGCCCGCCCGCGCGCTGCCGCGACGAAGGCGTCGCTCGCGCGGATTTCGCCCGGCGGGCCGTCCGCGACGCGGTCGATCCAGTCGAAGGGATCCGCGGGATCGCGCCCCTCGGCCGGCGAGAGCGCGCCGAGCGACAACCCGATCCGGAAGCCGAGATCGGGCTCGCCGGCGAGGGGGAGCAGGGCTTCGAGCGCCGCGGGCAGCGCCTCGGCCGCCCGGCCGGGTTCGGGGAAGGCGACGACGGCCCCGTCCGGCGCCGAGAGCGTCAGCGCCCCGTCGCGCGGCGCGCAGGCCGCCTCCAGCGCCGCCACGCGCGCCTCGAACGCGTCGGCCCGGCGTCCGCGCCACGCCCCTCCGGACGACGGGACCGCGCAGAGCGCGACCGTCAGCCCGTCTCTCGCCGCGGCGACCGCCCCGGCGCGTCGGTCCATGGGGTCCGTCCTCCCTCTGCGACAGGTCCGCATCCTGCCGCGCCGGCCGTCGCGCCGGAAGGGGGGCCGCGCGCGGCGCCGCCGCGGCGGCGACGGCCGCCCGGCTTGATGGCGGCGCGCGCCCCGCCGATAGTCCGGTCGCGCCGCGCCTTCGCGACGGCGGGTCTGGAGGCGACGACGTGGACTGGGACGACTTCGCGGACCGGGCGAAGCGCGCCGCCGACTGGGCCGCGCGCTATCACGTGACCCTGCGCGACCGTCCGGTCCGCGCGCGGACGCGGCCGGGCGAGATCGCGGCGCTGCTGCCCGACGCGCCGCCCGAAGACCCCGAATCGATGGACGCCGTGCTGGCGGATTTCGAGCGGATCGTGCCGCCCGGCCTCACCCATTGGCGGCATCCGCGCTTCTTCGCCTATTTCCCCGCGAACGTCGCGCCGCCCTCGGCGCTGGCGGAGATGCTCGTCTCCGTGATCGGGGCGCAATGCATGCTCTGGCAGACCTCGCCCGCCGCGACGGAGATCGAGGGCGTGATGGTCGACTGGCTGCGCCAGGCGCTCGCCCTGCCGGAGGGCTTCACGGGCGTGATCCAGGACAGCGCCTCCTCGGCCACGCTCTCGGCCGTCCTCACCATGCGCGAGCGCGCCACGGGCCACAGCGGCAACCGGGAGGGCCTCGCGGGCAAGGGCGCGCTGCGGATCTACTGCTCCGAACAGGCGCATTCCTCCGTCGATCGCGCCTGCTGGGTGGCGGGCGTCGGACAGGAGAACCTCGTCAAGCTGCCGACCACGGGGCCGCTGCACGGCCTCGATGTGGCGGCGCTGCGGCGCGCGATCGCCGAGGACCGGGCGGCGGGCCGCGTCCCGGCCGGGATCGTGGGCGTCACCGGCGCGACGGGGGTCGGCGCCTCCGACCCCCTAGAGGCGGTCGCGGGCGTCGCGCGCGAGGAGGGGCTCTACGCCCATCTCGACGCCGCATGGGCCGGGTCGGCGATGATCTGCCCCGAGTTCCGCGAGACGTTCTGGCGGGGCGCGGGCGGTTTCGACAGCATCGTTTTCAACCCGCACAAGTGGCTCGGGGCGCAGTTCGATTGCTCGGTGCAGTTCCTGAAGGACCCCCGGCCGCAGCTCGACGCGCTGCGGATCGAGCCCGAATATCTCCGGACGACCGGCGGCGGCGTCACCAACTACTCGGAGTGGACCATTCCGCTCGGCCGCCGGTTCCGGGCGCTGAAGATCTGGTTCCTGATCCGCGCCTACGGCCTCGAAGGGCTGCGCCGCCGCATCCGCGACCATGTCGCCTGGGCGCGCGACCTCTGCGAGGAGATCCGGGCCATGGAGGGGTTCGAGATCGCGACGGAGCCGATTCTGAGCCTCTTCACCTTCCGCTGCCCCGGCGACGACGCGGCGCAACAGCGTCTGGTCGACGCGCTGAACGACGACGGGCGGATCTATCTCACGCAGGGGCGCTTCGGCGGGCGGAAGGTGATCCGCCTCCAGGTCGGCCAGTTCGACGCGACCCGGGACGACGTGATGACGGCCGCCCCCGTGATCGCCGAGGTCTGGCGCGGCCTCGCCCGCGCGGCGCCCGGCTGACCTACGCCTCGCCGCTCGCGGCGAGCAGCGAGGCGTTGCCGCCCGCGGCGGTCGTGTCGACGCAGACATGGCGCTCGTGCACGAGCGCGTCTTCGAGACCGTCGCCGGTGAGCAGCGGAACGATGGGGCCCGCGCGCGCCGCGAGGGCGCGCCGGTAGGCCCGGCCGGAGGCCGCGTCGCCCTGCCAGACCACCGCGTCGAGCCGCGGCGCGGCGGCGAGGGCCTCGGGCGGCGCGACGCCGTCGAGCCCCTCGACCGCGCCAGGCGCGCAGGCGAGCGCGGCGCACCCCGAGGCGCGCGCGCGCCGGGCCTGCTCCGCCGCCGCCTCCGCGCCGGGGCCGAGGCAGAGCACGGTCCCGCGCGCGAAGGTCGCGTAGCGGTTCGACTCGCCCGTCGGGCCGGGCAGCGTCCGCGTCTCCAGCGGCGCGGCCGACGGCGCGGGCAGGGCGGCGAGCGCCTCGATCACTTCGGACGGAGAGAGCGCCCGGCCCTCGGCGGCGGGCGGCTCGGGGATCCGGGTCGCCCGGAAACGCGGGAGGTAGCGCGGGCCGCCCGCCTTCGGGCCGGTGCCCGACAGCCCCTCGCCGCCGAAGGGCTGCGAGCCGACGATAGCGCCGATCTGGTTGCGGTTGACGTAGAGGTTCCCGACGCGGGCGCGGGCGACCACGGCGTCCACCCGGTCGTCGATGCGGCTGTGGACGCCGAAGGTCAGGCCGTAGCCCCTGGCGTTCACGGTCTCGACCACGCGCTCGAGATCGGCCGCCTCGAAGGTCGCGATGTGGAGGACGGGGCCGAACACCTCCTCCTCCAGCGCGTCGATCCCCGAGACGCGGATCACGGTCGGCGGGACGAAGCAGCCCTTCGACGGCGCCGCGAGGCGCTTCGCGACGCGGCCCTCGGCCGCGGCGCGCGCGATGTGCGCCTCGATCCCCCCGCGCGCCTCGGCGTCGATGACGGGGCCGACGTCGGTCGAGAGCGCCCACGGATCGCCGAGCCGCAGCGCGTCCATCGCGCCGAAGAGCATGGTCTCCAGCCGCTCCGCGACGTCGCGCTGCACGTAGAGCACCCGCAACGCCGAGCAGCGCTGGCCTGCGCTCTGGAACGCGGAGGCGAGGATGTCGCGCACCGCCTGTTCGGGCAGCGCGGTCGAGTCGACGATCATGGCGTTGAGCCCGCCGGTCTCGGCGATCAGCGGCGCGCTCGGCGGCAGATGCTCGGCCATGCCGCGATGGATCGCCTGCGCGGTCGCGAGCGAGCCGGTGAAGCAGACGCCCGCGACGCGCGGGTCCGACGTCAGCGGCCCGCCGACGGTCGGCCCGTCTCCGGGCAGGAGCTGCAGCGCGCCGCGGCGCACGCCGGCCTCGTGCATCAGCGCGACGGCGCGGGCGGCCATGAGCGGGGTCTGCTCGGCGGGCTTGGCGAGGACCGCGTTCCCGGCCGCCAGCGCCGCGGCGATCTGGCCGGTGAAGATCGCGAGCGGGAAGTTCCAGGGCGAGACGCAGGCCATGACGCCGCGGGGATGGCCGTGATCGGCCAGGCGCTCGGCCTCGGCCGCGTAGTAGCGCAGGAAGTCGACCGCCTCGCGCAGCTCGCCCACCGCGTCGAGCAGGGTCTTGCCGGCCTCGCGGGCGGCGAGGGCGAACAGCTCGCCGAAGCGGGCCTCGTAGAGATCGGCGGCCCGGCGGAGAACGTCCGCCCGCTCGGCGGGCTTCAGGCGCTCCCAGGCCGGGGCGGCGGCGGTCGCGGCGGCGACGGCGGTCTCGACATCCGCCGCGGTCGCGTCGACGACCTCTCCCACCACGTCCTCCGGATCGGCGGGGTTGCGCGCCGCGCGCGGCTCGGCGCCGGCGACGGGGCCGTCGATCAGCGGCGCGGCGCGCCAGCGATGGGCGCGGAAGGGCGCGCGCGCGGCGTCGATGGCGGCGAGGTCGTCGGCGTCGGCGAGGTCGAAGCCCATCGAATTGCGCCGGCCGGGGAAAAGGTCGGGGCCGGGGACGATGGCGGGATGGCGGGGTGCGGGCAGCGACGCCTCCGCCTTCGCCAGCGGGTCGGCGGCGATGGCCTCGGGCGCCACGCGCTCGTCGACGATCTGGTGGACGAAGGACGAGTTCGCCCCGTTCTCCAGCAGGCGCCGCACGAGGTAGGCGAGCAGGTCGCGATGCGCGCCGACCGGGGCGTAGATCCGGCAGGGGACGCCGCTTTCCGCGCGCACGGCCTCGTGCAGCGGGCCGCCCATGCCGTGGAGGCGCTGGAATTCGAAACCCTTGGCGCGGTTCCCGGCCAGCTCCATCACCGCGGCGGCGGTGTGGGCGTTGTGGGTCGCGAACTGCGGATAGATCCGGTCGCGCATCGCCATCAGCCGCCGGGCGCAGGCGATGTAGGAGACGTCGGTCGCGGTCTTGCGGGTGAAGACGGGGAAGCGTTCGAGGCCGAGGGTCTGGGCGCGCTTGATCTCGGCGTCCCAGTAGGCGCCCTTCACCAGCCGGCAGGTCACGCGCCGGTCGAGCCGCTCGGCCAGCGCGTGCAGCCAGTCGATCACCGGCAGCGCGCGGGGCGCGTAGGCCTGGATCACCACGCCGAAGCCGTCCCACCCTTCGAAGGCGGGGTCCGAGAGGACCTGTTCGACCACGTCGAGCGACAGTTCGAGGCGCTCGGACTCCTCGGCGTCGACGTTGAGCTGCATGTTGGCCGCCTTCGCCTTCAGGGCGAGGGCCTTCAGGCGCTCGGCGACCGTTGTCTCGACGCGCGCGCGCTGGGCCACCTCGTAGCGGGGGTCGAGGGCGGAGAGCTTGACCGAGATCCCCGGATTGAACCGGGGGTCGGGATGCGTCGCCTTCGGCGCGATGGCCGCGATCGCGCTCTCGTAGGCGTCGTAGTAGCGGCGCGCGTCCGCGTCGGTGCGCGCGGCCTCGCCCAGCATGTCGTAGGAATAAAGATAGCCGCGCTTTTCCTCGGCGGCGGCGTTCGACAGCGCCTCGCGGATGTCGCGGCCGAGGACGAACTGGCGGCCGAGCTCCTTCATCGCCTGCCCGACGGCGGTGCGGATCACCGGCTCGCCGAGGCGGCGGATGGCGTTGCGGAGGTGGCCCGCGGGGCCGGGCGCCTCGTCATCCGACAGCACGCGGCCCGTCAGCATCAGCGCCCAGGTCGAGGCGTTGACGAGCGGGGAGGTCGCGCGGCCGAGATGGGCGGACCAGTCGGAGGCGGCGATCTTGTCCTCGATCAGCGCGTCGATGGTCTCGGCGTCGGGCGTGCGCAGGAGCGCCTCGGCCAGGCACATCAGCGCGACGCCTTCCTGCGTGGAGAGGCCGTATTCGGCGAGGAAGGTCTCCATGAGCCCGGGCCGGCTTTCGGAGCGGACCCGGCGCACGAGGGCGACGCCGCGGTTTTCGATCCGGGCGCGGTCGGCGGCGTCGAGCCCGCAGGCCTCGATCCGCTCGCGCAGCACGGTTCCCTCGTCGGCGCGCGCGGCGGCGCGGATGGCCTCGCGGGGCGGCGGTGCGGCGGCGTCCGGCATGGCGGGCTCCTTCGATCCGTTGGCGTGAAGCTAGCGGACGGACCGGGTGGTTTCGAGTCGGGTCTCGGTCGTCGCTGGCTCCGCGCTCGCGCCGGCGGCCCGGTCTCCCCTCCGTCGCCGCGGCCGCTCAAGGCTCGATGGGGAGCGGCGCGTCGGCCTTGATCTCCTCCATCGAGAGCAGGGAGGTGACGTTGTAGATCGGCACCCGCGCGATCAGGCGGCGGTAGAAGGCGTCGTAGGCCTTCGCGTCGCGCACGCGAACCTGGAGCACGTAGTCGATCTCCCCCGCGAGGCGGTGCGCGGCGACGATCTCCGGCAGGTCGTGGACCGCCTTCACGAACGCGTCGAGCCAGCCGGGTTCGTGCTGCGCCGTGCGCACCAGCACGAAGAAGCAGGCGCCGAGGCCGACCGCCTCCGGGTCCACCGTCGCGGCCTCGCGGCGGATGACGCCGGTCTCGCGCAGGCGGCGGATCCGGTTCCAGACGGGCGTCTTCGAGGCGCCGAGCGCCTTGGCGAGCGCCTCCAGCGGGCGGGTCGCGTCGCGCTGGAGGGCGGCCAGGATTTTCCGGTCGAGCGCGTCGAGACGGGCCGGCGTCCCGGCGTCTGCTTGGTCGGAGGACATCCGGTCTGCCTTCCCATTCAAATAAGGACACAGTTCCTTCTTTCTTTCAACATCTATCTCGGAAGGGGAAATCTTCCTAGTTTCATTTCGTGGCCGCGGCGACGAGGGAGCCCCGCAGATGCGCTGCTTTCCGATCTTTCTAGACCTCCGGGGCCGGCGCGTGCTCGTCTCCGGCGGGGGCGAGACGGCGCTGGCGAAGCTGCGTCTCCTGCTGAAAACCGAGGCGCGGATCTGCGTCTACGCCGCCGAGCCCGCGCCCGAGCTGCGCCTCTGGGCCGCCGAGGGCCGCGTGATCCTCACCGAGCGCGCGCTCGGTGAGGGCGACGCGCTCTGCGCCGCGCTCCTCTACGCCGCCAACGCCGATCCGGCGGAGGACGCGCGGGTCGCCGCGATCGCGCGGCGCGCCGGCGCGCTCGCCAACATCGTCGACGATCTGGAGGGCTCGGACTTCATCACGCCCGCGCTCGTGGACCGCGACCCGGTGACCGTCGCCATCGGCACCGAGGGCGCGGCGCCGGTGCTCGCGCGGCGGATCAAGGCGGAGACCGAGGCGCGGCTCGACCCCGCGCTCGGCGCGCTCGCCCGCATCGGCGCGGCGCGGCGCGCGGACGTCGCGCATCTGGGCGGCGCCGAGCGCCGCCGCCTGTGGTCGCGCTGGTACGACGACGCCGGGCCGCGCGCCTTCGCCGAGGGCGGGGAGGACGCCGCGCGCGCCGCGCTCGACGCGCTGATCGCCGGGCCCGAGGAAACGCCGCGCGGGGGCTTCGTCCGCCTCGTCGGGGCTGGTCCCGGCGACCCGGAGCTGCTGACGCTGAAGGCCCGCAAGGCGCTGCACGAGGCGGACGTCGTGATCCACGACCGGCTCGTCGGCGCGGGCGTGCTGGAGCTCGCCCGGCGCGAGGCCCGGCGCGTGGAGGTCGGCAAGATTCCGGGCGGGCCGTCCTGGCGTCAGCAGGACATCGACGCGCTGATGATCGCGGAGGCGCGGGCCGGCCATGTCGTCGTGCGGCTGAAGTCCGGCGATCCGGGCGTCTTCGGCCGGCTCGACGAGGAGCTCGACGCGCTCGCCGCGGCGGAGATCGCGCATGAGGTGATCCCCGGCGTGACGGCCGCCGCCGCCGCCGCGGCCTCGGCGAAGGTCTCGCTGACGCGCCGCGGGCGGAACAAGGCGATCCGCCTCATGACCGGTCACGACGTCGACGGCTTCGCCGAGCACGACTGGCGCGCGCTCGCCGCCCCCGGCGCCACCGCCGCGATCTACATGGGCGTGCGCGCGGCGCGCTTCCTGCAGGGGCGGCTGATGCTGCACGGGGCGGACCCGGCGACGTCGGTGACCGCCGTCGAGAACGCGTCCCGCGCCGAAGAGAAGATCGTCGCCGCCCCGCTTTCGCGCCTGCCAGAGGCGCTGGCGGAGGCGGGCGTGCGGGGTCCCGCGATCCTGTTCCTCGGCCTCGCCCCTCGCGGCGCCCTCGCCGCCGTCGACCACCTCGCCGAGCCCGCCCTCGACGCCGCCGGAGCCCTCTGATGCCGAAGGCCTTCCACCCCAGGATCGTGAGCGCGAACGACCTGCTCGACGGCGACGTGGTCTATCTAGACGCCGCGGGCGGCTGGACCCGCGCCCTCGCCGAGGCCGCGGTCGCCCGAGACGCGGAGGCCGCCGAGGCGCTTCTCGCCTGCGCCGCCGCCCAGCAGTCCCGCGTGGTCGGCCCGGCGCTCGCCGACGTGGCGCTGGAGCCCGGCGGCCCCCGCCCCCTCCATTTCCGCGAGGCGTTCCGCGCCCGCGGCCCCTCCCACCGCCCGGATCTCGGGCGCCAGGCGGAGCGACCCTGATGTATCGCTACGACGAGTTCGACGCGGCCTATGTCCGCGACCGCGTCGCCCAGTTCCGCGGGCAGGTGGAGCGCCGCCTCTCCGGCGCGCTGACCGAGGACGAGTTCAAGCCGCTCAGGCTGATGAACGGGCTCTACCTCCAGCTCCACGCCTACATGCTGCGCGTCGCGATCCCCTACGGCACGCTGGACGGCGCCCAGATGCGCGCGCTCGCCGAGATCGCCGACCGCTGGGACCGCGGCTACGGCCATTTCACCACCCGCCAGAACATCCAGTTCAACTGGGTGACGCTGCGCGACGTGCCCGACGTGCTCGACCGGCTCGCGGATGCGGGGATGCACGCCATCCAGACCAGCGGCAACTGCATCCGCAACGTCACAGCCGACCACTTCGCCGGCGCCGCGGCGGACGAGATCGAGGACCCGCGCCCGACCGCCGAGCTGATCCGGCAGTGGTCCACCGACCACCCGGAGTTCTCCTTCCTGCCGCGCAAGTTCAAGATCGCCGTCACCGGCTCGCCGAACGACCGCGCCGTGACGAAGGCCCACGACATCGGCCTGCGCATGGTCCGCAACGCAAGCGGCGCGCCCGGATACGAGGTGGTCGTCGGCGGCGGCATGGGCCGCACGCCCATGATCGGCAAGGTCTTCCGGGACTTCCTGCCGAAGGCCGAGCTGCTGCCCTATCTCGAGGCGATCCTGCGCGTCTACAACCTGCACGGGCGGCGGGACAACAAGTACAAGGCCCGCATCAAGATCCTCGTCCACGAGGAGGGCTTCGAGGCCGTCCGCGCCGAGGTCGAGGCCGAGCACGCCCGCCAGATGGCCGAGACCGGCGGCCCCGCCGTCGCGCCGGACCCGGCCGAGGTGGCGCGCATCGCGGCCTATTTCGCGCCGCCCGCGCTCGCCCGGAAGCCCGCGCGCTCGGAGGCGCTGGCGCGCGCGACGGCCCGTGACCGGGCCCTCGCCGCCTGGGTCGAGACCAACACCACGCCCCACCGCGAAGCCGGCCACGCCATCGTGACGGTCTCGCTGAAGGCGACCGGCGAGGCGCCCGGCGACGCGACCGCCGACCAGATGCGCGCGCTCGCCGACTTCGCCGCGCTCTACAGCCGGGACGAGCTGCGCATCTCGCACGAGCAGAACGTCATCCTGCCGCATGTGGCGCTCGACGACCTGCCCGCGCTCCACGAGGGGCTGAGGCTCTACGGCCTCGCCACCGCCAACGCGGGGCTCATCACCGACATCATCGCCTGCCCCGGCCTCGACTACTGCGCGCTCGCCACCGCCCGCTCGATCCCGATCGCGCAGGACCTCTCGCGCCGCTTCGCGAGCCCCGAGCGCGCCCGCGCCATCGGCGAATTCACCATCAAGATCTCCGGCTGCATCAACGCCTGCGGCCACCACCATGTGGGCCATGTCGGCATCCTCGGGCTCGAGAAGGCGGGGGTGGAGAGCTACCAGATCACCCTCGGCGGCGATCACACCGAGACCGCCGCCATCGGCGAGCGCGCCGGCCCCGGCTTCTCGGCCGAGGAGGTCGGGCCCGCGATCGAGCGGCTGGTGGACGCTTATCTCGGGCGCCGCTCAGGCCCGTCGGAGCGCTTCGTCGACGCCTATCGCCGCCTCGGCGCCGCACCCTTTAAGGCGGCGCTCTACGGCGCGCGGGAGGCCCGCGATGCGGCATGAGCGCTTCGACGCGGCGGAGGCCGCGCGCGCCCTCTCGGAGCGCTACGCCGGGCTCTCAGCACAGGAGATCCTCGCGCGCGCGCTGACCGAGGACCTGCCTGGCCGCGTCGCCCTCGTCTCGTCCTTCGGCGCCGACAGCGCGGTGCTGCTCGCGATGGTCGCCGGGATCGACCGCCGAACCCCGGTGCTGTTTCTGGAGACGGGCTTCCTCTTTCCCGAAACCCTCGCCTATCGCGCCGATCTCGTCACCCGCCTCGGCCTCTCGGACGTGCGCTCCCTCGGACCGCATGAGGCCGACCGGGCGACCGCCGACCCCGACGGAACGCTCCACGCACGCGACCCGGACGCCTGCTGCGATCTGCGAAAGTCCGCGCCGCTCGCCCGCGGCCTCGCGCCGTTCGCAGCATGGATCACGGGACGTCGGCGCGACCAGACCCGCGCCCGCGCCGCGATGCCGCTGGTCGAAGCCGACGCGGGCGGGCGGTTGAAGCTGAACCCGCTCGCCGACTGGTCCGCGGCCGACCTCCACGCGTTTCGCGACGCCGCGGCGCTGCCGGCGCACCCGCTCGTCGCGTGGGGCTTTCCCTCCATCGGCTGCGCGCCCTGCACGACGCCGGTCCGTCCGGGCGAAGACCCCCGCGCCGGGCGCTGGCGGGGCGTCGCCAAGGACGAATGCGGCATCCATTTCGAGAACGGCGTCGCCGTCCGCGCGCCCGGCGACGCGGCCGCGATGGACCGTGTCTGAAGGAGAGACGCCCATGCCCCTCGTCACCTCGCAGGGTTTCGCGCCCGACGACGCGCCCGACTGGCGGCGCGCCGACGACCCCGGCGCCGCCGTGCTGCTCGAACCGGGAGAGGACGCGCGCGCGCTCGCAGCCCATCTCGGCGCGATCGCTCTGATCGGCGTGCGGATGACCGCCTTCGCAGACGGCCGGGCCTTTTCGGTCGCGCGGCGGCTGCGGGCGATGGGCTACCGGGGCCGGCTGCGCCTCGTCGGGTCGCTCGTCGCCGACCAGTGGCCGCTCGCGCGCGCGGTGGGCTTCGACGAGGCGGCCGTTCCCGAGGCGCTCGCCGATCGTCAGCCCGCGGAGGACTGGCGCCGCGCCGCGGCGCTGCGGGCGACGCCGCCTTTCGCAGCGCGCAGAGGCGCCGCCTGACCGCATCGGCGCGCAATATCGATAAATTCTATCAAAGATCGCCGATCTCAGGCGGCGAAGGTTGATTTCGTAATATTTTTGTCGTGCTGTGGTCGCCTTGCTGTCATGGAGGCGACATCGTGCGATCCCTCGGCGCCCTGTTCGGCGCGCTCGTCCTCGCCGCGCCGGCCTCGGCCGCGAATTTCTACGCAGCGGGCTTCTCGGGCGCCTTCACCCAGGCGGTCGCGCTCGGCCCGTCGAACGAAGTCGTGGCGTGCCGCGCCGCGGCGGCGCTTGGCGAGGGCCTTGCGGTGCGGATCGAGCGGTGGACGCATGCCGACGGGCTGCGCATCGTGCTCAGCAGCGACCGGGCCTTCGACGTGCACATGGTGCCGGTCGACGCGCTCGCGGACGGACGCCGATTCGATCTCCCGCGGGCCGACGAGGACGGACCGGACGGTCTGGACGCGCTCGGCGCCGTCGCGGTGCGGCTCACCCCCGCGGCGGAGGCGGCGCTCGTGACCGCCCAACGCCCGGCGCTCGACGCCGAGGGCTACGAGATGCCGCTGCCCTCAGGGCTCGCCGGCGCAGTCCGCTTCCTCGCGCGCTGCGGGGCCTGACGCCTCCACCGACGCTCACGCGGCGCCCAAGCCGTTGATCCCGCGGGCGAGACGGGCGATGGTGCCCTCCGCGCTCTCCCCAAGGTGGTCTCGATGGCGGTCCAGCCCGATCCGATTCTGCTGAACGCCGCGGTCTATCTCGCCTCGGCCGTCGCCGCGGTGGCGGTGTTCAAGACGCTCGGGCTCGGCTCGATCCTCGGCTACCTGTTCGCCGGCGCGCTGATCGGCCCCGCCGGCTTCGGGCTGATCGGTGAGAGCGCCGAGGTCCTGCACATTGCCGAATTCGGGGTCGTGCTCCTGCTCTTCGTGATCGGGCTCGAATTGCAGCCCGGGCGCCTCTGGCGGATGCGGATGGAGATCTTCGGGCTCGGCCTCGCGCAGGTGCTGATCACGGGCGCGATCATCGGCGACGCGCTCTACCTGCTCGGCTTCTCGATCGGCGGCGCCGCGCTCACCGGTCTGGCGCTCGCGCTGTCGTCGACGGCCTTCGGCGTGCAGGTGATGCGCGAGCGCGGCGAGTTCGGGTCGCCCTACGGTCGCCGCGCCTTCTCGATCCTGCTGTTGCAGGACCTCGCGGTGGTGCCGCTCCTCGCGCTCGCGGCGTTCCTGGCGCCGTTCGGCGAGGGCGACGCCTCGGTCGAGTCGGTCGGGATCTCGCTCGCGGCGATCGCGGGGCTGCTTCTGGTTGGGCGCTACGGGCTGCCCTGGCTGTTCCGCGCGCTCGCCGCGGCGAAGGCGGACGAGGTGTTCACGGCCGCTGCGCTGCTCGTCGTGGCCGCCGCGGCGCTCGCGATGCAGAGCGCCGGGCTCTCGATGGCGATCGGCGCGTTCCTCGCCGGCGTGATGCTCGCGGAGACCGAGTTTCGCCACCAGCTGGAGACGGACATCGAGCCGTTCCGGTCGCTGTTTCTCGGCCTCTTCTTCATCGCCGTCGGCATGTCGGTCGACTGGGCGCTGGCGGCGGAGAGCTGGCCGCTGGTGCTCGGCGGCGCGGTCGCGCTCTTCGCCGCCAAGGGCGCGGTCCTGTTCGGGCTGGCGCGGGTCCGCGGCTCCTCGGTGATGGACTCGCTCAGGATCGCCTCGACGCTCGGCCAGTCGGGCGAGTTCGCCTTCGTGCTGCTCGCCATCGCGTCCGACAGCTGGCTGATCGGGGCGCGCGACGCGGGGCTGCTGACCGCGACCGTCGGCGTCTCGATGGCGCTGACGCCGATGGCGGTGAAGGGCGTCGATCTCTGGCGGGACCGGGTGGAGCGGCGGCGCGAGGCCGAAGGGCTCGACGCCGTGACGCCGGGCGGGCCGGGCGCGGTGATCGTCGCCGGGTTCGGCCGCACGGGCCAGGTGATCGCCCGCATCCTGCGCATGCGCGGCTTCGACCTGACGCTGATCGACAATTCGCCGCAGCGGATCAAGATCGCCCGCGAGCTCGGCGACAAGGTGCTGTTCGGCGACGGCTCGCGCCTCGACGTCCTCACGATGGCCGGCGCCGCTGAGGCGCGCGCGATCTTCCTCTGCATCAACGACCGCGAGGGCGCCAAGAAGGCGGTCGGACGGCTGCGCGAACGCTTTCCCGACCGGCTCATCCTCGCCATGACCTATGACCGTTTCTCCGACGTCGAGATGCGCGAGGCCGGGGCGGACGACGTGGTCCGCGAGACCTTCGAAAGCGCGGTCTGGCTCGCGCGCCGCGGCCTCGAGCTCATGGGCGACAATCAGGACCTCGAAGCGCTGATCGAGGAGTTCCGGCGGCGCGACGAGGAGATGCTGCGCCTCCAGATCGAGCACGGCGCAACCGAGGGCGTGCGCAAGATGCGCGAGAAGTACCGGATCGGGCGCGCCGGATGATCGCGGTCGACGCGACGGCCGTGACCGACCCGGACGCGCTGCGCCTGATCGGCGAGAGCGAGGACGAGCTGGCGTCGCTCTACGCGCCGGAGGTCCGCAGCGCCTTCTCCCCCGAGGAGCTGATCGCGGCCCGGGTCTTCTTCGTCGTCGCGCGCCGGGACGGCGCGGCCGTGGGATGCGGCGGGCTTGCCGAGCTTTCGGACGGGGACGGCCGCTTCGGCGAGTTGAAGCGCATCTTCACCACGCGGACGGCGCGGGGGACCGGCGTCGGCCGCGCCGTCCTCGCCGCGCTCGAGGCCGAGGCCGCCCGCCGCGGGCTTCCGATCGTCCGTCTCGAGACCGGCGAGGCCAGTCCCGAGGCGATCGCGCTCTACGCGGCCTGCGGCTACGCGCGCCGCGGCCCGTTCGGCGGCTATGTCGAGAACGGCTCGAGCGTGTTCATGGAGAAGCGGATCGGCGGCGGCGCCTGAGCCGGCGCCTCATCGCGCGGGCAGGTCGCGGAAGCGCGCCATGAAGCGGCGGTCGATGCGGTCCTTCCAGCGCCACACCCAGGCCCCCTCGACGCAGAGCGCCCCGCGCGCGGCGATCGCCGATCGCCCGCCGGTCGAGAGGATCGAGAGCCAGCGCGCCTGCGGCGTGAAGGGACGCGGCGGCGCGCCCTGCGCCGCGCGGCGAAGAGTCTCCGCCAGCGCCGGCCCCTGCCGGACCGCGAAGACCCCCGCCTTCGGCCGCGGATGATCGAGCGACGTCGCGCAGTCGCCGACGGCGAAGACGTCCTCGAGACCGTCGAGCTGAAGCGTCGCCCGCGCGGCGAGGAACCCGTCCGGCGCCCGGGGCAGCGCAGAGGTCTCGAACCACGGCGCCGGCGCGGCGCGCGTCGTGACGAGCGCCGCGTCCGCCGCGATCGCGCGGCCGGAGCGCAGATGAACGGCGTCCGGGGTCACCCGGACCGCCGGATCGTCCTCGATCAGCGCGACCTCGGCCCGCTCAAGCGCCCGTCGCGCGCGTCGCCGCGCCGCGGCGTTGAAGCCCTCCAGCAGCGCGCCGCCCGCCGTGAGGGCGAAGGCGTATCGGTTCGGGTCCTCGCCGGCGGCGCGGGCGTCGTCGCGCAGCCGCCGGCGGATCGCGAGGACGAGTTCGAACCCCGCCGCGCCGCCGCCGACGACGCAGAAGCGCCGCGGCCCGTCCGGCGCGCGGGCGCGGTCGGCCAGCGCCGCCCATTTCGGCCAGAAGGTCGAGACCGGCTTGACGGCGACGGCGTGCTCCGCCGCGCCCGCGATCCCGTCGAGCGCCGGGGTGATCCCGACGTCGAGCGAGAGCAGGTCGTAGGCGAGCGCCTCGCCGCTCGCGAGCCGGACGAGCCGCGCCGCGGCGTCCACGCCGGTCACCGCGTCGTGGCGCAGCTCCGCGCCGGCCCAGCCGGCGAGGGCGGGCAGGTCGACATGGACCTCCTCCGGCTCGTAATGCCCCGCGACCAGACCCGGAAGCATGCCGGAATAGGGCGCGGAGAGCTCCTTCGCGACGACGACGAGCCGCAGCCCCGGCTCCGGCCGGTCGCCGAACGCGCGCAGCACGAGGACATGGGCGTGACCGCCGCCCGCGAGGACGAGGGTCTTCGGCGCGGCGTCTGGCATCGGCGGCGGTTCCGGTTCCGGGGGCGGGCCCTCTAGCGCGGCGGGCGGGGACTGTGTTCAGATGCTTGCGCGCGGCCCGAGGGAGACACCCGCCCATGCAATGCTTCTTCGTCCACATCAAGTGCAAGCTCGGCCGGACCTACGACGTCGCGGCGATGCTCGCCGACCGCGAGATCGCCTCCGAGATCCACTCGATCAGCGGCGAATACGACCTGCTCGCGAAGTTCTACCTCGCCGAGGGCGAGGACATCGGACGGTTCATCGCCGATCACCTGCACGACATTCCCGGCGTCGAGCGGACGGTGACGACGCTGACCTTCAAGGCGTTCTAGCGGACCGACCGAGATGGATAGCGCCCTCCGGAAGAGCCCTCCGTCCGCCTGCGGGACGGAGGGGACGTTCAGGGCGGAGCGTAGCGGCGCCGGCGATCCGTGCGACCAGCACGGATCGCGCGAACGCCCCATCCCGGGGGCGTTCGCATTGCGGCGGTCGCGAGAAGCGGACAAGTCACAGTCGCTTGCGCCATAAATCGCTCGCGCCCCGGCGTTTCAAAGCGACCACCCTGGGGCGTTCGCGCGATCCTCCTCACGCAGCGGCGCCGCTCAGCGCGCCGACGTCCCCTCCAGCCCCGCGCCGGACGCCCCTGTCTCAGCCTGACCACGACGATCCGGATCGGGGTCGAAGGGCGTCGCCGCCCGAGGCGCCGAGGGCGCGGCTCTGCGCCGGTGCCGGGTCGCCTCTGTTGCAGACGACCTCGTCCACGGCGCCATATGTTGTGGCGCCGGTCCGGTTCGGCTAGCGTTTCCGCAGCGGTGGTGGAGGCGCTCTTGGACCGACCCGGCTATTTCGAGCTGTTCGCGGGCGGCGGCATGGTCCGCGCCGGGCTCGGACCGCGCTGGCGCTGCCTGCTCGCCAACGACATCGACCCTGTGAAGGCCGCCGCATACCGGCGGAACTGGGGCGACGCCGAGTTCGTCGAGGCCGACCTCCGCGGTCTCGTCTCGCCGCCGCCCGCGGGGCGGCCGGCGCTCGTCTGGGGGTCCTTTCCCTGCCAGGATCTCTCGCTCGCCGGGGCCGGCGCCGGCTTCGGGGGCGCGCGGTCGGCGCTCTACCATGTGTTCTGGGATCTGCTCGACGCGATGGCGGCGGAGGGGCGGGCGCCGGCGCTGGTGGCGGTCGAGAACGTGGCCGGGGCGCTGACGAGCCGCGGGGGCGCCGACTTCGCCGCGATGCTCGCCCGGTTCCGCGCGGCCGGCTACCGGGCCGGTGCGCTGCTGATCGACGCCGCGCTGTTCGTGCCGCAGTCCCGTCCGCGCCTCTTCGTGATCGGCGCGAAGGCGGGCGTCGAGGCGCTGGCGACGCCGGGGCCTGCGGCGCCCTTCCACGCGAGCGGGCTGCGCAGGGCTGTCTCGGCGCTGCCGGAGGCGCTGCGCCGGGACCATGTCTGGTGGCGCGTCGCCGCCCCGCCCGCCCGCAACGCCGATCTCGCGGCGCTTCTCGAGCCCGATGCGCCCTGCCGCCCCGAGGCCGAGACGGCCCGGTTGCTGGCGCTGATGTCCGAGGCCAACCGCGCCAAGCTGGACGCGGCGCAGGCGACGGGACGACCGATGGCGGGCTGCGTGTTCCGGCGCACCCGCCGCGACCGGGCGGGGGAGCGCCGCCAGCGCGCGGAGGTGCGCTTCGACGGTCTGGCGGGTTGCCTCCGGACCCCGGCCGGCGGGTCGAGCCGGCAGACGGTGCTGCTGGTCGAGGGCGCGCGCGTCCGCTCGCGCTTGCTGACCCCGCGCGAGACGGCGCGCCTGATGGGGCTGCCCGAGGATTATGTCCTGCCAGCGCGGGCCAACGACGCCTACCGGCTGACAGGCGACGGCGTGGCGGTCGACGTGGTGCGGTGGCTGCGGGACGGGCTGCTGGCTCCGCTCCTGGAGAACGCGCGCGTCGACGCCGCGGCCTGAGGCGGCGCGCCTTGTCGATTCGAGCTTCGAACGGCGCCGGGCTGGGCGCGCTCAGCGCCTCCGCCGCCTCGGCCCGCCCTGGTCGGCCCGCGCCAGCGCGCGGGGATCGGCGTCGAACAGCGCCGCGAGGCTCTCGGTCAGCGCCCCGGCGAGCTGCTCGGCGTCGGTGATCGTGACGGCGCGGTTGTAGTAGCGCCCGACGTCATGGCCGATGCCGATGGCGATCAGCTCCACCGCGGCGCGACGCTCGATCATGGCGATCACGTCGCGGAGATGGCGCTCGAGATAGTTCGAGGGGTTCACCGAGAGGGTCGAGTCGTCCACCGGCGCGCCGTCGGAGATCACGACGAGGATCTTCCGCGCCTCCGAACGCGCGTTCAGGCGGCGATGGGCCCATTCCAGCGCCTCGCCGTCGATGTTCTCCTTCAGCAGACCCTCGCGCATCATCAGCCCGAGATTGGGTCTCGCGCGCCGCCACGGCGCGTCGGCGCCTTTGTAGATGATGTGTCGGAGATCGTTCAGCCGCCCCGGCGCCGACGGCCGCCCGGCCTTCAGCCACTGCTCGCGGGCCTGCCCGCCCTTCCACTGGCGCGTGG
>AACY020298720.1_pt1 | contig 17679 bp, 21 predicted proteins | sample 267378 | NCBI WGS metagenome assembly AACY02 (sample SAMN02954345, study PRJNA13694) | marine metagenome | biome: aquatic; feature: ocean; material: water; isolation source: isolated as part of a large dataset composed predominantly from surface... | reverse complement strand
GCCCGTTCCCTGCATGGCAAAAAAAACTTCTTCAGCTTTTTCGCCTAGAGAGCGAATTGATCCCCAAGATAGACGTCGCGGACTTGCTGATTGGCGAGGATGGCTTCGGGGGTTCCCTCGGCGAGGGTGCGACCCTGGGCAAGAATGGTGGCGCGATCGCAAATGGCGAGGGTTTCGCGCACGTTATGGTCGGTGATGAGGACGCCGATACCGCGGGCCTTAAGCGCTGCCACGATGCTTCGAATCTCCCCCACAGAGATAGGGTCGACGCCGGCGAAGGGCTCATCGAGGAGGACGTAGCGGGGCTCCATGGCCAGAGCCCGGGCAATTTCCGTTCGTCGCCGCTCCCCCCCGGACAGTTGGCTGCCAAGGCGTCGGCGGCGATCGCTCAGAGAAAACTCCTCAAGCAGCGCATCGCAGCGTTGGCGGCGCGCCTGAGCCGTTAAATCCTTGCGCAGCTCTAGGATGGCCAGGAGGTTGTCTTCCACCGTGAGGCCGCGAAAAACGCTGGCTTCCTGGGGTAGATAGGCGAGACCGCGCTTGGCTCGGGCGTGGATCGGCTCCTTTGTGATGACCGCTTCGCCGAGGCGGATTTCGCCGCCGTCGGGCCGAACCAGCCCCACCAGCATATAGAAGGTGGTGGTTTTGCCGGCGCCATTCGGGCCGAGTAAGCCGAGCACTTCGCCGGGGCGAACGGATAAGCCAACGTCCTCGACGACGGTGGTTTGGCCGTAGCGCTTGCGCAGCCCGAGGGCCCGAAGAGGGGGCGTCCCGCTAGGGATTGGGGGCATCGCTTTCGCTCTTCGCGGCGCCGCGCAGGCGGGCTGGCTCGATCACCATGCGCACGGGCGCGCCATCGGCGCCGGCGCTGGCGGCCACCTTGCGGGTGCTGAGGTCGTAGGAAATGACGTCGCCTTCGAAGCGGTCTTCCGCTTGCTCGAGCTGGGCGGCGCCCAGAAGCTCGATGCGCCCCGCTTCCGTGTAGTAAATGATCGTTTGGGCTTGCGCGCGTACGGGCTCGGCGCCCGGTTCGGGGGTTTGCTCGTAGCGCGCCGGCAGGGCCCGCTCCCGATCCCCTTCCGCGGTAATGCGACGCACCTGCTGGGCGTCCGTTTCAATAACGAGCCGATCCGCTCGCACCTTCAGGGAGCCCTGGTCTAGGCGAACGGCGCCGCTATAGGTGGCTGTCCCCGTGGCATCGTCGAGTTCCGCGCGGTCGGCCTCGATTTCGATGGGTCGTTGCTCATCATCTGGCAAAGCAAGGCTCAGCGGCGCTGGCGCCAGCAGAATCAGCCAAAGGAGCGAGGCTGGGCGCGAAAAAGGAGGCGTCATGGCAGGCTATCCGGGTAAAAGGTCGAATGTACGCGCTGCTCAGCGCTTCCCAGGGTGAGAAAACCCACGCCAAGGGCGAGGCTCAAGCCTTCCGCTTCCGTGTGGCCCTCCGCGCTGTCGATGATAACAGGGGCAGCGCTGTCCGCGTATTGGGCTGCGGGGAAGAGGTTCAAATGGTCCGTGCGCAGGCGCAAAACCGTCCCGTCGTCGCGCTTGCGCTCCGCGCGGACCGCGCCCTCAAGGGTGATTCGGTCCGAATTGGCCACGGCCCGATCTGGGCTTTTGAGCAGGGCCTCGCTGCCCTCTAGGTGGCCCTCATCGGCCCACAGGCGCCAGGGCTCGCCGGTGGGGTTAAACAAGATGAGGGTCGGTTCGGCTAGGGCCGTTTCCCCCGTCGAGGGCTGGTGCGCAATGGATTTGGCAGTCAACGCGAAGCGCGGGGCCCCGGCGAGGGAGAATTCCGTAATTTCCGCCTGTTCCATGACCAGCGCGGGCCCGCCTTCGAGGGCCTCAAAGCGCGGCCCCTCCCGGCCCGCCTCCAGCCCGAGGTCGAGGGTGCTGAGCAGCAGGGCCGCTAGGCCGAAGAGGAGCAGCCAGTAGCGCAGCACTAGGGTGTTTCCAGATAGGGTGCGAGGGCGTCCGCCCAGCGGTCCTGGGCAACCAGCAGGGCTTCGACGGCTTCCCGTACCGCGCCCTGGCCGCCGGGGGCTTCCGTTATAAGGTCCGCGTAGGCGGCGACCACGGGATGGGCGTTTCGGGGCGCCAGGGCCAAGCCAACTTGGCGCATTACCTTGAGGTCGGCGAGGTCGTCTCCCATGTGCGCGATGGCTTCCCGAGGGGTGCCGCTGTCCGCCACGAGGCGCGCCAGCACCTCGTCCTTGGCTTCCGACCCCTGGTAGCAAAGTTCAATGCCGAGCTCCTGGGCGCGGCGGGTCACCATGGGCGATTCCCGCCCGGTAATGATAGCGAGGGTAAAGCCGAGGCGCTGGGCCAGCTTGAGCGCCGCCCCGTCTTGCGTGTTGAACCCCTTCGCTTCCTGGCCATCGGCGGTGTAGATCAGCGTGCCGTCCGTCAGCACCCCATCCACGTCGAGGCAAAGCAGGGTGATTTGCCGGGCTCGGGCCTGCGCCGGAGGGCTTAGGGGTTGGGGTGCGATCATGGGCCGGTGCTCTCTAAGGCAAGTAGCCCAGTATAGGCGACCCAGAGGAGGAGGAAGAGGGCGCCCACGGGGCGGCCTAGGCGTCCGCGGCCTAAGGTGGCGGCGCCGAGGAGCAGGCCGCTTAAGCCGAGCATGGCGAGGCCATCGCGGTGAAGCACCTCGGGCCCCAAGGGAAAGGTGCCGAAGAGGCCTGGCACGGCCATCACGGCTAAAATGTTCAGAATGTTTGACCCCAGCACGTTGCCGACGGCGATATCCGTGTGGCCTTTGAGCGCCGCCCCGGCGGTGGCGGCGAGCTCTGGCAGGCTCGTGCCAATGGCGACCACGGTCAGGCCAATCACCAGCTCACTGACCCCCATGGCCCGGGCTAGGGTGCTAGCGGACCAGACCAGGAGATCGGCAGCCACCAGCAACAGGGCCAAGCCGATAAGCAGCCAAAGGAGCGCGGCGCCGCGACCGTAGGCGGGGAGATCGCTATCGTCCTCCGCGTCCGCAGTCTCCGGGCGTCGCAGGAGGGTGACGGCAAAGGCCCCCAGGACGGCTAAGAGCAGTAGGCTTTCTAGGACGGAAAGGGCTCCGTCCCAAAACATGGCCAGCGCCAGCAGCGCGCTGCCAAAGAACCAGGGGCCTTCCTTACGCACAATCGCCTGGGGCACGGGGAGGGGGACCAGGAGCGCCGTCACCCCAAGGACTAAGCCAATGTTGGTGATGTTTGAGCCGAGGGCATTTCCCACGGCGAGCAGGGGCGTGCCTTCCCGTGCCGCTGCCAGGGAGACCAGGATTTCCGGCGCTGAGGTGCCGAAGGACACGATGGTCAGGCCAATCATGAGGGGTGACATGCCGAAGGCGCGCGCCGTGGCGGCGGCGCCGGCGACGAAGCGGTCTGCGCTCCATAGAAGTAGCACCAGGCCCACGCCGAGCGTTCCCAGGGTGAGGAGTAAAGAGGGGGCATCGGGAAAGGGCATCGAAGGACGATCCTTGGGTGAATGCGCGGCCATTGAAGAGGAGGGGTGGGTACTTTGCAAGGCGCCGGAAGCCGCTGCCGATGCTAAACTATCGCTTAGAAATTTGCGCAGCGGTTCGGGAGTCGCGCGGTGATGATAATGTTGAAGTGCCTGTTCCTTTGCCTGGCTTTGCTGGTCTCCCTGGGCAGCCAGGCCGCGCCCCTGGCGGCGGATGAACTGGTGCGGCAGGAGGCGGCGGCCCTCTTCGAGGCCATCGATCGGTACCGTAGTCAGGAGGACACCGATCTCGAGGCCTTCTACGGCGAAGTCGGGGTTCGCATGGATGCCTTCGTCGATTATGACGCCATCGCTCAAGGGGTCATGGGGCGCTATTTTGCCGCGGCCACCGAGGCCCAGCGCGCGCGGTTTTCCCGTAACTTTGGGGAGGCCCTCGGGCGCAAGTATGCCAAAGCTTTGCTGGCCTTTAAGTTCGAGGGCTTTGAGGTGCAGCCGCCTCGGGCCCAGCCCGTCGCCACGGGGGAGCGGGCGGCCGTGGTCATGACCCTGCTCGATGAAAGTAAGAAGGCCTATACGGTGGTCTATGACATGGTGCGTCCGGACGCCGAGGCGTCCTGGCGTGTGCGCAACGTGATCGTGGATGGCGTGAATTTCGGCCGGACCTACCGCAATCAGTTTTCGAGCGCGATGGAAGCGCGAGGGGCCGGGGCCCTCGATGAGGTGATCGATGCCTGGCTCGGTGAAGACGCAACAGAGGACGACGCATAATGGATAGCGATGGGCTGAAGAGCCTCCTGCAGACGGCTTTCCCGGAGGCGGACGTTGCCGTGTCTGGGGGGGCGGGCCGCTTTGAACTCTCCGTGGTTGATGCGGCCTTTACGGGGCTGAGTCGAGTCAAGCGCCAGCAGCGCGTCTACAAGGCGCTTGGTGACGTGATCACCTCCGGCGCAGTCCACGCGGTGACGATTGTGGCGCGCACCCCCGAGGAGCTCAGCGCCTAAGCTGGCCCCATGGATCAACTGGTGCTGGAAGGGGGACGACCCCTAGGCGGGGTTGTGCCCATTTCTGGGGCGAAAAACGCGGCCTTGCCCGCGCTCGCCGCCTGTTTGTTGACCGAGGCACCGGTGGTCCTTGAACGGGTGCCGGCCCTGCAGGACGTCTATACCCAGCTTTCCCTTTTGAAGCATCTTGGGGTCGAGGCCGGCTGGGAGGCGAGCGACGTCGTGGCCCTGGCCGCGGCCACCCTCACCGAGCCCGTGGCGCCCTACGAGCTGGTCCGCACGATGCGCGCGTCGTTCCTGGTGCTGGGGCCGCTCCTGGCCCGCTGCGGCCATGCCGAGGTGTCCCTCCCTGGGGGGTGCGCCATTGGCGCTCGCCCGGTCGATCAGCATCTGGTTGGCTTGCAGCGCCTCGGCGTGGAACTGGAAGTGGTTGGCGGCTACGTGCGAGCCCGGGCGCCCAAGGGCCTGCGTGGGGCGCGCATCGTCATGGACCAGGTGACCGTCGGGGGCACGGAGCACTTGCTCATGGCGGCGGCCTGCGCCCACGGCCACACCGTGCTGGAAAACGCCGCCGAGGAGCCCGAGGTTGTCGATCTCGCCCGCTTCCTTCGCGCCCTCGGGGCGCGGATTGAGGGCGAGGGGACGGCGCGCATCGAAATCGAGGGTGTGGAGCACCTAAAGGGCGGGCGCTTTGCCATCCTGCCCGATCGCATTGAGGCGGCGTCCTATCTGCTGGCCGGGGCCGCCACGCGGGGGCGGGTTACGGTGCAGGGAGTGGTGCCGGCGCACCTTGGGGCGGTCCTCGATAAGCTTGAGGAAGCGGGCGCCCGCGTCGAGGTCGAGGCAGAGGCCGTCACGGTCACCCTAGACGACCGGCCGAGCCCCGTATCCCTGCGCACGGCCCCCTACCCGGGCTTCCCCACCGATGTGCAAGCGCAGTTTATGGCTCTGGCCTGCTTGGCTTCCGGCGTGAGCCGAGTTCGTGAAACGGTGTTCGAGAATCGTTTTATGCACGTGCCGGAGCTGGCGCGTTTCGGCGCGCAAATCAGCCTCGAGGACGCCCGCAGCGCGGTGATCACGGGGGTGCCGAAGCTGGTCGGAGCGCCGGTGATGGCAACGGACCTCCGCGCTTCCTTTAGCTTGGTGATCGCCGCCCTCGCCGCCGAGGGAGAATCGATTATCGATCGCCTTTATCATATGGACCGTGGCTATGCGGCCATGACGGAAAAATTACGGGGCCTTGGCGCGCAGGTGGCGCGGCGTAAGGCGCCCCCTGGCTAAGCTAAGGATCGTTCATGCTCACCCTTGCCCTGAATAAGGGTCGTATCCTCGACGAGGTCTTGCCGCTGCTGGCCCGAGCGGGCCTAGACCCGCTAGAAGATCCTCGGCGCAGTCGGAAGCTGATTTTTGAAACGCGCCATCCGGAGCTTCGCCTCTTTGTGGTGCGCAGTGGTGATGTGCCCACCTGCGTGGCCCACGGGGCCGCAGATTGGGGCATTACGGGCAAGGACACGCTGCTGGAGGACGGTGGCCAGGGCTATTACGAGCCCCTTGATCTAGGGCTCTCTAAGTGCCGCCTCATGACCGCGGGCGATCCGGCCTTTGTTCCTGTGCCCGGACAGCGCCTGCGCGTGGCGACAAAGTTTGTAAAGGTTGCTCAGCGCTATTTTAATGACCGCGGCGTGCAGATCGACGTGATTCCCTTGGGCGGCGCCATGGAGCTGGCGCCGCTGATCGGCCTGGCCGATCTCATCGTCGATATCGTTGATACGGGCAACACGCTTCGGGCGAATGGGTTGGCCCCCCTCGAGCTCATCGAGCACGTCAGCGCCCGGGTGATCGTGAATAAGGCCTCCATGAAACAGCATCGAATCCGTCTTCGCCCCATGCTGGCGGCCCTTGAGGCCGCGCTTCCTGAAGCTCTGAAACAAGGAGTGCCCGCGTAATGGGGCTGATGAAACGATTGCGCGCGGCGGCGCCGAACTTTCAGGATGATCTGGAGGCGCTGCTTCATTGGGAGTTGGCGGAAGACGGCGCGGTACGGGCCCAGGTGCGCGAAATCATCGCTGAGGTGCGCGCCAAGGGCGACGAAGCGTTGCTTGCCTATACGGCGCGTTTCGATGGGGTGACGGCCCGCACCGTGGCGGAGCTTGAGGTGCCGAAGGAGGCGCTCCTGGAGGCCTACGAAGGCCTGCCTGAGGCGGAGCGCGCGGCGCTCAAGCTGGCGCGAGATCGCATCGCCGCCTACCACGAGCGTCAGCGGCGTAGCGAGTGGCGCTACAAAGACGAATTCGGAAATCTGCTCGGGCAGCTCGTCCGTCCCCTCGATCGGGTTGGGCTTTATGTGCCTGGGGGGCAGGCGGCCTATCCGTCTTCCGTGCTCATGACGGCGGTGCCTGCGAAGGTGGCCGGGGTGCGTGAGGTCGTGGTGACCGTGCCCACGCCCGGCGGTGAGCTGAATCCTCTGGTGTTGGCCGCGGCTCACCTGGCGGGCGTGCATCGCGTCTATCGCGTGGGCGGCGCCCAGGCCATCGCTGCCTTGGCCTTTGGCACGGAAACCTTACCCCCGGTGGATAAAATCGTGGGCCCCGGAGGCGCCTACGTGGCCGAGGCGAAGCGTCAGGTGTTCGGCCCCGTGGGCATCGACATGATCGCCGGTCCCTCCGAGATCCTCGTGCTCGCCGATGGCGCGCAGGATCCGCACTGGCTGGCCATGGATCTCTTTTCCCAAGCCGAGCATGACGAGGCGGCGCAGGCGATTCTGGTCAGCCCCGATGCCGCCCTGCTCGATGCGGTGGAGGCGGCCGTTGCGGAAGCGCTCCCGGCCCGGCCCCGGCGGGCGATTATCGAGGCATCCCTGCGGGCCCGAGGCGCCCTCATCGAAGTGCCCAGCCTGGCCCTAGGCGTTGCCCTGATTAACCGGATCGCCCCGGAGCACCTTGAGCTGGCCGTGGACGATCCGGAGGCGCTCTTGCCGGATATTCGGCACGCCGGCGCCATCTTTCTCGGTCGCCATACGGCCGAGGTGCTTGGGGATTACCTCGCGGGCCCGAGCCACGTACTGCCCACCTTTGGCACCGCACGCTTCTCCTCCCCCCTGGGGGTCGACGATTTCCAGAAGCGGAGCTCGCTGATCGGTTTTTCCCCGGAGGGAGCGGCGGTGCTAGGGCAGAGCGCGGCGCTCCTTGCTGAAGGGGAGGGGCTTGAAGCCCATGCGCGGGCGGCGGCCCTTCGGGTCGAGGGGTACGATCACAATAAGGGCCCCTGAGCCCGCCGCGGCTAGGGCCGTTGGCCGACGAGCGCCTCTAGCGTTGCCCGACGGCCCTGGCGATCGATCACAATTTCTAGGCGGCTACCCGGCGCGAGGCTCGCGATATGCTGGGCCAGCTCCCGAGCATGGCGCGCCGGGCGTCCATCCAGAGCCAGCAGCCGGTCCCCGGGGCGTAAGCCGGCGCGAGCTGCCGGTCCCCCGGGATAGATCGCGGTGACGCCGAGGCCGTCTTCCGTGTTATCCGCAACCACCTCCAGCCCAAGCCAGCCTCGGATAACCTGCCCCCGCGCTTCAATTTCCTTCGCGACATCGATGGCAAGGCGCGCGGGCAGCGCAAAGCCGATACCTTCAAAGCTTCCCGAACGGCTGAAGATGAGGGTGTTGATGCCCACTAGGGCCCCTTGGCTGTCGATGAGCGCGCCGCCGGAGTTGCCCGGATTAATCGCGGCGTCGGTTTGAATGAAGTCCGCATAGGGGCTGGTGCCCAGGGTTTGGCGCCCCAGCGCGCTGACGATGCCCTGGGAGACCGTTTGCCCCAGGCCGAAGGGGTTCCCGATGGCGAGGACCGTATCCCCCACCCGCAGGGGGGCAGGTCGAAGGCGTGCGGGGCTTAGGGGCGCGTCGGGGGTGACCTGGAGCACGGCGAGGTCCGTGCTCGGGTCCGTGCCAAGGACTTGGCCCGGGTATTCAGCGCCATCCGCCGTCACCACGATGATGTCGTCGGCATCGGCGATCACGTGATTATTGGTGAGGATGAGCCCTCGGGCTTCAAGGATGACCCCTGAGCCTAGGGCGCCTTCCATGCGCTCTCGGCGCCCCGGGAGTTGGCGACACAGCGCTTCGAAGCGCGCGAGGGCGCAGAGCGGGTGGGGCTCGGGAGACAAGCGCTTTCGCGTGTAGATGTTCACCACGGACGGGGCCGCCTCGGCCACCGCGTCGGCATAGCCTTCCATGGCCGGCGCTTGCTCCGTGGGGAAGAGAAAGCCCAGGGCCAAGCCGAGGGCGATCCCGGCGAGCACCGGGGCCAGGCGGCCCCAGGGTCGGCTGCGCAGATTCAACATAAGCGGCCTCTCTCCGTGTTGTGTTGCTCCGCTTCAAGCAGCGCTTTAGAGTCGCGGCCCGTATTGAAGCATCCCTCCACGCAAAAAGGGCGAGAAAAGGAGACTCGGTGAAACCCAGCGAGCGCTATGACGCGGCCCTGGCGGAGGGGCGCATTACCGAAGACCGCGCCCAGCGGGAAGCCCTTGGTAAGTTAGACGCCTTGGCGGAGGCGTTAGCGGCCGCGCCCGCGTCCCAAGGCTTCTGGCGTCGGCTTCGCCGCCGCGGCCCGGAGGCGCCCGAGCGAGGCCTCTATCTTTGGGGGGGCGTGGGCCGGGGTAAGACCTTCCTCATGGATCTATTCTTCGAGGCCTTACCCGAGGGGGTCGGCCAGCGCATGCATTTTTATCGGTTTATGCGCGGCGTCCATGAAGCCCTCCGGGCCCATGCGGGGAAGGCCAACCCCCTGGCCCATGTGGCGCAGCAGTGGGCTGAGCGCACCCGGGTGATCTGCTTCGACGAATTTTTCGTCTCCGATATCACCGATGCCATGATTCTCGGTGAGCTCTTTGATGCCCTCTTCGCCCGGGGCGTAACCCTGGTGACGACGTCTAACGTACCGCCTTCCGGTCTCTATAAGGATGGGCTACAGCGGCGGCGCTTTTTGCCTGCGATTGCCCTGCTCGAGACCCACACGGAGGTCTTTGAGTTGCAAAGCGCAGCAGATTACCGCCTGCGCGCTCTCAGTCAGGCCTCGCTGTACCATACCCCCCTCGGCCCCGGAGCGGAGGCCGCGCTAGTCCGGGCCTTTGAGGCCTTAAGCGGAGGCGTTGCGCCTTCGCCGGGGGCGCTTGAGGTGGAGGGCAGAACGCTGCCCACCCTTGGGATGCACGACGACGTGGTGTGGTTTGCCTTTTCTACCCTGTGTGAAGGGCCTCGTAGTCAGAACGACTACATCGCCCTGGCCCATGAGTTTGCGACCGTGCTCCTGAGTGACGTGCCCCGCTTTACGGAGCGGGAGGAGGACGCCGCGCGGCGTTTCATCAGCCTAGTCGATGAGTTTTACGATCGGGGCGTGAAGCTGGTGTGCAGCGCCGCCGCGCCGATCGTGGACCTCTACGGGGGTGCGCGGCTGCGGTTTGAGTTCGAGCGGACGGCCTCGCGCCTCCTTGAAATGCAATCCCATGAGTACCTGGCGCGGGAGCGGCGCAGTTAATCGAAAAAAGGCAGGGCTGGCGGCTTGTCACTCGGGAGTCGAATGGCTAATATGCGCGGCCTCATTTTTCCGGCGCCGTTGGGGCGCCGTCGACGGACTGCATAATCCATGAAGACGGAAAGCACTAAGCCGGCCGACGTGCGGCGCGATTGGGTTCTCATCGACGCTACGGGCAAAACCCTTGGACGTTTGGCCACGGAAGTCGCACGCCGCCTGCGCGGCAAGCATAAGCCTGAGTTCACCCCCCATGTGGATACGGGTGACTACATCGTTGTGGTGAACGCCGAAAAAGTGGCGGTTACGGGCAACAAGGCCGAGCAAAAGACCTACTGGCGCCACACCGGCTACCCCGGTGGGATCCGCGGGGTCGTGTTCAAGGACATGATCGCTACCCATCCGGAGCGCGTCGTCGAGTCCGCGGTAAAGGGCATGCTGCCCCGCAACGCGCTCGGTCGTGCGGTCTACAAGAAGCTCAAGGTCTACGCAGGCCCGGAGCACCCCCATGCGGCCCAGCAGCCGCAACCCTTAGAACTCTGAGGTCAGAATCATGAGCACCGCATCTAGCGCAGCCCGGGGTGGGGCAACGAACTACGGCACGGGGCGCCGCAAGACGGCCGCCGCGCGCGTGTTTCTGCGTCCTGGGCAGGGCCGCGTCCTGGTCAACAATAAGCCCCTCGACGAATTCTTCGGTCGCCAGACCTCTCGCATGGTGGTGATGCAGCCGCTTCAGTTGACGGAAATGACCGATCGGCTGGACGTATTCGTGACCGTGCGCGGCGGTGGCCCCTCGGGCCAAGCCGGCGCGATCCGCCACGGCATCAGCCGGGCCTTGATCGAATACGACGAGACGCTCCGCTCGCCCCTGCGGCAGGCAGGCTTCGTGACCCGGGACGCCCGGGCCGTGGAACGGAAGAAGGTCGGCCTTCGCAAGGCGCGTAAGCGTCCTCAGTACTCGAAGCGCTAAGACGGCAAAGGCTTGGCCGCTTCGGCGGCTCCTGCGCCCGATCGGTTATCCGCTCGGGCGTTTTTGTGTTTGCTAGGGTCGGCTTGAAAAAACCGGCCCACCGCAGAAGAAGGAAAATGGCTGCCCCAGGGTGGGGATGGCTGTGTTAGACTCCGCACCGGCTGGCGCGGGCGAACGTTCGAGATTGATCCGGCCAACGACTCTGCCGAATCCATCCCGGCACACCTGACCAAATTGACCAGGGAGACTCTTCGTGAGCAACGGCGAAGTGAACCTTGCCCGGCGCCGCTTTTTGATTGGCGCGACCTCCGTGGTGGGCGGCGCCGGCGTGGTAGGCGCCGCGGTGCCTTTCCTCGCATCTTGGCAGCCTAGCGCAAAGGCCAAAGCCCTCGGGGCTCCGGTTCGCGCAGATGTCGGCAAGCTTAGGCCTGGGGAAATCCTCGGCCCCCTCCCGGAATGGCGCGGCAAGCCCATTTTCGTGGTGAAGCGTACCGACGAGATGTTGGACCAGCTGGAGGCGCTCGAGCCCATGTTGGCCGACCCCGGCAGCGCGCGGCCTAGCCAACAACCTGGCTATGCAGCGAATCGTTGGCGAGCCCGGGAAGAGCGCAAAGACCTCTCCGTGCTCATCGGCATCTGCACTCACCTTGGGTGCTCGCCGAAGTACTATCCTGAAGTGGGCCCTCAGGCCTTCGACGCGAACTGGAAGGGCGGGTATTTTTGCCCCTGCCACGGTTCCAAATTTGATCTTTCTGGGCGTGTTTACGCGGGCGTTCCGGCACCTTCTAACCTTGAGGTGCCGCCTTATACCTTTGAATCCGATGCGATCATCCTGATCGGCGAAGACGAGGAGTCCGCGTAATGAGTGAAGCGAAATCGTCAGAAAAGCCGGGCGCCTTGGTAGCCGGCGTCACGCAAGTGGTCAACTGGATCGACGAGCGCATGCCGCTGGTCGAAACCTACGAGTACCACATGTCCCGCTATTGGGCGCCGAAGAACTTCAACCTGTGGTACCTCTTCGGGGTGCTCTCCATGGTGGTGCTGGTGAACCAGCTCCTTACGGGTATTTGGCTTACCATGAGCTATGTGCCCGCGGGCGATAAGGCCTTCGCCTCTGTGGAATACATCATGCGGGACGTGGAGTTTGGCTGGCTGCTCCGCTACCTCCATTCCAGCGGGGCGTCGGCGTTCTTTATCGTCGTTTACCTGCACATGTTCCGGGGCATGATGTACGGCTCCTATCGCAAGCCGCGGGAGCTCATCTGGCTCTTTGGCATGGCCATTTTCCTTGTGCTCATGGCGGAAGGCTTCATGGGCTACCTTCTGCCCTGGGGCAACATGTCCTACTGGGGTGCGCAGGTGATTGTGTCGCTTGTGGGCGCTATCCCCGTGGTGGGCGCCGATCTTATGGAGTGGGTCCGCGGTGACTTCCTCATGAGCGAGATCACGCTCAACCGCTTCTTCGCCCTGCACGTTGTCGCGCTGCCCATCATGCTTATCATGCTGGTGTTCCTCCATATCGTGGCGCTGCACCACGTCGGGTCGAATAACCCCGACGGTATCGACGTGAAGAAGCACAAGGACGAGAACGGCAAGCCGCTCGATTCCATCGCGTTCCACCCTTACTACACGATCGGCCATGATCTCCCCGCCATCGTGCTGTTCCTGATGGTCTTCTGCGCCGTGGTGTTCTTTGCGCCGGAGATGGGCGGATACTTCCTTGAGCCGCCGAACTTCGAGCAGGCGAACCCCTTGAAGACGCCGGATCACATCGCGCCGGTGTGGTACTACACCCCCTTCTACGCCATGTTGCGCGCGGCAACCTATCCGCTCTTTGGCATGGATGCGAAGTTTTGGGGCTTCGTGGTGATGGTCGGTGCGATTGCGCTTCCTGCGGTGCTGCCCTGGCTGGACCGCAGCCCGGTGAAATCCATTCGCTACAAGGGTGCAATGTCGAAGGGCATGCTGGCGCTCTTCATTGTGTCCTTCTTCCTGCTCGGTTGGCTCGGCACGCAAGCGGCGAGCCCGCTTTACACGCTCCTTGCACAGGTCGGTACGGCAGGCTACTTCGCCTACTTTGTCCTGATGCCTTGGTATACCCGTGTAGAGAAAACGAAGCCCGTTCCTGAGAGGGTGCCTGCGTAATGAAGCGATTCTTGATGATTTTGGGCTTCTGCGCCCTGACGACGCCGGCCGCCTTCGCGTCCGACAGTGGTGTGCACCTTGAGCCGATGGAGCCGGACCACCGCGATCGGCCCTCGCTTCAGCACGGTGCCAAGCTGTTCATGAACTACTGCCTGGGCTGCCACTCTCTCGAGCACCAGCGCCATGTGCGTACCGCCGAGGACCTCGGGATCCCCACGGATCTGTACCAAGCCAGCCTCCTGCCGGCGGGTTCGGATATGGGGTCCCACATCACCAATGCCATGCCCGCGGAGGGTGCGAAGAACTGGTTCGGTGCCCAGCCCCCGGATCTGTCCATGGTCACCCGGGTGCGGGGTACGGATTGGGTTTACAGCTACCTCAAGGGCTTTTATCTCGATCCGAGCCGCCCTCTTGGGGTCAACAACGACGTTCTGCCGAACGCCGGCATGCCCCACGCGCTCATCGAGCTTCAGGGCGTGCCGCGGAAGGTGTGCAAGCAAGCTGCCGAAGGGTCGCGGGATGGCCTAACCGGCCAGCCCATGACGTCAGAACAGTGTGGGTTCATCGAGGTCGAGCCGGGCACGGGACTGCTGAGCGCCGAGGCGTACGACGCTGCGGTTTACGATCTGGTGAACTTCCTCGATTACACCGGCGAGCCCTACCGCCTCGATCGGCAGCGGATTGGCGTTTATGTCATTCTGTTCCTGTTCGTGCTCTATATCTTTACCTGGCTGCTTGGCCGGGAATACCAGAAAGAAGTGCACTAAGGCCGTTCGAGACGCTGCGCCCGCTTAAGGGCGCAGCGTTTTTCTACGCGGCTACGCGCTCCTAATAACAATAACGCACGAGGGCTCCGCCATGGGTGTCGTTGCAAAGCGCTCCTCGATGACCTTCTTTTCTGATGGCACGGATCACTACAGCCATCGGGTCCGCATGGTGCTGGCGGAGAAGGGCGTGACCGTCGATACCGTCGAGGTGGACGGCAACAACAAGCCGGAAGAGCTCCTGGAGCTGAACCCCTATGGGGCCGTGCCGACGCTGCTCGATCGCGATCTCGTGCTTTATGAATCCATGGTGATCATGGAGTATCTCGACGAGCGTTTCCCGCATCCCCCGCTGCTGCCCGTTTATCCCGTGGCCCGGGCGCTCTCTCGTTTGTGGATGCACCGCATCCAGCGGGATTGGTGCGCGCATCTCGACGTGCTCATGGTCGGGAAGGGGCGCGAGACGGTGCTCACCAAAGCGCGGAAATCGCTGCGCGAAAGCCTCATGGCCGTCTCTCCAATCTTTGCGGAGAAGCCCTTCTTCATGAGTGACGAATTTACCCTCGCCGATTGCTGCGTGGCCCCTATTTTGTGGCGCCTGCCCAAGGTGGGCATTGTGCTTCCGGAGAAGCAGTGCCGTCCCCTGCTCAAGTACGCCGAGCGGCTTTTTGAGCGCGATGGCTTCCAAGCGAGCCTCTCGGAAGTCGAACGGGAAATGCGCGACTAAGCTCTGTCGATGGCCATGCGTCCCCAGCGGCCCTACCTTCTTCGGGCTTTTTACGATTGGATAGTCGATTCCGATTGCACCCCGCATATCCTTGTCGATGCGGGGCGCCCGGGGGTCCGGGTGCCCAGTCACGCCATTGTCGACGGAAAGGTGACCCTGAATATCTCTCCTCGGGCGGTGCGGGATCTCCTGATCGATGAAGCTGGCGTGTCCTTTCAGGGCCGCTTTGGGGGGAGCCCCTTCGCGGTTTACGTGCCGCTTGGCGCGCTGCTTGCGATTTACGCCCGGGAGACGGGCGCGGGGACCGTTCTTGGGCCAGAGCCTGAGGAAGTCGTCACGGGATCGGGCGATGGGGCCGGGGATGCTCCGGATACCGCCACCCCCGGACCGGACGATGAACCCCCGCCCGCCGGGGGCGGGGGAAAACCGTCGCTACGCGTGGTGAAGTAATAGCCTAGTCCGCGTACTCAAAAATCCGCACTACCCGTTCTACGCCGCCCACGGCTCGGGCCGCTGCCGTTGCCGCCTCCGCTTCCGTGCGGGTGACGGTGCCCAGGAGATAGACCGTGCCGTTTTCCGTCACCACTTTGATCTCGAGGCCCCGAACCGCTTCGTTGGCCAAGAGGCGCGCCTTAACCTTGCTCGTCACGACGGCATCGGCCGATCGAGCCAGCAGCGCTGTGGGGCCGCTAATCGTCAGCTCGTTGTAGACCGTTTTGACTTCCGGGATGCCGCTGAGCACTTCGCTCGCGAGGGCCTTGCTGGCCTCATCGCGGACTTGCCCGGTTAGCAAAACCACGCCGCGAAAGCTGGTGACGCCAAGGTGGCCATCTTTCAGGCCTTCGCCGGCCCGGCGAAGCCGGACTAGGCCCGTGGTTTCGATGCGCGTGTCATCGATGATATTGCCGAGCGCCTCAAGCGCCGGCGGACTGCTTTTTTCCTGCGGGGCCGGGCGCCCTTCCGAGCCGGTGCTGGCGCAGCCAGCGAGGAGAGCCAGGGTAACGGCCAGAGCCAGTGAGGACGGCGCTTTCATGACGGGGACTCCCAGGAAACAAGGTTCTTAGTTTACCGCGTAAAAGGCACTGCGTATCCAGCGAAGGGTGGCCTGCTCCACGGTTCGACCCTCGAGCGTTACCACATCGAAGCGGCAGGCCGGGGGCGCTTGGTGCGAATCCCTTGCCCAGGTGGCGAGGTAACAGGCGGCGGCTCGGCTTAGCCGCTGCTGTTTACGAGCGTCCACCGTCGCACCTGCGCCGCCGCTAAGGGGGCGGCGCCGATAGCGCACCTCGACGAAAACCCACAGCGGGGAGGCTTCCGCTTCGAAAATGAGATCCCACTCTCCATAGCGACAGTGCCAGTTGCGATGGCGAAGACGGAAGCCTTGGGTGGTGAGGTAGGTTTCGGCGCGGCGTTCGGCGGCTTGGGCCAGCGGGTGGCAGAGCCTCACGGCGCCGCCTGGCCCTCGGCGTCATGACCAGTAAGTGCGAGGGGTGCGAGCGGCGCGCGCGTCGTGAGGGGCAAAAAGCGCCCTGCGCTCAGCTGAGCGAAGGACAGTTCGCGACGGAAGCGTCGCCCTTGCGTGGTGCCGATCGCCCCCGTTTGCCCGGGGAAGGGTAAGGCTGCGGCCGCGCCCCGTTGCCAGTGAACAAGGAACCACGCATCGGAACCCAGCGCATGAAGCGGGCCTAGGCCCCCCGGGGTTCCCTGAGCGCCATCGCCCGTTTCCCGGGCGCGCCCAGGCCCGGGCAGGCGGTCAAGCTGCCAGGGGGGCAGGGCAAAGATGACCGCCTCGAGATCCTTTAGGGCCGTGGGGCTGGGGTCTGGCGCAAGGACTTGGGATGAGGCCCAGATGGGGAGGTCCCCGGCGAAGTAGTAAGCGAGAGCTGATTTCAGGGTCTGGCCCGGTAGGGGGTCGGCGATCAGGAGGACGCCGTCGATGTCTTGACGACGGCGGGGCTCCGTCTCTAAGGGCACGCGGAGCAGGCGACGAAGCGTGCGGCTCCGCTGTTCGCCCTCTTCTACCAGCAAGGCTTCGGCCACCGCGGCGCCAAGGTCTGCGGCGGGATTGAAGGCTTGCCGTTCGGCGATTTCGCCGCCGAGGCGCTCGAAGTGGGCCTCGGCGGCCCCGGCCAGGCGCTGGGCCCAGGGGGCTTGATCGTGGAGGATGAGTAGACGGCGGTGTCCCTGGAGCCAGCTCTGCTGCGCAAGCTGCTCCCCTTCCTCCTCGGGCTCGAGGGCGTAACTCCAGACCGCCGCCGGGGCGTCTTCCGGTAAGCGGTTGAGGGCCAGAACCGGGGGCGTCGCCGTTTCCTGGCCTTGGGCAAGGGCATTCAGTGCTGCGACGTCCTCCCGGGTGAGGGGGCCGATGATTTGATCGGGCTGAAAGGCCAGGGCTTGGCCAAGGACCGTAGCCAGGGGCGCGCTGCCCGAGTCGAAAAACCGAAGCTGTGCGCCCGGTTCGCCGGTTTGAAGGTTTTGGAACTGAGCGCTTAGCAAGCCGTCGCGGAGCGCCTCCCCAGCGCTTTGTAAAGGCCCCGTAAAGGGCAGTATGACGGCGATGCGCAGGGGTTCGAGGCTGAAGTCGCCTTGCTGCCTAAGGAAAGAGGGGAGGGGGAAGGCAGGCCATTTCCCCTGCCAAGCGGCCAGCTGAGTAGGCAGCATAAGGGGCTGGCGCGCGCCGGTTTCGATCGCGTGGCTGAGGGCGCCATAGGCCCGCAGGGCGTCTGAGGTGCCTTCGAGGGCGGCGGCGCCGAGTGTGGGGCCACGGGTGAGTAGGGGGAAGGCCATATCAACGAGCCGCTGCGTTTCCCCAGCCGTGGGGGCCGGAAGTAGATCGAGGAGCAGCTTCGCGCCGGTGAGGGGCTGGCCCTGAGCAAACGCCTGGGCGCTGCGGAGGGCTCGCCAGCGGAAGCGAAGGGAAAAGGGGAGCGCGGTTTCGGCGGTGCTGCTGCTCAGCAGGCGTTGTAGGTGCTCTGCAAGCCTGTGCGCATCGCCGGCAGTGAGCGCCGCTTCGGCCTCCTCAAGGGTTTCGGTCAGCTCCGGGAGGGCTAGGCTGCGTCGCACCGGTCCGCCGGAGGCGGCGTCGTCGGTGCCGGACGCC
>AACY020533156.1_pt1 | contig 17692 bp, 19 predicted proteins | sample 267378 | NCBI WGS metagenome assembly AACY02 (sample SAMN02954345, study PRJNA13694) | marine metagenome | biome: aquatic; feature: ocean; material: water; isolation source: isolated as part of a large dataset composed predominantly from surface... | reverse complement strand
ATCTCGGCAGCGGCCTGACGCACGGGCTGCTGCCGCACCCGGTCGCCGAGGGTGATCATCGGCACTAGGGCAACCAACTGAAACAGCAGCAAGGGCCCCTGCATGCCGAGCAGCGTGGCGGGCCCCTCGCCCGGCTGGCGGCGCCAGGCCAGCACCACGCCCAAGACAGCCGCCACGGTGAAACACACCGCCGCTCGCAGCACCAGGCCGCTGGCGAGCAGCTCTGAGGGGAGCGTGGGCATCTCCGGATCACGAATCAGAGGAATCCAGAGGTGAGACAGCCACAGCCCAACGGCCAGAACGGCACTGAGACCAGCGCAAGCGAACCAGGCCCACCACTGGGCCTGCCGGGAGCGCAAGGGCGATGGCAGCAACGACAGACTGATCAGCAGCGCTGCCGCCGGCGTGGCCGGCAACCAGTAACTGGGCAATTTGGTGGCCGCCGTGGTGAACAAGAGCAGAACCGCCAAGAGCCAGCAGGCGGCGAAGACCTGGAGCGACTCGTCGCGATCAGCAGACGCTGACCAACGGCCAGCACCCTTTGCCTCCTGAAGCAGACCCAGGAGCAGCAAAGGCGTGAACGGCAGGGCCGCCACCAGCATCACCGGGCCGAAAAACCACCAGGGCTGCAGGTGGTTGTTCACCACCGAGGTGAATCGCTGCAGGTTGTGATAACCAAAAAAGCTGTTCCAGAAAGGTTCACCTTCCACCAGCAATTCAGCGGCATACCAGGGCAGGCTCACCAGGGCCGTGAGCGCCAGGCCTCGGAGCGGTCGTAGATGGCTCCAAAGACCGACAACATCCCGGCGCACGACGCCGTACAACAGCAGGGTGAGGCCGGTGAGCACCACCGCCACCGGCCCCTTGGCGAGGACAGCACCACCGAGCAGCAACCAGGCGATCCACCACTGGCGTCCGCCGGCGCGATCGCAACGCCACTGACAGAGCAGGCTCAGGGCCAGGGTGCCGCAGAGGAGGGCATCACTGACGGCGGTTCGGCTCCAGATCAGCACCAGGGGCGAGAGGGCAAAGGCCAGGGCTGTGGCGAGCGCCGTCCGCCGGGGTGTGCCATCACCGCACTGGGGATGGCGCATCACTGTGTCGCCGAGCATGAGCATCGCCGCCAGCGTGGATAACGCCGAGGGCAGGCGCGCCGCCCAGGTGCCCAGGGGATCCCACTGCCCATGGCCGGGCATGGCATAGCCCAGGCCCATCAACCAGTAGACGAGCGGCGGTTTGTCGTAGCGCGGTAAGCCATTGACGCGCGGCGTGAGCCAATCCCCGGTGCGCGCCATGGCCCGACCGGCAGCAGCGAACAACGGCGGGGTCTCATCCACCAGACCGGTGGCACCGAGCTGCCAGCAGCACACCAGCACACCGAGGGCCAGAATCAGCAGCAGGCCTCGGCGCCGCTGCCTCGGGCTGAGCTGCTGCGCATGGTGCCGGCGGTCCGAAAGGGTCAGGGGCATGCGGAAATGCTGCCATCTCCGGGCGCCAGACCCCGGCAGATCCACCGCTCCACCCGTTCAGCAAAAATCGCCTGGCTGGCGTGGCACTCAACCCAGTGGCGACAGGCGTTGCGGTCGATCGCATCGAGCTGTTGCACCGCCGCCAGCAAGCCATCACAGTCATCCGGAGGCACCAACCAACCGGTGATTCCGTGCTGCACCAGCTCTCCGGGGCCGCCCCGGTCGTAGGCGATCACAGGCACGCCGCAGGCCAGAGCCTCCACCACCACGTTGCCGTAGGCCTCGTTCCATTTCGGCGTGTTGATGAGGGCCCGACAGCGCCCCAACTCCTTCTGCAGAGCCGCGGTGGGCAGAAAGCCACGCCATTGGATCGTGCCTGCCGGAGCGGCGGCTTCCACCCGGGCGGCGTAGGCAGGATCCTCGACCAGCCCCCACACCAAGAGAGGCTCACCGAGGCGCGCCGCGACCGACACGGCATCCTCAAGCCCCTTCTCGGGAGCGACACGGCCCGCCCAACCCAGGGGGCCATCGGTCTGCACCTGGAGGGTGTAGCGGCTGAGGTCAAACCCATTTCCCACCACCACCGGGGGGGCTGGCAGACCGAAATCTTCGGCCTGCCGTCGACTGTGAAACGCAAGCCGCCGCTGGTCCCAGCGGGCCAGATCCAGCAGCAGCGCATCGATGACCCGCGCCACTGAGCCCATGCTCACCAAATGGAAGATCGGCTGGTGCTGACGGGGCGTCAGCCAGAGGGGGAGCCAGTCGTAGCCGAAATTGAGCACCGCATCGGCCGAAGCGGCAAGCTCCAGAGCCCGCTCCCACAGCTTCGGCAAGACCCCCTGCGCAGGGATCAGCACCGGTCCATCGGGGTCGGCATGTTGCCAGCTGGGCTGATCTTCACCGGCCACGGGGTGCAGATGCACCTGCTCACACCCCTCGGGCAACCGGGACCCCTCCGGGGCCACCAGATGGAGGTGGTGGCCACGCTGGCTCAGCCCTCGCAACAGGGAGGTGATCGTGAGTTCCACCCCACCACCTCGTCCGCTGCCCAGGTGGCCGATCGGTGTGCTCACCAGCACAAGATCCAGAGAGGGCGATGCCATCAGCCCGATTCCCCTGTGGAGAGAAGCGTCTCGGCCATCGAGGGCTCCCAAAACCGACGCCGCTGACTCACCAGAACCACCGACAGCAACACGAGGCAGACCCCCACCCACTGCAGGGCCGTCAACCGTTCCTGCAACCAGATCCCACCCGACAGCAGAGCAAACACCGGCGTGAGAAAGCCCAGGGTGCTGAACCCGGTGAGATCGCGGCGGGTGGCGAACCAGAAGAACAATCCGTAGGCCAAGGCGCTGCCCAGCAGGCTGGCGTAGGCCATCAACCCCCACTCGGGCCAGGTCCAATCCGGCCAGAGCGGACGACCTGGCGCAAGGGCCTGCAGGAGCAGGAGTGGAACCCCGCCGATCAGCATGTGCCACCCGGTGACAGCAACGGGATGACTGTGGCGGCAGGCGTAGCGGCTCAGCACGGTGCCGAACGCCATGGCCACGGCCGCCGCCAGCATCCAGCCCGCCCCACCGCCGAGCAGGCCGGAGAGCGGCACCGGCGCTCCGAACAACCACCAGTGCTGCAGGAGATCGGCCGGAACCCCCAGGCAGACGATGCCGGCCAGTCCCAGCAACAAACCAATCCAGCCCACCGGATTGATCGCTTCAGCAAAGAGGGCCCGGGCCAGAAGAGCCACCATCAGAGGCTGGGAGTCAATCAGCACGGAACCAAGACCGGCACCGGTGAACGCCAAACCGCGGGCCAGGCAGAACTGGAACACCGTGGCGTCCACCAGGGTGAAGAGCAGAAACCACAACCAGTCGGCCGGATCCACCCGTGCGGACGCACCGAGCAGAGGCAGACTGAGGAGTACGGCGATCCCCGCCGGCAGCAGTCGCAGCGCGGCCACCAGCAGGGGGCCGGCGGAAGCCACCAGGGGGGCCATCGCTGCCATCGCCGTGCCCCACAGGGCGAAGGGCAACAGCATCAACAGCCCGAGCCGCAGGGACATGGGGGCCTCCAACAGGCTCCTTTTTAAGATCCAGACCACTTTGGATGACGCAGATGGCCTGGCCCTGGCGGCGCAGATCCCGACGACGCATGGCACGCATCGCCATCGAGGGAGCGATCGGAGCCTCCACACGCCGGCGGGTGCTGAAAGCCCTGCGTGAGGTGGAGAAGCGGGAATTCCCGGCCCTGCTTCTACGGATCGACAGCCCCGGTGGCACGGTGGGGGACAGCCAGGAGATTCATGCCGCCCTGCTCCGCTTGCGCGACAAGGGCTGTCGGGTTGTCGCCAGCTTCGGCAACATCTCAGCCTCCGGTGGGGTGTATGTGGGTGTGGCCGCCGAAACGATCGTGAGCAATCCGGGAACGATCACCGGATCGATCGGCGTGATCCTGCGCGGCAACAACCTCTCCAAATTGCTGGAACGGGTCGGCATCCGCTTCGAAACCGTGAAAAGCGGCGCCTTCAAAGACATTCTTTCCCCCGACCGCGCCCTCAGTGCCGAAGAGCGAGACCTGCTGCAATCGCTGATTGACAGCAGTTATGAGCAATTCGTGCAGGCTGTGGCCGAAGGTCGCCAGCTGGAACCCGACGTGGTGCGGCAGTTTGCCGATGGCCGGGTCTTCAGCGGCGCCCAGGCCAAGGAGCTCGGCCTCGTGGACGCCCTTGGCGACGAAGAGAGCGCCCGCCGCAAGGCGGCGGAACTGGCCGGACTCGAAGCCGACAGCCAGCCCGTGACTCTGGGCAAACCGCGCAAACAGCTGATGGGGCTTCTGCCCGGCTCGGGGCTGCTGTGGCAGTTGGGTCAACTGCTGGAAAGCGAAGTGCTGCTGGCCCACCAACCCCTCTGGCTGTTCCGGCCATGACCGCCTCGCCCAAGCTCTGCGGCCTCCGTGGAGCCACCACCTGCGCCGCCAACACCCGCGACGCGATTGCCGCAAGCGTCGGCGATCTGGTCGGCACCCTGGTGCAACGCAATGGGCTGAGCGCCGAACGCATCGTGTCGGTGACGTTTTCCGTGACCGCCGACCTGGATGCCTGTTTCCCCGCCGCCATCGCCCGGCGCCAGCCGGGCTGGGACAACGTGGCCCTGTTGGATTGCCAGCAGATGGCGGTGCAGGGCGACCTGCCGCGCTGCATCCGTCTGCTGGCCCACGTGTGGTTACCCGCCGATCAACCACCCCATCACGTCTACCTTGGCGAAGCGGCCCGCCTGCGTCCGGACAGATCCGGTCACAACTGACAGCTCCAGGGCCGGCCCAGGCCGTCTCCCTGCCAGAGGCTGGCTCAGGACAATCAACCACAGACTTCCGCCGATGGCCCACGCCATCCGCTCTGCCCATGCTGACTCCCACACTGTCCACACTGCGCCGAACCTGTCGTGGGGCCGGCCTGGCCGGAGCCCTCAGCCTGACGACGGGCCTGCTGGCTGCAACAACGCTGGTCGACGTCGCCGCGCCGGCAGCCACCCGGGCCCAGGGCACTCCCGCCCTGCTGGAATTCCGTTGGGAAAACAGCAAGGATTACCGGAAGCTTTATTACTACCAGAGTTCAACCGCCCAGCTGGAGCGGGCCGAGTACTTTTTCATTCTTCGCCCGAAGGATCGCAAAAGCGCCATCCTCAAACTGAGTATCACGGTGCCCGATTACTTCAACGCCAAGATCACCCCGGATGATCTGACCCTCTGCAGAATGGATCCCGGCGGCATGCTGGCGCGCACCCGTTGCAAGGAAAAGCTGCCTGCCGTGTTTGAGGTGAACGAGAAGCAGACGGCGATTGAGGTCTTTCCGGACACCCCCATTCCCACCGGTGGCACCTACGGCGTGGTGATGAACATCTTCAACCCCAACCGCAGCGGCATGTTCCAGTTCAATGCCTTGGCCCAGGCCCCGGGCGATGTGCCCGTGGCCGGTTACCTGGGCAGCTGGCTCATCGACATCGAATGAAGGCGCAGACCGGCTGATACATTGGCGGATCGATGAGAGGCCGGTCGCCGGACGTTTTCCATGACCAAACGAACACTCGGCGGTACCAGCCGCAAGCGCAAGCGCGTCTCCGGTTTCCGTGTCCGCATGCGGACCCATACGGGCCGTCGGGTGATCCGCAGCCGCCGCAAACGCGGTCGGGCACGCCTGGCCGTCTGAGCTGAGCGGCCCGGCGATGGCCTTACCGCCACCGATGCGACTGAGGGGGCATCGCTGCTTTGACCTCCTGCACCGGCGCGGCAAACGCCACGACAGCGACCATCTCGTGCTTCGTGTCGTTCAGGCCGATCCCCGGCGCCTGAGTCCCCCCCTTCAACGCTGGGAAAACCTGGATCCAGGGGCACGCCGTTGTCGGTGCGGTGTTGTGATCAGCAGCAAAGTGAGCAAGCGTTCGGTGAAGCGCAACAGGCTCCGCCGTGCTTTGCATCAGCATTTGCGCTCCCGCCTGGAAGGCGATCCAAGACTGGCCGACCGCTGGTTGCTGCTCAGCCTGCGACCCAGTGCTGCCGACGCCGGACCCGGATTGCTGGAAGAATGCGACAGATTGCTGAGGAAGGCCGGCCTGCTGCCATGACCACCACACCCGTTGAAGAGACTTATTACGAGGGCGGCCCAGCCCGCGGAGACCTGATTCTCAATCTGCTCTTCGGTCTCACCCTGATCGGCTTGCCCTTCGCCGTCGGCGCCGTGGTGCGGGCGCTCTGGCTGCGCTTCCGCATCACCAGCCGACGGATTTCCGTGAGTGGTGGCTGGATGGGACGGGATCGCAGCCAGGTGGTCTACAACCAGATTCGAGAGGTGCGCTGTGTGCCCCGCGGTTTTGGCGCCTGGGGCGACATGGTTCTGGTGCTCACCGACGGATCTCGCCTCGAGATGCGGTCCGTGCCCCGCTTCCGAGAGACGGAGGCTTACATCCTCGCCAGGATCGAAGCCCGTGCCGGCGGTGAGACAACAGCCGAAGCCAAGGGCTTTGCAGCCTGAGCACCACAACCGCTGCCGCTGTTGCACACTGGCAGCACCCTTCCCACCACCATCAGGACTTCTGCCGTGATCGGGTACATCTCCGACAACCTGCTGATCCCGATCCTGGATTTTTTCTATGGATTGGTTCCCAGCTACGGCCTGGCGATCGTGGCCCTCACGGTGGTGATCCGCCTCGCCCTCTTCCCGCTCAGTGCCGGCTCGATCCGCAGTGCCCGCCGGATGCGCATCGCCCAGCCGGTGATGCAGAAGCGGCAAGCGGAGATCAAATCACGCTTCGCCAACAACCCCCAGAAGCAGCAGGAGGAACTCGGGAAGCTGATGAAGGAGTTCGGCAGCCCCCTGGCGGGGTGCCTGCCCCTGCTGGTGCAGATGCCGATCCTTTTCGCCCTCTTCGCCACGCTGCGGGGATCACCCTTCGCCGACGTTCCTTACACCCTGAATCTGAAAGTGCTGCCGGCGGAGCAGATTGCCGCCGTCGACCCGAAACCTTTCAACAGCGCCAGCCATTCGATCTTCATCACCGAAACCAACCATGTGCCGGTGATTGCCAGCCTCCCTGGCGGCACCAAACTCGGCCAGGGCGACAGCGCCAAAATTCAGCTCAAAACCAAGGATGGTGAGAGCTTTGCCACCGTTCTGGAAGGCGTAGAGGATGGCCAATCCTTCCTCCCCGACTGGACGGTGACCAAAGGCGAGGGTGTGGTTTCCGTTGCTGCTGACGGCACCCTTCAGGCCCTGTCTCCCGGCGATGCGACCGTGGAAGGCAAGATTCCAGGCCTTGCCGCCCGCAGTGGCTTCCTGTTCATCAAAGCCCTGGGCCAGGTTGGCTTCTACACCGATGGAGCGATCAACTGGGACATCGCCATCCTCGTCGGGGCCTTTGGCCTGAGCCTGTTCGCCTCTCAGCTGCTCTCCGGCATGGGCATGCCCGCCAATCCCCAGCAGGCGACCGCCAACAAGATCACGCCCGTGATGATCACCGGCATGTTCCTGTTCTTCCCTCTGCCAGCCGGCGTTCTCCTCTACATGGTGATCGCCAACATCTTCCAGGCGCTTCAGACCTTCCTCCTGACCAGAGAAGCCCTGCCTGAGAACCTCCAGGCGATTCTCGATGATCAACTGCGTCAACAGACCGTGACGGCAACGGCCAGTTCCGGCGCTGGCGGCAGTCCGGCCGGGCGCTTGCCCTTCGAACCGCGAAGCAAATGATTCCTGGGCTCGAGCCCGTTTCCCTCCGTGATCTCCAGGCTCTTGGGGCCAGCAAGCGCTGGCCGATCGAGGGCAGTCTCGACGACCTTCCGAGCCTGACGCCCGTGCGGGGTGAGCTGCAGGCCGAACATCTCGGCAATCTCCTGGCACTGCAAGGTCGATTCGAGACGATCGTCACGCTCTGCTGCGATCGCTGCCTCGGTCAGTACAACCATCGCCTCCAAGCGGATGTGGAAGAACTCATCTGGCTCGGCGATGCGGAGAACGAGACGGCCATGGCCGAAGCGGGCCTGGGCGTCGACGGAGCCCAGGGCCTGGTCGAGTGCCTCGACCCCCGCGGCAGTTTCGATCCGGAACGCTGGGTGTTCGAACAACTGAATCTGCAGCTGCCGGTGGTCAACCGCTGCGGTCTCGATTGCCCCGGCATGCCGCCCGAGCGCTCCCGGTCCCAAGCGGCTGAACACCAGGACGACAGCCTCAACGCGGAACCCAGCGATCCCCGTTGGGCCGCCCTGCGCAAGCTCAAAGGGGAGGATTGCTGATGCAGGCGGAGTGGAGCGACCAGCTCGAGCTGTTGATCCGGGCCGCAACCCCCCTGATCTGGATCCGCAGCCAGGAGGAGGAACGGGTGGAAGCGCTGCTCGCGCAGGTCGTCAGTCAACGGCTTACCGGACACCAGCTCGCCCGCTGGGACTTCATCACTGGCCTGCAGGGGCCGCTCAATGGTGCGGGCACTGGCGCTCGCCAGCCGATGGCGGTGCTCCAGTGGCTGCAGGAGCTGGACGACAGTCGCCCCACCCTGCTGCTGCTCAAGGATTTTCACCGCTTCTGCGACGATCCGGGCATCGCCCGCATGGTGCGCAACCTCACGGCACGCCTGCGCGAATCCCCCCACACGCTGGTGTTGTGTCATGGCGCCTGGACACCGCCGCCGGAACTGGACGACTGCCTCACCCTTCTGGACCTGCCCCTGCCGCGTGAGCCGGAGCTGAAAGCTCTGCTCACGTCGATCGCCAGCGCCTGTGACCAGACGCTGGACGACGAGGTGCTCGAAGAGCTCACCCATGCCTGCAGCGGCCTGACAGAGGCACGCGTGCGCCATGTCGCGGCGCGAGCCCTGGCCCAGCGCGGCCAGCTCAGCCGCCTCGATCTGGAGGATGTGCTCGAGGAGAAACGGCGATATCTCGCTCGCAGCGAAGTGCTCGAGTTCTGCCAGACGGATGCCGATCCTGGCGACATCGGTGGCCTGGATGCGCTCAAACACTGGCTCGACCAACGCCATCAGGCCTTCAGCGACGAAGCCCGCCGTTTCGGTCTGCCGATGCCCCGTGGCGTGCTCCTGGTGGGACCGCAGGGCACGGGCAAGTCCCTGACGGCGCGAGCCATTGCCCACAGCTGGTCGATGCCCTTGCTGCGCCTCGATGTGGGGCGCTTGTTCGCAGGTCTGGTGGGAGCCAGTGAAGCGCGCACCCGCGACACGATCGAACGGGCCGAGGCCATGGCGCCCTGCGTGCTCTGGATCGACGAGGTCGACAAGGGCTTTGGCGGGGATGGCCGCAGCGATGGCGGCACCAGCCAGCGGGTTCTGGCCACCGTTCTCACCTGGATGGCGGAGAAACGGTCCGCCGTGTTCGTGGTCGCCACGGCCAATGCCGTGGACCGCCTGCCGCCCGAGCTGCTGCGCAAAGGCCGATTTGATGAGATTTTCCTGCTCGATCTCCCCTCAGCCCAGGAGCGGCGCAGCATCCTTGCCCTGCATGTGGCCCGGCGGCGTCCCAACCTGACGCTGCCGCTGGAGACCGTGGTGGATCGCACCGAGGGCTATTCCGGCGCAGAACTCGAACAGGCGGTGATCGAAGCGATGCATCTGGCCTTCGCTGAGCGACGCGAACTGGAGGAAAGCGATCTGATCGTGGCCGCCAACCAGCTGGTGCCGCTCTCACGCACGGCCCGGGAGCAACTGGAGGCCCTGCAGCGCTGGGCGAGCAGCGGCCGCGCCCGGCCGGCGTCCACCCTCACGCCGGCCCGTCATGTTGCGGGCAATGAAGAAGCCTGACGCGCCGTAACGAAGGGCAGGGCGAGGGCAGACAGCCCCTTCGACCCTCCGTAGGTTCGCTGCAATACCGACAGAGCCGGCGTGAACCGATCCAGTGAACTCACCAGCCAACTCGCCGTGGCCTGCCTTGGCGCCGGCGTGATCACCACCGTGGCTGTAGCTCAGGGCCAGAACCCACTCACCGCCCTCGGCATCACCCTCTTCTCCGCTGTGGCCGCCGTCATGGTCGGTCAGGTGCTCTGAGGGCCGGCACCTAGGCTGCCGCCTCAGCTGTTCCGTTCATCGTGCTTGATCAGCGCCTCGTGCGTGAGAATCCCGACCTGATCGCCCGGGAACTGGGGCGTCGGGGCCTGGAGGTGGATCTCACCGGCCTGCAGCTGATGGCCCAGCAGCAGAGAAACCTCGAAGAACAACGCAGCAGCCTGCAGGCCGAAGGCAATCGCATCGGCAAGGAGGTCGGCGTTCAGATCAAGGCCGGGGCCGATCCCAAAGGTGAGGCGGTGGCGGCCCTTCGCCAGCAAGGCAATGCGATCAAGCACAAGGTCGCCGTCCTGGAAGACGAAGAGAAACAGCTCCAGGGGCGCCTGCGGGAGCAACTGCTGACCCTGCCGAACCTGCCGTCACCCGACTGTCCCGACGGCAGCGATGAAACCGAGAACCAGGAGGTGCGCCGTTGGGGCACGCCGCGCCGTGGCGACGGACTGCAGGAGCACTGGGCGATCGCCGATCGACTCGGCCTGCTCGACACGGAGCGGTCGGTGCGGATCGCTCAGAGCCGTTTCGTGACCCTGTTCGGCCAGGGGGCGCGACTGGAGCGGGCCCTGATCAATTGCATGCTCGACCTGCACACGAGCAAGGGGTATCGCGAAGTGCTGCCGCCGGTGCTCGTCAACAGTGCCAGCCTCACCGGATCGGGCCAATTGCCCAAATTCGCGGAGGAAAGCTTTCGCTGCGCCGATGATGACCTCTGGCTCACACCCACAGCAGAGGTGCCCGTCACCTCGCTGCACCGCGACGAAATCATTGCCGCTGACCAGCTGCCGCTGCGCTACGTGGCCTACAGCCCTTGTTTTCGACGGGAAGCCGGGAGTTACGGCCGAGACACCCGCGGCCTGATCCGTCTGCATCAGTTCAACAAGGTGGAGCTCTATTGGTTTGCCCATCCCGACCACTCCGAGGAGGCCCATGCCCAGATCACAGCCGATGCCGAGGCTGTGCTGCAGGCCCTGGAGCTGCCCTATCGGGTGCTCGACCTCTGCACAGGAGACCTGGGCTTCTCCGCCCGACGCACCTATGACCTCGAGGTGTGGTTAGCCGGAGCGGGCGCCTACCGCGAGATTTCCAGTTGCAGCGTGTGTGGTGATTTCCAGGCGCGGCGCTCCTCCATCCGCACCAAGGAGGGCAAAACCACCCGGCTGCTGCACACCCTCAATGGCAGCGGTCTGGCGATCGGACGCACCATGGCGGCTCTGCTCGAAAACGGCCAGCAGGAGGATGGCAGCGTGCTGCTGCCCGAAGCGCTGAGGCCTTACTTCGGCAGCGACCGTCTGCGGCCAGAATGAGCCGATTGACCAAGGCGGTGTGAACGTTCTCTCAGCCCTGATCGCCCTGGGGCTTCTGGTGGTGATTCATGAAGCGGGCCACTTCCTCGCAGCGGTGGGGCAAGGCATCCGCGTGAATGGCTTCTCCGTCGGCTTTGGGCCGGCCCTGATCAAAACGGAGTGGCGAGGCGTCACCTATGCCCTGCGCCTGCTGCCGCTCGGTGGCTTCGTGTCGTTTCCCGATGACGACGACGACAGCCCCATCCCAGCCGACGACCCCGATCTGCTGCGCAATCGGCCGATCCCGCAGCGCATCCTGGTGATCAGTGCCGGGGTCCTGGCCAATCTGCTTCTGGCCTGGGTGCTGCTGGTCGGTCAGTCCACCCTGGTGGGTCTGCCCGCCGAAGCCGAACCGGGCGTGCTGGTGGTGGCCGTGCAACCCGGGGAAGCGGCAGCCCGTGCTGGTCTCCAGGCCGGTGATCGGATTCTGCGGCTCGACGGAGAGCTCCTGGGCACAGGTCAGGACGCGGTGCGATCGCTGGTGGATCAGGTGCAAAGCGAACCAGGGCAGTCGCTGGCGTTGCTGACCCAGCGCCCAACAGGCACGGAGCAACTGAGCACGGAACAGATCCTGACGCTCACACCTGAGGATCGGGATGGACTCGGACGCATCGGCGCCCAGCTCCAGATCAACCGCGGCAGCGCCCTGCGTCCCGCCCGGAACCCGCTGGAGGCGATCGGTTTCGGCACCGCCGAATTCGGCGGGCTGCTGCGCAACACGGTGGAGGGCTATGGCGGGCTGATCACCCATTTCGGAGAAACCGCCCAGCAGGTGAGCGGACCGGTGAAAATCGTGGAGATGGGGGCCCAGCTCAGCAGCCAGGGCCAGGGAGGACTGGTGCTCTTCACCGCGCTGATTTCGGTGAACCTGGCCGTGCTCAACGCCCTGCCCCTCCCGCTGCTCGACGGCGGTCAACTGGTTCTCATCCTGCTGGAAGCGGTGCGGGGCCGTCCTCTGCCGGAGCGTCTCCAGCTGGCTGTGATGCAGTCCGGGCTGCTGCTTCTGCTCGGCCTGAGCGTGGTGTTGATCGTGCGCGACACCAGCCAATTGCCGTTGGTGCAGCAGCTCACCGGCCACTGAGACCTCACAGCCCAGCCAACAGGTATGGTTGTGGATTATCCGCAACGTTCTCCCCGCCCGCATGGCCAAGAAGTCGATGATCGCCCGCGACGTGAAGCGGAAGAAAATGGTCGAGCGGTATGCGGCGAAGCGCACGGCGCTGATGGCCGCCTTCAACGCAGCGAACGATCCAATGGAGCGGTTGGAGATCCACCGGAAGATCCAATCCCTTCCCCGTAACAGTGCTCCCACGCGCATGCGCAATCGCTGCTGGGCCACGGGCAAACCCCGCGGTGTTTATCGCGACTTCGGCCTTTGCCGTAATCAGCTGCGCGAACGCGCCCACAAAGGTGAACTCCCCGGAGTGGTGAAGTCGAGCTGGTGATCGTCCGATCAACCCTGCCTTCGCTCCGAAGAGGCAACGCTGTTGCCTCTTTTTTTATGGACGGATGCAGGTGTGGCCAGTTGTTCCTTTCAAATGCGAGACTGGTGAATGACAGAAAGACATAAACGCAAGTGCAAGGACAAACCCAGTCGATCTCCTTTGATGGACGGGAGATTCGACTGACCACAGGGCGGTATGCCCCCCAAGCCGGCGGCTCAGTGATGATCGAGTGCGGCGACACGTCGGTGCTGGTCACCGCCACTCGATCGAGCGGGCGCGAGGGAATCGATTTCCTCCCCCTCATCTGCGACTACGAAGAGCGGTTGTATGCCGCCGGTCGCATCCCTGGAAGCTTCATGCGCCGGGAGGGCCGTCCACCGGAACGGGCCACCCTCATTTCCCGACTGATCGATCGGCCCATGCGGCCCCTGTTCCCGAACTGGCTCCGGGACGACCTGCAGATCGTGGCCACCTGCATGTCATTGGATGAGCGGGTTCCCGCTGATGTGCTGGCAGTGACGGGCGCCTCCATGGCCACCCTGCTCGCGGGCATTCCCTTCCACGGGCCCATGGCCGCCGTGCGTGTGGGCTTGCTGGGCGATGACTTCGTGCTCAACCCCAGCTACAGGGAGATCGAACGGGGTGACCTGGATCTTGTGGTGGCTGGCACCCCGGAGGGTGTGGTGATGGTGGAAGCCGGCGCGAACCAGCTCCCCGAACAGGATGTGATCGAAGCGATCGATTTCGGCTACGAAGCGGTCTGCGAACTGATCAAGGCGCAGCAGGAGATTTTGAAACAGGCCGGCATTGAGCAGGTCATCCCCCCAGCCCCCGAACAGGACGCCACGCTTCCCACTTACCTGGAGAAGCAATGCAGCAAGTCGATCGGCGAGGTGCTCAAGCAGTTCGAACAGAGCAAGGCCGACCGGGACGCCAAGCTCGATGCGATCAGGGCATCCACGGCCGAAACAATCCAGGGTCTCAAGGAGGATGACCCGGTGCGCCAGGCCGTGAGCGCCAACAGCAAGGCCCTGCCGGCGACGTTCAAGGCGCTCACGAAAAAGCTGATGCGCCAGCAGATCCTCAAGGATGGCAAGCGCGTCGACGGCCGCGGTCTTGATGAGGTGCGGCCGATCAGTGCCGCTGCCGGCGTGCTGCCCAAGCGCGTTCACGGCTCCGGCCTGTTCCAGCGGGGTCTCACCCAGGTGCTCTCCACCGCCACTCTGGGAACCCCGAGTGACGCTCAGGAGATGGACGATCTCAATCCGAGCACGGAAAAAACCTATCTGCACCACTACAACTTCCCTCCCTACTCGGTCGGCGAGACCAAGCCGATGCGCTCCCCCGGCAGGCGGGAAGTCGGCCACGGCGCCCTCGCTGAGCGGGCGATCCTGCCGGTGCTGCCCGCGAAGGACACCTTCCCCTACGTGGTGCGTGTGGTGAGTGAAGTGCTCAGCTCCAACGGCTCCACCTCCATGGGCTCCGTCTGCGGCAGCACTCTTGCCCTGATGGATGCTGGTGTTCCCCTCAAATCACCCGTGAGTGGCGCCGCCATGGGGTTGATCAAGGAGGGCGATGAGGTGCGCATCCTCACCGACATCCAGGGCATCGAGGATTTCCTCGGCGACATGGACTTCAAGGTGGCGGGCACCGACAAAGGCATCACCGCGCTTCAGATGGACATGAAGATCACCGGACTGGCGGTGAGCACGGTCGCCGAGGCCGTGAACCAGGCCAGACCGGCACGGCTGCACATCCTCGAGAAGATGATGCAGGCGATCGACACCCCCCGGGAGGGCCTCTCCCCCCATGCACCGCGACTGCTCAGTTTCCGCATCGACCCGGAGCTGATCGGCACGGTGATCGGCCCCGGCGGCCGCACGATCAAGGGAATCACCGAACGCACCAACACCAAGATCGACATCGAAGACAGCGGCATCGTCACGATCGCCTCCCATGACGGCGCCGCGGCGGATGAGGCACAGAAGATCATCGAAGGGCTGACCCGCAAGGTGAATGAAGGCGAGGTGTTCAGTGGCGCGATCACCCGGATCATTCCGATTGGGGCCTTTGTGGAAATCCTGCCCGGCAAGGAAGGGATGATTCACATCTCCCAGCTCTCGGAAGCACGGGTCGAGAAGGTGGAAGATGTGGTGAAGGTGGGCGATGAGGTGACGGTGCGTGTCCGTGAAATCGACAATCGCGGCCGCATCAACCTCACCCTGCGGGGCGTCCCTCAGAACGGCGAAGACGCGGAACCCGAACCCGCTCCCACCCCCGTGGCGCCCCTCACCTGAGGGGCCAGGAGCTCACCTCCCCCGGCACAGCTCAAACCTGAAACCCAGGGTCAATGGAGGCCATCGCCCGTGCCGCCTGCTCACACAGCGCGGCATGGGCTTGTCCATGACTGGCGATCAAGCAACCGGCCTGACGCACATCGCCGGTGTTGTAGGTGAGGGGGTGGCCATCGGCGTGGGTGAAAGCGCCACCCGCCGCCAGCAACACAGCTTCGGGCGCTGCCATGTCCCAGTCCTTGGGAGCACTCCGACCGGAGAGGGAGATGTAGAGATCGGTTTCACCGCGCAGAATCGTTGCCACCTTGCAGCCCACGCTCCCCACGGCATGGGAGCCCCCGAGCGCCAGGGCCCCGATCAGCTGCTCGAGCCGGTCGTCGCGATGGCTGCGGCTGGCCACCAGAATTAGCTCAAAGAGAGCGGAACGCTCACTGAAACGCACAGGACTGCGCTCGCCACGGCGGTCTTCACACCAGCTGCCATTGCCCACCACACCAAACCAGAGCTCCTCCGCTTCAGGAAGCAGCACCACGCCGAGCACCGGACGCTGGCCCCGCACGAGCGCCAGGTGTACGGCGTACTCACCGGTGCCTTGCAGAAAATCCTTGGTGCCATCGAGCGGATCGAGGATCCAGAGCCATTCCGCCTCCAGGGGCTCGCCCTCACGAAGCTGCTCTTTGGCGGTCTCTTCGCTCAACAGGGTCCAGTCGGCCGAGGGGAACGCCGCGGCCAGGCCATCCAACAACCATTGATTCACGGCCAGATCGGCTGCCGAGACCGGGCCCTCGCCACCGTCATCCACGCTCAGAGCCCGCGGGAAGCCATGGGGCGGCTGCTCGCCCCGGGCATAGGCGCGCAAGATGTCGGCCGCGCCCCAACACAGGGGACGGAGCGCCGCCAGCAAGGCCTCCTGATCGATCCCGGCAGGCAGGGTCTGGGGGGTCGGCATCATGGAGGTCTCTGGGCGGAGCCATTGTGATGCAGCGCGCCGAACCAGCGGGCGGAGTCCTCTACGTGGTGGGGACGCCGATCGGCCACCGCGGCGATCTTTCTCCCCGCGCCTGCGATCTGTTGCGAGCGGTCGACACGATCGCCTGCGAAGACACCCGCCACAGCGGCCTGCTGCTCAGCAGCATCGGCTCGACGGCCCGCCGCTGCAGCTTCCACCAACACAACACGCGAAGTCGGATCCCCCAGCTGCTGGCAGAACTGGCCCAGGGCCTCAGCGTGGCGGTGATCAGTGACGCGGGCTTGCCAGGCATCAGCGATCCAGGCGAAGCGCTGGTGGCAGCGGCCCGCAGCGCCGGCCACGCCGTGATCTGCATTCCCGGTCCCTGCGCCGCCACCACAGCCCTGGTGAGCAGTGGCCTGCCCAGCGACCGCTTCTGCTTCGAGGGCTTCCTGCCCACCAAAACCAGGGACCGGCGCGAACGCCTGGCAGCCCTTGCAACGGAGACGCGCACCACCGTGCTCTACGAGGCTCCGCACCGACTCCTGCAGCTGCTGGAAGAACTGGAAGGTCCATGCGGCGGCGAGCGCCGCCTGCAGGTGGCGCGAGAGCTGACCAAACGCCATGAAGAACAGGTGGGGCCCACGATCAGCGCAGCGCTCGAACACTTCCGCCGCCACCCTCCCCAGGGGGAATGCACCCTGGTGCTGGGCGGAGCAGCACCACAGGAGCAACCGGAGCGGGATGCAACGGCCTGGCGCCAGGATCTGGAGGCCCTGATCAGGGCAGGAATGAGCGCTAATGCCGCTGCCAAACATCTGGCAAGCCGCAGTGGTCGGTCCAAACGGGAGCTCTATGCCTTGCTGCACCACACAGCTGAGGCAGCAGACTGGCCTGAGCCCGACGGCACGTGAATGCTGCAACGCCTGCGCCTGATGCTGATCAGCCTGAGCGGGGCAGGACTCCTGTTCCTGGTGCTGTGCCTGGGAGCCCAGAACCTGAGCGATCGTGAACGCCTCAACCTCGGCATCGGACGCACAGCTCCACTGCCCTCGGGGTTTCTGGTGGGCGTGAGTGTGGTGATCGGCGTCCTCAGTGGCGGCAGCCTGGCCGCAGCATGGCTTCCCAGCAAGGAGCGCTGAGCGAGCGGGGCTCAGGCATCAAGCGCGATCAGGGTGCCATCCAGCACCAGTCGGGTGATGCCGCGAGCGAGCAGGTAGCGGGAGGTCCGCTCAAACACCTGGCTATCGGGCACCTTGATCACCCGCTGGTTGCGGCCGCACTGGCGCTTGGCCGTGCGCGGGCTGGCATACAGACCGATCGCTTGCCGATCCTGGTCGGCAGCCGCCATCGCACCCAGCTCCTGAAAAGCGCTGAGGGGTTGCGGATCGAGTTCCACCAACTTGTCGACCAGCATGTAAACGCTTTCCGGCAGGACGCCTGGCCCCATCGGCCGGCAAGCAGGTGCCGGAGACTCCATCTCCAGAGAGATCTGTCCGGTCAGCACCGCAACGGTGTGAAAGTCCTGCTCCGGTTCATCGTCCGCCTCTCCCGCATCCTCCAGCGCGTCGCCGAAGTCGTCGGCGTCATCAAGGGCGAGCGTGGCTGAATCCTGTTCGTCGATGGGGTCGGCAGGGGTGGCC
>AACY020564885.1_pt1 | contig 17704 bp, 17 predicted proteins | sample 267378 | NCBI WGS metagenome assembly AACY02 (sample SAMN02954345, study PRJNA13694) | marine metagenome | biome: aquatic; feature: ocean; material: water; isolation source: isolated as part of a large dataset composed predominantly from surface... | reverse complement strand
GAGGCCTGGGTTTGGTGAAACTGCACCAATAGCAGAAATAGAAGAAGGTGTAGCTGGTGAGTTTTCTGGTGAAATGGGTAATCCAGACCTTAAACCTTATGAAGCAGATAATTTTGACCTCAGTGTTGAATACTACGAAGAAGACTTTGTTTTTACACTAGGCATGTTTCATAAAGATATTGCTAATACAATTTACCCACGTGTCTTAGCCAATCAAACAGTAGGAGGTTTGTTCTTCTCTGAACTAGAAACCTATGCCAATGCAGGAGCATCATCGATAACCGGATATGAGCTTAATCTTTTCTCTGAACTAGATAAATACTTACCTATCGAAGGTTTCTTTATGGCATTTAACGCAACTATAAGTGACGGTGAAAGCGAATTTAATACTGGTATTAATACCTTTACTATTCCATTTAGAAAACTTTCCGAAGAAAATGCAAACTTTTCATTTGGTTACGATAAAGGGAAATTTGATGCACGATTTGCAGCTAATTATCGTTCAAGCTATTTAGATTATCTAGGAGATGAAGGCGATGATGTCCTTGATGGTGATTTTGGTTACGGCTTCATGAGATTTACTGACGATTATCTTTCTTATGATTTAACTGCTAAATATAAATACAGCGATAACTTAACTTTTAGATTTGAAGGCAAGAATTTAGCGAATAGACCTGAATTTTACTATTGGAATACTTCCGATAGACTGTCACAATATGATGAATATGGATATTCAATGTCATTCGGTATTAGATACACCTTCTAACAATAACAATATTTTAAAAAGAGCGAGCTTCGTGCTTGCTCTTTTTTTCTCAGCTATTCTTTATACAGCTGAAATTGATTATTCAGTTGAAACTGATCCAGTTATTACCAAAGGAGACTCTGCTGATGATCCTGCTATTTGGTTTAACTCTAAAGAACCAAAAAAATCCTTGATCTTTGGTACTGATAAGAACTCTGGTGTTTATGTCTACGATATAGAAGGCAATGCATTAAGTTATACCAATCTTGGAAGGATAAATAATATAGATTTACGTGAAAAAGATGGAACTGTACATTTAGTTACATCAAATAGATCTGCCAGTACTTTGGATTATTGGTTGTTTCCAGCAGATGATCTATTTAATTACTTTAAAAATAAACCTTTAAATTCTTTTTCTGAAGACATAAGACATGTTCATCTAAAAGCAGGTATGGATATTTATGGTATATGTATGGGTTTAGTAGGAGGTAATCTTCGAGCAATATTAACGGAAGAAGAGGGTAAAACAATTCAATATTGGGATTTAAAGGCACAAGAGATAATAGGCACCATTGATATAACTGCCGAAGAAACTAATGTGCCTCTTTTTGGTAATGAAGCTGAAGGATGTGTAATTGATGATGAAAATGAACATATCATTATTTCACGAGAAGGTATGAGAGGTATTCTTAACGCCTATGACGCCAATACACTTGAATTCATTAAGGTAATTGATTCAAGATCAGGGAATATCGGAGGTGACCCTGAAGGAGTAACCATCTATAAAACATCAGATAAAGAGGGTTTTATTATTTTGTCATCTCAAGGTGATAGCAAATTTAATCTATACAATAGACAATTTCCATTTGATTACGTTAAATCTTTTACAGTTAATGATGTTTCAGATACAGATGGAATAGATGTTACAAATAAAGCTATAGACGACCTATACACTCAGGGATTTTTAGTTGTGCAGGATGGGTACAACTCACCTGATAATCAGAATTTTAAGATTATTGATATGGAGCAAGTACTTAAAAAAAAAGTGAAGAATCCTGGCTCGATAGATTAAAAGCATTTAGTGTTGAGAATCCAGTTGTAGCACCGTTTTTACTTACTATTCTTGGTTTTCTTGAATCTTTTGTCTTGAGTGGAGTTTTATTTCCAAGTCTATTTTTATATTTGCTTGCTGTTTTTCTTTATTTAGAGGGAATATCAAATATTTATCTAATAACGATCTTTGCGTATATGGGTTCTTTTTCTGGTGATCAATCAAGTTATTTAATGGGCAGAATATTCGGAACAAAAATTATGAACTGGAAGTTTTTTGAAAAGCATAAAGATAAAGTTGATAAAACAAAGAATTGGTTCGATAAATATGAATTTGGTGCGATTTTACTTGGACGCATGACACCGAGTATCAGACCATTTGCTCCATTTTTTGTGGGTACTTTTAAACTGGACTATAAGCGCTTCCTTATATTTGATTTAATTGCTTGTACAGTTTGGGCATCGGGGTTAGTCCTTTTGGTTGTATTATGGGAATATATAGCTAACCTTTTTTAATATGATTGGATATTTAAGCTTAATTTTACTCGTTATTTTGACCGTTCTTTTGGTCTACTATTTTTTTACAGAGAAAACGAATGGGTTTTTTAGAAGCTTTTTAGTTAAGTTCTCTGCATTACTATTAACCATAATATGTGTCTATTTATTTATAAGACTTGTTAGGTATGTAATTTGATGAGCGATTCATTATTTACCAAAATTAGAAAGGGAGAAATTCCTGGTAATATTGTCTATCAAGATGATCTATGCTTCGCTATCGAAGACATTGCACCGCAAGCACCTATACATATCCTTATAATCCCTATTAAAGAGATTGAAAAAGTTTCAGATGCTTCTGAGGAAGATATTAATCTTTTGGGCCATCTACTTCATGTATCTAAGAAAATTGCCCAAGACCATAATTTAGATAATAACTATAGGCTAATCATTAATAATGGCGCAAGAGCAGGCCAAACGGTATTTCATATACATATACATCTATTAGGTGGTAAAAGCCTAGAATGGCATCCTGCCTAAACAAAGGTTGCGCCGACTAAAAGAACCAATACAATGAGCGCAATTACACCAAAAAAGATTACGATATTTCTAATAAGTGTTTTATCATCATCCATATTAAAATTTTATATCTATTAACATGACTCGCATAGAGCCTTACAGTGACAAAGAGGTTAAATTTGTCTTAGAGAACCTTCTAAAAGACAAAGAGTTCTTAAATTTTGTTAAAGAGAATCTAAATTCTTCGACTTCCAAGTTTTTATCTATTCCAGGGTCAAAGTTCTTAGCTTTACAGCTTTTTAAATCTAAAGTTAGAAAAATAAGCACAATTGATCAATTTCAAGATCAAGTAATGATTGTTCTAAAAAGTGTAATAAATCAAACCATGGATAAATTTTCCTATTCTGGTGCAGATCTATTAGATATTAATAAACCGTACCTTTTTATAGGCAATCATAGAGACATAACCTTAGATTCTGCTTTATGTAATTATGCTATTCATTCAACAGGACTAAAAACGACTCATAATGCTATTGGAGACAATCTTGTAAGTATAGATTGGATGGGGGACTTGTTAAGATTAAATAAAAGTTTCGTTGTTCCAAGAAGCGGTAAGTCAAAAAAAGAGATTTATAACAATCTTTTTAATGTGTCTAACTACATTAAAAGTACTCTAAATGCTGGAAATCATATATGGATAGCACAGCGTCAAGGAAGGGCAAAAGATGGCATAGATAAAACTGATCCTGCTGTTTTAAAAATGCTTCATATAGCTCTAAGAAAAAGTGCTAATTTTGAAGATCTTACAAAATATTACAATATTATTCCCTGCTCAGTTTCGTATGAATTTGATCCTTTAGCAAAAGAAAAGGCTAAACAAGTTACTGATGCTAAAAATAAAAAAGAACAAGATGACATAAAGCATATTTTTAAAGGGATTATGGAACACAAAGGTTTTGTACATTTGAATATTGGAGAGCAAATTACTGGCAGTTACTCTCCTGAAGATCTCGCAAAAGAGATAGATCAATCTATTATTGGTAATTATAAAATATGGGATACTAATATGTATGCCTATAAATATCTTCATGAACAGGTAAATGACAAAGATTTTCCACGTGCTAGTAGTTATTTTAATGAACTGAGAACTTCTATGACGAATAAAGAGTTAGAATATATAATGAATCAGTATTCAAACCCTCTAATTGCTAAAGGAGAATTTAAAAATGAGTGATGACCAATTCTATAAATCAAAAGAAGATTCAGATAACTCATCCTCTGATGCACTAGTTGCACTAGTTATAATAATTTGCGGTGTACTTGCTGCTACTTTATACGTGAGTTCATTATGAGCCTAAGTATTAAAGATCTTTTTAACATAGAGGGCAAAGTAGCCATTGTTACCGGTGGTTCAAGAGGAATAGGTGAAATGATAGCCTCTGGTTTTTTAGCAAACGGTGCCAAAGTTTATATAACAGCTAGAAAAGAAGAGGCTTTAATAACAAAAGCTGAAGAACTTAGTAACGAATACAATGCTGAGTGCATACCCTTTTGTGTAGATCTTTCAAAAGAAGAGGGCATAACTAGCTTTAGTAATTTTTTAACGGAAAAAGAGCCTGAAGGCATAGATTTTCTAATTAATAATGCTGGTGCTGCATGGGGAGCTCCCTTTGATGAGTATCCTATAGAAGGGTGGGATAAAGTTGTTGATCTAAACCTAAAAAGTCCATTTTTTATAACTCAAAAGCTTGCCAAATTACTGGAAAAGAAAGGAAATTCAGAGGATCCTTCAAGAATAGTTAACATTGCATCAATTGATGGCATTGGAGTCTCAAATATGGCTGATGCTTACGCTTATTCAGCATCTAAATCGGGAATAATACATTTAACAAAACATTTAGCTAAGACACTTGTCGAAAGGAACATAATTGTAAATGCAATAGCTCCAGGTCCGTTTGATAGTCATATGTTAGGGAAAGCCGTTAATTTCGATTATGGCTTCATAGCTGAAATGAATCCTAGAAAACGAATTGGGACACCTCAAGATATGGCAGGATTATGCATATATCTTTGTTCTAGAGCCGGTGCCTTTACAGTAGGCGAAACTGTGACTTGTGATGGCGGCATGGTTACAACGCGCTAATCTAAATTAGATAAGTAGTGTTCAGCATCTAGAGCAGCCATGCAACCAAAACCAGCACTGGTAATTGCTTGTCTGTAGTTATAATCTGCTACATCTCCAGCTGCAAAAACTCCTTTAACGGATGTTGATGTAGAACCAAGATTAAAACCTGTTTTAGTAATAATATAGCCATCTTTCATGTCTAATTTGTCTTTAAAGATATCCGTATTAGGAGTGTGCCCAATTGCTATAAAAACACCTTCAACCGATAAATTGCTTTCTGTTCCATCATTATTAAGTATGTTTATAGCTGAAACAGCACCATCGCCAAGAACTTCCTTAAGTGTAGAATTAAGTATTAATGAAATTTTGCCCTCAGATACCTTTTTATGCACTCGATCTTGTAAAATCTTTTCCCCTCTAAATTCATCCCTTCTATGTATTAAATGTACCTTAGAACAGATATTACTCAAATATAAGGCTTCTTCTAGAGCTGTGTTACCGCCACCTACTACTGCAACTTCCTGATCTTTATAAAAAAACCCATCACATGTAGCGCATGCACTAACTCCTTTACCAAGAAAAGCTTTTTCACTATCTAAGCCTAGGTATTTTGCACTTGCTCCTGTAGCAATTATTAAACTTTTTGTTTCATAAGATTCTTTTTCGCCATGCAGCAGAAGAGGTTGGTTTGATAAATCTACCTTTTTAATATAATCATTGCGTATATCTACTTGATACTTTTCAGCATGTTTTTGCATGCGAACCATAAGGTCTGGTCCTTGCAGATCTTCAAAATCGCCAGGCCAATTTTCTACTTCAGTGGTAGTTGTTAATTGTCCACCGACTTCTAACCCTGTTATTAATAGAGGTTTTAAATTTGCTCTTGCTGCGTAAACGGCTGCAGTATATCCTGCTGGACCTGATCCTAATATTATTAATTGCTGTGTCATAGTTTTTTATCTAAAAACAAGAGTCCTTGTGGTTTTTTAGTTACAATATCTTAGCATGTCAATTGATAGAATCTATAGAGAGTTTTCTGGTGTTGCTCTAGTAATTTTTTCCTTATTTTTGTTTATCAGTTTATTTACATTTTCACCACAAGATAATGTGCAAAGTTTTGTAAATGATGGATTAGGTTATAACAATAGTCTCGGTTATCTTGGGGCATTGTTTTCATCAACACTTTTATTTTATTTAGGGTATACGTCTTATTATTTAGCCTTAGTGTTGTCATATTTTGGACTAATGTTATTTGTTTCAAAATCTTCATCTGATATTTTTGAGCGGATTAATCTTTTTAATAAATTTTTAACTAGCATGATTTCAGTCTTTCCTCTTGCAATATTTTATGGAGCTTTTTTTGATGGAATTGGAGGAGTAGCAGGGGGGAACTTAATAAGTACTATTGAGGTATATATCGGTGTTTTTTGGCTTGGATCTCTATCAATAATTTTCTTTATTGTATTACAGTACTTTGTATTTTTTGATGCTGTAAAGTTTATAAGTTCATTCAGTGATAAAAAAATTCAAAAAACAAATAAAGTTCCAGAAAAAAAATCTGTTATTAAAGAAGTGCTGAAGCCCAAAACCTCTGCAACGACAGAAACAAAGAAACCCGTAGTTTCTGAACCTGAAGTTCAGGTTAAAAAACAAAAAGATTTTCTTGATCTTCTTGATCAAAAAATTGATGAATCTGCAGACATAACTAAAGAATACTTAGAAGATTTATCTAATAATTTAGAAATAAAACTAGAAGAATTTGGAATTGAAGGTAAAGTAGAAGATTCATTCCCTGGGCCAGTAATAACCAGATTTGAGATTAGCTTGGCTCCTGGTACAAAAGCAAGCCAAGTTTCAAATATAGCCAATGATTTAGCTAGATCTTTAGCTGTCAAAAGTGTCAGAGTGGTTGAAGTTATTGAAGGTAAATCATCTATAGGAATAGAGATTCCTAATCCTAAAAGGAAGGTTGTAACTTTATATTCCGCTATTCATGAACACACAAGGGAATCTCTTAAACCACTTGAGTTTTGCATTGGAAAGGATATTTCTGGTCTCAGTTCAAAGATTGACTTACAACAACTTCCACATTTGCTTGTTGCAGGAACTACAGGTTCTGGTAAATCTGTGGGGGTTAATACAATCCTTTTAAACTTATTAAGAAATAATTCACCTAAAGACTTAAGGCTTCTCTTAATAGATCCAAAGATGCTTGAGTTATCTGTTTATGATGATATTCCGCATCTAATTACGCCTGTAGTCACAGACATGCAAAAAGCTGCTAATGGACTTAACTGGTGTGTAAAGGAAATGGATAAGAGATATAAATTAATGTCTGCATTAGGTGTCAGGAGTCTTGAAAGTTATAACCAAAAAGTTCTTAAATTAAATTCTATTTCTCAGGACATCAAAGAAAAACTTTTTGAAATCAATGATGGTGAAATTGAACCTCTACCGTATATCGTCATAGTGATTGATGAATTAGCTGATTTGATGATGGTTGCGGGAAAGAAAGTTGAACAATTAATATCTCGTTTAGCACAGAAAGCTAGAGCATCTGGAATGCATTTAGTGGTATCTACACAAAGGCCTTCTGTTGATGTAATAACTGGTCTAATAAAAGCTAATATTCCTTCTAGAATTTCTTTCCTAGTTTCTTCTAAGATTGATTCAAGAACTATCTTAGATCAGGGTGGTGCCGAACAATTACTTGGCAATGGAGATATGCTCTTTGTTGAACCTGGCACATCTATTCCTCAAAGAATACATGGTGCGTTTGTAAGCGACGATGAGGTTCAAAAAATTGCTAAATATTTAAAAGAAACTGGAAAGCCTACTTATATAGATGAAGTAATAAAATCAATAGAAGTGCAGGAACTTTCAGATGATTCTGAAATTGATGATGATTTATATAATGAAGCCGTTGAGTTCGTTATAGAAACAAGAAGGGCATCTATTTCATCTGTTCAGCGAAAATTTAGGATTGGCTATAACCGAGCTGCAAGACTCATTGAAGCAATGGAGGAAAATGGAATAGTTTCTCCAATGAACTCAAACGGATCAAGAGAAGTCCTTTAATGCGAATCATCTTATTGTTTCTATCTTCTTTTGTTTTTTCTTCTGATTTAACTGAACTTTTATTAAAGAATCATAAATTCTCTGCAGACATCATCATCTACGACTCTGAATCAATAGTTTCTAGAGGTTATATGTCCTATTTAGATGGAGATTTCATTTATTCTATTGATTACCCTAGCAAACAAATTTTAGCTGGTTTAGAAGGTTACCTTTATATTCAGGACGATGACTTTAAACAAGTAATGGTCTACAAAGATGATGAATCATTTCTCGTTAAACAAATGCTATCAAATTCATATGAATATGAGGAATTATCTTGTGCTTCAAAATGTTACAAATTAATTATTAATGATGAACGTATAAGTAATGCCATTATAGTTTTCAAGGATAATCTGCTTTATGAGATGCTTGTGCTAAATTTTCAAAATAATAAGTTTTTAATTAAATTTGAGAATTTTGTTCTTGAATCTACTAATATTAGCTATATTGCACCAGAGGGATACGAAATAATAACTGATGATTGATTTAAATGAATTAAAAGAAAATTTAGCTCTTTATAAAAAAGGGCTTAGTGCAAAGGGTTGTAAAGTTGATCTTGAAGATCTGATAAACAAAAATTCAAAAAAAAATACCATTCAAACAAAATTAGATGAATTAAAAAGCCAAAAAAATAACCTTTCTAAAGAAATTGGCACATTAGCTAGTAAGGGTGAAGATACAAAAAAATTAAAAAACGACTCAGAAAATTTAAATAAAGATATTGATCAACTACAAAATGATTTTGATCTACTTAAAACTGATATCGATACAATTATGCTGCAAGTACCAAATTTGCCGGATTCAGATGTGCCTATTGGAGGCGATGAATCTGATAATAAAGAAATTAATAAAAAGATTTTTACACAGCACAACGATGGCTTAGATCATGTCGAAATCGGAGAAAAACTTGGTTTATTAGATTTTGATCTTGCTAATAAGTTAAGTGGTTCTAGATTTGTCGTCCTAAAAGGCAAATTAGCGCAATTACATAGAGCACTTATCCAATTTATGTTAGATGAGGCGAAAGACAACGGTTATGAAGAAATGTATGTACCATACATAGTTAATGCTGATTCATTGATTGGTACTGGACAACTACCCAAGTTTGAAGATGATCAATTCAAAGTTGGTGAGAGCAAATATCTAATTCCTACAGCAGAAGTTCCGCTGACAAATCTTTTAAGAGATCAGGTAATAACTTCATCTGAATTACCAATAAATTTAACTGCACATACACCATGCTTTAGAGCTGAAGCTGGAAGTTATGGAAAAGATACAAAAGGCATGATACGACAACATCAGTTTGAAAAAGTTGAAATAGTTAAATTTGCTGACCCTAAAAAATCAGATAAATGCCTGGATGAGCTTGTTTCACATGCTTCCCAAATTCTCGATAAGCTAGAGTTGTCCTATCGACATGTGGTCCTATGTACTGGTGATTTAGGATTTTCAGCAGCAAAAACTATCGATATAGAAGTATGGCTACCTAGTCAAAATTGCTTTAGAGAAATATCCTCTTGTTCAAATTTTAGAGATTTTCAAGCAAGAAGAATAAATGCAAAAGTTAAGGATGGTAAAGATAAGTTTTACCCTCATACTTTAAATGGTTCTGCTTTAGCAGTTGGAAGAACTCTTTTAGCAATTATTGAAAATTTCTATGAAAATGGATTAGGCGTACATATTCCAAAGGTTTTGGCTGATTATCTAGATTTCGACCTAATAGAAGAGCAAAAATAATTCACACAAATTTCACATAACCGTTAAAACTTCTTCAGGTTTAGTTATAGAATATAGAAATATCGAATTTGAGGTAACTATATGAAAAAAATTCTTTTATCGCTGACTCTAGCGATATTTTCGTTTTACGCGATTTCCCAAGTTGATGTCCGATCAGGTATCAAGGGATACGTGACCGATTCTTCAGGTCCTGTTGAAGGAGCTGCAGTAGTCGTAGTATATGTGCCAAATGGTTCTACCAGTAATGCACTTACAGGAGCAAACGGTGAGTTTGGTTTTAATAACCTAGCACCGGGCGGCCCGTACAGCGTAACCGTAACTAAAGCAGGTTATGCTGATGCATCAGCAACAGCTGTCTACACTAAGTTTAGTGAAGTATCTAGCGTTGATGTTTTCTTAGCAGCAGAATTTGAAGAAGTTGTTGTTAGCGCCTCCGCTCTTGAAAGTACTATTAGGTTTGGAAATGGAACCGTTTTTGGTGAAGATGTAATTGATGGCATGCCATCATCAGATAGAGGTATTCAAGATGTAGCAGCATTAGACCCAAGGGTTGCTGTTGATCAATCTGAAGACTTCTTCTCACTATCAGTCATGGGCTCAAACCCAAGAACAAATGATATTACTATTGACGGTGTTTCCGTTAATGATGCGTTTGGTCTTAATGATAGTGGTCAACCAACGTTAAGAAACTCGTTCTCAATTGAGACTGTTAAGCAGATTTCAGTTGATATTACGCCATTTGATGCTTCTAGAGGAGGCTTCGTGACTGGTAGTGTGAACGCTGTTACTAAATCTGGTACAAATGAATTTGAAGGTGACTTCTACGTTTATAACAGAAATGAAGATTTAGTTGGTGATGATGCAAATGGTAATTCGCCTGGTACCTTTACAGAAGACACAATGGGCTTCAGTCTAGGTGGTCCAATAATGGAAGATAAATTATTTTTCTACTTTAACTATGAAAAGTTTGAGCAAGTTTATCCAGCATTTTATGGTCCTGATGGAAGTGGGGCAACACTTGAGGCTTACTATGTTACTCAAGCTCTAGTTGATAGAGTTAGAGCATCAGCACAAAGCTTATATGGTTTTGATCCAGGTACTTATAATACAGAACAAAATAATCTTTCAGAGAATACATTTGTCAAATTAAATTATCTTCTGAATGATGATCACGAAGTTGAAGTTTCTTACATCGATACTACGTCCAATTTGGTTAAGGTAAGAGGGCAACCACCTTATGGTTTCTCTCTAGACAGCCAATGGTATGACGATAAGCAAGGTGTAGAAGTGTTAACTTCTAAGTTATTTAGTAACTGGAGTGATAAGTTCTCTACACAGATAGTTATGTCAACTAGAACACAAACTGATAATCAAGATCCTTATAGAGGAGATAATTTCCCATCAGTAGCTATTGCAATTAATAATGCAGATGGAAGTTGTACTGGAAGTTCAAACTGTACTAACCCATTTAGAACTATTTGGGGATCAGCTAGATCTGGTCAGTATGAAACTCTAAGATTTGGACAAGATCAGTTTAGATATAACAATGAAATTATTGTTGATTCAGAAGCATTTTCAGTGAAAGGTTTTTATTCACTAAGTGCTAATCATGACCTAAGCTTTGGTTACGAAGTAACCGAAGATGACATTATGAACTCATTTAGAGTTTGTGGTGGTGGTTGTTATGGTTTCTCTGGTATAGATCAGTTTGAAGCAGGTACTCCTACTTATTACCTCTTAGAAGGTGGTGTTGGTGGTGTCATTAATGGTGATGCTGTTAACTGGGTACTTGAAAAAACAACTCTATATTTCCAGGATGATTGGAGAGTTAATGACAAGTTAAACCTTTTAATGGGTGTTAGAGTTGATGATACTTCAACAAATAATACGCCTAATGCGAATGATGCGTACTTCGCAGCTACAGGTTATAGAACAGATGTAGGAATTGATGACAGTGTAGTTCAGCCAAGATTAGGTTTTGACTATGATGCTACAGACATGTTTATGGATTACTTCCTAGGTGGCAGAACATATGATTGGCTACCAATTGAATCAGTTCAAATGCGTGGTGGTTATGGTCTATTCGTAGGAAGATTGCCTAGTGTTTGGGTTTCAAACTCATGGAGTAATGATGGTGGTATTAATAAAGCTGAATTTGAAGCTTTTACATTTAGTGGACAGCCTATCGATGGAGTTATGTTTGATCCTAACTCTAATGATCAGAGCAGAGCTACTAGACTATCAGCTTCTGCAGGTGGTGATGTTAACTCACTAGATGCAGACTTTGGTCTACCATCTTCATGGAGATTTGCATTAGCATTTGATATTGAACTTACAAATGGTTGGTTCTATGGTTTAGAGTTTAACCATGATGATGTTGATAGAGCGTTTGCTTATATCGATCCAGCATTAGAAGGAAATGTTGCTGGTACTTTACCAGATGGAAGAACCTACTATAACAATAGTGAAGGGGACCTTCATACAACTTATACAGATAAGGGTCAAACAAGATCATGGTCTCATAAGTTGTCAAAATCTTTCTTAGATGACAAGCTGAAAGTATATTTCTCTTATTCAAATACTGATGCAAGAGATGTATTTGGCGCAGGTTCATCTACACAAGGTTCTAACTATGGTAAATACGCTACATGTAATAACCAGTTCTATCCAAATCTTTGTACTAAACCTTCTTTATGGGGTAGAGATGAGAGAATGGTTGGAACTTTAGATTACACAGCAGAAATCTTTGGTGCTGAAAATCCAACTAGATTCTACCTCTTCTGGAAGAGAGAATCTGGTAGAAGGTTCAGTTACACCTATGACACAAACCTTATAGGCGATGGTTATAGAGATGAAAGAGATCTATGGTATGTTCCAACAGGTCCAGGTGATCCTTTAGTGTCATTTAGCGATGATACTGGCGATGCTTTCTACGCTTTTGTAGATAGATATCTGAGCTCATATAAAGGCCAAGTTGCTCCGGCAAATGGCTTCATGGCTCCTTGGATTACCAGAACGGATCTTAAGGTTACTCAAGAATTAGCTTTACCAGAAGGTAGCTTCTTTGGCGATACTAAAGCAGAGTTATTTCTTGATATCTACAACCTTGGAAACTTGTTAGATGAAGATAACGGACAGATTTATGATGCCGGTTATCTTGGTGTGACTAAGAGTATGGACGCAGAAGTCGTTAATGGCGCCTACGTTTATTCAAACTTTGATGATGGACATCTACGTTACAGAAATGGTGCTAGATTTGTCTCATCATGGAAGATGATGCTCGGATTTAAGTTAAGTTTCTAAATAGGAATTCGATATATAAAAAAGGGTAGCTTAGGCTGCCCTTTTTTTTACTCAAAATAAATAATGGGTATAATGTGGAATGCAAAAAATTCCGACTATTTCATTTAATGATCTAAAAGATAGAAATTCTGATGTGCTCGAGTTTTTAACTAGGACATTAGAAAACAATGGTTTTTTCATCATTAATGACCATTCAATAGACACTAATCTCATTGAAAAAGTATTTTCAGTTGCTGAAGATATCTTCGATCTGCCTTATGAAACAAAGTATAAATATCATATAAAAGGTTCAAATGGTGCTAGAGGATACACTCCTTATGGAATAGAAACTGCTTTAAACGAAAAAGTAGCGGATCAAAAAGAGTTTTGGCATCAGGGATCTACGACTAACAATACGTTATTACCTAATCTTTATATGGAAGAAGTTAAAGATTTCGCAGTTCTCGATACTTTATATAGTGAGTTTGAAATAATGGGTTCTGAAGTTCTAAAAGCATTTAGTAACTTTGATATTGAATATAATGCTGATTTAGTCGATTCTGCCGTTGATGGAAATTCAATCCTTAGATTAATTCACTATCCTGCTGCAGAAGGCGGTAATGAACAACGTGCAAGAGCACATAGTGATGTAAACCTTATTACTCTTCTAATTGGCGGTAATGCTGCAGGACTTGAAGCACAAGATAAACAGGGTAATTGGGTTGAATGTAGCTGCAATGTTGGCGAGATAATCTGTAATATTGGAGATATGCTGCAAATTATGTCAAATGAAAAGCTTACAAGTACACCGCATCGAGTTATCTCAAAGGGTACTGAAAATAAAGCGAGATATAGTATTCCATTCTTCTTACATCCAAGACCTGAGATTATTCTAAATAAAGAAGGTGATTTGACTGCAGAAAAGTTCTTAGATAAACGTGTACGAGATATTAAACTTAAATAAATGTATTACTTACAAATTATATTAGGTGCCTTATTATTAACAGCAATTGCTGTACCACTTTCCAATAATTATAAGGCTATAAAAGTTAAGAATATTATCGCAGCTATGGCTGCCATGGTTTTATTTGCTTTTATACTTCTTAATCCTTATGTAGCTGGTTTTTTTGAAGTTATCAGTGACGGTGTAGCAAAGTTATCATCAGCTACAGCAGAGGGAACTAAGTTTGTTTTTGGTGATTTATTTGTAAATAATCCTTATGTCTTTGCTTTAAATGTTCTGCCTTTAATAATTGTAATGGCTAGCATTAGTGCATTATTGTGGCACTGGAGAATATTGCCATTAGTCATCAAAGGTTTTTCCTATGTCTGTGAAAAACTTTTTGGTTTAGGTGGGCCTATATCATTTGGTGCAGCAGCAAATGTTTTTGTTGGTCAAGTTGAAGCTCCCCTATTTGTGAGACCTTATCTTTCGAAGATGAGTAAAAAAGAGCTCTTAATTTTAATGACAGCTGGTATGGCCACAATTTCAGGATCCATAATGGTTGCACTTGCAGGCATCCTAAAACCTCAATTTGGTGACATAAATATAGTGCAACATTTCTTAACTGCATCAATTCTATCTGTTCCAGGAGCAATAATGTATGGAGAGATAATGTATCCTTCAAATGAAATTACTCATGAGATAAAAGACAAAAAAGAAGAAAAGTTATATTCGGGATCATTTGATGCAATTACTAGAGGAACCAAAGATGGATTGAGTATAGCTGTTAATGTTGCTGCTATTCTTATATCTGTTTTAGCTCTTGTATCAATAATAGATGGGTTTCTAAGTTTATTGGCTGCAGATCTTTCTTTAAAGAAAATACTTGGCTATATTTTTGCTCCAATAAGTTGGCTGATGGGCATTCCATGGTCAGAGGTAACTGGAGCAGCTGAATTGCTTGGGATTAAAATTGCTACTAATGAATTTATTGCTTATGAAACTTTAGGAGCTTTAGATCCGGCAACTTTTAGTGATAGAACAAAGGTAATTATTCTTTATGCTCTTTGTGGTTTTGCTAATTTTTCTAGTGTTGGAATCCTGGTATCTGGTATTGGGTCTATGGCGCCTGAAAGAATACCAGATCTAATACAAGTTTCTGGTAAGGCGCTTGTTGGTGCAACATTAGCATCGTGTTTAACTGGCTTAGTCGCTGGTATATTTGTTTAGATAAGATTAGTTAATTTTCTGTAGTGCTTTCTACAAAAAACTTTATATTTATCTCCACCAATATCAATTTGTTGTCCTTCTGTAACTATCTTTCCATCTGTATATCTAGCTATCATGGTTGCTTTTCGTGCACAGCCTTCATATTCACAAATAGTCTTTAACTCAACTAATGTATCAGCATATGCAAGCAGAGCTGCACTACCTGAAAATAAATCACCCCTAAAGTCTGTTCGAATGCCATAACACATAATAGGTATATTTAATTTATCGCAAACTAAACATAGCTCTTTTACTTGTTTGCTTGTTAAAAATTGAGCTTCATCAACTAAGATGCATGCAATTTTTTCATCTTTTTTATCAAGAAAGTATTTATCAAATTCAAATGATTCATCAAATATATTGGCCTTCTTTTCTAAACCTAAACGTGAATGTATAGAGCCGTGATACATATCTGCATCTGCTTTTGGTGTAAAAAGATAAGTTTTTAATCCTCGTACTTCATAGTTGTGGTTTGATTGCAGCAGGGAAGTAGATTTACCTGCATTCATAGTTGAATAATGAAAGTGTACTTTAGCCAAACCTAGTCTTTATCCTTTTTAAAAAGATTCTTCATAGAGAGTCCTTTTGGCCTTGCTTCAAGAAAAATATAGATAGTAAAAAATACTAAGCATCCTAGTAATACATAAAGTCCATCCATGTGATTATTGTAAATGTTTTCAAATGTTATGCATAAAATTTATTTCATAAAGTAGTCTTTTTCCTGTCATTAAGTAAAATAAATTAGATGGCAGTTAAAAAACTAATCTCAATACTATTTACGGTAATTTTTGTGGCATCTTGTGGAGGAGGGGGCGGCTCTTCTTCAGAACCGGAACCGGAACCGACGCCGGCACCTACACCTGCTCCAACACCTGCACCTACACCTGCTCCAACACCAACAACGTTATTTAATAAACAAGTCTATATCGGCACAGTGGATGCTGATGACTATGATAGAGATTCCCAATATCCAACTTGGGATGATACTGATAATGATTGTCTATCTAATAGGCATGAAGTTTTAATAGCACAACATATAGATGATGATGTATCTAATCCATTAGTCTATAGAGATGATGGTTGTCTAATCCTCACTGGTAAATGGTATGACGCCTATGATGACACTTACTACTATAGTGCTTCAGATGTGCAAATAGATCATGTTGTGGCCTTATTTGAGGCGCACAATAGTGGTGCTTATGCCTTCACTTCTACGGAAAAAAGATACTTTGCAAATACCGGCAATAAATTTCCTGGTACCTTGCCTGAGACTTCCCATGAATTCTTAGCTGTAGGTGCTAGCTCAAACCAATCTAAAGGTAGTTCAGATCCAACGGATTGGATGCCAAATAATACTGGATATCATTGCACTTACCTAAAAAAATGGGTGGAAGTAAAACACATAAACAATATCTATTTTGATCAAGAGGAATATGACTTCATTAAAGCAGAGGAAGCTAATTGCGACGATAGCGCATTACCTGACCTGCCAGCAAATGACAGCTCAACTTCGTATATCTGCTATTTAGATAATTCTCAATGTGTTAGAAAGTAATCTAGACTAGTTTGATTTCACCTACGCCAACTCTTCCATTGTATTCTTCAGTTGAGAATTCAACATTGTCATTCTCATCTAAACTTTCTAGTCCACTTTTTTGAAGTGCACTAATGTGTACGAATACATCTTTAGAACCGTCTTCAGGTGCAATAAAACCGTAACCTTTTGAATTGTTAAAGAACTTTACGACTCCTTTTTGCATCTGGCCTCCTTATAATGTTTTCAACTATATGGCAGAACGAGCCACATAGATATAGCAATATCGATATTTTTGCCATTTATTGCTTAAAAAAAGCTTTAAATCGCTATAAATAGGTATTTTCTGACCTTAATCGCAAAAAGTATTAAATACTTTAGTGTGATTGGCCGCTTGTTCAGCAAGCATATGAGTTGCCATAAACTGCTCTTCAGAAACTACTTTGTCTCCTGCTTCTTTAGCTTCACTTGCTTCTTCCATAGTAGCGACTGATGCTGTTACTAAGAAACCAATGTAAGCACTATAATCGTTGCATTCTTTATCTGGCCATTCATCTGCATCTGCATATGTACATGCACTAATGCTTGCTATTGCCAATACCATTAATATATTTTTCATTTTTACTCCTATCTAATAAAAAAAGTGAGCCCAAATAATATGACTGCTACTACCAGGTATAGATTTTTTCGGCTTTTATCTTTTTCATTAAAACTAAGAAACAAAGCCATGAGAATCCCCATGTGTAGAAATATACTTATAGAACTCATTTATTAACTATAAAGCAGTAATTAATTTTCGCAATTTTCGTTGTGATATAATTTTTTCATGTCTAAATATCTATCAATATCATTATCTTTACTACTTATTTTAAGCTGCTCAGATGGAGC
>AACY020554525.1_pt1 | contig 17713 bp, 22 predicted proteins | sample 267378 | NCBI WGS metagenome assembly AACY02 (sample SAMN02954345, study PRJNA13694) | marine metagenome | biome: aquatic; feature: ocean; material: water; isolation source: isolated as part of a large dataset composed predominantly from surface... | reverse complement strand
CGCAATAGTGATGCGCCAAGAAGTTGAATAGCAATGAATGGAAGAAGCCACCAAGAAACATTGGCGAGTAAAACGTAAGCAGCGTGCCTTCGATCTAAGAGCAATGGTCGATGAAGGAAAGTTCCTGAGACATCAATCTGGCGCCGTTCGTTGGAAGCAGCTTCAGCATGAAAAGCTACTGCGCTCGGAACTGCAATGACTGAATGTCCAGCGGTATGAATTCTCCAACCTAAATCAACATCATCTCGAAATAATGTGAGTTCAGGATCAAACCCGCCTAGTTCTTCAAATACATCTCGTCGTATCAGGGCGCCTGCCGTGCTGACCGCCATAACCTCGCTGACATTGTCGTGCTGACCTTGATCTTGCTCTCGAAATTCCAGCCCCGTCCAACGCGCGCCGTTTCCAGCAATACTTACGCCAATTTCCAAAAGATGATTCCTATCGTGCCATCCACGAAGTTTTGGTCCGGCCATTACAACGCTTGGTCTTTCATCGATAGCGCGTAGTAATTCACTCAGTGCGTTTCCTGCTGGCGCGCAATCATCATGGATTAACCAAATCCATTCGATTGCACCTTCTGGCGCCGACTTAATCTTGTTATAAGCAAGTCCTGCTTGAACTGCAGCACCGAATCCAACTTCTCGTTCAACAACAAGAGTTGTTATTCCCGCGCTCTTGAGAAGTTTTACCGAACTATCCTGGGATCCGGTATCAACGGCAATTACTTGATCTATTTCTCGTCGTTGTTTGGCAAGAGATGCCACAACTTCCGGAAGCCAGAGCGCCCCATCGTGAGAGACGAGGATTGCAGTTACAAAATGTTTCTGTGAATACATGTCACGTGCCCCACGTTTGAATGACGCGTGAGAAAGTTAGGTAAGTTTTATGCAGGTCGGCGCTTGAGGCGGCGGCGTTCGCGTTCAGATAGTCCGCCCCAGATGCCGAAACGCTCGTCATGGGCGAGAGCGTATTCAAGACACTCTTGTCTGACCTCACAGGAGAGACAGACGCGCTTGGCTTCACGAGTTGAACCGCCTTTTTCGGGGAAGAAAGCTTCGGGATCGGTCTGGGCACAGAGCGCTCGTTCTTGCCATGACAGCTCAACGATTTCGCCGTTACCTAATTGGATACTAGGACCTGGAATGAATGTCTGCTCTGGTCGACGAGCATCAGTCATCAGCAATTCTCCTACTTCAGTGGGGCCCGTGGTGGGTCCGAATAAGGAGAATTACACGCTTGTTATTCCTCTGAGTCAAGTCGCGTGAGAGGAAAATCTCAGAGAAATTTCGCTTCAGCCCTTGGTCAATACCGAGGGAAATTTCTGATCAATTGTGCGATTTCCTCAATAAATTAGCGTCAAATAATGCAAATTGCGGTTAATTGCGTATGTCAACCGAGTATTTCAGAGATGACTTTTGAATTGGCCGCCACAAAATGTCCAACTCCGATATAGCTGTTTTCTACGCTGCAGTAATCCCCGACTGTGGCGTCGTTCATGATCATTGAACCTTGGACCTGCACATGAGCCCCAACCTTTGCACCCGAAGAAATATAGGAACCCCCACCAATCTCAGCTGTTGCATGGATTGTTGCTCCAGATTCAACGATTGCATCGGGATATTTGCTAGAAAGATCCAACGTCGTTGCCGGTGATATTGCTGGTTGAAGAATGAGATCTCTTGAAGCGCGAATGAAGGATTGCGGCGTTCCCATATCAATCCAATAATTTCGATCTACAAAACCCATGACCTTGAAGCCTTGGTTGAGCAAGTCAGGAAATGTGTCGCGCTCAACACTCACAACAGTGTTACGCGGAATTTCTGTTAATGCTTTGTGGGAGAAAATGTAGCAACCAGCATTGATCGTATTGGCTTTGGGATTTTCCATTTTCTCAAGAAAATCAAGAACTCGACCTTCAGCATCGACTGGCACACATCCGTATGCACGAGCATCACTCACTTGCGTTAAGTACAACGTTACATCTGCACCTTTGGATTGATGCATAGCGAGTTGAGCAGAAAGGTTATGTGCACTTAAAACATCGCCGTTGAAAACTGCAACCATTTCATCATCTTTGAGTGAAAGTATTGAGGCTGCATTCGCTATCGCACCACCAGTGCCTAGCGGAGTTTCTTCAACTGCGTAGAGAATCGATATTCCAAATTTAGATCCATCGCCAAAATACGGCTCAAAAACTTCTGCCATATAGGACGTAGCTAGAACTATCTCGGTTATTCCAGCTTCTCGCGCTTTCACAATCTGGTGTTCAGTGACCGGCTTGCCTGCTACTTTCAACATCGGCTTAGGTGTCTGATTGGTCAAAGGCGCAAGGCGCGTGCCTTTTCCGCCCACAAGGAGAATCGCTTTCGTCATCAGTGCGCCTGAGTGATTCTTGATGCCGCTTCAGCAATATCGCTGGTCGTTGCAGTCAATGCAATGCGAACATGTCGAGATCCCTTATCGCCATAGAAGCGGCCAGGCGTGACAATAATTCCTCGATCAGCAAACCACGAAACTGTTGTCCAATCTTCTTCATTACGTGTGCACCATATGTAAAGACCAGCTTCTGAAAACTCAATCGTGAATCCTAAATTCTCGAGAGCTTTTCGAAGTAAGCGCCGACGTTCGCGATAAAGATCTGATTGCACTTGAACATGATGATCATCACCCAGCGCTGCAGTTACAGATTTTTGAATAGGTAGTGGCACCATCATTCCCATGTGTTTTCTAATTTCGAGTAAACGAGAAATCAAAGTGGGATCGCCAGCGATAAAGGCGCCGCGATACCCCGCCATGTTGGAACGTTTTGAGAGTGAATGAACCGCGAGAAGATTTGTATTGTTTCCATCAGCGCGAGATAGAACAGATGAACCTTGACGCGAATCTGGAAATGGTAAATAGCATTCGTCGCTGGCGAGAATAGTTTTTGTCTTTCGAGACCAACCGATAACTGCATCTATTTCCGCGTCGGAGTGGACCCTTCCTGTGGGGTTAGATGGCGAATTAACCCACGCTAAATCAATGCCAGAGTTAGGCCAACTTTGAGGATCAATGCCAACTTCAATTACTTCTGCGCCAGCCAAAATTCCGCCAACTTTGTAGGTCGGGTAAGCAATCTCAGGTATAAGAATGTTCTTGGCTTGCAGTAAGAATGGAAGTTGCGCTACGAGCTCTTTTGAACCGATGGTGGGGAGCACGTCAAAGTCACCTTCAGCTCCGAGATATCGCTGGCAATACTCTTTCAGAGCTGCACGTAGATCTGCCGAACCTGTGGTGACGGGATAGCTGGGAGAATTTGAATTGGCGCGCAATGCTTCTTGGATAAATTCCGGCGTGGGATCTACAGGTGTGCCTTGTGAGAGATCAATGGCTCCCTGCGGAAAAAGGCGCGCTCTCTGCGCATACGGCGCAAGAGCGTCCCAAGGAAAGTCAGGGAGCTTGATACAGACTCCTTATTCGCCTGCCGGCTTTTTCTGGATTTGGAGAAGCTTCGGGTGATCTTTTGCCACTGGACCGACTTTGCTTGCGCCGCCTGGTGAGCCTAGTTCGTCAAAAAATTCTGCATTCACTTCTTTATATTCGTTCCATTGTGAGGGGACATCATCTTCGTAATAGATTGCTTCAACCGGACAGACAGGTTCGCAAGCTCCGCAATCGACACATTCATCGGGTTGGATATACATCATTCGATCACCTTCATAGATGCAATCGACAGGACATTCTTCGATACATGACTTGTCTTTAACATCAATACACGGAAGGGCGATTACGTATGTCACGTCTAACTCCTCTAGATCACACTGGTCACGCTGCTCACTTGAAGTGGGCTCAGGTGAAGCGGTTGCTTACTTTTAGGTTCACTATCCTACAGAATAAGCAGGTATGAAGCGCGAGAATGGTTCAAGCTCGGGTTCAACCACCGCCATACAACTACGAATTTACGACACCTTGCAGCGTCAAGTTGTACCCGTGACCGCTCTTCACGATGTTTTTCGCATCTATTGCTGTGGACCTACTGTCTATAGGGATGCACACGTTGGCAATCTTCGAACTTTCCTCCTTGGCGACCTGGTCCGTCGAACCTTGGAATTTGGTGGTTCACAAGTTCGAATGATCCAAAACATCACTGATGTTGGGCATATGAGTGAAGATTTCGATGAAGACAAAATTCTTTCTCAATCCAAAGCTGAAAAACGTAATCCTTTTGACGTTGCGCGAGATTATGAAGCGAAGTTTCATACCGATTTAGCATCAATGAATATTCTTCCCGCCGACGTGTATCCGCGTGCCAGTGAATGTATTCCGCTCATGATTGAACATATTGAGAAATTAATGGATCTTGATTGCGCTTATGTAGGAAGTGATTCGTCGGTTTATTTTGCGGCCGCTCAATTTAAAGATTACGGAGCTTTGAGCGGAAATCGACTTGATGCGCTCAAACCCGGGCATCGGTATGAATACAGCGAAGAAGGTGCCAAGAGATTTCATGCTGATTGGGCTCTGTGGAAGGCTGCAGGTAAACGTTCAGAGATGATTTGGGATACTCCGTGGGGGCGTGGGTTTCCTGGTTGGCATATCGAATGTTCGGCAATGTCACTGCACTACCTCAGTGGCCATATAGATCTTCATATTGGCGGAATAGATCTCCGCTTTCCTCATCATGAGAATGAACGCGCCCAATCCAATCCACTCACCGGAAACGAAGCAGTTTCTCTATGGCTTCACGGCGAGCATCTTCTCTTCGAAGGTAGAAAAATGTCTAAGAGTGCTGGAAATGTTGTTCTACTTCGTGATGTCATTGAACGCGGAATAGACCCTCTAGCAGTCCGACTCTGTTTTCTCGAGAATCGATATCGCAGTCAAATGGATTTATCATGGCAATCAATCGGCGCTGCTTTCGCTTGGATGCAGAAGATGAGAGAAAAATATTCAGAATGGAGTGAAGAAGGCTCGGCTGATTCCAAAGCTTCGCAAGCAGAAGTGGCTGCTATTTATGCGGATTTCTGCGCAGATTTAGATACACCCCAAGCCATGTTAAAACTTCGAGCTTTAGAGAAGCATCCAAAGCTATCCCTTGCTGAAAAAGTATCTGTGATCAATCACGTAGATCGACTCTTCGGCCTTAATCTCACTATCTCTCAGACCATCGATGATCTATCTGCGGAGGTCATTGATTTACTTAATGAGCGCACTGCGGCTCGAGAAGCTAAGAATTTTGCACGAAGTGATGAATTGCGAGATAAATTGGCTTATTTGGGAATCGAAGTGCGAGACGGTAGTGAAGGTCAAACCTGGGCGCGCATCGACCGGAAGAAATGAAGTAGAAAATATTCTAGGAACGTAATATCGAAAGCATTAGAAGCGCAGCGCCTCCAAAGACTAGAAGATTTCCATAAAGATTTGCTTCAATCAGAATTTCATCACCATTGCCGACAGTCGATCCCCGTACGATGATGAAGAACCAACCCAGGGCGAATAATAAGTTTGCAGTGCGTGATTGATACATATTGCGAACCAAGCGCGAACCCAGCCACACCGCAAAAAGAGAAACTGCTATCCCTATCGGGTGGTAAGAATTATGAAGAAAAGTTCCTGATATCCCAATCAAGAGTCCAAATACGAGAGAGGCGACTATTTTCATAGCGCAAGACCTGAGAAGAGATCGGTCTCTCGACCATCTGTGTTTCGGTCTGGGCCGGCTTTCCCGCGAACTAATCGATAAAACTCCAAGCCCCAGACTTTGAAACCCAAATTGTCCGATAGTGCAAAGAAAGGTCCATCAACAGAAATTTGAGTTGGATGCGCTCTCATTGCAGCCATCTTTTTCTCTACATAGTCCTCGCCATTGATGACAGTTGTTACCAATTCATCTGGTTGGGCAAACGGAAAGTCCTCAGCCTTATCAACGCCAAAGAATTGATTTCCGGTGCCTTTCATGGCTTCGATTCCTTGCTCAATGATTGAGCGCGGAATTGTGTTCCAATAAATCTTGGGGATATCCCACCCTCGTTCGCGCGCTAATTCTGCTCCGCGCATGGCAACTCGGTGAGCTTGAATGTGATCAGGATGCCCGTAACCACCGATTTCGTCATAAGTGACGAGTACATGCGGCTTCACTTCAAGAATCACCGAAACCAAATGTTCGGCAGCATCGTCAATGTTTGCATTCCAAAAATTATCTGAACGATTATTTGGTTCCGAGCCCATCATTCCGCTATCTCGCCAACTCTTTGTTGGAGCACCTAAAAATCTGAAATCTTTAACGCCAAGTGCGAGCATCGCATTGCGTAATTCAATTTCTCGGTGTGGACCAAGGGCATCATCCTGTGAACTTGATAAATAAGCCAATTCCGGAACCAGAACTTCACCTTCTTCGCCGCGAGTGCAGGTGATGAGAGTGACGTGGCAACCTTGGTCGACATATTTCGCCATCGTCACCCCATTGTTGATGGTCTCATCATCTGGATGGGCGTGAACGAGAAGAAGTCTTGGTTGTGACATATGAGGGTCAGAAGCGTACTCTGTTACCGATGAGCACGAATGACAGAATCGATAACAGAGCACGTCTTCCTCGAGATGAGAGACGAGCATTACTTCTTTCAGCCGCGCTAGAAGTGTTCACAGTTTCGGGTTATCACGCAGCGTCAATGGATGAGATTGCAGATCGAGCAAATGTCAGCAAGCCGGTGCTCTACCAGCATTTTCCGTCGAAATTAGATCTCTATCTGGCGGTTCTCGATCTTCACATTGATTCTTTAGTTTTTGCGTTACAGAAAGCAATTGCATCGACGAAAGAGAATAAAAACCGCGTGAAAGCCACCGTTGATGCCTACTTCGGCTTTATCGATGATGAAGGTGGCGCTTTTAGATTGCTATTCGAAAGCGATATGAGCGTCGAGCCCCAAGTTCGTGATCGCCTCAATCGAATGACATACGACTGCGCTGTAGCAGTCAGCGCTGTTATTTCGGTTGATACCGGATTTCCGAAAGAGGAATCTATGATGCTGGCCATTGGTTTGATTGGGTGCGCCCAAATCACTGCCCGACATTGGCTAGAAAAAGAGGGCAAGATTGATCGCGCAAAAGCAGCTGCACTTGTCACAAATCTTCTCTGGCGTGGAATATCAGGCTTCCCGCTGCATAATTAGTTCTTCTCGCCGCCTCAATTTTTTCGATTCGAAAATTAACCGGATTTAATTAGGATACCGTCATGACTACAAAAAAATCTGGAGCAAGCAAATCTGATTCAGCTCGATCTGAAGTGAGAATATCTGTGGCGGATCAAGTTCGTGAGTTGACTATTGAAACCACATCTGACCGAGAAGAAGTACTTGGCATGATTAAGAAGTCACTATCTTCCTCTGAGCCACTAGTGCTTACCGATACACGTGGCAGGCAATATGTTGTTCCCGCTTCAAAAATTGGATCAGTTGAAATAGGAGATATCTCCGAACGACGTGTTGGATTTGCCGGCGCTTAAAACTAAATAAGCGAAAGTTCCTCTAAGAGGGAATAGGTAACTTCGCGATAATTAGCAGCGCTCAGGCTATTTTTATTTTCGGTCAATACTGATCTTCCCGTAACCTGCGAGAGTCCCACAACGTCCTCTCGATGGATACTCGGTTCCAGCATCGCGAAGTCGTTTCTTAGAAGCGCGAGAGTTTCTGGTTCTTGTTCGTAAGTCCCAGACGCGAGAACTTTTATCAACCTTGATTTTCCACATGATTCGGCAAAACTTTTGATGTGCACAACTCCCCTGACGGAGATTATTTCTGGCGTTGTGGGTGCAATAATCATGTCAGCTATTTCCAGAAAATAAGTCAGTATTCGATTTGGCCCAGTTGCGGTATCAATAATGACTAGATCAAATTCACTCAGCGCCGAGACCAACTTTTGGCGGTCAATTGTGGAATCCAGATCAATAGAAGCTAATCGAGATGACGCCGGCAGTAAAGTGAATCTCTCAGAACTTTTTACCGTGCTGGCGTCTAACGAAAAGTTTCCCGATAAGAATTCCAAGGTTGTCACGCGTGGATTTTCAATTCCACAACAGAAAGTTAAGGTCCCGGCTGGATCTGCATCTATAAGTAGTACTTTTTTCCCATACTCTGCGGATGCAACTGCGATGGCATGGGCTGAAGTAGTTTTTCCGACACCGCCTGCAGTATTTGCTACAACGATGCATTTCATGATTTAACTTTATTCCGCTCTCGAGCCGCTTTCATTTGGGGACTTTCTCGAAAAGTTTGAGGCAATAATTGAAGAGCGCTACGAGTTGATTTCAGCGCAACGTTGGTGGTGATCTCGTGACCTGGCAGAGTTGGCCATCCATAGAGCTCGCGCGCCCATCGAGGCAATGATGCAGCAGCTAACGAAGCTATTCCGCCCCACATCGGAGCAATCGGGGTTCCAAAACGAAGTAGTGGTGGCAACGGTGGAATTGCAATAAATAGCGCGGCACGTTTTGCATCATCGCTGGCATGTAACTCTGGAGAAATTTCTCGAAAATATTCTTGCAGATCTTTTCTATTTCTCGGTACTCGAGGTTCGTCAATGCCAACCAAAAGAGCAAAGGTAATCATCTCTTCGATATAACGATCTTGATCTTCATCCGTCAGCTTCAATCCAGATCGGATGGCAGTATCGAGAAATGCGTCCACCATTGCCATATGTACCCAGAGCAGCAATTTTTGATCATCGAGCTTGAGCGTCGCGTGCACTTTGCGAACTCGAGATGCCAACTTTTCAGCTTCTTCTTTGGTGCCGAAAGTTAAAGTTCCAACATAATCTCCAGTGCGTTGTAGTCGACCCCAGGCATCTTCTCGGAAATTTGAGTGAGCCGCTACGCCTGCCATCGCTTCTGGATGGAGCGCTTGTTCCAACAGAGCGCGAATGCCGCCGACAACCATCGAGGTATCAGAGTGGATTCGCCACGTGACTGAATCTGGCGAATAAAAGCCATCGCTACTTTCTTTCATCTGGTTAAAAAAGACCTTTGATTCCACTCATCAGCATTTCAAAAGCTATGGCGGCAGTAAGAAGACCTGCAATCTTGGCGAGAAGCATGACGCCGGCTTCGCGAATCAACGCGACTACTCGAGTAGAAAACATCAAAGTCAGTCCAATGATGATGTGAGCGCCGATTACTGCGGCTGCAAGAGATAACGCAAGTGATGAACTGGTGGCATCTTGTGCAAAGAGCATGATTGTGACGATTGCCCCAGGACCAGCTAAAAGTGGAGTTCCAAGTGGAACAAGAGCAAGATGCTTCTCAACTTCAGCATCTGAATTTGAATCATGTCCTTTGAGCAAATCAAGCGAGACAAGAAGGAGAAGAAGACCACCTGCGCCTTGTAGCGCAGGCATTGAAATATCGAGGTAATTCACAATGAATTGACCAAAAAGCGCAAAGATGGTGATGACAAAGAGCGATGTAGCAGCAGCCTGCCATGCAGCTTTAGTGCGTTCTTGTCGAGTCTTGTTACGCAAAACCCCTAAGAAAATTGGTGTGGCTCCGGGTGGATCGAGAATGACAAGCAGAGTTACGAACGCTTGGAGACCAAAGGTGATCACGTTTATGTCACTCATCGTTGAATCAACCTCGTTTTCTGGTTATCTGGGCGTACCCTGGAAAGGAGAGCGCCCCATTGTTGTGGATGAGTAGTGAACTCCGCCAATTGATTCTGTTTCCCCGTACCGTGATAGTCACTTGAGCCTGTGACTATCAAGTCGTTTTCCTTTGCTATCTGCAGAAGTTGAACTTTTTCATCATCGGAGTGATCGCGGTGATAAATCTCAATGCCATCAAGACCTGCTTCAACAAGTTGTTCCATCAATTCTATTTTGATTGTTCTTCCCCGTTGTGATGCGAGAGGATGGGCTATAACCGCAACGCCGCCGGCCGATTTGATAAGTCGAATTACTTCAGTTGGTGATGGCGAATAATGATTGATATAAAATTTAGATTTGTTATGTAAGAGTGCTGCAAATGCTTCATCACGCGATGCAACATGGCCACGAGCAACAAGCGCATCTGCAAGGTGAGGTCTTCCAAGAGTCGCATCGCCTTTTCTTTGTGCGTGGACATCCTCCAAAGAAATTTCAATTCCGGCTTCATTGAGACGAGCAATAATGCGTTCCATACGTGAAACTCGATTTTCTCGTGTTCTTTCTAGAACTTCTAATAGCGGCTGAAATTCAGTATCAAACATGTATCCCAACATATGGATACTTATGCCTTCGGCATCTTGGCATGAGATTTCTGCTCCTTGAACGAGTTGCATGGAAGTTTGGGATGGATGAGAGAGCAGAGAATGGCGAGCTTCATCCCAACCGCGAGTAGTGTCATGATCAGTTAGAGCGAGAACATCGATTTTCCTACTTATTGCTCTGTTGACAAGTTCTGTCGGCGAATCGGTTCCGTCACTCGAGGTTGAATGAGTGTGGAGGTCAATCAACATGTAGCAAGGTTATCCTTTAACTGCATTTCGATTTCGTAATACGAAGATGACGCAACCTGCAAGCAGAAGTATGAGGCCTGGAATTGTCCCTGAAGGCGGCAATTGATCTAGCCACCAGTACGCAAGAATTGCGCTAACCGGAACTTCAAAGAAAACGATAAGCGACACAATCGCTGGTGAAACTCTTTTCAGGGCCAAATTAAACATCGTGTGCCCCAAAATTTGAGCGCCTGCAATGAGCGCCAAAAGCAACCACCACTCTCGTGAATCAAAGCCCCATACCTGCGTATCGGAGGCAAGAGCAATGGGAAGAGCGGTAGCCGCGCATACAAAATAACAGACTGAGGTATATGTTGCAGTGGAGATTGTTCTTTGAGCATGGGACCCAAGTAATACATATAAGGCTGCCAATGCAGCGCAGATAATTGCTGCAATATCCCCTAGAAATGCGCGACGCGAAATTTGAAAGTCAACTCCAGTAATGATTAACACGCCCAGAAAACTAATAATCATTCCAAGCCATGCTTGACGGGGAATGTGGCCCCCAAGTTTCCTTACAAAATATGCCGCAAATATCGGTTGTAATGCGGTTAAGGCAGTTCCTGCTGCAACGCTTGTGAATCGCATTGCAATGAAAAATCCGATGAAATGAAAGGCGAGAGTTATTCCCGCCAGTGCTGACCATTTGATTCCGGCACGAGATTCTGGTTTTAGCCATTCTCGGGTTCTAAGACCAACTGTAAACATCAATAACGCGCCACCAAGATTTCTCCAGAAGACTAAAGCGAGAATCGGCATTGTGCTCAACGCGATTACTGGTCCAGATGTACCAATTCCAATGATTCCGAGAAGCAAAAATGGAATATCGCGTCCGCGAGGTAATTGTGTGTGGTCTTGCTCGCGCATGGCATAAACCTACTATCCGAGCATCAACAATCTTCCGATAGCCTTAGCCCATGGAGGTACCTGATGCGCAGCACACAATTAACGCGGATATTCCTGGCCAAGCTCGCCGGTACCCCCGTATTTGATCCCAACGCAGATCGCGTCGGCAAAGTTCGCGACGCCGTAGCATCACTGCGTCAAGATTCAACGCCTCCAAGAATTCTCGGCTTTATCGTTGAAGTTCCACAACGTCGCAAGATTTTCATTCCGATCACGCGCGTCACATCAATTGATGACGGAGGCGTCTTCATTACCGGCGCGCTCAATATTCGACGTTATCAGCAACGCCATGGTGAAGTTCAACTATTAGCAGAATTGCTAGATCACAGTACTCGTTTACACGATAGCGGAGAAACTGTCATCATCGAAGATATATGTATGGAGTCTCTAGAAAATAGAGATTGGTTCGCAAGCCAAATTCACGTACTAAAGAAAGCTCGCGGTTGGCGACGTGGCACAAGCATCACCGTTAATTGGAGCGATGTAGAGATTGATACTCCGGCCCATGGAGTTAATTTCTCAAACGCTCAGGAAGATATAAATCTTCTTCCGGCCCAAGATGTTGCTGCCGCTATGCATGAACTTGATATGAATCGCCAAACTGAAATTGCTCACACACTTGATGATGAGAAATTGGCCGATGTGTTGGAAGAAATGGATGATGCTGACCGTGTTGCTTTGGTGACTCAACTCGAAGGAGAATTAGTTGCAGATGTTTTGAGTGAAATGGCGCCCGATGACGCTGCCGACGTTCTTCGCGAAGTTGGCACAGAAAAAGCTGAATCGCTCTTGAGTCTGATGGAAGATGATGAAGCGCAAGATGTTCGGCGCCTTATGGAATACGAAGATTTTTCTGCGGGTGGAATGATGACCACCGATCCAGTCATTCTCGCGACTGACTCGACCATCGCAGAAGCGCTCGCCGCTGTGCGCCAAAAGGACCTTGCGCCAGCGTTAGCGGCACAAGTTTTTGTGTGTCGAGCTCCCCTTGAAACACCAACAGGACGCCTCGTCGGAGTCGTACACGTCCAACGTCTTCTTCGTGAGCCACCTGCGCTCAGTTTAGGAATTGTCGCTGAAAAAGAGACAAATGCGATCTCACCTGAAACATCCCTTAATGATGTGGTGAAGCATTTAGCGAATTACAACCTCATAGCAGCTCCAGTCGTTGATGAAAACGAACGCCTGCTTGGCGCCGTTACCGTTGACGATGTCCTTGACCATTTATTGCCAGCAAACTGGCGAAGTGAAGAACGGGAGGCATAAACATGGCAAAGATTTCTCGACTAGAAACCCCACGTGAATCACGTCGCGCACTTCGTCCAAGTTATGACCCTGAAACTTTTGGTCGACTCTCTGAGAGATTTGCGCGTTTCATTGGTACTGCGAAATTCCTGGTTTATATGACTATTTTCGTCACCGCTTGGATCTTGTGGAATATTTTTGGCCCGCAAAATTTAAGATTTGATGAATACCCTTTTATCTTTCTTACTTTGTTACTCTCACTTCAAGCTTCGTATGCAGCACCACTCATACTTCTTGCCCAGAATCGTCAAGCGGATAGAGATCGCGTAACTTCCCAAGAAGATAGAGCCCGAGATGAGCGCAATCTTGCAGTTACTGAGTTTATGGTCCGCGAAATTGCCGCAATGCGGAAAGAGTTAGTACACGAGATTAAAGAGATCCTTGATGAGCGGCTTGCTCATGGCTCAAACAGTGGGGCTGACGCTCAGCGGGACCCCAAGTAAGGATTTCTTTCTCGGAGCAAGTAAATCAACAATCGAGAAGAATTCTTGAGCAGCTACCGAATCTGGATGACGCCAAACAATTGGCTCTCCACTATCTCCTCCTACGCGGAGCTCACTATCAAAAGGAATTTTCCCAACGAGTGGCACTTCAGCTCCAACAAGTGTGCTGAGACGTTGTGCGGTCTCTTCACCACCACCGCTGCCAAAAAGTGATATCTCTCGATTTAATTCTGAATCAAAATATGAAGACATATTCTCAATAACGCCAATAAGGTGCTGTTTGAGTTGATGTGCGATTCGACCTGCTCGTTCAGCGACTTCTGCTGCAGCGACTTGAGGTGTGGTGACCACGATAATTTCTGAAGCTGGAATCAGCTGTCCCAAAGAAATCGCAATATCACCGGTTCCAGGTGGCAGATCCAATAAGAGAAAATCTAAGTCGCCCCAATAAGCATCGCTCAAAAGTTGTTCCAAAACTCGATGCAATAACGGTCCACGATAAGCAACCGGATCAGCCCGATCAGGCTTAAACATCTCGATGGAAACAACTTTAATGCCGCGCACTTCGACTGGAATGAAAGTTTGATCGATTGCCGTTGGTCTCTGACCCTCTATTCCCAGCAATCGTGGAATGGAGTGGCCATAGACATCTGCATCAAGAACTCCCACTTTAAAACCCCGAGAGCTTAATGCTGCAGCCAGATTAACAGTGACGGAGGATTTTCCAACTCCGCCTTTTCCAGAGGAAACTCCCCAAACCCGCGTTAATGAGTCAGGTTGGGCGAATGGAATGAATTTCTCCCTTCCGCCACGGAGCAGTTTCTTTACATTGTCGCGTTGGGAATCATTCATCACGCCAAATTCGATTTCGATATTTTTTACCTCTGCAATTGCAGATACTGCGTTGGAGATATCTTGATGTAGACGATCCTTCATGGGGCAGCCGGAAATCGTCAGCAGAATCCGAAGCTGTGCTATTCCATTTTCAAAACGTACAGTTTCCACCATCCCTAATTCAGTGATGGGACGATGCAGCTCGGGATCAGAAACCTTTGCTAGAACTTGAGAAATAGCATCGACTACTGTGTTTGTCATAGTAAGTCTGGGTCAATCTTTGCAACATCTTTAATATCGCGACTCTGCTTTTTTACTTCATTCACCACAGGTTTGACATCATCCATAGCGTTACCGATGACTTTCTTTGCAAGATTCTTCGGAGTTAAGTCTGTGACATCTAAATCCTCGAAACCTGGGCCTAAATTCTCCTTCAATTCGCGAGAAGCATATGACGTGAAGTTTCGTACCTTATGAAGAAATCTTGCAAAATCTTTCGCTGCATTTGGCAATTTATCAGGACCGACAAGAAAAAGCCCCAAGACAACAAGTCCGAGAAACTCGCCCATTCCTATGCCAAACATAGTTCTATCCTAAATCCTTTGATCTAGATCTTGGTCGCAACCATTACGCCATCGCCGACGGGAAGCAGCATAGGTAACCAATGGTCTTGTGACTCTTTGATGACTTTGATTACCTCACGATATCCAATCGTTTCTTGATCTCTCTGGGTGGGATCAGCAACTTTTCCAGCAAGCAATGCTCGATCTATGACAAGGATTCCACCAGGGCGCAGAGAGCGGTGAGCTTGTTCTACGCTCTCCAGTAAATCGTTATTCCTTCGCAAGATAAATATGTCGTACAAACTGTCAGCAAGTTTTCCTACTATCTCGCGGCTATTTCCAGTGATAAGCCTAAAACGTGACGAATTTATTCCAGCCTCATCAAAAGCTTGCTTGGCTAATTTCGCATTTTCAACTTCATCATCAATGGAAGTCAAAAGGCCTTTCTGTGTCATAGCTTGGAAAATCCATAAACCACTTACTCCAGCTCCGGTGCCGATTTCGACGATTGAAGTAGCCCCGATGAGATGAGTGAGGTAGCGAAGTAAAGAACCTATGGCTGGCGAGGTGTCATATGCGCCTATTTCTACTCCACGTTGTCGTGCGCGCTGAATAATTTCAGTTTCTGGGAGAAATGATTGCGAGAAGGCTCGCATATCTCCTCTATCAGCAAAAGCTTTTTCCCGCGCAGTCTTATCAACTCCGCCTCGATCGCTTCCGCTTACAATCACAGCGATGCAATCCATTCGGTTAGGAGCCTCACGCCAAAACCTGTTCCACCTTTGACGTTTTCGCCGGCATCAACTTCTGAACGCGCTGATCCTGCAATATCAAGATGTACCCAATTTCTATCACCTACGAATTTTTCTAAAAAGAGTGCAGCGGTTACGGACCCGCCTTGAAATTTAAATTTGTCTGCGGTGTGGTTGTAATCAGCGACGTCACTTGCAAGAGCTACTTGATAGTCATCAATCAGTGGCATGTGCCAAACCCGATCTCCAGAAATCTCGTTAAATGAGGATAATGAACGAGCGAGCTTGGTATTACGGGTGTACATCGCTCCGTAGAAACGACTCAAACCCAATGTGGCTGCTCCGGTAAGAGTTGCAACATCAATTAAATAATCTGGATTGAGATTCTTATCTGCATAGGCCAAACCATCAGCAAGAACGAGTCGACCTTCGGCATCGGTATTGATGACTTCGACAGTAGTCCCACCGTAGTGAGAGATGACATCAGAAGGCCTTTGAGAACTACCTGATAGAGCATTTTCTGCCAACATCATGAGTGCAGTCACTCGCGCTTTCAAACCTAGTTCGGCTGCGGCTACTACAACCATGAGTACTGCTGCGGCTCCCGACATATCGCTCTTCATTGCTGTCATGGTGTCGTAAGGGCGTTTGAGAGAGACGCCTCCAGTGTCAAAAGTAATTCCTTTGCCAACTAGAACCACATGCGGAACTTTCTTAGAACCTTGTGGCTTATACGAAACTTCTACAAATCGTGGTGGATTCTTCTTACTTGAATTCCCAACAGCTCTGAGTCCACCGAATTCTTGTAGCTCTTTTCCGGAACGCACTTTGACAGATAATCGAGCGCCTTTTGCTAATTTCTTACTCTGGTCTGCCATCCACTCTGGTGATTTGATATTTGAAGGCGTATGGATGAGATCGCGAGCTCTCCACGTAGCTGAAAGGAGTACGGAAGATTTTCGAACGACGTCCTCAAAATCACCTACGATAGTGAATTTCGTGTTTTCAGGTTTTGTACCTGTTTTCAAACTCCACGAGTATGTTGCAAGTCCCGATGCAATCAATGAAATCTGTGCTTGACGTTTATCTTTATTTAGAAATGACAATACCGAAGATGCTGTGCCGCGAACTTTTCTCCCAATAGCAGCGCCGGCTTTGCGAACATCAGTATCAGATTTTTCTCCCATGCCAACCAGAAGAACTCGAACAATTTCATCACTTTTTCGTGTTGGAACTGGAATATCGATAATGTCCCCTGCTTTGGCACTTGGTGTTGGGCTAGCTTTTCTAATTTCATCGGTGAAAGAAATTCCAAAAATTTTCTCAAGACTTTTAATTGACTTTTGCGAAAGATCAATGGCGATACCAGATGCATCTTTTTTAGATGACTCAGATGTATTAGCTACGATCGGCAATGCGATATGAGAATATCTAGCAAGAAATTTCTCCGATAATTCACTCGGAGCTTTTACCGATCCGAGTTTCGGGATCGGACGATTCACTTCTTTAGAAGGGATATGGAGGCGTTGAGAACGTCGGCGAGATTTCTTGCTTCTTCTTGATTGAGTTCGACTACGAGTCGGCCACCACCCTCGAGTGGAATGCGCATTACGAGGCTACGTGCTTCCTTGGTAACTTCCATTGGTCCATCGCCAGTGCGGGGTTTCATGGCTGCCATTGTTACGCCTCTTTCTGATGACTCTTTCTAGTGACTCGAACGTGCAATGCTTTCCTGCATCAGGGGCGCGAATTATCTCGTATTTAGCTGCCCGAGGGGAAATTGAAGGCGGAGCTCATGCGAGCGCGACCGGAAGCAAGAACTGCGGAAATTGCGCGCTCTGGGACCCCTAACTTTCTAGCTATCTCAGAGGTGGAGATGCGCTTCACGAAATACAGGGTCAGAACAACCCGCTCTTCCTCCGGCAACGAGTCGAGGAACTCGCGCAGAGTCAGATTCTTTTCATCTGCCACATAGAGAAGGTTACTGGGAGTCCTAATGTGGGCGAATTACGACGTGGTAACTAAACGAGCAAATTTCCAAAGAGAGTAGCGCACAGCAACGAGTATGCCCGGTTTAATCAGAGCGAGAAGAAGCTTTGGCGCCTGAATCTTCTCGTACCAATCAAAGCGAGTCGTGTCATCAGTAATCTTCACTAAATGAAATTCACCAATACCTTTAATCCACTTGCCATAGTGATCAACAGCGCAAAAATGTGGTGGTTCCCATGTCACTATCTGCATTTCATCAAGAATCCCGACTTTGCCAATTCCAGTAAAAGCTTTGATATCTGTGCCAATTCCTGAAGTACCGCCGTTATCAACACTTGATCTGACTTTTGTAAGCGCCATCCAATTGCTCTGTGATTTCCAATCTATTAATTGGCTCCACACGTTACTTGAGATGCTTT
>AACY020311736.1_pt1 | contig 17777 bp, 20 predicted proteins | sample 267378 | NCBI WGS metagenome assembly AACY02 (sample SAMN02954345, study PRJNA13694) | marine metagenome | biome: aquatic; feature: ocean; material: water; isolation source: isolated as part of a large dataset composed predominantly from surface... | reverse complement strand
CGCGGGCACAACGCGCCGGGCGGCGGCTTCATCGGCGGGCTGCTCGCGGCCGTCGCCTTCGCGCTCCACGCCAAGGCCGAGGGCGTTCCGGCGGCGCGGAAGGCCCTGCGCGCCCCGCCCGGCGCGCTCGCCTTCGCGGGGGTGGGATGCGCCGTCGCGGCGGGGCTGTGGGGGCTGGTCGCCGAGGGGGCGTTCCTGGCGGGCGTCTGGCCGTTCCTCGGCGGCGAGGGCGAGAAGGGGCTCGCGCTCGGCTCGGCGCTGCTGTTCGACCTCGGCGTCTATCTCGTGGTGGTGGGCGCGGTCGCGGCGATCCTGTTCGAGCTCGAGGACGAGGCGGGGGAGGGCTGATGGAGGCGGCGCTCGCCCTGCTCGTCGGCCTGCTCATGGGCGTCGCCGTCTGGCTGATGCTGACGGGGGAGCTCATCCGCTTCCTGTTCGGGCTCGCGCTGATCTCGAACGCCGTCAACCTCGCGATCTTCGCGGCCGGACGGCTGACCTACGGCGCGCCGCCGCTGGTGCCGGAAGGGGCCGCCGCGCCGACGGAGGCCGTCGCCAACGCCCTGCCGCAGGCGCTGATCCTGACGGCGATCGTCATCAGCTTCGGCCTGCTCGCCTTCGCGCTGGCGCTGGTCGTGCGCGCGCGGCGGGCCTTCGGCACGACCGAGGCGGACCGGATGCGCGCCGCGGAGCCCGAAGACGCATGACGCTGCTGACGGCGCCGCTCGCCATCCCCTTCGCCGCCGCCGTCGCGCTCTTCCTGCTGCGCGGACGGCCCGGGCCGCGCCGCGCGGTTTCGCTCGCCGCCGCGACGGCGCTCGCGCTCGCGGGCGCGGCGCTCTTCGCCGCGGTGCGCTCCGGCGGGCCGCTCGCGGCGCAGATGGGCGGCTGGCCGGCGCCCTTCGGGATCACCCTGGTCGCGGACCTGCTGTCGGCGACGATGGTGCTCGTGACCGGGATCGTCGGCTTCGCCGTCACCGTCTACGCGCTCGGCGAGGGGAGCGAGGCCGAGGCGGCGCAGGGCGAGGGGGCGCTGGTCTTCGCGCTGCTCGGCGGCGCGTGCGGGGGCTTTCTCACCGGCGACCTCTTCAACCTGTACGTGTGGTTCGAAGTCACGCTGATCGCGGCCTTCGGGCTGCTGACGCTGCGCGGCGGGCCCGAGCAGATCGACGCCGCGGTGAAATACGCCGCGCTCAACCTGCCCGCGACCATCGCCTTCCTCGCGGGCGTCGGGCTGCTCTACGGCGCGACCGGCGCGCTCAACATGGCGGAGCTGCGCGGCGCCGTGGCGGGGCGGTTCGGCGAGACCGCGATCCTCGCGCCCGCGGCGCTCCTGCTGTTCGCGCTGGCGGTGAAGGCGGGGCTCTTCCCGCTCTTCTTCTGGCTTCCCGCGAGTTATCACGCGCCCTCGACGGCGGTCTCGGCGCTGTTCTCGGCGCTGTTGACGAAGCTCGCGGTCTACGCGCTCTACCGGCTGTTCACGCTGATCTTCCCGGTCGCGGCGCTGCCGGGCCTGCAGTCCCTGCTGCTGGTCGTCGCCGTGCTGACGATGGTGATCGGGGTGCTCGGCGCCGCGGCGCAGAACGAGGTGCGGCGCATCCTGTCGTTCCACATCGTGAGCCAGATCGGCTACATGCTGCTCGGGCTCGCGCTCTTCACGCCCTTCGCGCTGGCCGGCGCGATCTTCTACACCGTCCACAACATCGCGGCGAAGACCAACCTGTTCCTGACGGGAGGGATCGCCGCGCGGCTCTGCGGGTCGGAGAAGCTGCCGGCGATGGGCGGGATCTGGGCGGCGCGCCCCGCGCTCGGCGTCCTGTTCCTGATCTCCGCGCTCGCGATGGCGGGGATGCCGCCGCTCTCGGGCTTCTGGGCGAAGTTCCTGCTGGTGCGGGAGGGCCTTGCGGAGGCGCGCTGGATAGAGACCGGCGCGGCGCTCGGCGTCGGGCTGCTGACGCTCTACTCGATGACGAAGATCTGGACGGAGGCGTTCTGGAAGCCGCGCCCGGCGGGGCCGGTGCTCGACCGCGCTCCGGCGGCGATGATGGCGCCGGCGGCGGTCTTCGCGGGGCTGATCCTGCTCGCGGGCGTCTGGGTCGCGCCGTTCCACGCGGTCGCGCTCGCGGCGGCGGAGGGTCTGTTCGATCCGTCCGCCTACGTCGCCGCGGTGCTGGGGGAGGCGGCGCGATGATCGGGGCGGTCAACCTGCTGATCATGCTCGGCTGGGCGGTGGTCACGGGCGACTGGGGCTCGGGCAACCTCGCGGTCGGGTTCCTCGTTGGCTTCGGCGCGATCTGGATCTCGGGCGACCTGTTCGGCGCGCCGCGCTACCACGCCCGCGTCTTCGGCGCGGCGAAGCTGGCGCTCTACTTCCTGTGGGATCTCGTCACCTCGAGCATCACGGTCGCCCATGACATCCTGACGCCGACCGACTATAGCCGCCCCGCTTTCCTCGAGATGCCGCTCGACGCGCGCACGGATGTGGAGATCATGCTGACCGCGAACCTCATCTCGCTGACGCCCGGCACGCTCTCGGTCGACGTCTCGCCGGACCGCTCGCGCCTGCTGATCCACGCCATGTTCGCCGAGGACCCCGACGCCGTGATCCGGGACCTGAAGGACGGCATCGAGCGACGCGTGCTGGAGGCGATGCGATGACCCTGCTCGGGACGGAGCTGTTCGAAACCCGGCTCGACGGGTTCCTCGAGGTCTCGGCGGTGCTCTGCGGGCTGATGATCCTCGCGGCGCTCGGCTGCGCGGTCGTGCGTCTGCTGCGCGGGCCGACGCTCGCCGACCGCGTGGTGGCGCTCGACTTCGTGTCGATGCTGCTCGTCGCGTTCCTCACGCTGTTCGCGCTGGCGGCGCGGCGCGACGCGTTTCTCGACGCGGCGCTCGCGCTCGCGCTCGTCGCCTTCCTCGCGACCGTGGCCTTCGCGCGCTACGTCGCGACCATGCGCCTGCGCGCGGCGCGGCGCGGATGAGCGCGCTGGCCGAGATCGCCGCGGGGCTCTGCCTGCTCGTCGGCGGGGCCTTCGCGCTGATCGCCGGGATCGGCGTGCTGCGGATGCCGGGGGTCTTCAACCGGCTGCACGCCTCGACCAAGGCGGGCACCCTCGGCGTCGGGCTGATCGTGGCGGCGCTTGCGCTCGTCACGGACGACGCGCGCGTCGCCTCCAAGGCGCTCGGCGCCGTCGTCTTCCTGCTCGCCACCGCGCCGATCGGGGCGCATCTCATCGGCCGCGCCGCGGCCCCGGTCGGCTACGGGCCGCACGCCCCGCCGCCGGGCTCGGCGCCGACGCCCGACCTCAAGGAGGAGGAGAGCTGATGTTCGTCGCGATGAACCGCTTCAAGGTCCGCAAGGGCGAGGAGGCCGCGTTCGAGGCCGTCTGGAAGGGCCGCGACAGCCGGCTGAAGGAGGTGGAGGGCTTCCTCGACTTCCGCCTGCTGCGCGGGCCGGAGAAGGAGGATCACGTCCTCTACTGCTCCCATTCGATGTGGGCCGACCGCGAAGCCTTCCTCGCCTGGACGAAGTCCGAACAGTTCCGCCACGCCCATCGCGATGCGGGCGACTCGAAGCCGCTCTACCTCGAGGCGCCCGAGTTCGAGGGGTTCGAGACCATCGACGGGGCCTGATTCCGGGGCTGTCCCCCTTCTCCGACGAGCGGATCGGCGGTTAAGATGCCGTTGAAATCGTCGCGGAGGGGAAGGGGGGTCGCGATGCGGTTTCTGCCGAAGCTCCTGAGCCGGGCGGTGCGGCGCGGGCGTCTGCGCGTCGTCGGTCCAGAGGGCGAGATCCACGATTTCGGCGAGGGGGACGGACCGGAGGTCGCGGTGCGGATCACCGAACCCGCGCTGGACTGGCGGATCTTCATCAATCCCCGCCTGCACGTCGCCGAGGCCTACATGGACGGCGGGCTCGTGATCGAGCGGGGCACGCTGCTCGACCTGCTGACGCTCTACTTCCTCAATCTCGACGCCTTCGACCGCGCGCCGAACCAGAGCTTCTGGAAGGGCATGGCGCGCGGCGGCGCGCGGCTCCTGACGCGCAACGACCCGCGGAAGGCGCGCCGCAACGTCTCGGCCCATTACGACATCGGCAACGATCTCTACCGCGAGATGCTCGACCGCGACATGCAGTATTCCTGCGGCTACTGGCCGGCGGGCGTGCAGTCGCTGGACGAGGCGCAGACCGCGAAGAAGCGCCGGATCGCCGCGAAGCTCGCGCTGGAGCCGGGCCAGCGCGTGCTCGACATCGGTTGCGGCTGGGGGGGCATGGCGCTCTATCTGGCCGAGATCGCCGAGGTCGAGGTGACCGGGGTGACGCTCGCGGAGGAGCAGCTTGCGGTCGCGCGCAAGCGCGCGGCGGCGGCGGGCCTCGACGATCGCGTGCGCTTCGAACTCCGCGACTACCGCGAACTCGACGAGACCTTCGACCGCGTGGTCTCGGTCGGCATGCTGGAGCATGTCGGCGTCGGCCACCTGCCCGATTACTTCCGGAACGTGCGGGCGCGGCTGTCGGACGGCGGGGTGGCGCTGATCCACTCGATCATGGGCCGCACGCCGCCGGCGGGGGTGAACCCGTTCATCCAGAAGTACATCTTCCCCGGCGGCTACATCCCCTCGATGTCGGAGACGCTCGCGGCGATCGAGCATTCGGGGCTCTGGACGCTTGACGTCGAAGTCTGGCGGCTCCACTACGCCGAGACGCTGCGCGCCTGGCGGGAGAATTTCGAGGCGGCGCGGGACCGGCTGGCCGAACGCTACGACGAGCGCTTCAAGCGGATGTGGGAGTTCTATCTCGTCTCCTGCGAGGCGATCTTCCGGCACGGGCCGCTGGCCGTGATGCACCTCCAGCTCGGCGACGAGCGCGACAGCGTTCCGGTCACGCGAGCCTACGTCTCGGAGGCGGAGGCGCGCTACGCCGCGCGGGAACGCGAGGCGATCCCGCGGCTCTGGACGTCGGCGGAGGCCGCCTTCGCGGCGTGAGCGGGCTGGGCGGGACGCCCGGCGGCGGGCGTTCAGCCCTGCTCGTCCTCGCGCTCGGCCTTCTCCCGCTCGGTTTTCGCCTCGGCGCCCAGCCGGTTCGCCGAGCGCCATAGCAGCCACAGCACGCCGAGCACGGCGACGAGTTCGATCAGCTTGAACGACATCGCGCGGCGCCCGTCAGGCCTTGCCGAGCGACGGCCGGAACCCGCTCTCGTCGGGGTTCAGCCGCCATATGGCGCGGTTGAGGTTCGCGGCCACCGTCACCCAGGCGAAGTAGGGCGCCAGCAGCAGGCCCGCCCGCCAGTCGATCATCAGGAACAGCACGAGGTTGATCAGGATCGCGAGCCAGAGGAACGCGACCTCGAGCAGCCCGAGATCGGGGCGCTTCAGCCCGAAGAACACCGCCGACCAGCCCGCGTTCAGCGCCAGCTGGGCGAAATAGGCCGCGAAGGCCCAGGGCGCGGCGGCGATCCCGCCCGCGGCGCGGTAGGCCATCCAGCCCGAGACGGCGATCATCGCGAAGATCAGCGTCCAGACGACCGGGAACATCCAGTCCCGCGGCGTCCACCACGGTTTCGTCAGCGACTTGTACCACGCGCCCGGCTTGAACACCGCGCCCGACATCGCCGCGGCGACGTTCGCGAGGATGAAGCCCGCCAAAGTCCAGTCGATCCAGCCCATCGGCTCACTCTCCCGCGACCTGGGCCGTCTCCATCTCGCTGGCGTTTCTGCGCGCATGCGCGGCGATCAGGATCTCGGCCATGCGGCCGATATGGTCTCCCACGGTCGGTCTGACAAACGAGGCCGGCGTCGGCGCGTTCGCCACCGCCTCGACAAGGTAGGCGGTCTCGGGCAGCGGCGGCGCGCCGCGCCCTTCCGAGGGCTCCCCGAGGCGGGTGAGCGCGCTGAGCATCAGCGTCCGCTTCCGCGCCGCCGGAACCACGGCGCGGGAGGAGACGCTGTCGAAGCCGCGGCGCGCGACCTCGCGCCCGATCTCGCGATAGAGGATGCGCGCCGCGCGGATCGAGGAACGCACGCCGTAGGGCAGCCCGTTCACGCCGCAGGCGGCGCGGTCGTAGAGCTTCTCGGCCTCGTGCAGCAGCCCCGCCACGACCGAGCCGAGCGCCGGCGACCAGCGCGGCTCGGCGAGCAGCGCCTCCGGATCGATCCCCTGCGCCTCGAGCCATTCGAGCGGCAGGTAGAGCCGGCCCTCGCGCGCGTCCTCGCCCACGTCGCGGGCGATGTTCGAGAGCTGCATGGCGACGCCGAGATCGCAGGCCCGCGCCAGCGTCTCGGGGTCCCGCCGGCCCATCAGCACGGTCATCATCGCGCCGACGGCGCCGGCCACCCGCGCGCCATAGGCGCGAACGTCGGAGATCGTGCGGTAGCGCCGCCCCTCGGCGTCCCAGGCGAAGCCCTCGATCAGCGCCTCGGGCAGCGCGCGGGGCATGGCGAAGCGATCGACCATCTCGGCGAAGCAGCGGTCGGCGGGGTGGTCGAAGGGCCGCCCGGCATAGGCCGCGTCGAGACGCTTCCGCAGCCTGACCAGCGCCTCCGGCTTGCCGTTCGAGAGGTCCACCGCGTCGTCGGCCAGTCGGCAGAAGGCGTAGAGGGCGTAGGCCGGCTCCCGCACCTTCGGCGGCAGCAGGAGCGACGCGGAATAGAACGACTTGGAACCCGTCACGATGGCGGAGCGGCAGGCGGCCCGGCAGGCCTCGGAGGGAATGGCGTCAGACAAGCGTCGCGGGCTCCGGACAGAGGTCCTCCAGCACCTTCGCCGAGCCGATCACCCCGGGCAACCCCGCGCCCGGATGCGTGCCCGCGCCGACGAAGAAGAGCCGGTCGAGTTCCTCGCTGTTGTTGTGGGGGCGGAACCAGCCGCTCTGGAAGAGGGTCGGCTCGAAGCTGAAGGCCGCGCCGCGCTCGGAGAGCAGGCGCGTCTCGAAGTCCTTCGGGGTCGTGAAGAAGGAGGTGGTCAGGTGATCGCCGAGCCCCGGCATCACCGTCTCCTCGAGCCGTTTCTGCACGCGCTGGCGGTAGCTCTCGCCGATCGCCTCCCAGTCGTCGCCGCTGTCGAGATGCGGGACCGGGACCAGCGCGTAATAGGCGTCGTGGCCTTCCGGCGCGACGTCGGGGTCGCTGGCGGAGGGGCGGTAGAGGTAGAGCGAGAAGTCTGCGGTGAGCTTCTTCTTGCGGAAGATGTCCTTGATCAGCGGTCGATAGCGCGGCCCGAGCACGATGGAGTGGTGCGCGAGGTCGTCGTAGCGCTTGTTCGTGCCGAAATACCAGACGAAGCAGGACATCGAGTAGCCCATGCGGTCGAGCTTCGCGTCGGTCCAGCGCTTGCGGTTCAGCCCCGGAAGCATCCGCTTGTAGGTCGTCGCGACGTCGGCGTTGGAGACGACCAGCTCCGCGGGCAGCGTCTCGCCGCTCTCAAGCTTCACGCCGGTCGCCTTCGTCCCGTCATGCAGGATCTCCGAGACGGTGACGTCGTAGCGGATGCGCGCGCCCGCGTGCTGGGCGAGGTTGGCGAGCGCGCCCACCAGCGCGCCGGTGCCGCCCATGGCGTAGTTTACGCCCCAGCCCTGCTCCAGATGGTTGATCAGGCAGTAGAAGGCCGAAGTGTTGAACGGGTCGCCGCCGATGAACAGCGGGTGGAACGAGAGGGCGAAGCGCAGCTTCTCGTGCTTCACGCGCTGCGAGACGAAGAAATGCGGGCTCTTGTAGCCGCCGAGCCGGATCAGGTTCGGCATCAGCTTGGCGAGGTCCCAGAGCGTGTTGCACTTCTGGTTGGCCGCGAAGGCGAAGGCGTAGTCGTAGATCGCCTCGCTGGCCTTCTCGAAGCGCTTGTAGCCCTCGAGGTCGTCGGGCGAGATGCGGGCGACCTCGGCGCGCATCTTCTCGGTGTCGCCGGAGCTGTCGAAGGTCTCGCCGTCGTCGAAATGGATGCGGTAGAGCGGATCGAGCCGCTTCAGCGTGACGTCCTGCGCGAAGTCGCGCCCGCCGACGCGCCAGAGCTCCTCGAACAGGAAGGGGGCGGTGACGATGGTCGGCCCCGCGTCGAAGCGGTAGCCATCGCGCCGATACTGGTAGCCGCGCCCGCCAGGACCGTCGAGCCGCTCGAGCACCGTCACCGCATAGCCCTTCGCGGCGAGGCGGACCGCGGCGGCGAGGCCGCCGAAGCCCGCTCCGATCACGACGGCGCGCGCGCGGCCCTCCGCGCGAGCGCCGCTCCGCGGCCCCTCGTCCTCGACAAGGAAATCCGCGGCGACATCCTCAGGCGTCAACATATCTTGACAGTAGCCCCTCTGGGTGAGTCGAAGCAAGCGTTCAGTCGTCGGTCTTCCGGGTTTCGGCGTCGACGCGGCGGATGATCTCCGCCGCGACCTCGGGCTTCTCCTCATGCGCGAGATGCCCCAGCCCGGCCAGCCCGACCAAATGGGCGTGCGGCGCCCTGTCCGCCACCTCCATCGCGACCGAGGGCGGCACGGCGCGGTCCTCCTCGCCGAAGACGAGCTCCAGCCGGCAGGCGAGCTCCGGCAGCCGCCGGACCAGCGGGCGCAGCTCCCACGCCGCCAGCATGCCGAGGGCGGAGGAGACGTGTCCGGGGCTCGCGAGCAGCTTCTGGTAGAGCCGCGCGCCCTCCCGGTCGATCTCCCCGCCGGCGTTCTGCAGGAGGCCGTTGACGGCGGCCTTGTCCATGCCCCAGGCGAAGGCGCGCGGCACGAGGGGATTGGCGGAGAGGATCTTCGCCATCGGCGGAAACACCTGGCCCGCGACGCCGCGGAAGGGCGTGAAGGCGCCGTTGAAGGAGACGATGGCGCGCGGGCGCGCGCGGCCCGCGAGCGCCATCTCCGCCGCGACGGCGGCGCCCGCGCTGTGGCCGACGAGGATCTGCGCCTCCGCGCCGAGCGCCGCAAGCAGCTCGCCGAGACCGGCCGCCATCGCCGGCAGGGTCAGGGCCGCCCGCCGCGGCTGCGCGGTGAAGCCGTGGCCCGGCAGGTCCGGCGCGATCACGTCGAAACTCTGGGCGAGGATCGGGAACAGGTCGCGCCAGCTGTGGGTCGAGGCGGCGGTCCCGTGGATCAGCAGGATGGTCGGGCCGTCGCCCGCGCGCTGGACGTGCCATCGGAGCCCCGCCGCGCGGACGAAGCGGCTCGCCTCGCGGTTCGGCCAGTCCGAACCGTCGCGGGCCCAGTCGAGGGTGTGGGGCGGCATCGCGCGCTCCGTCGGGGATCACGCGCGAGTCTAGCGCCCGCCGCGCCCGGGCGACATCGGGCGCGGCGGCGCAGGGGGCGGCGGCTCAGCGGAGGCGGCGGTCCCGCATCGCCAGCAGCCGCAGCCTGAGCGCGTTCAGGCGGATGAAGCCCTCGGCGTCCTTCTGGTCGTAGGCGCCGGCGTCCTCCTCGAAGGTGACGTGAGCCTCCGAGTAGAGGCTCGCGGGCGACGACCGCCCGATGACTGACGCGCTCCCCTTGTAGAGCTTCAGGCGGACCGTCCCGCGCACATGCTCCTGGCTCGCGTCGATGGCGGCCTGCAGCATCCGGCGCTCGGGGCTGAACCAGTAGCCGTTGTAGATCAGCTCGGCGTACCGCGGCATCAGCTCGTCCTTGAGATGCGCCGCGCCGCGGTCGAGCGTCAGCGACTCGATCCCCCGCCGCGCGGCGAGCAGCGCCGTGCCGCCCGGCGTCTCGTAGATGCCCCGCGACTTCATGCCGACATAGCGGCCCTCGACGAGGTCGAGCCGGCCGACGCCGTGCGCGCCGGCGATCTCGTTCAGCCGGGTCAGGACTGCGGCGGGCGACAGCGCCTCGCCGTCGATGGCGACCGGGTCGCCCTTCTCGAAGCCGATCTCGATCACCTGCGGCGCGTCGGGCGCTGTCTCCGGGTCGACGGTGCGCTGATAGACGTAGTCGGGCGCTTCCTGCGCCGGGTCCTCCAGCACCTTGCCCTCGGAGGAGGTGTGCAGGAGGTTGGCGTCCACGCTGAACGGCGCCTCGCCGCGCTTGTCCTTCGGGACCGGCACCTGATGCTGCTCGGCCCATTCGATCAGCCGGGTGCGGGAGGTGAGGTCCCATTCCCGCCACGGCGCGATCACGCGGATGTCCGGCTCCAGCGCGTAGGCCGAAAGCTCGAAGCGCACCTGGTCGTTGCCCTTGCCGGTCGCGCCGTGGGCGACCGCGTCGGCGCCGGTCTCGCGCGCGATCTCGACGAGGCGCTTCGAGATGAGGGGGCGCGCGATGGAGGTCCCGAGAAGGTACTGGCCCTCGTAGACCGCGTTGGCGCGGAACATCGGGAACACGAAGTCGCGGACGAACTCCTCGCGCAGGTCCTCGATGAACACGTGCTCGGGCTTCACGCCGAGCAGCAGCGCCTTCTCGCGCGCGGGGCCGAGCTCCTCGCCCTGGCCGAGATCGGCGGTGAAGGTCACGACCTCGCAGCCGTATTCGGTCTGGAGCCATTTCAGGATGATCGAGGTGTCGAGCCCGCCCGAATAGGCGAGGACGACCCGTTTGGGCGCCGCCATGCGCAAGTCCTCCCGCTGGAGATCGCGGCTCCATAGGGGAGGGCGCGGCGCGGGGCAAGCCGCGGGCGGGCGGGGTTGATTTCCGCGCCGGCGCGCTCTTTGGTGGCGCGCCCGAGCCTGAGGAGTGCGCCGCCGTGATCCAGCCCCCCGAGAGCATCGACGCGACCCAGACGATGCTCGGCGAGACCGGCTATGTCTGCGGGCGCGACCTCGCGACCGTGACGTTCCTCTCGCTCAAGCTCGGCCGCCCGCTGTTCCTCGAGGGCGAGGCCGGGGTCGGCAAGACCGAGATCGCCAAGGCGCTCGCGGCCGGGCTCGGGCGGCGGCTGATCCGGCTGCAATGCTATGAAGGGCTCGACGCCGCATCCGCGGTCTACGAGTGGAACTTCCCCGCCCAGATGATCGCGATCCGCCTCGCCGAGGCCACGGGCGATCGGGACCGCGACAGCCTCGCCTCGGACCTGTTTTCCGAGCGCTACCTGATCCGCAGACCGCTCCTCGACGCCATGTCGCCGCAGGCCGACGGCCCGCCCGTGCTGCTGATCGACGAGCTCGACCGCACCGACGAGCCGTTCGAGGCGTTCCTGCTGGAGGCGCTGTCGGACTTCCAGGTGACGATCCCGGAGCTCGGCGCGATCAAGGCGCCCGCGCCGCCCATCGTGGTGCTCACGTCGAACCGCACGCGCGAAGTGCACGACGCGCTGAAGCGGCGCTGCCTCTACCACTGGGTCGACTACCCGAACATGGCGCGGGAGCTGGAGATCCTGAAGACGCGCGCGCCGGAGGCCTCGGAGACGCTTTCGAAGCAGGTGGTCGCCTTCGTGCAACGGCTGCGGACCGAGGACCTGTTCAAGCGCCCCGGCGTCGCGGAGACCATCGACTGGGCCAAGTGCCTCTGCGCGCTCGACGTCCTCGCGCTCGATCCGCAGACGGTCACCGACACGCTCGGCGCGCTGCTGAAGTATCAGGACGACATCGCGCGCTTCCAGGGATCGGAGGCGAAGCGCATCCTCGACGAGGCGGAGGTCGCGGCGAAGAGCCTTTGAGGCGCGGGCGCGGCGCGCTCGAAAAGCCGCTGTCGGCGGCTAGTTCACGCGGCGTGCAACCACGGAGACGTCGATGCGCCTGCTCCGCCTGTCTCTCGCCGCGCTGTTCTGCGCCGTCGCCTCCGCCTCGGCGCAGACCTGGGTTCCCGACGACATCGGCCTAGAGCTCGTGCTGCTGGCCGACGCAACCGGCTCGATCGACGCCGAGGAGATCCGCTTCCAGCGCGCGGGCTACGCCGAGGCGATCACCGATCCGGCGGTGCTCGCGGCGATCACCGGGGGCGCCCATGGCGCGATCGCGCTGACCTATGTCGAATGGGCGAACGCGCGGAGCCAGGACGTGGTCGTCGGCTGGACCGTGATCGACGGCCCCGACAGCGCGCGCGGCTTCGCCGAGGCGCTGATGGCCGCGCCGCGGCGCGCCTTCGGCCGCAACGCCATCGGCGCGGCGCTGCTGCGCGGGGTCGATCTGATCGCTACCAACGACCACGAGGGGTTCCGCAAGGTGATCGACTTCTCCGCCGACAGCGCGAACAACTGGAACGGTCCGTCCATCGAGGAGGGCCGCCAGGCCGCGCTCGACGCGGGGATCACGATCAACGGGCTGGCCGTGCTCTGCCGGTCCTGCCCGACGGGTCGGGCGGCGTCCTACGATCTGGAGGCGGCGTTCCGGGAGCGGATCGTCGGCGGGCCGGGCAGCTTCGTGGTGACGGCCGACGGCGACGCGGCCTTCGCCGACGCCGTCCGGCGCAAGCTGATCCTCGAGATCGCCGGCGGAGAGCCGCCGGCCCGCTACGCCGCCCGTCGCTGACGGGCGGCGTCGGGCGCGCTCAGGCGGCGAGGGCGGCCACGGCCTGCTCGGCGGTTTCGACGTTCTCGGGCGCGGCCATCAGGCGCTCCGCGGCGATGATCTCGACATCCGTGATCCCGAGGAATCCGAGGGCGAACCGCAGCCAGGGCGTCGCGAAGTCGATCTCCGAGCCGATCGGCGTGCCGCCGCTCGCCGCGACGATCACGGCCTTCTTGCCCTTCAGCAGGCCCTCCGGCCCGGTCTCGGTGTAGCGGAAGGTCTCGCGGGCGCGGGCGACCTGATCGAACCAGGCCTTGAGCGCGGCCGGGACGCCGAAATTGTAGACCGGAACGCCGATCACCACGACGTCGGCCGCCTTCAGTTCGGCCACAAGGGCGTCGGACCGCGCCAGCGCGGCGCGCTGATCGGCGCTGCGCGCGTCCGGGTCGGTGAAGGTCGCGTCCACGAAGGCGTGGTCGACGAAGGGGGCGCCGTCGGCGAGGTCGCGCACCGTCACGGTCCCGCCGAGGCGGTCGGCGGCTTCGGCGGCGAGGCGGCGGGTCACGGACGCGTCGCGGCGCGCGCTGGACTGGATCAGAAGAACGTTCATCGTCGCATCTCCCTGCATGAAAGCTGGGCGACAGGTGTTCACCCTGATCGACTTGACAAAGAGCGTTTCTGGAAGGGATTTGTTGCTCATTCGGATACGAAGGCGCGCAGTCGGTCGCGCAGGGCGTCGCGGTCGCGCAGGTCGCACTCCCAGACGATGAGCACGCGCCAGCCCCGCGCCGTCAGCGCCGCGACGGCCTCGGCGTCCCGCGCTCGGTTCCGGGCGATCTTGGCGCGCCAGTATTCGGCGTTCGCCCTCGGCGCGCGCGCGCCGCGCGGGCAGTCATGGCCGTGCCAGAAGCAGCCATGCACGAAGATCGCGCGCCGCCGCCCGACGAAGGCGACGTCCGGCCGTCCCGGCAGGTCGCGCCGGTGCAGCCGGTAGCCGGGGAGGCCCGCCTCGCGCAGCAGGGCGCGCACGATCCGCTCCGGGCCGGTGTCGCGGCCCTTCACGCGCCGCATGACCTCGGAGCGGTTCACGGCCGCGGGTCGGTCCTGATCGGGGCGGTGAGCGCGGAGAGGGCGACGCGCTGGCGGCCCTCCGCATCGAAATTGGCGGGGTCGAGCCAGGTCTCGAAGGCGGCGCGGAGCGCAGGCCACTCGGCGTCGATCGCCGCGAACCACGCGGTGTCGCGGTTGCGCCCCTTCACCACGGTCGCCTGCCGGAAGACGCCCTCGAACGAAAGCCCGAGGCGCGCGGCGAGCCGGCGCGACGCCGCGTTCAGCGCGTCGCATTTCCACTCGTAGCGCCGGTAGCCGAGGTCGAAGGCCCGGCGCATCAGCAGATGCTGCGCCTCGGTCGCCGCGCGGCTGCGCTGGAGCGCGGGCGAAAGGCAGATGTGGCCGACCTCGATCGAGCCCGCCTCCGGCTGGATGCGCAGATAGGACGCGACGCCGGCCGCCCGGCCGGTCTCAAGCGGGACGATGGCGTGGAACAGCGGGTCCTCGCCCAGGCAGGTCGCCTCCATCCACGCCCGGTAGGCGGCGAGCGTCTCGAACGGGCCGTAGGGCATGTAGGTCCAGATCGCGTCCGAGGCGCGGTTCGCCGCGAACAGGTCGGCCGCGTGGCGCGCGGGGTCGAGCGGCTCGAGGCGGACATGGGCCCCCTCGAGCGGCGCGCGCGGCGGGCGGGGCGGCGGCGACCAGCCGGGGACGGGCGCGCCGACGGGGAGCGCGCCGGTCACGTCTCGACGCCTTCGGGGCGCGGCGGTCGGCTGTCGTCGCCGTCCGGCCGGACCGGGCGGGGCCGTCCGGCCTCGTCGAGCGCCACGAAGGCGAAGCGCGCCTGCGTGACGAGTTCGCGGTGCTCGTCGGTCCGGTCCCGGCGATAGACGGTGACGTGCATCTTGAGCGAGCTGCGGCCGATGCCCTCGAGGTCGGCGTAGACCGTCACCTCGTCGCCGACCCTGACCGGGCGATGGAAGGTCATCGCGTCGACCGCCACCGTCGCGCAGCGCCCGCGCGCGATTCGGGCCGCGAGGTTGCCGGCGGCGAGGTCCATCTGGGACATCAGCCACCCGCCGAAGATGTCGCCCGCGGGGTTGGTGTCCGCCGGCATCGCGATGGTGCGGATCGCCGGGCGGCGCTCGGTCGCCATGGCGATCGCGCGCAGCTCGGGCGGGGGCGGGGCGTCGGCGGGCATGGCGGGCTCCATCGGACGGCTGCTGCGGCGCAGTCTGCCCGGATCGCCCGCGCGCCGCCATGGCCCGCCGCGCGAGGCCGGTCGGCCGGCTTCAACCGGCGCTGGATGTCTGGCATCCCTCCGCGCGGCGAGGCCTGGAAGCGCGGGGACGCGACGGACATGGACGGCGGCGAGACGGCGGGCGCGGAGGGCGCGCCCCGGACGGCGTGGCACGCGATGGCGGCGGAGGCGGCCCTCGCGGCGCTCTCCGCCGATGCGGGCGGGCTGAGCGCGGCCGAGGCGGCGCGGCGGCTCGCCGAGGCGGGGCCGAACCGGCTCGCCGCGGCGAAGCGGGAGAGCGTCGGGGCCCGGATCTTGCGCCAGTTCCGCAACCTGCTGATCTACGTGCTGCTCGCCGCCGCGGCGCTCTCGGCCATCTTCGGTCATCCCGTCGACGCGGCGGTGATCCTGTCGGTGGTGCTCGTCAACGCGGCGATCGGATTCGCGCAGGAGGGCCGGGCGGAGCGGGCGCTGGAGGCGATCCGCAGCATGATCGACCCGCAGGCGACGGTGCTGCGCGACGGGCGGCGCCGCGCCGTCCCGGCCGAGACGGTGGCGCCGGGCGACGTCGTGCTGCTCGAGGCGGGGGACCGGGCGCCCGCCGATCTGCGCCTGCTCCGCGCGCGGGGGCTGACGCTGGACGAGTCGATCCTCACCGGCGAATCCGTCCCGGTGGAGAAATCCGCCGCGCCCGCGCCGGAGGGCGCCGTCCTCGGCGACCGGACCTCGATGGCCTACTCCGGCTGCTTCGTCGCGGCGGGGCAGGGGGCCGGGCTCGTCGTCGAGACCGGCCCCCGGACCGAGCTCGGCCGCATCAGCGCGCTGGTCGGCGGCGTCGAGACGCTGAAGACGCCGCTGATCCGCAAGATGGACGCCTTCGCGCACACGCTGACGATCTGGATCCTCGGCGCAGCGGCGGCCGCTTTCCTGGTCGCGACGCTGCTGCGGGGCTACGCCTTCGACGAGGGCTTCATGGCGGTCGTCGGCCTCGCCGTGGCGGCGATCCCGGAGGGTCTGCCGGCGATCATGACGATCACCCTCGCCATCGGCGTCCAGCGCATGGCGGCGCGCAACGCGATCATCCGCCGTCTGCCGGCGGTCGAGACGCTGGGATCGGTCTCGGTGATCTGCTCGGACAAGACCGGGACGCTCACCCGCAACGAGATGAGCGCGCGCCGCGTCGTCACGCCTTCGGCGCGCCATGTCGTCGAGGGCGGCGGCTACGGGCCCGAGGGACGCGTCTTCGACGAGGCGGGCGAGACGGCGGCGGCCGATCCGGGGCTCCGCGCGCTCGCCCGCGCCGCCTGCCTCTGCAACGACGCCGACCTCGCCTCCGGTCCGGACGGCTGGCGGGTGGAGGGCGACCCGATGGAGGGCGCGCTCCTCGCCTTCGCGCTCAAGGCCGGTCTCGATCCCGCCGCGGAGCGCGCCGCGGCGCCCCGGCGCGACGAGATCCCCTTCGACAGCGCCTGGAAATACATGGCGACGCTGCACGACGCGCCGGAGGGTCCGCTGTTGCTCGCCAAGGGCGCGCCCGAGCGGCTGCTCGCCATGTGCGCCGAGGAGGACGGCCCGGACGGCCCGTCGCCCCTCGACCGCGAGGCCTGGCGCGAACGCGCCCATGCGCTCGCCGCGGACGGGATGCGGGTGCTCGCCTTCGCCCGCGCCGCCGCGCCGGAGCGGGGCGGCGTGACGCCGGAGGACCTCGACGGCCGGGCGACGCTGATCGGCCTCGTCGGCTTCCTCGACCCGCCGCGGGACGAGGCGCGCGCCGCCGTCGCCGAGTGCCGCCGCGCAGGCGTGCGCGTGGTGATGATCACCGGCGACCACGCGGCGACCGCGCTCGCCATCGCGCGGCGGCTCGATCTCGACGCCGAGCCGGTCGCGCTGGCCGGCGCCGATCTCGCCGATCTCGACGGAGACGCCTTGCGGGCGGCCGCGCGCGAGACGGCGGTCTTCGCGCGCACCGCGCCCGAGGACAAGCTGCGCCTCGTCGAGGCGCTCCAGGCCGAGGGCCTCGTGGTCGCGATGACCGGCGACGGGGTCAACGACGCGCCGGCGCTGAAGCGGGCGGATGTCGGCGTCGCGATGGGTCGGCGCGGCTCGGAGGCGGCGAAGGAGGCTGCGGAGATGGTGCTGGCCGACGACGATTTCGCCTCCATCGCCGCGGCGGTGCGCGAAGGCCGGACCGTCTACGACAACCTGATGAAGGTCATCGCCTGGACCCTGCCGACCAATGGCGGCGAGGCGGCGACGGTTCTCGCGGCGATCGTGTTCGGGGTCGCGATGCCGATCACGCCGGTCCAGATCCTGTGGGTCAACATGATCACCGCGGTCGCGCTCGGGCTGACGCTCGCCTTCGACCCGACCGATCCGCGGGCGATGACGCGCCCGCCGCGCGCGCCCGGCGCACCGATCCTCGACCGCCCGCTGATGCGCCGGATCGCCTTCGTCTCGGCGCTGTTCGTGGCGGGGGCCTTCGGCGCGTATTTCTGGGCGCTCTCGCGCGGGCTGGGCGTCGAGGCGGCGCGGACGCTGGTCGTCAACGGCCTCGTCGCCATGGAGGTCGCCTATCTCCTGAGCGTGCGCCACGTTCCCGGCCGGCCGGGGGCGCTCGTCACCAGGGCCGTCGCCCTCGGCGTCGCCGCCGTCGCGCTGGCGCAGGCGGCGTTCACCTACTGGGGGCCGATGCAGGCGATCTTCGAGACCCGTCCGCTCGGTCTGCTGGACGGCGCGACGCTCCTCGTGCTCGGCGCGGCGCTTTTTGGTCTCGTCGAAGCGGAGAAGGCCTGGGCGCGACGTCGTGGCGAGGCGCGGTAGAGCTGGAGGTCATGCAGGGGCGAACGGGACCGCTCCGGGGCCGGAGGGGACGTTGGCGCGCCGCTGCGCGCTGAGGGCCGCGCCCGACCTGGGAGGGCGTGGCGCTCCCGTTGGGCTAAGGTGATTTATGCCGCAAGCAACTGCTCGCGAACGGCTTCTCGCAACCGTAGCAAAGCGCCCTCCCGGGGGGAGGTCGGGCGCGGCCCGTGCTGGCCGCACGGGCCAGACTGGCGGCTAAGCGCCCTCGTCAATGGCGGCCTTGTCCTGCGAAGCGAACAGCCCCTCCCTCGAAAGACCCTGTCCGGCTTGGCCGGTCGCCAA
>AACY020561520.1_pt1 | contig 17778 bp, 12 predicted proteins | sample 267378 | NCBI WGS metagenome assembly AACY02 (sample SAMN02954345, study PRJNA13694) | marine metagenome | biome: aquatic; feature: ocean; material: water; isolation source: isolated as part of a large dataset composed predominantly from surface... | reverse complement strand
CTTAATCCTGAAGACTTATGGTCTTGGATGGACGGTTTAAGAGAAAGGGGAGTAGACACCATAGCAATACCCCATAATTCTAATGGCTCAAATGGTCAAATGTTTGAGATGGAAAATTGGGAAGGCTTACCAATTAGCACGCAATATGCTGAATTTAGAATGCGCAACGAACCAATTGTCGAGATGACCCAAGTTAAAGGCACTTCAGAAACTCATCCTATACTATCTCCAAATGATGAATGGGCAGATTTTGAGATAATGGATCAAAGAGTAGGTAATTCAGCTTACAGTAGACCCTTTGGAGGATATGTAAGACAAGCTTATCTAGATGGACTAGGCATGTCGGAAGAAGGTCGAGGCAACCCTTATAAATTTGGAATGGTAGGTGCAAGTGATACACACACAGGCGCTATATCAGATGATGAATCAAACTTTACTTCAAAAATAGGTATCTTTGATGGAACACCAGAAGGGAGGGGTTCTGCGCCTTTAACTGGAGAAAACTTAGAATTAGTTCTAAATGCACCAATAAGACAATTAACTCTTAAAAAGATTGGAGATAGGTATTTCAATAATGCTGTTTTCAATCAATGGGGCGCTTCAGGGCTCGCAGCAGTTTGGGCTGAAGAAAATACCAGAAATTCAATTTTTGAAGCTTTCAGAAGAAAAGAGACTTATGCAACCTCGGGCACAAGGATAAAACTAAGGTTTTTTGCTGGGTATGATATAGAAGCCTCTTTATTAGATTCTGATGATGTTATCAAAGAAGCTTACGAGAAGGGAGTTCCTATGGGCCAAGATCTAGAAGCATCAGATGGTCTAAAGCCTTCATTCTTGATCTGGGCTCTTAGAGATAAAAATTCTGCTCCTTTACAGCGAGTACAGATAATTAAAGGCTGGGTAGAAAGAATCTCCGGAAAACCTCATGAAGAAATTATAGATGTCATGTGCTCTGATGGATTGAAGCCAGACCCTGAAACAAATAGATGTCCAGACAACGGAGCGCTTGTTGATATATCTGACTGCTCAATAAGCTCTGATGTCGGTGCTGATGAATTAAAAACTATTTGGACTGATAATTCATTCGATCCAACAGTAAAAGCTTTCTATTATGTAAGAGTTCTTGAAAATCCTACTTGCAGATGGAGTACTTGGGATGCTATAAAAACAGGTAATGAGCCAAGAGAAGATTTAAAAAAGACCATTCAGGAGAGAGCTTGGTCCTCACCAATTTGGTATTCGTATTAATTAAAGTTATTAAGGAGATATAACATGAGCACAAACCCAGAGTTATTCGAACTTTCGATGTCTGACAAAACCCAGCCATTAATGGATTTGGTAAAGAAGCATTGCGAAGAAAATATAAAGCCAATTCAACAAGAATATTCTGCTCTTCAAAACGAAAAAGAAGATAGGTGGACTTGGCATCCAAGACAAATTGAGCTGATGGAAGGCGCAAAAGAAAAAGCTAGAGAATTAGGACTATGGAATTTCTTTTTACCAGACCCTGATGGAAATATAGGAGATGGACTTACAAACCTTGACTACACTTACGTTGCAACAGAAATAGGAAAATACCCTCTCGCGTCCGAAAGCATGAATTGCAGTGCTCCTGACACGGGCAACATGGAAGTGCTTGAAAGAGTAGGAACTGAAGAGCAAAAGAAACAATGGTTAGAACCACTTTTAAATGGGGAAATTAGATCTGCTTATGCAATGACAGAACCAAATTTAGCTTCTTCTGATGCAAAAAATATAAGCACTAGTGCTGTATTGGATGGAGACGAATGGGTTATCAATGGAGAAAAGTTCTACATATCCGGTGCAGGAGATCCAAGATGTAAAATTATGATTGTGATGGTTAAAACCAGCCCTGATGCCCATCCTTCAAAACAACAATCACAAATTTTAGTTCCGAAGGACACTCCGGGTGTACAAATACTAGAGGGTATGCAAGTTTTCGGACATGATCACGCTCCTCATGGTCATATGCATATCAAATTTGATAATGTGAGAGTACCAAAAGAAAACATATTGCTTGGAGAAGGAAGAGGTTTTGAGATCTCACAAGTAAGGTTAGGTCCTGGAAGAATTCACCATTGCATGAGGACAATAGGAAAGGCGGAAGTCGCTCTTGAACTTATGGTTAAAAGGGCTGGTACCAGAGAAGCCTTTGGCAAACCAATTGCTAAGTTAGGTGGAAATCTAGAGATTATCTCTCGAGCTAGAATTGAAATTAACGCAATGCGCTTGGCTGTATTACAAGCTGCAAAAGCCATGGATGTCCTTGGCAATAAAGAAGCTAGAGTATATGTTAGTGCAATCAAAGCAATGGTTCCTGAAAAAGCCTGTAAGATAATTGATCAAGCCATACAAATGCATGGTGCTGCAGGAATATCTCAGTGGACTCCTTTAGCAGGCCTATATACAGACATCAGGCATTTAAGATTTGCTGATGGCCCTGATGAAGTGCATCACATGGTTGTTGGAAGAGCTGAACTGCAAAAATACGATCTTTGGTAAGTCGAAAGTAATTTTTCGCCAGTTCGTTAATAAACTTAATGAAAAAGATACTGATTGCTAATAGAGGTGAGATTGCTATTCGCATAGCAAGAACCTGTAACGATTTAGGTATCAAGACGATCGGTATCTTTTCTGAAGATGATCTGAATTCCCTACATCTTTCAAAGATGGATGAATCTTTTATGATTGATGAAAAAGGAGCCAATGCTTACTTGAATATCAAAAAAATCATTGATATCGCAAAGCGTGAAAAGGTAGATGGAATTCATCCTGGATATGGTTTTTTAAGTGAGAACCCAGCTTTTGCAAAAGCAGCTAAACAAGCAAAGTTAAAATTTATCGGGCCTTCAGAAAAGTCTTTGATAATTTTTGGTGATAAATCAGCAGCCAAACTTTTGGCAACTAATTTAGATATTCCTGTAGTCAAGGGAACTGATGGAAAGACTTCTCTTAAACTCGCCTCTTCATTTTTCAAAGGTTTGAAAAAGAATTCTTCATTAGTTATAAAGGCCATAGCAGGTGGCGGTGGAAGAGGGATGAGGGTTGTGAATTCGGACTCAGAGCTAAAGGATGCAATGAATAGAGCTTCCTCTGAAGCAAAAGCAGCTTTTGACTCATCAGATCTTTACGTAGAAGAATATTTAAAAAACTATAGGCATGTAGAAGTTCAGGTTCTGGGAGATGGTAAGGGTAACGCTGTCCATATGCATGAAAGAGAATGTTCAACCCAAAGAAGACATCAAAAAATTATAGAGATTTCCCCTGCACCGGGAATTAACAAGGAACTGAAACAAAAAATGTTTAATGCTTCAGTTCACTTAATTAAAGAAACAAAATATGAAGGTTTAGCGACTGTCGAGTTTTTAGTTGATTATTCGAAAGGAGATTTTAAATTTATTGAGTGCAATGCTAGATTACAAGTTGAGCACACAGTAACCGAGGCTGTGCTTGGTCTAGATTTGGTTAGAGCACAAATTCAAATCGCTTCAGGTAAAAGTTTAAAACAACTAAAATTAGAACAGGAAGATATCCCTGAACCAAAAGGGTTTGCTGTTCAATCTCGTGTCAATATGGAGGTTATAGATTCTAAAGGCGAAATAAAACCTTCTGGTGGAAAGTTTACATCTTTTGATCTACCTTCCGGCCCGGGCGTTAGATCAGATAGTTATGGTTATAATGGTTATGAAAGTAACCCAGCCTTCGATTCTCTCATAGCAAAAGTAATAACACATTCTCCCGAGGATAACTTCAAACAAGCTCTAAAAAGAAATTATAGGTCTTTATGTGAATTTAAAGTTGAAGGTGTACCCACTAATCTAGATTTATTAAAGAATATCCTTTCAAATTCTAAATTCAAAAACAATGAGTTGCATACAAACTTTATAGATCAGAATATAGAAAACCTTTTGTCTGTAGGTAAGCATATTAATTTGTCTGATATTAGCAGAAGTATTAAGAAGAATATTCCAAAGAGAGGAAAGATAGAGAATCTTGATCCATTGGCAGTACTTGATCATGGTAAAACAGGCGGTGTTTTTGTAGATGACTCAGAGAATATACTGCAGTTAGAGAATGAAGAATTAGAGGCAGGACTATCTAGCATTAAAGCTCCAATGCAGGGAATGATAGTTAAGTTTGATGTTAAGCAAGGTGATGAGATATGGAAAGGCAAACCTCTTCTTATTATGGAAGCCATGAAAATGGAACATGAAGTACTTTCAGATATAAGCGGTATAGTTAAAGAGATCAAAGTCCAACCACAAGATACCGTGTTCGAAGGCCATTCTTTGATGACAATTCAATTAGCTGAAGTCAAAGAAAAAACAACCAAGAAAACAAAAGATATTGATCTAGATAGAATCAGACCCGACTTAAAAGAAGCTCTTGAAAGAAAAGAAGCTAGCCATGATAAAAATCGTCCTGAAGCTGTTAAAAAAAGATATTCAACTGGTCATAGAACTGCAAGAGAAAATATCGAAGATTTGTGTGATGAAGGGTCGTTTGTAGAGTACGGGTCGGTAGTCATAGCTGCGCAAAGAAGAAGAAGATCAGAAGAAGACTTAATTAAAAATACCACTGGTGACGGAATGGTCTGTGGTTTAGGCCAAGTGAATGGTGACTTATTTGGAGAAACTGACTCCCGTGTAATGGCAATGTCATATGACTACATGGTTCTTGCTGGAACTCAGGGAAAAATGAATCACGCAAAAAAAGACAGAATGTTTGAAATTGCAGAGCAAAATAAACTTCCTACTATCCTTTTTGCTGAAGGCGGAGGTGGACGTCCTGGCGATACTGATACTTCAGGTGTGGCTGGATTAGATTGTTTGGCATTCACTTACTTCGCACAATTATCTGGATTGGTGCCTGTCATAGGAATCACCACTGGAAGATGTTTTGCTGGAAATGCAGTTTTGTTAGGTTGTTGTGATGTAATCATCGCAACTGAAGATTCAAATATCGGAATAGGCGGTCCAGCAATGATTGAAGGCGGGGGACTTGGTGTTTTCACTCCTGACGAAGTAGGTCCTATGGATGTACAAGTACCAAACGGAGTTGTGGACCTCTCTGTTAAAGATGAAGAAGAGGCAGTTGAAGTTGCCAAGAAATATCTTTCTTACTTTCAAGGCTCTATAAGTGACTGGAAAGCTCCCGATCCTAGAAAATTAAGATTCACTGTGCCAGAAAATAGACTTAGATATTATGACATGAGAGAAGTTATAGAAGGTATAGCTGATATAGGGTCTATTTTAGAGATAAGAAAAGATTGGGCTCCTGGCATTATTACCTCTTTTATTAGAGTTGAAGGAAGACCGGTAGGTGTAGTTGCAAATAATCCAGGCCATTTATCAGGCGCTATTGATTCGCCAGGAGCAGATAAAGGATCTAGGTTCATTCAACTTTGTGACGCTTTTGATATACCAATACTTTCTCTTATTGATTGTCCCGGAATTATGGTTGGTCCCGAAAGTGAAAAGACTGCTCTTGTGAGACATGCAAGCAGAATGTTTGTTGTAGGAGCAAATATAGAGACACCACTAATGTCAGTGGTCATAAGAAAAGCCTATGGCCTGGGCGCGCAAGCAATGGCCGGAGGTAGCTTTAAAATTCCTTTATTTACGGTCACATGGCCAACAGGTGAATTTGGAGGCATGGGTCTTGAAGGGGCAGTTAAACTTGGTTACAGAAAAGAGTTGGAAGCGATTAAAGATCCCAAGAAAAGAATAGCAGCCTATGAAAAAATGGTGGCCGACAGTTATCATCGAGGTAGGGCAGTTAATATGGCATCTCACTTTGAATTAGATGATGTAATAGATCCGGCTGACACAAGAAATTGGATAATGGGTGCTCTAAAGTCATTACCTCCAAAAAAAGATAGAACCTCTAAAAAAAGACCAAATGTAGATACTTGGTAATAAATTAAGAATTGTTCATAAATTACTGTTTTTATTAACTAAAAAATTACCCTAATCGTTGTGAAACAAAAATTATTAATCTTTTTCTCAATAGGGTTATTGATCTTTGTGATAGATGTTCTCTTTAACAAAGATAGCACTAATAAAATTACCATATATGAGTCTGAATTAGATTCCTTAATAAACACATGGATTATTCAGGTCGGTAGAGATCCTACAGTTGAGGAAATTGATGGAATCATCAAGCAATTGATTGATGAAGAAATTCTTTATAGGGAGGCATTAAAATTAGGTTTAGATAAAAATGACATCATCATAAAGAGAAGATTGGCTCAAAAGATTAGCTTTTTAAAACAAGAATCTATAGACAAGAGCCCTTCAGAGGAAGATATTCAAAGCCACTATACTGAGAATAGCCAAGATTACTTTATTGACAGTACTTTTACTTTTTCACATATTTATTTCAGTAATGAAAATCAAGCTCTATATAGATCAACTTTAGCTTTAGAATCTATAGAACAAGGACAAGAGCCAAGTGATTTTGGAGACCCCTTTCTGTTGGGTAAGAATTTCTCTGTCAAAACCACAAAGGAGTTAAAGAGATCTTTCGGTCAGGAGTTTTCGAACTCAATTAAGGATATGCAAATCAAGAAATGGGATGGTCCAATAACATCAGAATACGGAAAACATCTTATTTTTTTAAATTCTTTTACTGATTCTTATCTGCCCAAACTAGAACAAGTAAGAGATATTGTTATCAGTGATATTGTGGCCAGAAACCAAAGCCAGTCTACTGCTAAATACTTAGAAAATCTTAAAGAAGAGTACGAGGTAGAAATACTCTCTGATTTTAATGCCGAATCTAATTAAATTCTTAATTCTAGCTCTTTATAGCTTGTTTATAGGTAATCTTGTTAGCCATGAAATGAATCCTGCAAGATTAATTCTGAACGAGCAAAGTAATGGCATTTATTCAGGAAATTGGATGTTTCCTTCTAACACAGTTGGCTTTCCCGCTGATGTTGTTTTTTTAGATTGCGAAGAGGAAGAAAGAAGTTTGCCTCGAATCGAAGGAAAATACTTAGTTTCAAAGTTATCTATAGATTGTGGTGAAACAATCAAGGGAAAAGAAATAAGTCTTAAGGGTTTATCGCGAATAACTGATGCACTTATAAGTGTGGCTTTTTTAGATGGAACAAAATTTGAAAGTCTCGCAACAGTCAATAACCCTAAATTCCTTGTTCCTGAAGAAGTAAGCATTTATCCAACTGGTTATTTTTGGTTGGGAGTAGAGCACTTGTTAAGTGGAATAGATCATATGCTATTTGTTTTTGGACTTCTTTTTATCGTTTCTGGAATATCAAATCTAATTAAGACGATTACAGCTTTTACTATTGCTCACAGTATAACCTTAGGCTTGTCAGTGTTAGAACTTATCAAAGTACCTCAGGCTTCAACAGAAGCATTTATTGCTTTAACCCTAATTTATTTAGCTTTAGAGGTTAGTGAAAAACATAAATATGAATCTACTCCTTGGGTTGTGGCTTTTGGATTTGGTTTACTTCATGGCCTTGGTTTTGCAGGAGCTTTAAATGATATAGGTATTAATAATGACGATCTTCTTTTCTCTTTACTATTTTTTAATATCGGTATAGAAGTAGGACAATTATTAGTATTACCTTTCTTTGGATTGCTAATATGGCTTCTTTCTAGAAATCTATTCAGCAAAGGTATAAATCAGTATGCATCCTATTTTATTGGAGGATTAGGTTCATTCTGGTTGATAGAGAGAGTATTAGCATTGTAAGTATAATTTGTTAAAGTTGAACCTATGGAAAACATTGAATTTAAATTTGTACAAAGTAACGGAATAAAAATAAGACTGGCTATGACGGGAGAAGGTCCTTTGGTTATCTTTTGTCATGGATGGCCAGAGAGTTGGTACAGCTATAGACATCAATTACCTGCCATAGCAGCTGCTGGTTATAAGGCTGTTGCTTATGATGTTAGGGGTTACGGTGAATCAGACAAGCCTTTTGAAATTGAGGCATACACAATGAAAAACATGACTAATGATGTTATCGGCATTATTGACGCTCTTGGTTATGATACGGCTATAACCATTGGTCATGATTGGGGTGGTCCCATTGCTCTTAATACAGCAGCTTTAAATGAAGATAGAATTACAGCCACTGGAACATTATCAGTTCCTTTTATGGGAAGAGGTCCAATGCCAACTCTGGATTTATGGAAAGAAATATATAAAGATCGATTTTTTTATCAACTTTATTTCCAGAAAGAAGGAATCGCTGAAGAAGAGTTTGAATCTGATTTGTCTAAAGCGCTTTACATTACTTATACAAATAGCGACGGAAGGGGAATGCAAAAGAATTTTGAAAAAGGTCAAAGCGGACTTGTTCCTGAGAAAACAAAAGATTCAACTTTTTTAGAAGGAATGGAAGTATTTGACGACTTTCCAAAATGGTTTAGCAAAGAAGATTTAGATTACTTTGTCAGTCAATTTGAAATAAGTGGACTAAGAGGTCCTTTTAATAGATACAGAGCACAAAATATTGATTGGCATGAAATTCCAGAGTTAGAAGGCAAAATATTAGAACAGCCAGCCTTTTTTGTTACAGGAACTTTAGACCCAGTTAATTTTTTTGTTCCAAGTGACAGCACTTTGATAGATAGAATTGGGCCAAATTATAAAAATTTGTTGTTTGCCCAAGAACTTGAGGGAATAGGTCATTGGACTCAGCAAGAGGCACCAGAGGAAGTTAATAATCTTATTTTAAAATTCTTGAAACAAACTTCTTAATTTTTTGAAACAAAAGAATCTCATGACCACAATAAAAAACTTAACCCATGAAGCGCAGGCAGATGCTGTTAATTTACTTCTACTCGCTTTTTCGAATGATCCTTTTCAAAGATACCTTATGCCTGATCCCTCAACTTATTTAAGAAATTCTGCTATATGGTTTAACAATGCTGCAAGTCAGTCCATTTCATTCAATGCGTTGATGGGGGCTGATGATTATTCCGGCATCGCTCTTTGGTTTCCTCCTAATCATACAATTGAATATGAGGCTTTAGATGAAACACTCAAAGAGCTTCCCAGCGATTCTCAAAAAGATATTTTTCAATATTTTAGAGAGTTTGATGAGAACAAACCTAAGGATGTTTGGTATTTAGAGTATTTAGGAGTTGATCCTTTTAAGCAATCTAAGGGCTTAGGTTCTGCATTATTAAAAAGTTCCTTGGAGAAAATCGACCTTCTTCATGAGCCTGCTTATTTAGAATCTTCAAATCCAAGAAATATGTCTTTATATGAAAGAAATGGATTTCAGGCTGTCAAAAAATTTCAGTTTGGAGATGGTCCTCCTATACATACCATGTATAGAGAAGCAAGATAATAGTAATAAATTACTGAGCCCTATCTAAACCTGATTCTATTATCCATGCAATCAATTTTCTGTGAGATTTTGTAGGCACATCGTTGGATGATTTTCTAACTATTTTCTGTATATCTCTCAAAGAGTTATAAGCCGCCGCCGTCGCAAACTCATCATAATAATCTTGTGCAAGAATGCCAATAAGCCTTCGAACATAACTAGTTTGGAGATTTCTTCTTACGGAAGATACTTCACTATTCATATCTTCCATAAAAATTGCTTCTGTTAGGTCATCAATAACCTCATAAACGCTGTAGTCATTACCATAAAGCTGGGTATCGGTTATTCTTGAGAGTGTCCATGCATTCAAAATATGATCTAAAACTTTATTTTGGATGCTAAGAATAATTTTATGCATTTGGGGATCTTCATGTTCACCCCTTAGATCAAACATTCTTCTTTCTAATTGAACTTTTGAAAGTAATTCTGAGTTTATAGGAAAGGCTTCGCTTGAAAATGCATATTGTGACAAGACAGACATGGCTCTTCTTTGCTCTTCAGAAGGAGTAGGGCTATAAGGTTCTTTTCTATCAGGGTCTTGAGGATTTGACCTTTCAACGTAAACACCCCCAATATACCTTGAGACAACCTCTAAAGCTCTTTGATGCTCTCTAAGTAAAATTTTATGAGCATTTCTATATTCTTCCCAGCTAGTTGCTTTATTTGAAAATTTATTCGGCAATTCTTTTTGTGCATGATTCACCAATTCAATTCTTTGAATTGAGTAAGTTATGGGGTCGTTGGTCAAATCATTAATCATTGCTCTAGGGTCTATTCCATAACCAGCTGATCTCATGTCCTCAGAATCATTTGCAAACATATGCTCAGGCTTATTAGATTCACTAAGAATTTCTCTTCTTTCTTCTGCCGTTAAATTAGGGGTGTATCCAAATTTAATGGCCCATTTGTCATAAGGACCTGGAACTACATCGTAATAGTCTCCTTGTGCATATCCTAAAGGAGCAAGATTTATAGCAGGGTATTCCATTACGGAAGCAGTTACACCAATTTTACTGGTTATCTCTGGCTTATGAACATCTTCTGTATTGTGGAGAAAACTACCTTTAAAATTATGATTTAATCCTAAAGTATGACCAACCTCATGTAAGGTTAATCTAATAATGCTTTGTTCAATTATTTTTGGGTCATTAATATTCATTGAATTAGCAAACATCATCCCTTCTTGAATTATGCTGGCTGATAAGCATTCATCATGAGAGTGTCCATCATTAAAAATTCCGTCTACATAAAGCCTATTGGTCAAGTAAACCCATTCCAGCATAATATCTGCTCCTATAATCTCACCTGTTCTTGGGTTGGTGAAGCTTGGTCCATAACCACCAAAAGGAGGATTGGGAGAAGAGGTCCATCTTAATACGTTATATCTGATATCTCCTGCGTCCCAAGTAGCATCATCTGGTTGAACTTTAACCTGAAGTGCATTTTTAAAGCCTGCTTCTTCAAAGGCTACATTCCACGCGAGTACGCCCTGTTTAATATAATCTCTAAGCTCTAAAGGCGTGGTGTTTTCTATCCAAAAAACTATAGGCTTGATTGGTTCTGACAATTCTTTCTCAGGATTTTTCTTTTGCAAATCCCATTTACCTATCAGATCTTTGTACGGGGTTACATCTTTCGAAGAAAGGTCTGTCACCCTATCCGAGAAATATCCTATTGATTGGTCTTCTATTCTAGGCTCAAAATTATTTTGAGGCATTTCTATAAAGCTATATCTCACTTGTATGCTTACATTTCTTGGATCAGCTACATCTTCTCCATCGTATTTATACGAAGGAGCGCTTTCAATAACATATTCAACTTCAAAATCTGTATTCTGTTCGTAGTTATAAACCCCTAATACTCTTGATTTTGTCGGGCTAATTTGACCCCAATTAAATCTTGAGGAACGATATTCATCATCTGATGAAATTGGTTTAATGCTAGTTAAGTCTTCAGAAAGCAACAGACTAGTTATATTGACTAAAAATTCATTTTCATCTTCATTTTTTCCATCAATAGGAAGAACTCGAAATGTTGAATCTGACATATTTGTTCCTTTAGATTTTGCTAAAGGAGTTCCTTCCTCAAATGTATAATTTGTTAAAACCCTAATAAATCTTAAATTATTTAAATCTTTTTGAATCTTGAAAATACCATTATCTAAATAGCTTCCTTTATTTCTTCGCGCTGCAACAACACCATTTATTACATGAGAGAAATAGATAAATTCTTTATTTAGCTGATCTTTATTAATCTTTAAATAAATTTCATTAGTTTCAGGATCTCTAAAACTTACAAAAAAGCCTTCAAGCTCTTCGTACTCCTTAACCATTTCTTCAATATAAACTTTCTTTTCTTCTTCTTTTTCTGGGTTAGATGATTCGTCTTTTGCGTAAAGATATGGGTTTAATACAAGAAAGGTCATCAAGACAGAGCTACATGAAAATGCTTTTAAATGATTCATATTGTTATAATTCTAGTTATTATTGTTCTTAGTAAATTTTTTATATATTAGAATTTAGAGTGCGATACTATATCAGATTTAATAATTGGATTTAATTATGTATGACCTACTTATAAAAAACGGCCTTATTTACGATGGCAAAGGTAATGAAGCTTATATAGCTGACGTTGCCGTAAAAGGAGAAAAGATATCTAAGATAGGTGAGATAGAGGAAAGTGCTAAGAAAGTTATTGATGCTAAAGGTAAAATCGTAACACCTGGTTTTGTCGATATTCATACTCACTTTGACGGGCAGGTTACGTGGGACCCATATTTAAGATCCTCTACTTACCACGGAGTTACAACAATCGTTACAGGAAACTGTGGAGTAGGTTTCTCACCTTGCAAACCAGAACAAAGAGATTGGCTTATAGGTTTGATGGAAGGAGTTGAAGATATACCTGGTACAGCTTTGCATGAAGGTATTGAGTGGGATTGGGAAACTTTTCCAGAATATTTAGATGTTTTGGAAAAAAAACCTCTTGCTATAGACGTAGGAACACAGATTCCACATGGAGCTGTAAGAGCTTATGTCATGGGTGAGAGGGGCATTAACCATGAACCAGCCACAGAAGAAGAGATATCTAAAATGAAGGAGATTGTAAAGGAGGCCATACAGGCTGGCGCTTATGGATTTACTACATCTAGAACTGAAAAACATAGCGATGTAGATGGAAAATTAACTCCAAGCATAACAGCGCATAAAAAAGAATTAGTTGAGATAGCTAAGTCTCTAGGTGAATTAAATCAAGGTGTATTACAAGGGATCTCTGATTTTTATAATTTTGAAGAAGAATTTGATATTTTTAAAGCTATGTCTAAAGAATCTAAGAGACCAATTTCTATAACCGTAGAGCAACAAGACGCGAGACCTGATTGGTGGCATCAATTACTTGATGGGATTGAAGAAGCACAAGAAGAAGGAATTGATATGTATGGTCAAGTGCCACCAAGAGCTACAGGTATTCTCATGGGTTTAACTGCCACTTTAAATCCATTTCTTTTTTACCCATCTTTCCAACAGCTAGCTACACTGACACTTGAAGAAAAAGTAAAAGCACTGAATGATCCTGAAATGAAAAAACAGATATTGTCTGAACAACCCATCTCAATCAATCCTTTAGTTGATGAGATAGTAACTTCATACAATAAGATGTTTAGATTGGGGGATCCTGCTAATTATGAACCAGACCCTGAAGATTCATTTCTTTCAGAGGCAAAAAGAGAAGGAAAAAAACCTGAAGAGGTTGCTTACGACATGATGTTAGAAAAAGACGGAAGAGCTCTTATCTATCATCCTCTTTTCAATTATCAACCCGGAGATCTTAGTTTTGTAGAGAAAATGTTAAAACATCCTTTCACTATTTCTGGGTTAGGTGATGCTGGAGCACATTGCGGTGCTATAAGCGATGCTAGTTTTCCTACTACCTTAATTCAGCATTGGTCTAGAGACAGAAAAAGAGGAGCTAAAATTCCTTTGGAAACTACTATTAAGATGCAAACATCTGAAACAGCTCAACTTCTTGGAATTCATGACAGAGGAATTCTTGAAGAGGGATATAAAGCAGATATAAATGTTATTGATTATAAGAATTTAACTTTACACGAACCAGAAATTATTAATGATCTCCCTGCTGGAGGAAGAAGACTAGTCCAAAAGGCCTCCGGCTATAAGTACACAATTGTTTCTGGAGAGGTAGCTTTCGAAGACGGAGAACCCACAGGAGCACTTAACGGAAAACTTATTAGAAATTTAAATTAAGTGAGCTCACATATTCTAGATCTACACGGTGTCAAACATCACGAAGTAGATTTAATAGTAGAAAATTTTATATATCTTAATCAGGAAGAAATGCCACTGACAATAATATGTGGAAATAGCAGTAAGATGATTGATCTTGTTAAATATGTACTAGAAAGATCAAAATCAGATTATAGGGAAGGCTCTGGACATGAATATGGTCAAATTAAGGTATATAAACTGTAGTACGTAAAAATAATGAATATAAAGAAGCTTGGTCCAGTTGGTGCAGAAATATCAGGTATAGATTTAAGTATTATTGATAATTTACCTGCCGACAAAATTCTTGAAGCATTCTTGAAGTATTCTGTTTTGATATTCAAGAATCAAAATCTTGACCCAATCAGCCTAAGTAAAATAGCCTTAATTTGGGGAAAGCCCTTAATTCATCCAGTTTTTAAGGGAATAGAAGAGCATCCTGAGATAATTGAAATTCAGAATTTAGGAGAAAAGTATCACACCAACGCCCATTGGCATTCCGATGTAACATTTGAGTCAGAACCGCCTGACGCTACTTTATTGTACTCTCTTGAAATTCCCGATGAAGGAGGGGACACTTTGTTCTCCAACCAGTATCTTGCCTATGAGGGCCTAGATGAATTGTTAAGAGAAGAGTTAGAAAATAGAAAAGTTATTCATAGTAACTTAGGCGTATTAATTTTAGCAGGAGGAGACAGAGAAGATGAAAAAGAAGTAGAACATCCAATTTTTAGAACACACCCCGTAAGTCACAGAAAAGCCCTCTACGTAACTGAAGCGTTTGTAAAAAGTATAAAAGATCTAGAACCAATAGAATCTCAAGAAATTTTAAGCAGACTTTACAAGCATTCTTGTGATGAGAAATATATTTATAGACATAAATGGTCGCAAGGTGATCTGGTAGTATGGGATAATAGATGTGTTCTGCATTATGCTGAACACGGATACGGTAATAAGAAAAGAACTATGCACAGGATAACAACTGCAGGGAGCAAACCATTTTGACAAACAAAATCACCATTAAAAATTGTAATATCATTAATGAAGGTAATATTTTTGAGTCTGATCTACTTATAGAAAACGGAAGAATTTCGAAAATTAATTCATCCATAGAAGCTCAAGGTGATGTCATAGATGCTTCTGGCTTGTACCTAATGCCTGGGATTATAGATGATCAAGTTCACTTTAGAGAACCAGGATTAACAGAACGAGGTAATATAAAAAGTGAATCTTTATCTGCGATTGCAGGGGGCACTACTTCATTTATGGATATGCCAAACGTTTTGCCGCCAACTCTCAACTTAGATTTGTGGAAAGAAAAGATATCTATAGCCGAACAGAATGCTTCGGCAAATTTTTCGTTCTATATGGGTACCTCAAATACCAACATTGATGAAATCAAGGCAATCAACCCAAAAGAAGTTTGTGGGATAAAGATATTCATGGGTGCTTCAACAGGCAACCTTCTTGTTGATAATGAAGATAGTTTGAACGCTCTATTTAGAGAGTCTCCAGTCATTATAACTACCCATTGTGAAGATACTCCTATGATTAAAGGCTTAGAAGAAAAGTATTTAGATGAGTACGGACCAAAAATTCCTGTAGATATGCACGCAGAAATAAGGTCTCGAGAGTGTTGTTTAAAATCTTCTAAAAAGGCTGTCGAGTTAGCTGAAAAGCATGACGCTAACTTGCACATATTGCATATCACTACTGAAGATGAGATTTCATTATTCTCAAATAAACCTATAAAAGAGAAATTAATAACATCGGAAGTGTGCGTACCACATTTATATTTCTCTAGAGAGGATTATGAGAGAAAGGGTACTCTTATTAAATGCAATCCGTCTATAAAAGAAATGTCGGATAGAGAAGCATTAAGAAAGGCTTTATTGGAAGGGTATATTGATTATGTGGCTACTGACCATGCACCGCATTTGCTAGAAGGTAAATCAAATGATTACATGGAGTGCCCTTCTGGAATGCCAAGCGTACAACATACATTATTAGTACTTCTAGAACTTGTAAAGGAAGGTGTGTATTCTTTAAACGATTTACCATATTACCTATCTCATAAAGTCGCAGATAGATTTAAAATTATTGATAGAGGTTATATTCGAGAAGGGTACTGGGCTGATTTAGTTCTTGTTGATCTTGATTCGCCTCAAACAGCTTCTAGAGAGAACATGGGATATTTCTGTGGATGGTCGCCTTTTGAAGGAGAGTCGTTCAGCTCGAAAGTCGTAAGTACATTTGTGAACGGCAATTTGGCATATAACGAAGGAAGAATTTTAGAACCGAATAAAGGCGTGCAATTACAATTCGATAGATAGTTATGCCTCAAGAAGTTAAATTACATGAAAATAATAAGAAATTTGATTGGTCCATTCCATCTGGCCCTTACGAGTTTCTAAACTCAAACCAAATTCGATGTTTCGATGAAAATGGATACACCATCATTGAAGACGCTTTTACACCATCAGAATTAAAAAAAGTTATAGAAATTATTGACCCTTTTGAATTCAATGTAACTGAAGCACTAAAAGGACTGGATGGAGGTAAATTTTTTATTAGCCGCGCCGAAGAAATCACTTTTACTACTCATTTAGTTACTCAATCTGAAGAATTAAAAGAATTCAGTAAACACAAAGTCTTTACGGGAATATGCAAGGATCTGATCGGCGATAATGTAAGGCTGTATTGGGATCAAGCTGTTTACAAGAAACCAGGCACTAAAGATGAATTTCCTTGGCATCAAGATAATGGATATACCTTTATTGAACCACAAGCGTACTTAACTTGTTGGGTGGCATTAACTGATACAGATGACACTAATGGATGTCCATGTGTTATGCCAGGGTTACACAAAAAAGGGACTTTACATCATGAAGCCACAGAACTTGGTCATGAAATTCCTTTAGATTCTGCAGATTCTGTTGTTCTTCCTCTCAAAGCTGGAAGTATAGCCGTTTTTTCTTCATTAACTCCTCATAGAACAGGTCCTAATCTTAATAACAACATAAGGAAAGCGTATATACTTCAATACGCACCTGAAGGCTCGAAAAGATTAATTTCGCATTCCCTGACTGAGGAGGTAAATGAAGAATCTCGTCAGTATTTTGTGCTTAAGGACGGTCGTAGAGTTTAACCTTCAACAAAGTTATTGAGCCGTTCATACGCACCAATAAAGTCTTCCTTGAACTCTTGTACAACATCACTTGCAGAAATGCTCGCATTCATAAGACCTACTCCTTGACCTACCCAATAAGTAGATAAGTCTCTAGCACCATCATGACCACCTTCAGCTAGCTTAGCAACTTTCTGTAAAGCTGGTTCAGCAACCATTGGCTGTAAAGGCATTGGTAATGGCTCAGGAGCTGCGTCTGATTCCCAGGCTTCTGTCCAAGGAGAAACGAGTTGTCTTGAATGTTTTCCAGTCCTACTTCTTGACCTTACTGTTTGACTTGAATTTGCCGCAACCATTTTTTCTTTTATTACTGGTGGAACCTCAGATTCTACTGTTGTTAGCCATACTGAACCACACCATGCGCCTGAAGCGCCCATCGCCATAGCGGCAGCCATTTGCTGTCCTGTTACTATTCCTCCAGCAGCTAGAATTGGTACATCTCCATAGGGTTGAATGGCTTTATGTACCTCTGGAATTAGTACCATAGTTGATACACTTCCACAATGTCCACCTGCTTCAGTTCCTGACACTACAAGAATATCTACTCCTGCTTTAACTTGATTGATAGCGTGTTGTGCAGTCCCTAGCAATGCAGCTACCTTCACGTCATTTTCTTTGCCCATTTCTAACATCCAATCGGGTGGAACTCCTAATGCATTTGCTATTAATTTAATTGGATGACTAAAAGCAACATCTAACAGAGCTTTCGCACCATCAGCTTTAGTATTTTGTGCAAAGCTTGAGCCAGCAGTATCTATCGTCCTTAATTCTGAAGCTTCTATGTCATGATTTTCAAGAACGTCAGCTCTGAAGTCAGCATACTCTTGAGGAATCATATCCTTTAATTTTTCAGCATCAAATTTCTCACTTTGATCTACCATCTTATTTGGAATAAGAACATCAACTCCATAAGG
>AACY020298830.1_pt1 | contig 17849 bp, 13 predicted proteins | sample 267378 | NCBI WGS metagenome assembly AACY02 (sample SAMN02954345, study PRJNA13694) | marine metagenome | biome: aquatic; feature: ocean; material: water; isolation source: isolated as part of a large dataset composed predominantly from surface... | reverse complement strand
GCATGCGTCCTGGCGCACTCGCGGGTGGGCGGCGCGGCTTTGGCTATTGGGTTTTGGGGTTGCGGTTTTGGGGTGAGCGGGGGCGATGGCCGCGGCGGTTTTCAGACCGGCGCCATGCGCGGGAGCCGCTCGAGCAGCAGGCGCATGAGGGGGGCTGCGGGACAGGCGCTCGGCAGGTGCAGGGTGATGCGGGTCTTCATCTCGACGACGCGGGCGGCGATCTTCACGACGCGCAGGCGCAAGGTGTCGAACTGGGCGCGCCGCCAGGGCGAGCGCTTCGGCAGGGCGGCACGCAGGGTCCACATCAGCCAGTAGGCCCCGGCGTGCAGGAACAGCCTGAGCTGGTTGGCGGTGGCGCTGGTGCAGGAGGTGCGGTCGGCGGCGAGGTGGGTCTTGAAGGCCTTGATGTGGTTCTCGGCCTGGCCCCGGGCGCAATAGACGCCTTCGTAGAGCGTCTTGCCGGTGCCTTTGGTCAGGCTGGTGACGATGAAGCGGGTGTCGCAACCGCGGGGACCGGCCTCGACGCGGGCGATTATCCGCTCCACGCGGCTCCAGGAGCCTGCGCCGTCGTAGAACTCCTTGAAGCGGCGGATCGTGGCGCCTTCGGCCGCCTCGGCGCGGGCGGTGGTCGAGGCCTCCAGCGTCGTCACATGGGCGCGCAGGACGCTGGTGGTCGGCAGGCCAAGGATGAAGTCCACGCCGCGCGCGCGGCACAGGTCGAGCACCTCCGGCGCGCAGTAGTGCCCGTCGCCGCGGATCACGATCTCTACGCGCGGCCAATGGCTTCGGATTTCGCGGAACAGCCGCCGCAGCTGCGCGGCGATCTCGCGCCCGCTGGGCCGCTTGGCCGGGCGCAGCACCGCGGTCACGAAGCGCCCGGCGCCGTCGAACACCACGATCGGCTGGAAGCCGTACTCGTCGTAGTGGGCGTTGAACAGCCGAAGCTGCTGGCCGCCATGGACGGCGTCGAAGGTATCGTCGATGTCGAGCGTGATCTGCCGGGGCACCTGCGCGAAGCTGGAACAATACAACTCCACCATCGCCCGCCCCATCCGCAGCAGCGTGCGCCGGTCGGGCAGGTTCTCCAGCCGACTGATGGTGGACTGCGAGCAGAGGTCGCGCGTGCCGGGCAATCGCTCCAGCGCCATCTTGAACACCGGATCGGCGCGCAGGGTGTTGGCGTCGATGCCGTCCTCGTAGCCCGCCGCGATCATCAGCATCCGGAAGCGCAGGATCTCCTGCATGCTGTGCAGGGTGCGGGCCGGATCGCGGGGATCGTCGATGCAGGCCGCCAGCCTGTCGGCCACGCCCAGCCGGTGTTCCACCTCGCGCAGCGCCAGCAGCCCCGCGTCCGACGACAGCGAGCCGCCGTCAAAGCGGGCCGTCAGCGTCTTGCCGTTCACAGGTGACAGGCCCGGCAAAGGCGGCGTAGTCTCAATGGTGGCGGGCATGGTCCTTCCGATCCCGAGTTTCCGGCCTAGACAACCGAAACTCTACGTCGGATCAAAGGCTTGGGCTAGGCCCGCCAACCCTCATGCATAATCCGGGATAGCTGTCGGCGCCGTCGAGTCCGGCGAAGACGTCGTCGATCTCCCCCGAGACCGTTCCGCCGCTCTCGCCGATGAAGCTGTCGTCGAACGCGGTGCCCTCGACGACCAGTATCCCGGCGATCGTGTCGGTCTGAGGGTTGCCCGGGAACAGCACCGAAACCGTCCCGGCCGCGAGGTTCACCGCGATCGGCGCGGTCGCGAAGGCGTAGCTGGCGATGTCGTCGCCGCCGCCGCCGATCAGCGTGTCGCCGCCGCCGATCATGCCGAAGCGCTCGTCCGCGGCGGAGCCCGTGATCGCATCGGCGAGCAGGGTTCCCCGCACCGCGGCGATATCGACGAGCGTGTCGGTGTCGCCGAAGCTGTCGATCGCCGTTCCGGCCGCAAGGTCGATGGTCACGCCCGACGGGCCGCCGTCGAGGTCGTAGCGCGCGCGCGGCTGGTCGACGCTGTCGAAATCGACCCCGGACACTCCGATCAGCGTGTCGTTCCCGGCGCCGCCCACAAGGACGTCGTCCGCGTCGTCGGCCGCCTGCGCGTCGAGCAGGTCGTCGCCCGCGTCGCCGAACATCTCGTCCAGACCGTCGCCGCCGACGAGCGTGTCGCCGCCGTCCGCGCCGATCAGCGTGTCCGCGTCGACCCCGCCCTCGATCAGGTCGTTCCCGCCCTCGCCCCGCAGCAGGTCGCCGCCGCCGAGCCCCTGGATGGTGTCGCCGCCGTCACCGCCGGTGAGCGTGTTGGGCAGCCCGTCGCCGACCAGCGTCTGGTTCCCGCCCTGAAAGGTCACGCCCGACAGGAGAATGATCTGGTTCGTGCTCGTGAAGATGCGGCCGAAGTCGTTGGCGATGGCGCCGGCGCCATCGAAAAAGCCCTGGAGGCGCAGGCTGTCGCCGGTGTCGATCTCCACCAGCGCGTCGAACCCGTCCCGGATGAAGGTCAAGTCGGCGCTGGTGATGCCGCCGCTGAACTGAATGGCGTTGCTGGTGTCGGCGTCGGGGAGGATGACGTCGTTCCCGTCGCCGGGCGCGAAGTTCACCCTGTCGATGCCGTCGCCGGTGACGAGGAGGTCGTCACCGACGCCGCCGGTCAGCGTATCGTTCCCGAGGTCGCCGATCAGCGTATCGTCGCCGATGTTGCCCGTCAGATTGTCGTCGCCGTCGCCGCCGTCGAGAAGGTCGCCATTGTCGCCGGCGCTGATCTCGTCGTCGCCGCCGAGGCCCCGAAGCGTCGACGCGAAGACGTTCGAGCCGGCGAGCGTGTCGCCGAAGTCCGAGCCGATGAGCGCCTCGACGTCGAACACCGAGTTGGACGCGCCGGACCCGTCGATGAAATCCCGCGTCTGCAGGTTGGCGAAGACGCCCGCCTCGTCGTCGATATAGGAGAGCGTGTCGACGCCGTCGCCGCCATTGATGAAGTCGGCGCCGCCGCGGCCCGACAGGACGTCGTCGCCGTCGCCGCCTGTCAGCGTGTTGGCGGTGTCGTCGCCGAAGATCGCGTCTCCGAGGCGCGTCCCCTCGACCTGTTCGATCCCGTCGAGGGTGTCGACGCCGCCTAAGCCGTCGAGGGCGACGCCCACCAGAAGGTCGACGTCGACGCCCTGCGTGATCGCGGGGTCCTCGAACACGGCGAGATCGGTTCCGTCCTCGCCGTTCAGGCTGTCCCCGCCCGCCCCGCCGTTCAGGGTGTCGTTTCCGGTGCGGCCCTGGAGCAGATCGTCGCCCTCGCCGCCGACGAGCGAATCCGCCCCGGTGTTGCCGGTGAGCGTGTCGCCGCCGCCGAAGCCGCGGAGGGTCGTCCCGCCGGCGTCGCCGCTGATCAGGTCGTCGAGATCGGTGCCGAAGACGACCTCGATCCCGTCGAGCACCGTGTCGACGTTCCCGAAACTGTCATTGGCGCTGTTGATGACGAGATCGACCTGGACGCCGCTCGGCCCGCCTTCCGACAGGAAGTTGAGCACGTCGATCCCGGTTCCGCCATCGAAGAGGTCGGCGCCGTCGTCGCCTATCAGCGTGTCGTTATCCGCGCCGCCCTCGAGGCTGTCGTCGCCGGCGTCGCCGTCGAGCAGGTCGTCGCCGCCGAGCCCCTGGAGCGTGTCGTTCCCGGCGCCGCCGGTCAGCGTGTTGGGGCCGGCGTCGCCGATCAGCGTCTGGTCCACCGTGGCGGCGAGTTGCGCGAGCGAACGGGTCTCGGCGTTTCCGAATACGATCAGGCCGAACTCGTTGATGACCGTGATCGTGCCGGGAGACAGCGCGTCGACGAAGCGAAGGCTCTGACCAAACGGACCGAAATCGACGACAAGGTCGGCCCCGTCGGCGAGAACGAAGTTGATGTCGGACGGAACGAAGCCGGGGAGGTCCAGGGTGTTGTCCGCATCGGCGTCGGGGAGAATCACGTCGTTCCCGTCGCCGGAGAAAACCTGCACCTCGTCAAAGCCGTCGCCGGTGTCGATTGTGTCGTCGCCCGTCCCGCCGATCAGCGTGTCGTCGCCGGCGGCCCCGACGAGCGAATCCGCGCCGTTGCGCCCCTCGAAAAGGTTCGCTTCGGCGTCGCCGACGAACGTGTCGCCAAGGGCGGAGCCGATGGCGCCCTCGATCAAGACGATCGGCTCGTTGCTGATCCCGAGGCCGTCGTTCAGGATCCGGCCGGTCGCGAGGTTGACCGAGACCGGCTGGCCCTCGCCGCCCTGCGTGAAGTCGAGGATGTCGAAGCCGGCTCCGCCGTCGAACTCGTCGAAGCCGACGCTGCCGATCAGCGTGTCGTCGCCCGCGTCGCCGAACAGGAAATCGGGGCCGCCGGGCGTGCCGCCGATGTTGTCGCCGAACAGAAGGTCGGCGCCCTCGCCGCCCCGGATGATGTCGGTCCCGGAGCCGCCGATGATCGTGTCGTTCCCGTCCCCGCCCTCGAGCGTGTCGGGGTTCGACTGGCCGCCGTCGCCAAGGCCCTCGATGCGGTCGTCGCCGCCCGCGCCGAAGAGCGAATCGGCGGCGCTGTTGCCGATCAGCGTGTCGCCGAACTCGCTGCCGATCACCGCGCCGACGCTGGAGAAGGTGTCCGTCCCGCCAAAGCCGTCCTGCGCCGTGCCGCCGCGCGGGCCTGTGAAAGTGAGCGACACGCCTTGCGTCCGCACCCCCGACGCCGCGTCGGCGTCGTTCTGGTAACTGAGCGTGCCGACGCCGGTGGAGCCGGCCGCGGCCAGCGTGTCGTTCCCCGCGCCGCCGACGACGACGCCGGCGGTCGGACCGACGGATGCGATGACGATGTTGTCGTCGCCCGAGCCGCCGATCAGCGTCGCGTCGTCGACCCCCGGGGCGGTGAGCGTGTCGTTTCCGGCGGTGCCGATCACCGCGTCGAAGCTGGCGAGCGTGTCGACGCCGTCGCCACCCTTGTCCGCGAGTCCGGGCGACAGTCCGAGCGACGTCGCCGTCCCGATGTTGGCCGAGATCGGCCCGCCGAGCCCCGAGTAGTCGATGACGTCGACGCCGAAGGCCCCGTCGATGCTGTCGTCGCCCGGGCTGCCGCCGATGACGTCAGGACCGGCGCCGCCCGAGATCGTGTCGGTCCCAAGGCGGCCCGTGAACGAGCCTCCATCCGCGCTGAGCAGGGCGTAGTCGAAATCCAGCGTGTCGAGCAGCGGATCGAACGCCGTGTCGTCCGAGCCGGCGTTGAAGCCGTCGAGCGCAGCGTTGAAGTCCGTGAACGTGATCGAGAGCCCGGTAACCGTGGCTTCGGTGACGCCGCTTCGGATGAAGGTGAACTCGGTGACCGTGCCCGCCGTGAGTCGCCCGTTGAGCGCGTTGAGCGCGCCGCCCCCGACGAGGATGGTGAGCGAAGGGTCATTGGTGTTCGTGAAGAGAAATTCGCTTCCCGGCTGTAACGCTGACGTGAAGTCGGGCGTCGTCGTGCGATTGAGGAAAGAGGCGAAAAAGATGTCGTCGAAGAAATCTCCGCCGACATTCTGAATGATCGTCGCCATAATCCAACTCCGTCCGACCGCCGCTCAGGCGATGCCTAGCGTCGCCCCAACGCCGGCGCCACAAAAAAAGGCTTCCGCGCAAGGAGGCGCGAGCCGTGCTTCGGGAAATCCACAACTGCGCGGAGTCCCGGTCCGCGCCCTGCTTTCAGCAGGCGCGCCAAGAGGAGCGCTCCGACGCCGAGGCCTGCGACCGACGCGTCGCAGCCTCAGGCGGCCTCCGCGAAGCTCTCGATGGTCCGGATCGCGCCGTCGAGAGCCTCGCCCGCCTCGTCCCGCAGCGCCGCCTCGCGGAGGCGCCGGAGCCAGTCGGCGGCGTCGGGGCGCCCGGCGATCAGCGGCAGCGCGGCGAGCACCCGGTCGAATTTCGACAGGCCGCGCGCGTGGGTGTCGGAATAGCCCTTCACCAGCCGCCGGCAGGCGAGGATCTCCGCCGCCAGCGCCCGGTCGCGCCGCGCCGCCTCCCGCGCCAACGCAAGCCATGCGTCGCGATGCGCCGTCTCGACGGCGTGGCGGCGCAGCCGGCGGCGGACGGGACGCAGCCCCGCCACCAGCCAGAGCGCCGTGAACCAGAGCGCGCCCGCGCTCCTCACCCGCCGCCCGCGGCTCACGCGCCGGTCGATCCACGCGGCGAGGCCGGGCCGCGCCTCGACCCAGGCCCCGAGGCGCGCGGGCAGCATCCCGATCACCTCCGGCCCGCGCGGGTGCATGTATTCGGTGAGCGTCATCACCTGGTCGTCGCGGAGCGTCATCTCGCGCCTGATGCGGTCGAACCGCTCCGCCCGCGTCTTGAGGTCGGCGACGCGGATGACGTCGTCATAGGCCATCGCCACGGCCACGTATTTGGCCGCCGCCTCGGTCAGCCGCCAGCCCTCGCGCGCCGCGTCGAGCGCATGGAAGCCTTCAACCAGATCGAGATACTCCGCGCCGTAGCGCAGGTCCTGGAAGTCCACGACCTTCCGCAGCCCGGCGCGCGCCATCGCCCGCGCAGGCTCCGGCAGCGCACCGGTCCGCGCCTTCAGCGCCGCCCAGCGCCTGAGCGCTCCGCGCGGGCCGACCGGCGCCGCGTTCGACTGCGCCGGCGCGACGGCCTCCGCCGCCGCCTCTCCCGCCTCGACCCGCCGCCACGCGGCGTCGAAGGCGGCGAGGCTCGCCGCCACGCCGCGGCCCGAGGCGCGCACCGTCTTCTCGAACGCCGCGCGCGGGAAAGGCAGCGCGCCGGAGGCGGCGAGCGCGCCGAGCAGGCTCGCCGAGATCACGCTGCCCGCCTCCCGCGCGACCCCCTCGAAATCGGCCAGCACCGCCGCGCGCGCCGCGGCCTCCGCCGCCGCGCGCACCGCGTCCGGGTCGGCGCGGCCGTCGCCGGGGACGATCTTCTCGACGGTCGCGAAGGCGCGATGCGTCGACGCGATCAGCAGCGTCCGGTCCGGCGTGACGAAGCCGCGCTGGATCGCGCGGCCCGCCTCCATCAGCTCCGCCGCCAGCAGCACGTCCACGTCGCCCTCCGCGGGCGCCAGGGCGAAGACCGGGGCGCGGCCGCGGTCCTCCGCCATCTCGACATAGTAGATCGTCGCGCCCGTCCGCTGCGCGACGCCCGCGACCGAAGTCGCCTGCGCGAGCCACCCGCAGCGCCGCGCGGTCTGCTCGATCCAGCCGGTCAGCACGCCGCCGCCCTGCCCGCCCAGGGCGAGGATCGCAAGCTTGAGGATGCGCGGCGCGGCGCTCACGCCGCCGCCTCGAAGCTCAGACGCCCGCGCCGCCGCCACCGTTGCAGCGCGCCGATCCAGCGCGCCGCGAAGCGCGCCCGGCGGCGCTCCCGCTCCGTCGGGTTGGTCACCACGTCCGCCTGATAGAAGGAGGGGCAGAGCGCCGCCGCCTCCGCCACCTCGCCGCAGTTGCCGCAGCCGACGCAGGTCTCGTCGATGCTGGCGACGGGATCGTCGCGCAGCGGATCGCCCAGATGCTTCAGCCCGAGCGAGGGGCAGCCCGACAGCCGCATGCAGGCGTGGTCGCCGGTGCACACGTCCTCGTCCACGCCGAAGCGCGGGACGACGACGCGCGCCCCCTCCGCCATCGCCTTCCGCCGCAGCGGCTTCTCCCGCCGCTCCCGGTTCAGCATGCATTCGGATGAGGCGACGATGACCTTCGGCCCCTCCGCCTCCGTCGTCAGCGCCTCGCTCAGCACGTCGCGGAACCGCCCGACGTCATAGGTCCGCTCGATGTGGCGCACCCAGGTCGCGCCGAGCCCCTTCACCGCGTCCACGATGGAGTGGCCCGTCGACCGGCTCTTGTTCGGCGCCCGGGTGGAAAGAATGTCCTGCCCCCCGGTCGCCGCCGAATAGTTGTTGTCCACGATCACGATCACGCCGTCGGCCTTGTTGAAGACGGCGTTGCCGACGCTGCTCGCGAGCCCGTTGTGCCAGAACCCGCCGTCGCCGATGAAGCTGATCGTCCGCCGCGCCCCCTTCGCGTTGAAGGCCGAGGACGACGCCGGCCCCAGCCCGTAGCCCATGGTCGAGCCGCCGATCTCGAAGGGCGGCATGATCGAGAACAGGTGGCAGCCGATGTCGCTCGAGACGTGGCGCGGCCCCAGCTCCTTCTCGACGAGCTTCGTCGCGGCGAAGATCGGCCGCTCCGGGCAGCCGGTGCAGAAGCCGGGCGGGCGCGGCGGCACCACGGCCGACAGGTCCGGCGGCGCCGCGACCGCCGCGGGCATGTTCGGCGCCCGCGCCGCGTCCGCCAGCAGGTCCGGCGCCGCGGCCCGCAGGAACGCGCCGATCCCGTCGAGCATCACGCGGCCCGTGTATTCCCCCGCCATCGGCAGCACGTCCTTGCCGTGAAGCCGCGTCGCCGCGCCCGCGCGGTGGAGCATCGCGCCGAAGGCCTGCGCGATGTGGTCGGGCTGGCCCTCCTCGACCACCAGCACCGCGTCCTTGCCCGCGCAGAAGCCGAGGAACTCGTCCTCGACCAGCGGATAGGTCACGTTCAGCACATAGAGGGGCACGCGCGTCTCGCCGTAGATGTCGGCCAGGCCGAGCCGCTGCAGCGCCCGCACCACCCCGTTGTACATGCCGCCCTGAAGGACGATCCCGACGCGCCCGTCCTCCGGCCCAAAGCGCTCGTTGAGCCCCCGCTCGCGAATGAACGTCTCCGCCGCCGGCCAGCGCGTCTCGATCTTCTCGCGCTCATGGAGATAGGAGGCCGGCGGCAGCACGATCCGCTGCGTGTCGCGCCGCGGGGCCTCCTGCGCCTGCTGGACAGTCAGCGGCGGCCGCCGGTTGTCGCGGCAGTCGAACGAGCCGGTGACATGGCAGCCGCGGATGCGGACCTGGAGCATCACCGGCGTGTTCGACGCCTCCGACAGCTCGAACCCGTCGCCCACCGCCTTCACGATCGAGGGCAGGTTAGGCCGCGGGTCGAGCAGCCAGACCTGGCTCTTCATCGCGATGGCGTGGCTGCGCTCCTGCATGATCGAGGAGCCCTCGCCGTAATCCTCCCCGAGGATGATCAGCGCGCCGCCCGTCACGCCGCCCGAGGCGAGGTTCGACAGCGCGTCCGACGCCACGTTGAGCCCGACCGTGGACTTGAACGTCGCCGCGCCGCGCAGCGGATAGTGCATCGAGGCCGACAGCATCGCGACCGCCGCCGCCTCCGAGGCCGACGCCTCGAACCGCACGCCAAGCTCGCCGAGGATGTCCTCCGCGTCCGCCAGCACGTCCATCAGGTGCGAGATCGGCGCGCCCTGATAGCCGCCGACATAGGCCACCCCGTTCTCCAGCAGCGCCTTGGTGATCGCGAGGATGCCCTCGCCATGGAAGGTCTCGCCGGCGCCGAGCCTCAGATGCTCGACCTCCGTCTTGAAGGAGCGTTCCGCCATGGCGCGCCGACCCTCTCCAGCGATGCGTGCATCTGCAACTAAACGCCGCGGCATCCAGCCGCGTCAATCGATTCCTCAGACCGGGTTGCGGCGGATGTTGCGCAGGATCCGCCGGAGCGTCGCCACGAACGCCTCCCGCTCGTCCTCGCCGATCCCGGCGAACATGCGCTCATGGCCCGCGCGCATCGCCGGCCAGAACCGCGCGAAGGCGTCGGCGCCCGCTTCGGTCAGCGCGATCTCCCGCGCCCGCGCGTCGCCCGCGCGGGCGTCCCGGCGGATCAGCCCGCGCGCCTCCAGCGCGTCGAGCGTGCGGCTCATGGTCGAGGGTTCGGTGACCGTGTAGACGGCGAGTTCGTGGACGCTCGGCCGCGGCCGCACGCTCAGCACCGCCAACGCGCGCATCTGCGCGACGGTGAGGTCGTGGCCACGCAGCGCTAGCGCGATTTCCGCGTTCCAGCGGCCCATCGCGCGGTTCATGAGGTAGGGCGCGAAGGCGTCGAGGCCGATCTCGCCGAGCGTCGGCCCGTCGTCGCGCGCCGTCTCCGTCTCCGCCGCATCCGCCATCGCCCGCTCCGCTTTGTCCCGCAGGAAGCATGCAGACGCATGCATCCTGGGGTCAAGCGGAGCGCGCCCTCACCCCGGCGCCCGCAGCGCGACCGCCACGCCCTGCCCGACGCCCACGCACATCGTGCAGAGCGCCGTCCCGAGCCCCCGCTCCGCCATCTCCAACGCCGCCGTCCCGACCAGCCGGGCCCCCGACATGCCGAGGGGGTGGCCGAGCGCGATCGCGCCGCCGTTCGGGTTTACCCTCTTGTCCGCGGGGTCCACGCCGAGGTCGCGCAGCACGGCGACGGCCTGGCTCGCGAAGGCCTCGTTCAGCTCGATCAGGTCGGCCTCCGCCGCCCCGAACCCGACCCGCTCCGCCAGCCGCGCCACCGCCGGAACCGGCCCCATCCCCATCAGCCGCGGCGCGACGCCCGCGCTCGCCGCGCCGACGATCTCGGCGAGCGGCGTCAGGCCATGCGCCACGGCCGCCGCCTCCGAGGCGATCAGCAGCGCCGCCGCGCCGTCGTTCACGCCCGAGGCGTTGCCGGCCGTCACCGTCCCGCCCGCCCGGAACGGCGTCGGCAGACCGGCGAGCGTCTCCGGCGTCGTCTCCCGCGGATGCTCGTCGGCCTCCACCACGCGCGGCGGCCCCTTCCGCTGCGGGATCTCGACCGGCGCGATCTCCCGCGCGAAGCGGCCCGAGGCCTGCGCCGCCGCCGCCCGCCGCTGGCTCTCGAACGCGAAGGCGTCCTGATCCGCCCGCGAGACCGGGTGTTCGGCCGCCACGTTCTCCGCCGTTTCCGGCATGCTCTCGACGCCGTACTGCGCCTCGATCAGCGGATTGACGAAGCGCCAGCCGATGGTGGTGTCGAAGATCTCCGCGCGCCGCGAGAAGGCAGCGTCCGCCTTCGGGATCACCATGGGCGCGCGCGACATGCTCTCGACGCCGCCGGCGACCACAACCTCCGCCTCGCCGAGCCGGATCGCCCGCGCCGCGGCGACGACCGCATCCATGCCCGAGCCGCAAAGCCGGTTGACCGTCAACGCGGGAACCGTCTCCGGAAGGCCCGCCAGCAGCGCGGCCATGCGGGCGACGTTGCGGTTGTCCTCCCCCGACTGGTTGGCGCAGCCGAGGATCACCTCGTCCACCGCCGCCGGCTCGAGGCCGGGCAGCCGCGCCATCAGCGCCCGGATCGGATGCGCCGCCAGATCGTCGGCGCGCACCGCCGCGAGCGCGCCCCCGTATCGGCCGATCGGCGTGCGGAGATAGGCGCAGACGAAGGCGCGGCTCACGCAGCGGGCTCCGGCGGGATGAAGGCCGTCGCCTCGATCTCCACCAGCGCCTCGTCCTCGACCAGCCCGGCCACCACCACCATCGTCATCGCGGGGAAGTGGCGGCCGAGCACGGCGCGGTAGACCTCGCCCATCTCGCGCTGGCGGGCGAGATAGTCGCGCTTGTCGGTGACGTACCAGGTGAGGCGGGTGACGTTTTCCGCGCGCCCGCCCGCGGCCTCGACCACGGCGAGCACGTTGCGCAGCGCCTGCTCCGCCTGGCCGAGGAAGTCGCGCCGCTCGAAGCACTGCTCGGCGGTCCAGCCGATCTGGCCCGCGACCTCGAGCCGTCCGTCGGGCGTCAGCACCCCGTTCGCATAGCCCTTCGCCGGGGCCCAGCCCTCGGGGTGGATGATGCGGTGACCCATCACGCCTCCGTCTCGAGCCGCCCCGCGAGCGCGTCGCGCAGGCCCGGCGGCCACGGCTCGGGGCGGAGATCCGCCCCCACATGCACCAGCGTCGCGCGCGCGGCGAAGCGCAGCTCCGCCCCCGCCGTCGCGTCGACCGTGAGATCGAGGCTGGAGCGCCCCAGCCGCCGGCAGCGTAGCGCCAGCGCCAGCCGGTCGCCATGCCGGCTCGGCCGCTTGAACTCGACCGCGATCCGGCCCGTCGGCACGCCGCGTCCCTCGGCGTGCATCGCCTCGAACGGGTCGCCCAGCGCCTCGAAGAAGGCCTCCACGCAGTCGTTCACCATCTCGAAATAGCGCGGGTAGAACACGATTCCGGCCGGGTCGCAGTGCCGGAACAGCACCTTCTGGTCCATCACGAAGGGCGTCACGGCGCGGTCCGCCGGGCCTCGGCCTCCTTGCGCAGCACGAAGCGCTGCACCTTGCCGGTCGGCGTCTTCGGCAGCGCATCGAGGAAGCGCACCGAGCGCGGATACTTGTAGGGCGCGATCGCCGCCTTCACGTGCTCCTGCAACGCCTTGACCATGGCCTCGTCGCGCGCCACGCCCTCGCGCAGCACGACGCAGGCCTCGACCACATGGCCGCGCTCCTCGTCCGGCGCGCCGACCACGGCGCATTCCATCACGTCCGGATGCGCCAGCAGCGCCGCCTCCACCTCGGGCCCCGCGATGTTGTAGCCGGCGGAGACGATCATGTCGTCGTTGCGCGCGGCGAAGCGGTAATAGCCGTCACCGTCCCGGATGAAGCTGTCGCCGGTGACGTTCCAGCCGCCCTGCACGTATTGCGCCTGCCGCGCGTCCGCCAGATAGCGGCACCCGGTCGGCCCGCGCACGGCGAGGCGGCCGACCTCCCCGGGGCCGACCTCGCGGCCCTCGTCGTCGATCACCTTCGCCTCGTAGCCGCCGACCGGCTTGCCGGTGCGGCCCGGGCGGTGGTCCCCGAAGCGGTTGGAGATGAAGATGTGCAGCATCTCGGTCGCGCCGATCCCGTCGAGGATCGGCTTGCCGGTCTTGGCGATCCACTCCTCATACACGGGCGCGGGCAGCGTCTCGCCCGCCGAGACCGCGGCGCGCAGGCTGGAGAGGTCTGCGCCTTCGTCCATCGCCTTCAGCATGGCGCGATAGGCGGTGGGCGCGGTGAAGCAAACGGTGGCGCGGTAGGTCTCGATGATCTCGATCATGTTGGGCGGCGAGGCCGTCTCCAGCAGCGTCGCCGCCGCCCCGAAACGCAGCGGGAACACCGCGAGCCCGCCGAGCCCGAAGGTGAAGGCGAGCGGCGGCGAGCCGACGAACACGTCGTCCGGCGTCACCCCCAGCACCTCGCGCGCGTAGCCGTCGGCGATGATCAGCAGGTCGCGGTGGAAATGCGCGGTCGCCTTGGGGCTGCCGGTGGTGCCGGAGGTGAAGCCGAGCAGCGCGACGTCGTCCCGCCCCGTCGGGACCGCCTCGAAACTCACGGGCTTGTCCAGCGCCAGCCGGTCGAGCTCGGCGTCGTGGTTGGCGGTGCCGTCGAAGCCGACGACGGTCTTGAGGTGACGGCTCCCGCGCGCGCAGGCGGCGAGCTCGTCCATGATCCGCGTGTCGCAGAGGGCGTGCGTGATCTCCGCCTTGTCCACGATCTGCGCAAGCTCGCCCGACCGCAGCATCGGCATGGTGTTGACGACCACCGCCCCCGCCTTCGTCGCCGCCAGCCAGCAGGCCACCATCGCAGGGTTGTTGGCGGAGCGGATCAGCACCCGGTTCCCCGGCTTCACGCCGAGGTCCTCGACCAGCGCGCGGGCGAGGCGGTTGGTCCAGTCCGCCAGCTCCTTGTAGGTGCGCCGCCGGCCGTTGCCGATCAGCGCCGTCCGGTCGCCATGGCCGCGCGCGACCATCGCGTCGGTCAGTTCGACGCCGACATTCAGCCGCTCGGGATAGTCGAAGCCGTCGAGCAGGAGGTCGGGCCACTGGTCGGCCGGGGGCAGGTTGTCCCGCGCGAAGCTGTCGACATGCGCCGAGGGCCCGAGCATCGCCGTCATCCTCCCTGATGCGCCGCCAGCGCCTGCCGGGCGATGACGACCCGCTGCACGTCCGAGGCGCCCTCGTAGATGCGCAGCGCCCTTATCTCGCGGTAGAGCCGCTCCACCGTCGCGCCCGACCGCACGCCGTCGCCGCCATGGAGCTGCACCGCGCGGTCGATGGTCTTCTGCGCCTGCTCGGTCGAGAACAGCTTGGCCATCGCCGCCTCGCGGGTCACGCGGGGCGCGCCCGCATCCTTCGCCCATGCCGCGCGATAGACCAGCAGCGCGCTCGCATCCACGTCGAGCGCCATCTCGGCCAGATGCCCCTGCACCATCTGGAGGTCGGCCAGCGGCGCCCCCTGCACATGCCGCGTCGAGACCCGCGCCAGCGCCTCGTCGAGCGCGCGCCGCGCGAAGCCTAGCGCCGCCGCCGCCACCGTCGAGCGGAACACGTCGAGCACCGACATCGCCACCTTGAAGCCGCTGCCGGGCGCGCCGATCAGCGCCGATTTCGGGACGCGCACGCCGTCGAAGCGCAGCCGCGCCAGCGGATGCGGCGCGATGGTCTCCAGCCGCTCGGCCACCGTCAGACCCGGCGTCGCGGCGGGCACGGCGAAGGCCGAGAGGCCGCGCGCCCCCGGCGCTTCTCCCGTGCGGGCGAACACGGTGTAGAGGTCCGCGATGCCGCCGTTGGAGATCCAGGTCTTTTCGCCGTCGAGCACATACGCCTCGCCGTCGTCCCGCGCCGTCATGGTCGAGGCGGCGACGTCGGAGCCCGATTGCGGCTCGGTCAGCGCGAAGGCGGCGACGGCGCGGCCCGCCCGCACGGCAGGCAGCCATTCGGCCTTCTGCTGCGGCGTCCCGAACAGCGACAGCGCCCCGGTCCCGAGCCCCTGCATCGCGAAGGCGAAATCCGCGAGCCCGTCATGGCGCGCCAGCGTCTCGCGGATCAGGCAGAGCGCGCGCACGTCGAGCGCGGAGGCCGGGTCGGCCGGGTCGACCGTCGCATGGGCGAGCCAGCCGTCCCGCCCGAGCGCCGCGACCAGCGCGCGGCAGGCGGCGTCGGTGTCGGCATGGTCTATCGACGCGAGGCTCTCGGCCGCCCAGGCGTCGAGCGCCTCGGCGAGCCGCCGGTGGCGCGGCTCGAGGAACGGCCAGTCGAGGAAGCTGCGGTCGGCCATCAGTCGCCCTCGAAGCGGGGTTTCTCCTTCGCCGCGAACGCGTCATAGGCGCGCGTGAAGTCGGCGGTCCGCATGCAGATCGCCTGCGCCTGCGCCTCGGCCTCGATCGCCTGCTCGATCGACATCGACCATTCCTGCTGGAGCATGGTCTTGGTCATCATGTGCGCGAAGGCGGGGCCGGAGGCGAGATTCTCGGCGAGCGCCAGCGCCTCGCCGAGCAGGGCGTCGGCGCCGACGAGGCGGTTGAAGAAGCCCCACCGCTCGCCCTCCTCGGCCGTCATCACCCGGCCGGTGTAGAGCAACTCCGCCGCGCGTCCCTGCCCGATGATCCTCGGCAGGATCGCGCAGGCGCCCATGTCGCAGCCGGCGAGCCCGACGCGGGTGAACAGGAACGCCGTCTTCGTCTCCGGCGTCGCGAGCCGCAGGTCGGAGGCCATCGCGATGATCGCCCCCGCGCCCACGCACACCCCGTCGGCGGCGGCGATCACCGGCTTGCCGCAGCCCATGATCGCCTTCACGAGGTCGCCCGTCATCCGCGTGAAGGCGAGCAGCCCCTTCATGTCCATCCGGGTTAGCGGCCCGATGATCTCGTGCACGTCGCCGCCCGAGCAGAAATTGCCTCCGTTCGGCGCGAACACCACCGCGCGGATCTCGTCGTCATGGCGCAGCGCCGAAAACCAGTCGCGGAGCGCCGCGTAGCTCTCGAAGGTCAGCGGGTTCTTCCGCTCCGGCCGGTCGAGCGAGACCACCGCCACCGCGCCCTCGCGGCGAAGAATGAAGGGCTGCGCGACCTCCGCCATCACGCGGTCTCCTTGGTCTCGACCGCCTCGGCGGTCTCGCCGAGCAGCGCGGTGACCGCCTCGGCCTCCTTCGGCGTCAGGGTGGAGAGCAGCTCGTCCACCCAGCCCTCATGCGCCGCGGCCTGCCGCGCGAAGGCCTCGGCCCCCGCATCGGTCAGCCGCACGCAGGAGGCGCGGCGGTCGCCAGGGACGGCGGCGCGGGCCACCAGCCCGTCCTCAACCAGCCGGTCGACGATGCCGGTGACGTTGCCGTTGGAGACCTTGAGCACCCCAGACAGCTCCGTCATGCGCAACCCGTCCGGATTTCGGTGCAGCGCCGCCATCACGTCGAAGCGGGGCAGGGTCGACTCCAACTCGCGGCGAAAGCGCTCGCGCAGTTCCGCCTCGACCCGGCGGGTCGCCTTCAGAAGCTTCAGCCAGAGGCGTAGCCGCGTCTTCGACGCGGGCTCGGCTCTCGGCGCGCCGCCATCCATCACACCTCGCCTCCCGACACCGACAGCGCGTGCCCGTTCACCGAGCGCGCGCCTTCTCCGCACAGCCAGAGCGCCGCGTCGGCCACCTCGTCGGGCCGGACGAAGCGCCGTTGCGGGTTCACCGACCGCAGCGCCGCCGCGGCCTCCTCGGGGCTCTTGCCCGTCTTCTCCGCGATGTTGGCGACCGAGCGCTCCAGCATCGGCGTCTCGACGAAGCCGGGGCAGAGCGCGTTGACCGTGACGCCGCTCGGCCCGACCTCCTGCGCGAGCGCCCGCACCAGCCCGACCGCGCCGTGCTTCGCCGCGCAATAGGCGCTCACATAGCCGTAGCCCTTGAGGCCCGCCGTCGAGGCGACCGCGATCAGCCGCCCCCAGCCCGCCTGCGTCATCTCCGGCAGGCAGGCCTGGAACAGGTGGAACACCGCGTCGAGATTGATCGCCATCGCCGCCCGCCAGGCCTCCGGCGTCGTGCGGGCGAAGGGCGCGCTCTCGGCGGCGCCGGCGTTGGCGACGGCGACGGCCACCGGCCCGTGCTCCGCCCGCGCCGTCTCAAGCGCCGCGTCGAGCGCGGCCCGGTCGGACGCGTCGCAGGCGAGCGGCAGCGCCCCGATCCGCGCAGCGGTCTCCCGCAGCGGCCCGTCGCGGCGCCCGAGGATCGTGACGCGGGCGCCGGACCCGGCGAGCGCGGCGGCGATCGCGGCGCCGACGCCGCTCCCGCCTCCCGTCACCACCGCATGGCCGCCGTCGAGCGCCATCAGACCCGCCCCGCCTCCGCCGCGTCCTTGTCCGCGAGCCGCCAGAGCTGGTCGCGCCCGGTCAGATAGGGATCGGGCCACTCGGCGTGCCGGTCGCCGATCTGCGCGCCCGCCCGCAGCGTCCAGTAGGGGTCGGCGAGATGCGGCCGCGCGAGCGCGACGAGATCGGCCCGCCCCGCCATCAGGATCGAGTTGACGTGGTCGGCCTCGTAGATGTTGCCGACCGCCATGGTGGGCACGCGCGCCTCGTTGCGGATGCGGTCCGAGAACGGCGTCTGGAACATGCGCCCGTAGACCGGCTTCGCCTGCGTCGAGGTCTGCCCCGCCGAGACGTCCACGATGTCGGCCCCCGCCTCCCGAAACAGGCGCGCGATCTCGACCGACTCCTCCGGCGTCACCCCGTCGTCGCCCGCCCAGTCGCTCGCCGAGATGCGCACCGACATCGGCTTCTCCTCGGGCCAGACCGCGCGCATCGCCCGGAACACCTCCAGCGGGAAGCGCATCCGGTTCTCGAGCGACCCGCCATACGCATCCGTCCGCACGTTGGAGAGCGGCGAGATGAAGGAGGAGATCAGATAGCCGTGCGCCGCGTGCAGCTCGATCATGTCGAAGCCGGCGCGCTCCGCCATCTCCGCCGCGGCGACGAACTGGTCGCGGATCGCGTCCATGCCCGCCCGATCCAGCTCCCGCGGCGTCGCGTTGCGTTCCGACCACGGGATCGGCGAGGCCGAGACCAGCGGCCAGTTCCCCTCCGCGAGCGGCGCGTCCATCTCCTCCCAGCCGAGCTGGGTGGAGCCTTTCCGCCCGGCATGGCCGATCTGGCAGCAGATCTTCGCGTCGGTCTCGGCGTGCACGAAGTCCGTGACGCGCCGCCACGCCGCCTCGTGCTCCGGCGCGTAGAGGCCCGGACAGCCCGGCGTGATGCGGCCCTCGGCGCTGACGCAGGTCATCTCGGTGTAGAC
>AACY020564711.1_pt1 | contig 17933 bp, 19 predicted proteins | sample 267378 | NCBI WGS metagenome assembly AACY02 (sample SAMN02954345, study PRJNA13694) | marine metagenome | biome: aquatic; feature: ocean; material: water; isolation source: isolated as part of a large dataset composed predominantly from surface... | reverse complement strand
TTATTATTGGCTTAATTGTAATATCAAGTGCAATTATGGTTCAGGGAAAAATTAAAGAATATCAAAATCTAGTTTTTAAAATCTTAGGTTTTTCAAAAAAACAAATTATTTTCTCATCTTTAATTGAATTCATTATTATTTTTATGTCTGTAATTTTAATTGCAACATTTTTTGCAGTAATAGGGTCTAAATTTATTATGGAAAATATATTTGAACTAGTTTGGCAGTTTGACTTTAAAGTTTTAATTTATTTAGGTTTTTCTATTGGCTTGGTTACTTTGTTATTGATTTTAATTACCAATTTAAGATACTTAAATCCTAAAATCTATCCACTTATAAGAAATCAATAATCTTTGTTAGAATATACATTTATAAAAAGTCAAAAATTAGCTTTGAGCTAGTAATAAAAATTAAAGCATACAAAATATTATAAAATAATTTTTCTTCAATAATCCTTAGCAGTTGATAACCAATTAAAATTCCAATAAGTGCAACAGGAAACAAAATTAATGATTGCTTGAATGTTTCAAGGTTCATCATCGATAAATTAATATAAAGAGGAAGTTTAATTAAATTTACAAAAGTAAAAAAAATAATTCTAGTTCCAACATAAATTTCTTTTTTCATTCTCAAAGGAAGTAAATAAATACTAGTCGGTGTACCACCTGCATGAACACTGAAACTAGTAAAACCTGCTACAGTTGAACAAATTCCACCTTTCAATAAATTTTTTTCTGACTTTGCTTCTTTATTTTTTTTAAAAAAGAAATAATGACCTGCAAACAAAAATCCCATCAAACCAATTATAAATTTTAGTAATTCTTCAGAAAAATATGAAAAGGTAAGTGATCCAATAATTATACCAATGGCTGCAAAAGGAACTATTAATTTTAAAGTCCCTAAATCAAATTCTTTTCTATACTTATAGGTTGCTATAAAGTCTGAAAATATCAGAATTGGTAAAATAATTCCTAGTGCTGTTGTTAAAGGCATTGAAATGGTCATTAAAGGAATTGAAATGAGCGCTATAGATCCACCTAGACCAGATTTAGCTATCCCAAATAAAACTATTGCAGGAAAAACAGTAAAAAAAAATAATAGATTTAATTCCATCGTTTTAAAGAATTCAGTAATTTTGATCCTAGAGGACTTATTGGTTTTTGAAGTATAATTTCTTTTCCAGTTTTATCTTTTACAAGTTTTAACAATTTGGTAGCCAAACCTTGCTTTCTAAATAATGGATTTACAAAGATATATTCGACTTCACCGATACTGTTAAATCTTACAAAGCCTAATGTTGTATTTTCATTTTTAAAGGTAAAAACCCCATCAGATTCATCTATTTTATATTTTGAAAGATCAATTTTTGCCATTAGCTCTAGTAATTTAAGAGTAAAAGAACAACTGCTATAACTACTATTATGGAACTAACAACAATATAATTGAGTTTAATATTTAGTTTTTTTTCAAAGAATTCAGTGATTTTTTCCCAAAACAAAACGATTAAAAAAATAAGAATGGCTGGAATTATATATTTTATCATATTTTAGGAATTACTATCACTAACGTAAACAGAAACTCCTCTGGAGTTTAAATCAACATCAAACTTTTTATGTAAAGGTGGAAAGGCTCTTTGTGAACAATCAAATCTGTCACATGTTCTGCAAGATACCCCTATTGGTATTTCTGAAGATTTATCATTTATATTTACGTTTTCAGTATAAATAAATTCTTTTGCATATTTTGCCTCACAACCAAGACCAATAGATAAAACACTTTTAGCTTGCCCAAATCTTCCAATTCCTTTTTCAACAGTTCTTGCAATACAAACATATTTTTCTCCATTATTCATTTTACTCACTGCTGCCTGGATAACACCTGGTCGAGTGAATGCAGAATAAACATTCCATCTAGGACAAGCGCCACCATATCTTGGAATATCTATTCCTGACAATGAAAATCTTTTAGAAATATTCCCAGCCATATCCACTCTTAAAAAATGAAAAGGAATTCCAGGAAGTTTTGGATCTTGCAAACATGTTACTCGGTGCGCAACTTGTTCAAAGGATGTTGCAAATGTATTTTGCAATAATTCTAAGTCGTATTTAAGTTTTTTACACTCCGCATGAAATAATTTATAAGGCATTAAAATTGCAGCAGCACAATAATTTAACAAAGCAACTTTTGTTAATTTTTTAGATTCTTCAGATGGAAAATTAAATCCTGATAAATAATTATCTATTTCTTTACTCGCTCCCTCTTGAGCTATTTGAGCAGCAGCGTGTAATTTTTTAGTTTCTAAAGAACTATAATCGCTTAATAAAAGTTCTTTTTTATTTTTTTTGTAAATTTTTGAAAAAGGTTTTTTCTCGTCAGGGATTACATCTTTTACTGTTATAGAATACTCAGTATTTAAATATTCACAAAGTGAAATATATCGAGTTCGATTATTTTTTTGGATTTTATCAAAAACATTATTTGCAAATTCTTCTAATTTTGGAAAGTAATTTTTATTGTCCTGTAAAAAGTCAGAGATTACTTCACCTGGAAAAGAATTTTTTCTATTGTCTACTATTTTTCCAGAAAGTGTTTCAATCTTATTTATTAATTCATGATCTTTTTTCTTTAAAATATCTCCTAATCTAACTATTGCTTTTCCAATTTTTGGGTTTGTGCTAACTAAATCTTTTACTTCAGGTCCTAAAATATCTAAATCCTCAAACAAACTATCATCTAGAATTTCTGAGATTGTGTTTTGAAGATTAATGTCAGTTTTTGATGTAAGGTCAGATAGTTGAATATTTAACTTTTCACAGACATTTAAAAGTAAATCACCATCAATTTTTCTTTTGCCACTCTCGATTAAATTTAAATAACTAGGAGAAATGTTTAAATCTTCAGCTAATTTGTTTGCTTGAAGTCCAAGTTGTCTTCTAAATGCCTTGATTTTTGGGCCTATTTTTAGATTTATTTGACTCATTTTACTTTTTGTAAATTTTGTAAATTTATTTTTACATTTTTTTTATAGCATTTACAAGCTTTTTGTCGTTTTTTATAGCTTTTGTAAATTTAGTAAATTATAAGGTTTACATGAACAAAAAAATCAAAAATAACGAAAATGAAGCTCAAATCATCAGAAAAGAAGATTTAGATCGTCATAATAGTAGAGGTATCTACATGAGAGATGATCACTGTGATTGGGGTTCAAGTGGAATGAACGATCTTATCGAAACTTCAAGCGATAATAATTAGTTTTTTTTACTTAAATTTATTTTCCGAAATTATAGCTGGATAAGGAGCATATGAGCGCTGAGAAAATTATAGATCAAGTAAATAACATAACTTCATTTGATAGTGAATTCACAAAACAAGACGTTGAGCGATTAAGAGGTTCAATTAAGATTGAATATTCTTTATGTAAACAATTATCTCTAAAATTAAGAAAACTACTAAATGATGAAAATTATGTTAATACTCTTGGTTGCATGTCGGGTAACCACGCAGTTCAACATGCTAAAGCAGGATTAAAAGCTATATACCTCAGTGGTTGGCAAGTAGCTGCTGATGCAAACACAGCTGGTGAGATGTATCCAGATCAATCACTTTATCCTTATGATAGTGCCCCTAAATTAGTTGAGTCAATCAATAACGCTTTGTTAAGAGCAGATCAAATTCAGCATATGGAAATTGCTGATGGAGATATGACTAAAGAAAACAAGATAGACTATATGCTGCCAATCATTGCAGATGGAGAAGCCGGTTTTGGAGGTCCATTAAATGTTTTTGAACTTACTAAAAAATTTATTAAAGCTGGTGTAGCAGGTGTTCATTTTGAAGATCAATTAGCGAGTGAAAAAAAATGTGGACATATGGGTGGTAAAGTTCTTATTCCAACAGGATCAGCAGTAAAAAATTTAAAGGCTGCAAGACTTGCAGCAGATATCGCTGATGTTCCATTAGTAATTTGTGCAAGAACTGATGCCAATGCTGCAAAACTTATTACTAATGATTATGATGAAAATGATAAACCATTTTTGACTGGTGAAAGATCACCAGAAGGTTTTCATTATGTAAAACATGGAATTGATCAAGCCATTTCAAGAGGTTTAGCTTATGCTCCATATTGTGATTTAATTTGGTGCGAAACAGCCACTCCTAACTTAGAAGAAGCTAAAAAATTTGCTGATGCAATTCATGCAAAATATCCAGGACAAATGTTAGCTTACAATTGCTCTCCTTCTTTTAATTGGAAAAAACATTTAAGTGACGATGAAATAGCATCATTTCAAAAAGAGATTTCTAAAATGGGTTATAAATTTCAGTTCATTACTTTAGCAGGATTTCATACACAAAATATTGCAATTTTTGAACTTGCTGAAAAATATAGAAAAGAAGGTATGTCTGCTTACTCAAGAATCCAGGAACAAGAATTCGCAAGAGAAAAAGATGGTTATACCAGTGTGAAACATCAAAGAGAAGTTGGTACATCTTATTTCGATGCAGTATCAAATACTATTAGCAGTGGTCAAAGTTCAACAAACGCAATGACTGGCTCTACAGAGTCGGAACAATTTTAAAAAAATAATAACTCTCTCTCATATTTTTATAGCCCTTAAATGGGCTATAAATGTCTTAAATTTCTTTGCAAAATTTACTCCATCTGTTAAGCATTTTTCAAAATGACTAATAAAAACTTTGGTTTTGGAACACAAATTAGAAAATCTCCTTATTTTGACTCAACGGTAAAATGGGGTGCAACTGGTTTTTCAGTTTACAATCATATGTATATTCCAAGAGATTTTGGTGATCCTGAACAAAACTTTTGGAACCTGATTGAAAAATCAATTCTTTGCGATGTTGCTGTTGAAAGACAGGTAGAAATTACTGGACCCGATGCATACAAATTCACTCAACTCTTAACTCCTAGAGATCTTTCAAATATTTCGATTGGTCAGTGTAAATATGTTTTAATCACTAATAACGAAGGTGGAATATTAAATGATCCAGTTTTATTAAGATTGGCTGAAAATCATTTTTGGCTTTCCCTTGCAGACAGTGATGTATTGTTATGGGCTCAAGGTGTTGCAGTTAATTCAGGTTTAAATGTCAATATATCTGAACCTGATGTTTCACCATTACAGTTACAAGGTCCTACTTCTAAAGACATTATGGTTAAACTCTTTGGTGAAAGTATTAAAGATTTAAAATATTATTGGTTTAAAGAATTTGATTTAGACGGCATACCTTTAATTGTTTCTAGAACAGGCTGGTCAAGTGAATTTGGTTATGAATTATTTTTAAGAGATGGTTCTAAAGGAAATGATCTGTATGAAAAAATAATGAATGCTGGAAAAGAACATGGTCTTCAGCCAGGTCATACCTCTTCTATAAGAAGAATTGAAGGAGGAATGTTATCTTATCACGCTGATGCTGATATCCATACAAATCCATTTGAATTAGGTTTTGACCGTTTAGTATCCTTAGATAACGATATTGAATTTATAGGAAAGGCTGCTTTAAAAAAAATCAAAGCCGAAGGAATAAAAAGAAAACAAGTGGGCTTAGAGATTAATTGTGAACCACTATCTGGTCCAAACACAACTTTCTGGCCTATCAAAAAAAATAATAATGAAATTGGTAAAGTAACCTCTGCTGTATATTCACCAAGATTAAAAAAAAATATTGCTCTTGCAATAGTGAATATAAAAAACTCTGAGATTGGAACTGATCTTGAAGTTGAAACAAATAAAGGAAAATTTACAGCTAAAATAGTAGAAAAACCTTTTTACGATCCAAAAAAGAAAATTGCCAGTAACTAGGATTTAATTTTATAACCTTTTTTCAGTAAAACTGATACGGCTGTTACACATATTATTAAAAAAAATACCATCGAACTTACACTGATCCAAATATTGAAATCAGAAACTCCGTAGAACGCATATCTTAAACCATTGATTAAATATACTACCGGATTAAAATAAGTAACAGTTTGCCAAAATTCTGGCAACATATCTAAGGAATATAAACTTCCCCCTAAGAAAACCATTGGTGTAACTACTAAAGTTGGGACAATTGACATTTGTTCAAAGTTAGAACTCATCAAGCCAATTAAAAACCCAAATAAAGCAAAGGTAAAAGCCACAAGAACTAATAGAAAAATCATTAACAATGGATACATCACCTGAACTTCTACAAAAAAAGTAGCTGTAATAAAAATTACTACACCTACTAATAAAGTTTTGGTCGCGCCTGCTCCTACAAATGCAAGGACAATTTCAAATGTAGAAATTGGTGCTGCTAAAATTTCATACATCGTCCCGTTAAATTTTGGAAAAAAAATACCAAACGAAGTATTACTAATTGATTGGGTAAGCAACGTAAGCATTAATAAACCTGGAACAATAAAAGATCCATAACTGATGCCATCAATATTCTCCACATAACCACCTATTACTGAACCAAAAACGATAAAGTATAAAGAGGTTGAAAGAACTGGTGAAAAAAGAGATTGCATCAAAGTTCTTTTAAAACGATCCATCTCATGGAGATACATGGCTCTAAACGCATAATAATTAAATTTCATTATTCTCCTTTACTAAACTAACAAATATCTTTTCTAAAGTAGTTTGTTCAGTTTTTAAATCCTGTAGCTTTAAACCTGCATCTTTTATATCTTTAAGTAAGTTAGTTATCCCAGTACTTTCTGAATTGACATCATAGGTATATTCTACCGTTTTTTTATCTTCACCTATTTCTAAATTATATTTACCTAAACTATCAGGAATTTCGCTTATCTCACTTTGAAGATTTACACTTAATTTTTTCTGACCCATCTTTTTTAATAATTCTTTTGTTTCATCAATAACAATTATTTCCCCTTGATTAATAACTGCTACCCTATCTGCTATTGCTTCTGCTTCTTCAATATAATGAGTGGTTAGTATTATCGTTACTCCAGTTTTTCTTAAATCTTCAACAACTTTCCACATATCTCTTCTTAACTCAACATCAACTCCTGCTGTTGGTTCATCTAAAAATAATATTGAAGGTTCGTGAGATAATGCCTTTGCAATTAAAACTCTTCTCTTCATTCCTCCAGATAGTTGTCTTAACCTTAGATCTTTTTTATCCCACATACTCAAATCTTTTAAAATTTTTTCTATATGTTTTGGGCTAGGTTTTTTTCCATTTAACCCTCTTGAATAAGAAACGTTATTAAAAACAGTTTCAAATAATTCTAATGTCAACTCTTGAGGGACCAATCCAATTCTAGAACGTGTCTCACGATAATCTTCAATAATATCAAAATTTTCTACAGTTACTTTTCCTGAGGAAGGTGTAACAATACCACAAATGACGCTAATTAAAGTTGTCTTACCCGCACCATTTGGTCCTAAGAGAGCTATAATCTCACCTTTTTTTATATCTAAGTTAACTTTTTTAAGAGCTTCAAATCCGTTATCGTAAACTTTTGAGAGATTGTTAATGGTTATTTGATTAGTAGACATGTGATTTGTGGATATATAGAGACATTTTAATCAATTACAATAACATTAAACTGTGTAGTATTTGATCTATGAAAAAAATTATAATTACTTTGTTGTTATTTTTTAGCTTTAGCTCAATTTCATTTGGAAAAGGTACAACTTTTACTAATGAGATATTTAATGACGCTCAAGCAAGTGGAAAGACAGTTGTTATTAACTCATGGAATAAAACCTGCGGTACATGTGCTAAGCAAGTAATCATATTAGATCAAGCGAAGAAAGACTTTGAGGATGTTGTTTTTCTAAGTTACGAACAAACTAAAGACAAAGATATAGCTAAACTATTAGATATCGATTACTGGACTACGATTGTTGTTTATAAAAACAATAAAGAAATTTCACGAAGCATTGGTCAAACTAATAAAGAAAAAATCTATTCCCAAATTGCTGGCAACTAACAATCATTAGTTCATTTTATTTTTAAAATTGCAGCAGGTAGAAAAGTTGCGATTAAGAAAGATAAAAATAATAAAGATTGACTAACAAAAGGACTGAATACTTCTGTTGGGACTAACACTCCTACCAATAAACTTTTGGAAAAATCTGGAAAAGGAAACATTAAAAATCCTGCAATTAATCCAACTATTATTGAAATATATGCAGTTTTTTCATTAATCTTCTTATTATAAAAACTATAGAAAACAGTTAAAACAAAAGCACAACAGAATAAATCAGCTAGTAAAAATAAATACAAGATATCAAATCCTTTTGAAGCAACAAAAAATACAACAACAGAAATTGCGATAATAAAATATTTAGAAAGTTTTAAATAATCTGTTTTCTTGTCAAAATTAAACGTCGCTTTACCGTCAACCACAAATAAACTAGATATAGCATTTACTAATGTATCTACTGTTGAAATAGTTAACGCCAATCCAAGTACAATTATTAATAATGACAACAATTCAGTCTGATCTTTTAATAATAAAGTAAAAAATCCAAGATCTGGTCTATTAGCTGGATCTATAGAAAAAGATACCATCCCTATAAAGCCCATCAAAAATACAATTGGAACAATAATTAAAAAAGAAATAATCAAACCTTTTTTAAGAGTTTCATAATTTTTAGCTGCATAAACTCTTTGCCAATTACCTTGGTGAAAAAGATTGGTTGCAGCTACAGCAATAAAAAAAGTTAAACCTGCAGTGTAGCTAGGTATATAGGAGGAACTTAATAATTGAGGGTTTTTGCTCTCTATAAAAGAAAAAGAAAAGCTGTCACCACTAAATAATGTAATATATGAAATAGTTATTAATAACAAAATTCCAATAACAAACATTTGAATATTGTCTGTAAATATTGAAGCTCTTAAGCCTCCATATAAAGTGTAAGTCAAAGTTGAAATAATCACTATTAATGCCGTTATCCATAAATCAGTTCCAGATATATAGTTAATTAACACAGCTACTGCAGTAACTTCTGCACACAAGAAAATGAACATATAAAAAATAGTCATTAGCAGAATTAATTTAAATAAACTTTTGCCAAATTTTTGTCTCATGTACTCAATTAAAGATGAACCTTTAGGAAAGTCTTTTCTTATTTTTTTTCCTAAATAAATTAAAAATATCATTGGAAAACCAGTTCCTAGAGCGTAACCAATTACTGCTCCAATTCCACCCCATGTTGATGCAGATGCTGGGCCAAACAAAATCCAAGCACCTAACGCTGATGCAACTAAACTTGTTGTTAGTGAAAATAAACCAATATTTCTATTTGCTGTTAAATAATTATTAATACCTTGGAATTTTTTTGAATGATCAATTCCAAATATTACAAATATTAAACTAATAGTTATTACTAGTGTTAGTGATGTTGATTGACTTATAAAGTATGTATTATCCATTTTCTCCCTTTCTGAATTACCGGACAGGTTCTTAGGGTATAATCTCAGTCTATAAAGACACCCCTTAAAGAAATATTATTATAATTTTACTTTAAATCAAACAGTAAATGAAAATTGGTTACTTATCTTTATGACTTAGTATTTCAACCATACACTGTGTTGCATAATCTCTCCATTCAGATGAAGTTTTAGTCTTCAGGCTATCTAAATGATCTCGATTACTTTGAATATCATCCTTATGTTTTAGTTTATCAGCACCGTCTAAATTTGCTTCCATATTAGATAAATTGCTTTCCATGGCTTTAATCCAACTTTTCCCAAGTTCAACACACTTTTGATCATCTTTTTCATCACAAATTTGCTTAAAAAAATTAAAAATTACATCATCAGTCTTAACAGAGCTGTTCATTAATTACTGGTTACAGGTTCCAATTGACTCTGGTCCACATGTTTGACCATTAGTCCAGGTTGCTCCAATTAAATTGGCGCCATCAAAATTTGCATTTGTTATATTTGAGGATGTAAAATTTGCTTCCATTAAATTTGCGTTTTGAAAATTAGCTTCAATTAAAGTAGCCCCCATAAAATCAACTCTTGTTAAATTTGCACTTGTAAAGTTTGTTTTTTCAAAATTGGCACCAATAGAAACTGTTTCATAAAGATTAGCTCTCACAAATGTAGACTCGGGGAATGTTCCAAATGATAAATTGGAGTTCATCATTATACTTTTATCTAAATTAACCTGAATAAAACTTGCAAAAGATAAGTTAGAATTTGGGAAGTAACTTCCTTGTAAATCTTGTGCGTCAGAAAATCTACAATTTGAATAATCTACACCCTCAGTTAAAGGGTCATCACAAGCTGCGTTTGAATTTGAAATAAAAAATAGACTAAATATAAAGACAAAAACTAACTTTTTCATATTTAAAGTTAACAAATTAAATATGTCAAAACAATGGATGATTAAAATTTTAAAGATAATTTAACAATATTATTTAACAAATATTTAACGTATAAACCTACATTTATGAAAGAATATAATATTGCAGCCATACCAGGAGATGGAATAGGTAAAGAAGTTATACCTGAGGGTCTTAAAGTTTTAAAAGAGGCAGCCCTAAAACATCAATTTAAAATTAATTTCACTGAATATGATTTTGCATCATGTGATTATTATGAAAAGCACGGAAAAATGTTACCTGATGATTGGAAAGAAAAATTAAGTAAACACAATGCTATTTTTTTTGGTGCAGTTGGTATGCCTGATCAAGTTCCTGATCATATTTCATTATGGGGATCACTACTCCAATTTAGAAGAGAATTTGATCAATACATAAATCTAAGGCCAGTTAAACTTTTTCCAGGTGTTAACTCTCCATTAGCTAATAAAAAACCTGGAGATATTGACATGATGATTGTTAGAGAGAACACTGAAGGAGAATATTCATCTGTTGGTGGAAGAATGTATAAAAATACAGATCGTGAAATAGCTATTCAAGAAACAATTATGTCAGCTCATGGAATTGACAGAGTTCAAAAATTTGCTTTTGAATTAGCAAAAATAAGAAAAAGAAAAAAATTAACAAATGCAACAAAATCAAATGGTATTTCAATCACCATGCCATTTTGGGATGAACGTTTTGAAAAAATGAAAAAAAATTATCCTGAAATTAACACTGATCAATTTCACATAGATATTTTGGTAGCAAGATTTGTTTTAAACCCTGAGTGGTTTGATGTAGTTGTGGCCTCAAACCTATTTGGAGATATTTTGTCTGATCTCGGACCGGCTTGTACTGGAACTATTGGAATTGCTCCATCAGGTAATATTAATCCAGAAAATAAATACCCGTCATTGTTTGAGCCGGTACATGGTTCTGCACCTGATATAGCTGGAAAAGGAGTTGCTAATCCAGTTGGACAAATTTGGTCTGGTGCAATGATGTTAGATTATTTGGGGGAAAAAGAAGCTGCAAATTCAATTGTAACAGCTATTGAAAAATCATTAAAAAATGAAAAAAATAGAACTAAGGATTTAGGCGGTGAAAGCAATACTATTGAATGTTCTAAATCTATATTATCAAATCTTTAAATTTTAATTTTTATAAATTAATAAAATTTGTTTGTTACTTAGGATTAAGTTATTCCACCATCAACAACAAAACTTTGCTTTGTACACCCTGATGATTGATCAGATGATAAAAATAATACTAAGCTAGCTACATCATCTGGTTTAAGTTGTCTTTTAATTGCCTGACTATCTAATATAAGTTTTTTATATTTAGGTGTAAGCCAGTGTTTTATCTGTCTTTCAGTGGCAATTGAGCCTGGTATGACAGAATTAGTTCTAATATTGTATTTCCCAAATTCTTGAGCGAAAGATCTAGTTAAACCGACAACAGCTGATTTTGCTGTTTCATAAACAACTTTATCCCCTTCTCCTAACACCCATGATACTGAACTTAGATTAACAATTGATCCCGATTTTATTTTTTTCATACCTTTTACAACTGCTTGTGCAGCAAAAAAATAATGTTTTAAATTAATTCCCATTCTATTTTCCCAATACTTCTCATCAACTTGTTCTGTGGTGTGCCTGTCATCATTTGCAGCACTATTAATTAGACAATGAATTGCGCCTTTTTTGGAAATGATATCTTTAATAATATTTTGTAATTTTTTAACATCCAAAATATTACATTCAATGAATTTAGGAACTCTAAAACCCTTTTTTTTTATCTTTTTAATTAATTTATTGGATGATTTAAGGTCAATGTCTATGAAGTAAACTTCACTTTTTTGTTCACAAAAATATTCGACAATAGTAGCTCCTATCCCTGAACCACCTCCTGAAATAAATACTCTTTTATTTTTTAAATCTGAATATGTTACTTTCATAATTAAAGTCTTTCCTTTGTATTAAAATCAAATAAAGATGTATGTTTTAGATCAAAATATAATTTCATTTCTTTTTCAAGCTCAATCTTAATTGTAGATGGGAACTTTGCTAGAATTTCTTGATTTGAATAGTCTAATGTGACTATTTGTTCATGCCCAATATACTCACTTAAATCAGCTCGTAGATTAATATCAAAGTCGTCTTCATTTAATTTTTTGAAATAAATATGCTCTGGTCTAATTCCAAAATATATTTCTTTATTATTTAAATCTGACTTCTCTTTGAAGTCATAATTATTGATTGGAACCTCAAAAGTAGACCCATCAGCAATAAAAGAAATATTATTTGAATTTTGGATTATTTTACCTTTAATTAAATTCATCGAAGGAGAGCCAATAAAATCTGCCACAAAAGTATTGCTAGGTTTGTTGTAAATGATTTCTGGAGTATCATTTTGCTGAATTACTCCATGGTTCATTATGGCAATTTTTGTCCCTAAACTCATAGCTTCTGTCTGGTCATGAGTAACATAAACTACTGTAGTTTTTAGTTGTTGATGAAGTTTTTTTATTTCTCTTCTCATTTCTACTCTTAATTTTGCATCCAGATTAGATAATGGTTCGTCAAAAAGAAAAATTCTTGGCTCTCTTACCAAAGCTCTACCAATAGCAACTCTCTGCCTTTGACCCCCAGACAACTGGGATGGTTTTCTCTCTAATAATTTGTCTACTTGTAAAAATGTTGAAACTTTTTGTAATTGCTCTTCTATTTTTTCTTTTGAAGTTTTGGCTTGTTTAAGGCCAAAAATCATATTTTCTTTAACATTCATTGAAGGATAAAGTGCATAAGATTGAAAAACCATCGCAATATTTCTGTCTTTTGGCTCTACTTTACTGACATTATAATCATCTATAAAAACATTTCCTTCATTGATTGTCTCTAAGCCCGCAATAATATTCAATAAAGTTGACTTTCCACATCCAGAGGGTCCTAATAGAACCAAAAAATTTCCTTCATCAATTTCTAAATTAATTTTTCTTAATACCTCTGTTGTTCCAAAATTTTTTGATAGTTCTTCAATTTTTAAAGTTTTCATGCTTATCCTTTCACAGCTCCTGAAGTTAATCCTCTAATAAAATATTTTCCTGCTAAAACGTATACGATAAGTGTAGGAATACCTGCTATTATAGCTGAGGCCATATCAACATTATACTCTTTAACACTTGTACTTGATAAAACCATATTATTTAAAGCAACTTGAATTGGTGCAGCCTCACCAAATGAAAAAGTTGATCCAAACAAAAAGTCATTCCAAATTTGGGTGAATTGCCAGATAACTGTTACAACTATAATTGGTGCTGAAATAGGTAGTAAAATTTTAAAAAATATTTTAAAAAAACCTGCCCCATCTATTCTTGCAGCTTTCACTAATTCAGTTGGTACAGAAATATAATAATTTCTAAAAAATAAAGTGGTGAATGGAATTCCATAAACTGTGTGAACTAAAACAAGTCCTACAACTGAATTTGATATTCCTAAAGTTCCCAAGGTTCTAGCCATAGGAAGTAATATTGCTTGAAAAGGGATAAAACATCCAAATAATAAAAAAAGAAAAACCCACTGATCTCCTTTAAATCTCCATTTAGTTAAAACATAACCAGTCATTGCTCCTATAAATGTCGAAAAAAATACTGCTGGCACTACCATCTTAATTGAATTCCAAAAATAGGGTCTTAAAAAAGTGTCTCCTGCTCCATAACCTCTTCCACCCCAAGCAACTAACCATGAGTCAAAATTTAACGAACTAGGCCAGGTTAAAAGTGTTCCTTGTCGAATTTCCTCCATTGTTTTAAGAGAAGTGACAACCATTACATAAAGCGGAAAGATAAAATACGAAGCAAAAAGAATTAAAACAAAATACAAAAACCACCTCAAAAACATATTTGTATATTTAGATTTTTGCTCTAATTCTTTATAAGAGGATGATTGAAGATTATCTTGCATTTTCTCTCCTTAGTTCGGAATATAGATAAGGAATTATTACAGCTGCTACCGCCATGAACATCATCATTGCACTCGCTGCAGACAATCCTACTTGACTTTTATGAAATGCAGCCTGTGTCATAAACAAAGCTGGCATAGTGGTTGATATACCTGGTCCACCTTGTGTTAAGGCAACTATAAGGTCATAACTTTTAATCGATATATGAACTAAAATTACAAAGCTGGTGAAAAATACTGGCCTCATCATAGGAAGTAATATCTTCCAATAAACAGTAAATAAACCAGCACCATCAATTTTAGCGGCTTTAACAATTTCATCCTCAACAGATCTTAAACCCGCCAAAAATAAAGCCATTACAAAACCGGCAGATTGCCAAACACCCGCAATAACAATGGTGTAAATGGCCATTTCTCGATTAACTAGCCAGTCAAATGTAAAATTTTCAAATCCCCAATCAATGAACATTTTTTGGATACCAAGTGTAGGGTTTAAAATCCATTTCCAAGCAGTTCCCGTAACAATAAAAGACAAAGCCATTGGGTATAAATAAATTGTCCTTAATACACCTTCAGCTCTAATTTTTTGATCTAGAAAAATAGCTAAAATTATTCCTATAACGATGCAAAATATTAAAAATAATGCAGTGAATACTAATAAATTATCAACTGAAATGAGCCACTTTCTTGATGCCCATAACTTTTCATATTGTCCAAAACCCCATAATTCATATTTAGGTAATATTTTTGAATTTGTAAAAGATATATATAAAGTCCAAAGCACAAAACCATAAACAAACCATCCAATAAGCCCAACTGCAGGAGCCATTACGATTTTAGGTAAATTTTTTTCTAGCCACTTGAACATTGAATATATTTAATTTTGATTTAAAAAAAAAGGCCACTTAATCAAAAGTGGCCTTTTTAATTTTGTATTTTTACATATTTGCTAAAACTGAGTCAGCTAAAGCATTAGCAGCATCTACTGAAGACATATCAGAGTTAAAGTGTTCTGTGATAATATCTTGTAGAGCAGCTTTCATAGTATTTCCTTGAGCCATACCATGAGCAAAACTTGGAACAAGTCCACCTTTTGCACCTGCAGTTTTGATATCTGCATTAGATGTTTTTGCACACTTATCAAATTCATCCATTGATACGTCTAGACGAGCTGGTATTGAACCTTTGTATAAGTTGAAAACTTTTTGAAAGTTTTTACCCATCATTAGTTTTGCCAATAATTGTTGGCCAGCTTGTTTGTCTGGATCACTAGATTTATAAAAAATAAAGCTATCTACGTTATATAAATAACCGTTGTTTGAAGGAGTTGCAGCACAGTAGTAGTCTACACCTGGAACTTTACCAGCAGCTGTAAACTCTCCTTTAGCCCAGTCACCCATGATTTGAAAACCAGCTTTACCTTCGATAACCATACCAGTAGCAACGTTCCAGTCTCTTCCTGGGCTACCTTCGTCAGTATAACTTTGTAGTTTTCTCATTTGATCAAAAACTTTAACAGTAGTTTCACTTCTTAAACAGCTTTCTTTTAAATCTACATAACAATTTTTGTAATAGTTATTGCCGCCTAAACCCATAGCAACTGCTTCAAAAACTGTAGCATCTTGCCAAGCTTGTCCACCGTGAGCAAAAGGAATAATACCAGCAGCTTTCAATTTTTCAGCAGCAGCATTTAGTTCATCCCATGTTGTTGGAACTGAAATACCATTTGCATCAAATACAGCTTTATTTGCCCACATCCAGTCGATTCTATGAATATTTACTGGAGCAGCACAATAAGGTCCGCTGTTATTTTCACATTTGTGAATAGCTGCAATCATAGGATCTAATAAATTATCCCAACCTTCAGATTGAGCAATTGAGTCAATGTTGTATGGAGCTACTACACCTTCTTGGTCATACTCTTGAATTGTAGGACCTTTAATTTGTGAGGCAGATGGAGGATCACCAGCAACAATTCTTGCTTTTAAAGCAACGTTAGCAGCATCTCCACCACCACCAGTTACAGGCATGTCCAACCACTCACCACCATTAGCGGCAAAATCATCTTTTAAAACTTTTAAAGCAGCTGCCTCACCACCTGATGTCCACCAGTGCAAAACCTCAATTTTTGGAGCTGCATAAGATGAAGTAGATGTAAATGCAAATGCTATTAAAGCGATTAATAGTTTTCTCATATCTTCTCTTCCCTTTTTGTTATTTAACGTTTTTTATATAAAAAAAGACTATAGGTAGATTGAAGGTCAATTGTAAATTAAAAAGATTTTTTACAACTCAAAGTTGATATTATTTTATAAGTTTTTTTGAACTTTTTTTTTAGCAATAAAAAATTTAATTAATTTATAATTCAATTTCAAGTTGAAAATTTATTTAACTGTGCTTCTTCCTAAACGAGCAGCACCTCGTACACCACTAGCATCTCCAAACTTAGGTTTTAAAAAAACTCCTTGGTATTCTTTACCGATAACAAATTTTTTTACCATCGACTCTACTTCACTTAAAAAATCAATTTCGTTTGACACTCCGCCTCCAAATATAAATGCATCTGGGTCTAAAATATTTATAATACTTGAAAGAGACATTGCCAAATTTACCTTGAAGTCATCTATAAATTTTTCTGCATCTAAGTCATGTTTACGATTTAACTCAAAGATCTCATTTGTCTTTAAATTTTTTCCATAAAGTTTATTAAATCTTTTAGCTAAACCCAGCCCAGAGATAAAACTTTCTATTTCTGCCTCTCTTGAATTGTTAGAATCAAAATTTTCTTTTTTTGCTGCAAAATAAGGAATTTGATTATGTCCCCACTCACCAGCTACACCATTTGGTCCACTTATAATTTGTTTATCGATTACAAGGCCACCACCTGCACCTGAACCTAAAATAATACCATAAACTATTTTGTAGTGTTTCCCTGACCCATCAATTGCCTCAGATAATGCAAAACAATTTGCATCATTTTCACAAAAAACCTCTTTACCAAGGGCTTTACGTAAATCATTTTGAAATGGTTTTTTTTCTAGCCAGTAACAGTTTGGAGCATTTTTAACTAAACCTGTTTGAGGAGAGTGAATACCAGGATGACATACTCCAATAGGTAATTCCATTTTGAATTCTTTTTCTAATTTTTGGCTAATAGTTTTAATAGCATTTACTATTGATAGATAATCTTTAGGACATGATGTTCTTGACCTGTGTTTTTCTTGGCCATTTTCTTCTAACACAACACTTTCTATTTTTGTTGCACCAACATCAATTCCTATCTGCATAACTAATATGTGGCTCTACCACCACTTAAGTCAAAAACAGCAGCTGTTGAAAAAGAATTTTCTTCACTAGATAACCATGTAACTAAAGATGCTAGTTCCTCAACTTTTGCAAATTTATTTCTTGGAATTTTAGAAAGCATATAATTTATATGTTCTTCAGTCATTTGATCAAAAATCCTAGTTTTTGCAGCAGCAGGAGTGACACAGTTTACTGCGATATTTTTTTGAGCAAGTTCTTTTCCAAGTGATTTAGTTAAACCAATTACCCCAGCTTTTGATGTGCTGTATGCACTTGCATTAGGATTACCTTCTTTACCAGCTATAGATGCTATATTTACAATTCTTCCGTAGTT
>AACY020312443.1_pt1 | contig 17953 bp, 19 predicted proteins | sample 267378 | NCBI WGS metagenome assembly AACY02 (sample SAMN02954345, study PRJNA13694) | marine metagenome | biome: aquatic; feature: ocean; material: water; isolation source: isolated as part of a large dataset composed predominantly from surface... | reverse complement strand
CATCGCCGCCATGCGCGGCGGGGAAAGAAGGCGCCGCCGATCTCGCCGCTCGCGCTCGAGGCTGTGAAGCGCATCGACGCGATCTTCGATCTCGAGCGCGCCATCAACGGTCTGCCCGCCGATCAGCGGCTGGCGACCCGAAAGGCCGAGATCGCGCCGCTCGTGGCCGACCTCCACGCATGGATGACCGCCGAGCGCGCCCGGCTCTCGAAACACGCCTCCGTCGCCAAGGCGATGGACTACATGCTGACGCGCTGGGGAGACTTCGCTCGCTTCCTAGAGGATGGCCGCATCTGCCTCACCAACAACGCAGCCGAGCGATCGCTGCGCGGCGTCGCCCTCGGCCGCAAGGCGTGGCTCTTCGCCGGCTCCGAGCGCGGCGGCCACCGCGCCGCCTTCATGTACACCCTGATCGTCACCGCCAAGATGAACGGCGCCGATCCGCAGGCCTGGCTCGCCGACGTCCTCGCCCGCATCGCCAGCACGCCGATGAACCAACTCGACGAGCTGCTCCCCTGGAATTGGGCCGCCGCTCAGCAGACCCCCGCCGTCAAGGCCGCCTGAGCGCGGTCTCCGCCGAAGGCTTACCGCGCTCCTCCTCGAAGGCCGCCATCACCTCGTCGCCCCGCGCTTCGAGGCGCCGGGACCGCATGTCCCCACCTTGCGCCTTCGGCGCGAAGGCGCCGGTGGCGCGCCGCGTCGCGTCCCAGCGAATGACCGAGGACACGCCGACACCGAACCGCTTCGCCGCCGCACGCCGGCTCACGCCTACATCGACAGCCGCCAAGGCGCGAGCCCGAAGATCCATGGAAAGTGGTTTGCCCATCCCAAAGCCCAATATCTCCTTCGGATAAACTGAATCACGCCCCGGCCCTGCTGGGAATCCCGTCGCGATTCACGACGCTCGGGACCCGCTCTAGAATCTTCACGCGATCGCCGCGCTTGGACCTGAAGATCACCGTCAGTCCGGAATGGGGGTCGAGCCCGAGCTCGGTATGCACCGTCGCCGCCGGGCCGTCATGACCGCGCCGAAAGTCGACCGGCTTGGTCGCGATCACGATCGGCGTCCGTTGCCCGGGCGTGATCATCGGCGCGACCCCAGCGCCGCCGCGATCTCGGCGATCCGCACCGCCGGCGTCTCACCGTCCAGCCGGATCACGACGCCGTCCGCGACAATCTCCACCGCGGGCGCCGGCGCGGGGCGCTCTATCGGGGGCGGCGCCGGCGCCTCCTCCGCCACCACCAGCGCGGCGAAGCCGAAGCCGTCCTCCGCGACCGGATCCTCTGGCAGCGCCAATCCACCCTCGCGGGCCGCCCGACGCCATGTCGGCAGCTGCTGCGGCGCGATCCCGTCCCCCCGCGCAACATCCTTCACCGAGGCGCCGGGCTCAAAGCTCTCCCGGACAATCCGTCCCTTCACCGGCTCCGGCCACTCCCGCCGACCCGTCGCGCTCTCCCGGATCTCGATCCGCCCTGCGAACCCGGGACGCCACCCATCGTCCTCTCCGTCACCGCTGGTTTGCCACGCCAATCCCTCCAAATCGGAGGCGGTAACCTCAGGCAGCCACCGCAACGGATGAAGATACGAAACCCATGGGCCTTACGGCGCGCTTACACAAGGACCGCAAGCCGGTCGCCGCGGCGCTGAAGGGGGTCTACCGTGCGCTGGACGCCGACGCCGGCGCGGCCGCGCTGACCACCTTCGATAGGGCGAATGGGGCCGGAAATACTCCGCCATCGTCCAGAGTTGGCGGCGCGCCTGGTCCGAGGTAGTCCCGTTCTACGGCTTCCCCGACGACGTGCGCCGGATCATCTACACCACGAAGACCACAGAGGCCCTGAACGCCAAGCTGCGCCGGGCCGTTCGCGCCCGAGGCGACTTCCCGACCGACGAGGCCGCGCTGAAGCTGCTGTTTCTGGTCTTGAACCGGGCCGAAAAGAGTGGACCGTGCCGCCACGCGAGTGGGCGATGGCCAAGGCCCAGTTCGCCTTGCTCTTCGGCGAGCGGTTCGCCGGGGCGATGGCCCGATGCTTAACCGCCCCGCCGCACACGAAATTCCTGAAGTCCCCAGGAGCGCCACACGCGAAGCTGGCCCCGTGCCGCACAGCGGCTTCGTTCAATCCCTTCGCGATTCACGTCACCCGTTAACCGCTCTAGTCCTAAAAACAAGCTTGCTCGGACTTGTCCGGACAGACGAGAGTTGTCAGCTAGGCTTTCGGAATATCAGCAGGTTTCCTGCACGGTGCCCATCTGCGCCACCTTTGCGCCAAGCCTTGCGGACGCGATCAACTTCGTCCAGGTCGCAACTCATGCCACGGGCAGCAAATTTATCGATCCAATAGCTATTGGGCTGTTCGTTTACGTGATCCGTTCCGCCCTGACCCGGCGTCGCCGCCGTAACGTAAACGACCGGCGCCGTTTCCGACAGGAAATCGACATATGCGTCGGCAAACGCTTCCGGGATATGTTCCGCTACCTCGGTGCTGATCACCAGATCCGCCTGTTTGTTCGGCTTGGGTGCCGTTTCAAGATCTAGTTTTCCGACAGCGAGCCCTTTCTCACGGCAAAGCTCCAAGGCGGCATCAGAGTTGTCGTAGCCGGATACTTCAATCCCACGCTCGGCGAGTGCGCTCAGCACCTCACCGGAGCCACAACCCACATCCACACAGGTTTTCACGATTTCTTCTTTCACCAACCAATTTGCAATAACCTGCGCGGTCTCTTTGACCCCGTCCGAATACTTGAGATAGTAGTCGCGGTCATAGATCTCATCATGGCTCGCAGTGCTTTCGAGCTTGGATTTTAAGGACAGGATAGCGCGCGAAAACTCTGTCTTCTGGGAAAAAAGCGTCCTCGAGAATGGCGATCCTAAGGAGCGGTAGGCCTTCTTGGTCATGAGATAGAGGCTCATCAGATACTCTCCCCTTACGCGTCACAAAATTTACAGCGTAGCTGCGCCCACACTCCACTTTGCCGTACGCCATAGTGCGCCTTTCTGCAATCTCTTTACAGAGCGCTGTAAGCGGTGTGCCGTCGGCCGTCCTGCCGCGCGGCGTAGGCCAACGGCATGAGGTCGTCGATCCGGCTCTGGGGATGGCCGGCGACGAGGCGCTCGAGGACGTCGGTAATGTAGGCGTGCGGGTCCACCGCGTTCAGTTTGCAGGTCTCGATCTGCGAGGCGATTGCCGCCCAGTGCTCGCCGCCGCGGTCGGATCCGGCGAAGAGGGCGTTCTTCCGGTTCAGCGCGATCGGGCGGATGGCGCGCTCGACGGTGTTGGTGTCGATCTCGTTGGCCGTGATTTTGTCGTAAATCATTGAAGTTGCGTATATGATCACCTTCAACGGAGTATAGAGTTTTGCAAGGTTCCTCGGTGGATCGGGCCGAAACCTCGCAATATCGTGCGCGCCTGCGCGGGAGGGGTTTCCCGGGGCCGGCATGTCGGATTCACTGGATTCGAGCCAGGTGGAGACCCTGCCGATGCGCCACGCCAAGCCCGACGCCGCCGCGCAATCCGACATGTTCCGTGAGACCCTCGAGGCGATCCTGGACCTCCGCCACGAGTTGCTGGAGCTGAGCCGGCGCATCGACTGGGCGAAGCTCGACGCGGCTTGCGGCCAGACCTTTGTCGATCAGGTCGGCCGCCCGGGTCTGCCGACCCGCCTGATGGCGGGGCTGCACATCCTCAAGCACGTGAAGGGGCTGTTCGACGAGGCGGTCTGCGCCGCCTGGATTGAGAACTCCTACTTCCAGGCGTTCTGCGGCGAGCGGTTTGTTCACCACCGCCTACCGCTCGACCGCAGCTCAATGACCCGCTGGCGCAAGCGCATCGGCTCCGACCGGCTGGAGACCGTGCTCGCCGACACGCTGGCCATTGCGCTCGACAGCGGCGCGACCGAGCCGACCGCGATGGAGCGCGTGACCATCGACAGTGAGGCGGACGAGAAATCGATCAAGTGAATCGATTTCCCGCCGAACGGTGCAGACCAAGGCCATCGCCTATCCCACCGACGGCCATCTGATGCTGCGCGTCACCGACCTCGCCCGCCGGCGATGCGGCATGCGGGCCTGTTTGGGCTTGCGGGGCCACGCTCCGGAGCAGCAGAACCGCCTCAACACGCGCGATCAAACCGTGTGGCGCTGAGATCATGGGGTTCTTGCGGGTGTCCACCCTCGCGGGTCACGTCTGGGCGAAGGGCTTGCCGGCCGCCCCCAGAAGGACCGCCTCAAACCGCTCGGCGGCGTCGTCCCAGCTGTAGGCGGTGGCCGTCGCCAGGGCCGCGTCGGACATGGAGCGCCATTCCGGCGCCGGCAGCGAGAGCACACGCTCGAGCCCGGCGGCGAGGCCGTCAACGTCGCCGACATCAGCCAGGTGCCCCTGAACGCCGTCCTCGACGACGTCGATTGGCCCGCCGACCCGGGTCGAGACCACTGGACACCGGCAGGCCATCGCCTCGAGCAGCGGCAGATAGAAGCCCTCCGCCCAGCTCGGGCAGAGCCAGACGTCGCAGGTCGCATAAAGCGCTCTGATCGCATCCTGCGCCGGGCGGCGCGTGAACTCGACCCATTCGGGCAGCCGCCGCGCCGCCTTTGGCGCCTCGGCCCCGAACGCCACCACCCTCAGATCCGGAAACCGCTCGCGCAGCTTCGACAGTGCGGCCAGAGCGATGTCGGCGCCCTTGAACGGCGTGTTCGAGAAAACGAAGCCGACCGTCGGACGCGCCGCCTTGCCGCGCGCCGGCGCGTGGAACTGGGCCGTGTCGACGCTGTTCGGCACGAACGCTACGTCCGAGTCGCCGTAGCGGTCACGCATGATGTCGACGAGCCAGCGCGAGATCGCGATCTTCTTCAAGGGCAGCCAGTAGCTGCCGGCGCTGAGGTGGCGGGGCAGGTGGTCGTGCACCTCGTGGTGCTGGACGAAGTAGAACTTGCGCCCCTTTGCGGGAGAGAGCGCGGCGACCTCGAAAGCCGTCTCCCACCAGGTCGCGATCACGACGTCGCCGTCGGGCACGTCTTCGTCAACGATCGGCCGCGGCCTGTCGAGCACAAGATGGCGGAAGCCGACCGCCGCGAAGTATGGGCTCGCCGTCTCGTTTCGCGGCCATCGGCGGGCGCGCGCGAGGCTCAGAAGCTTCTGCGCGAGGCTCGGCCGACGGAACGGACGGGCGATCATCGTGACCTCGTGGCCCCGCCGCTGGAGGCGCTCCGCGTGGATCGCCGCGACCTTCACGCCGCCGGACAGGTTGGAGACCGGGATCAGGAAGGTGATGCGCATGCGTGGGTCATCCTCACTCGCCGCCGCGTCGATTGCAAAGCCGCGCAGCCGGCGGGGCGGGGCGGCGGGGCCCGCCTCGCCACGCGTTCATTCACCGACGACCGGGCGCGTCCTCAGGCTGTCGGCTACGAGACCCGGCAACGCAGCAGCGCAGGCCGCATAGCGTCCGCCGAGGCGGCGCGGGTCGCTGAGGAGCCGCCACAGCCATTCGAGCCCCAGCCGCCGCGCGAGACGCGGCGCGCGCTTCTGGGTACCTGCCGCGAAATCGAGACCCGCGCCGATGGAGACGAATCCGGCGCCCGGCGCTCGCGCCGAGGCGCGGACTGCGAAGATCTCCTGCTTCGGCGCGCCGAGCGCGACCAGGCAGAGCCGCGCGCCGCTATCGGCGATCCGGTGGATGCATGCGTCGGCCTCGGTTCCGGCGGGGTCGAAGCCGTAGGGCGGGGATTCGCTATGGACTACGCGCAGATCGGGGATGTCGCGCGCCAGCCGCGCCGCCGCCGTCTCTAGCGCCTCCGGCGAGGCGCCGAAAAGCGCTATCGGCGCACCGAGTCGCGCGGCGACGGCGCAGAGCGGCGCTGTCAGGTCCGAGCCCGGCGCCAGCCGCACGGGCGCGCGTTGCAGCTTTGCCAGCCAGACCACCGGGCGGCCGTCGGCGACCACCAGATCGGTCGCCGCGTAGGCGTCGCGAAAGGCCGGATCCCGGCGCAGCTTGACAAGATGGTCGAGGTTCAGCGTCGCCACGGTAAAGCCGCGTCCGGCGGACAGCCGCTCCTCGACGGCGGACAACAGCGCCGCCTCCGACGGCGTGTTCACCACGATCCGGCCGCCGCCGGTCACGGGAAAGCTCGGTCGCGCGCCGCCCGTCATCCGCTCACGCCCCGGCCGCGGCCGCGCCGGACCAACGGTCCGCGCGCGCCCGCTCGATCTCGGCGACGGCGCGGGCCTTCCCGCGCAAGAGCGCACGCCGCTGATAGCCCCGGATGAAGGCGCGCAGTTCGTCGTCCCCATGACGGGGCGCGCCGCGCGCCCAGGCGGCGGCGTATCCCCAGAGCATGGCGAGGCCTCCGATGACGTAGGGCGGATGCGCCATTCGGTACGCCGCCGTCGCGGCGAAAAACAGCGGATCGCTGCCCATGTAATGCTGCCCGTAGCCGTGCCGCGCCCGCCCGGTCAGGACCCCTTTCTCGCTCGACCCCATCGGCCGCAGGTGCTCGAAGCGCAGCCCGGGCTCGTCCCAGCTGCGTACGGTCCAGCCGAGCTGGCGCGACTTGTGGCAGTCGATGGCGTCCCACATGACCTCCTGAACGAACCCGCCGATCTCGCGGAAACACGCGACGCGGTAGAACTTGGTCATGCCGACCGACATCTCGTCGCCGCACTTCTCGCTGACGAGGCGGCCCGAGTCGTCGCGGAAATACGGCTTGCCGCTGGCGCTGCCGAGCCGGGGATTGTCGCGCATGCGCTCCAGCAGAATGGCGAAGTATTCCGGCGGCAGGTCGAGATCGAGATCGAGCTTGCAGATGAAACCGACCGTGTCGAGATCGACATGCTCGAGCCCGAACCGGAACGCTTCGACGACGCCCGGACCAACGGCGCGCCGACCCCGGTCGGGCTTGCTGATCACGCGGATCCAGTCATGGCGCGCGGCGTACTCGGCGAGGATCTCCGGCGTCGCGTCGGTGGAGCCGTCATCGACGATGATCCACAGCGCCGGCGGCGTGGTTTGCGCGATCACGCTGTCGAGCGTGCGGCGCATATAGTCCTGCTCATTGCGGCAGGGTGACACCAGAGCGTAGCCGTTTTCCATCGCCAGCCTTTCCTTCTGCGGCGCCGCGGCCGCAATCATCGCGCCGCACCCGCCGCCGCCGCGGCCGGCTCCGGCCTCACCGGCTGGGGCGCGCCCCCTAGACGGTAGGCGCTGATGAGCGCGAGCAGTCGCGCCGCCTCGACGTGCGCGTCGAACTCAGCCTCGACGCGCGCGCGCCCCGCGCGCCCCATCCGCGCGCGCAGCCCCGCGTCGTCAAGCAGCCGACCGATCCCCTCGGCGAGCGCGCCCGGGTCGCCGGGCGCGGTCAGCACGCCGCTGACGCCGTCCTCGACGAGCTCGGCGACGCCGCCGACGCGCGTGGCCACGACCGGCAGGCCGGCGGCCATCGCCTCCATCAGCACCACCGGCACGCCCTCGGCGAAGCTCGGCAGAACGAAAAGATCAGCCTCCGCAAGCCGCTCGGCCACGGCGGCCTGCGAAAGATACCCTGTGAACTCGACGTGATCGGCGATCCCGCGCCGCGCCGCCTCGGCCTCGATCGCGCCGCGCTCGGGCCCGTCGCCGATCAGTGTCAGCGTCATGGCGGGAAACCGTTCACGCAGCGTGGCGACCGCCTCGAGCAGGATGGGGACGCCCTTGATCCCGGCGAGCCGTCCGACGAACAGCAGGCGCTGGCGGCCCGCGTCGGCCGGCCCCCTCGCGCGGTAGAGGTCCGGCGCCACGCCGCAATGGACCACATGCATCCGCGGCCAGTGCGCCGCGTCGGAGAACAGCATGCCCTGGCTGCGCGCGAAATTGCTGATGCAGGCCACAAAGGCGGCGCGCGCGATCTTAAGATCGATGCGCCACCGCATCGGCTCGAACAGCTCCGCCGGACCGTGCAGCGTGTAGCTGTACGGCGTCCCAGCCATCGCGCTCGCCAGCATCGCTACCGAGCAGCTCGAGTTTCCGAAATGATTGTGGAGATGGAACGCGTGGATACGGGTCAACCGGTCTGCGAGAACGCCGGCCTCGGCGAAGTAGAACAGCTGATAGAGGAAGCCCTTCGCGCCGGGCGCCCCTGCGCGGAGCGCGAGCGCGAGCGCGCGCAGATAGCGCCGCGGCCCGCGCGCAAGGCAGGCGGCGTGGGCGCGCAGCAGACTGGCCGGACGGCGTGCAGCGTCCAGAACGACGAAGGTGTTCCGCGCCTCCTCGCGCTGCTCGGGGCCGGTGTGATGCGCCGGATCGGTGCGCCGGATCGAGCAGGTGCGCACGTCCGCGCCCATCTCGCGCAACGCCGCGACCTCTCGCTGAATGAAGGTGTCGGTGGCGCGGGGATATTCGCCCGTCAGATAGACGACGGGCCCGTGAGGCGCCGGAATCAGGCCCGTCTCGCGTCGGGTCATCGGTCGCCGTCCTCCGCCATTTCGCCAGCGACTTCGGCGAGCGGGCGCTCGGCGCCGAAGCCGAGCCGATCCTCGGACCGCGCGACGCTGAAGCGCAGCGGCTTGAAACGCGCGTCGAAGCTCTCGAGCCGCAACGGCCCTGGCGCGCGCCGGGCGAGCGCCGGAATCGCCATCGCGGCGAGCGCGACCGCCTGCGCCGGCGCTCGCGCCAGGCGCAGCGGCGCGCGCAGGACGCGACGCGGCCAGCCCGTCCGGGCGATCAGAGCTGCGTAGGAAGCCTGATCGGGCTGCGCCCGGCCAACGAGGTTGATCGCCTCGAACCAGCCGGCGCCGTCCAGGATCGGCAGGTCGCTGCGCGTCGGCGGGGCCAGCGCGGCGGCCACGATCAGCGCCGCGCAGTCGTCGACGGCGATCGCGGGGATCGCGGCGCGTCCGCCGGGCATGATCAGCAGGGGCCCGACCGCATAGCCAAGGCGCGCGGTGCGCGCCCGGCCGCGGCCGACGATCGCGCCCGGGCGAAGCGCGCACACGCGCAGCCCCCCGATCTGCGCGGCCTCCCACGCAAGCGCCTCCTGGGCCAACTTGGCCCGGCAATAGGCGTCGCGACGAGCCGGCTCCGGCTCGAGCGGGGTCGTCTCGTCGAGCGTCGCCCCGGCCGGCATCGACGCGTAATTGTAGACCGACAGAGAACTTATCAGCGCGAGCGTGGGAGCGCGGCGGCAGGCTGTCATCGCGGCGATCAGATTCTCCGTCGCGGCGACGGTGTCGCGGGCGTGCGCGGCGTCGTCGCCGGCCCCGGCGGCGGCGTGGATCACAGCGTCGATCCCGTCGACGAGGGCCGCGTCGAGCTGCGCCCGCGCTTCGGGCGCGCCCAGGTCGATCTCGATGCGCTCCACCCCTGGCGCGCCGCGCCAGGGCGCGTCGTCGAGCTTGCTGACGTCGCGCGCCACGGCGCGAACGGCGAAACCTCGCGCCAGCGCCGCGGCGACGATGGCGCGTCCGAGAAAGCCGCCCGCGCCCGTGACAAGCAACGTCGCCGGGCCCGCCGCTTGTCCGGCGCCGGTCACGACAGCGGCTCCAGCGGGGGAAACCGGGTCTCGACCGCGTAGGGGCCGCCTACGGCGTCGCCGAGCGCCGCGCCCGTCTCCTGCGCGCCATAATGGGCGGCGAGCGTCAGCTCCGTGACGTGCAGCGAGAAACGCGCACCCAGATAGGGCGGCCGGCCCTCCTCGATCGCGACCGCCATGTCCGCCAGTGCGCGACAAAAGTCACGGGTCTGCGATCCGCGATAGGCCGCGATGCGCTCGCGGCCGCCGATCAGCTTCAGACGGCGGGCAGGCCCGAGAAAGCGGCGGCGGCGGATCGTGCGGTAGCGGCGCACCGTGACCGTCGACCGATCGCTGCGCGGATCCGCGACGGTCAGAACGCCGTCGTCGCCGAAGAAGCGCAGCCTGTGATCGTGCTCGGCGTAGATCCCGTTCGTCATACGCGCCGTGACGCCCGCTTCGAAACGGATCGCGGCGACCGAGAAGTCGGGCGCCGGACGCAGCCGCACGCCAGGCGTCTTGTCCGCAAGCAGCACGTCCGAATAGGCCGACACCGCATGGGCGGGACCAAAGAAGGCGCATAGCCAGCTCAGCACGTATCCGGCGTGCTCGACGGTGCAGCCGGTCTCGAACTCGTCGACCGCCGGCCAGCCCGTTCCCGCCTCGTTGATCCACTTGGCGGTCGGCGCGCGTGAAACCATGCCGTCCTCCATCTCCGCGTAGACGAGCCGAACCGGCCCGATCGCGCCGGCGCGCAGGGCCCGCCAAGCGGTTTGCGCCACCGGGCCGAGCAGCGTGCAAGGCGCGCCGGAAAGCAGAAGGCCGCGCGCCTCGGCGAGGTCGACGAGCGCACGGGCCTCGTCAAGCCGCATGGCGAGCGGCTTCTCGGAATAGACGTGCTTGCCGGCCTCGAGCAGGGCGCGCGTCGTCTCGTAGTGCTCTCCCGGGTTCGTTAGATTCAAGACGATGCTGGAGTCGTCATCGCACAGGTCCTCGAAGGCCTCATAGGCGCGAGCGCCAGTGAGGCGCGCCATGGTTTCCGCGCGCGACCGCTCTCGGTCGTACACGCCAACGAGTTCGAGATGCGGATGCGCCGACAGTGTGAGCCGGTACATGTTGGCGACATAACCGCAGCCGAGGATCGCGAGCCGCATCGCCACCACTCCGTCATCCGACGCCACGGCGGCGCTGCAGCGCCGAGGGCGCCTCCGTCATCCGGCCGCCGCTATCCATTGTCAAACAGAGAAATCCGTCGACGCCGTTCAGGACTGCCGACTGTCGCCCGGTTGCGACGCGCCGTCGACGCCTCCGGCCGAAAGGGCCGCGTCGCCGAAGAATTCCCGCCTGCGCGCCGCCGTGAGCGGCTTGCGCTTCAGCGCGATCTTCAACCGCGCGTAAAGGTCCTTGGGTCCCTCGGCCGCGGCGGAGCGCATCTCGCTCCACACCGCCGTCACTCCCTTCGATAAAAGGTCGCGACCTGACGGCGCGATGGTCTTGGGGCTGTGCGAATTGCAATGAACCTGCAAATGAATCGCGCCGCGAAGTGGCATTGAAGCGATTATACGACCACATTATACCACTATATTAGTAACAAAATTATGCTCTATAAATAATCCATCGACGAGATAGTCGGGCGCATTATCAGCACTTGATGGCGGTTCTACGAGGTCGGCACGGAGAATGATGGTGCTGACGCACGCCTTGAAGAAATTGTCATGCGGCGTCAGCCAGCCTCCACCTTCCCACCAGAGATTGTCGCGCTTGATGAACCAGCAGCTCGCGCCAGCTCTGCGCGCTCTGGCGGACGCCGATCTGGAAGCCGATCAGCTCCTTCCCGCCCTCGGGCGTCGCGCCGATGACCACCAGCATGCATTTGGCGGTCGGCTCCATCCGGGCCTGCAGGTAGACGCCGTCGGCCCAGACGTAGACGTAGCGCCGGGCGGAGAGGTCGCGCCCGCCGCCAGCGGTCATGCTCCGCCTCCCAGCCGGCCGTCAGGCGCGCGATCACGCCCGGCGACAGGTTCGGCGCGTCCGTGCCGGGGAGCGCCGACGACGCCTTCTGAAAATCGCCGGTCGAGACCCCGCGCAGGTAGAAGATCGGCAGCAGGGCGTCGAGGCTGCGCGAGCGCCGCGCCCATTTCGGCGGAATGCTCGAGCTGAAGCGGATCTTCTCCTCGGCGGACGCGTCCGTCGCCCGGTCCCGCACCCCGCATCAAGTGCGGGGCAGGCTCTTCGGTCTCCGAACCGGGATCGCGCCGATCCCGGTCTGGACGGTCCGCTCCGGCGCGGCGCCGTGCAGCACGACGCGCTGGCGACCGTCAGGCAGGCGCTCCTCGGCGACCTGGGCGACGAAGCCGGCCGCCTCGGCCTTCCGCGCCGCCATCAGCATCCGCCGCGCCCAGTCGCGCGCGATCTCCGTCAATGGGTCAAGGATCGTCCCGGGCTGGTGAAGAGCGTGATCGTGGTGTCGGCCGTCACAGGCGTATCGCTCCTTCGCGAGGTTCCGGCAGGCTTCGACACCCGCCACGATTCGCCGCCTCATCTCACACCATCACACAGTTTCGGCCATAGCTCGGAGGTCTGAAGCCGGCTCCTGATCGCGCTTTCGGGGGCAGACCGCGCCGAGCGCTCTTCGATTTTCCGAGGGGGTCTGTCGAGGGTCTACGCCGTCGCGCTGATCGGACCTCTCGCATGGCATGGCTCCTCGGACCACATGTGGTTGAAGACGACGCTGGTATAGGCGCACCATCGGCGACGCCGCCGTTCCAAGGCCGGGACATACGTTTTCAGAAGAGAAAGGCAGCCAGACATGAGCGGTACCGTGAACAAAGTCATCCTAATCGGCAATCTGGGGCGCGACCCGGAAGTGCGGAGCTTCCAGAACGGCGGCAAGGTATGCAACCTGCGGATCGCCACTTCGGAGCAGTGGCGAGACAAGGCTTCCGGCGAACGCCGAGAGCGGACGGAGTGGCACAGCGTCGCCATCTTCTCCGAACCGCTCGTACGCGTGGCGGAGCAGTACCTTCGCAAGGGATCGAAGGTGTACGTCGAGGGCCAACTTGAGACCCGTAAGTGGCAGGACCAGAATGGTCAGGACCGCTACTCGACCGAGGTCGTGCTGCGCCCCTATAGAAGTGAACTGACCATGCTCGACGGACGTGGCGAGGGTGGCGGCGCGGGCGGCGGCCGCGACTATGGCGGCGGCAGCGTGGGCGGCGCTGAGGGCGGCGGCTTTTCTAGCGACTTCGACGACGAGATCCCATTCTGACACCGGCGCACCGTCGAAGACGTCGTCCGTTGAAACATGCAGGAACGGTGTTTCAGTCGCGGCGGCCGCGATCGCGCCCGACGCCGCGGCGTTCACCGTTTCGCAAGGGCAGGTTCCGTCTCGGGTTTTGTCATGATTCACATTGGCGCTGGTGAAGGAGGCCAGCCTTGATGGCGAAGCCTCTCTCCCTCGATCTGAGAAAGCGGGTTATCGCCACGATCGAAGCGGACATGAGCTGCCGGGCTGCTGCGGAACGGTTCAGGATCGCGCTGTCCCCGGCGGTGAAGTGGCGTCGGCTGCGGCTGGAGACCGGGTCGGGCGCGTCACAGTCGCAGGGCGGCGACACGCGGTCAGGCCTGGTTCGACGCCCAGCCGGATCCAGCTTCTCCGAAGCGGAAGTTCGTCGACGAGACCTGGTTGAACACGAAGATGGCGTGTCCCTAGGTTCGCTCATGTAGGCGGTTGCGCCGCCATCGGGTCGATCCGCAGCAACGTCGACCGCAGCGGCGTCACCCGCCTACGCGCTGGCGAACGATGACGCAGCCGGGGCCAGGACCTTCGCGAGCGGAAACGCAGAGCGCGCAAATTCGCCGCGCGCAATAAGCTCGTCGAGAACTCCCGGCCGCTGCGCGCCGTCGTCCACGACGCCGCGCTCGTCGAACGGCGCGCGGCGAACTTCGACCATGTGCGCGCCTGACGGCCTCTCCGCTAGTTGACCGGCAAGCCGGAGACGACGGATTTTGGCTCCCACGCCGGCCCCTACGCGGTACATGCGTGGGAGCCGGACCGGCGCTTCATCGGGCGGGGCCCTGCGAATCGCCACTCTCAAGATCTGGGTCGTTTCGACGATGTCGGCGGATCTGGTAGAGCGTTCTTGCGGGCGCCGGTGGAGACCGCTGGACCCGATCGGTGGCGTGCTGCGAGCTGCCCGAAACTGCGTCGCGCAATGGACAGACCATCATGGACTGATCTACAAGGAACCGCCGTCGATCAACGCGCGCGCCCGAGGGGTCTCCAACGTGGAACAATTTCTACCAATAATTAAAAAGATCTTCGGTCGTCGAGCAAGTGGGATAGCACTTGCCGACGAATTTATGTCGAGGCGACAGTGGAAAGCCGCGGCCAAGTTATATGCGGAGCACTTGGAGAATAATGGGCCCGATGCGCGATATCTGGTTCAACTGGCTCACGCCTTGAAGGAATCTGGAGCCTTCGATGATGCCGAGGCGGCCTATAGAAAAGCCGCCGTGGAGGATCCTGACGACTGGGATGCGCCGCTGCATCTCGGGCATATGCTGCATCGCATCGGGAGCCCTCTTCCGGCTCTCGCCGCGCTCCGGCTCGCGGCGTCTCGAGGATCGGCCGAGGCCGTGAAGGCGGCCGATGAGATTGAACGCGCCCTGAGGGTGGAGGATCTCTCGCCGAGAGCGTCTCCCGCCTCGGGGGCAGGCCCTGAAGCTCTGCGGCGCATCGGACGCGTGCATGGCGTGGAAGGCGACGTCTTGCGCGGCTGGGCGCTCGACGTCGAGTCTCCGCGCAGCGCTGTGACCGTCGAACTTCTCGACGACGATGGAACGCTGCTCGCCGCGGTCTCCACCGCCCCGGGTGACAGGAAGGGCGCGCCATCCAGAGTCGGCCGATGGGCGATCAGAGTTCCCCCTTCCGCTTTCCATGACGGAGCCAGCCTCGCACGGGTCTCGATCGTCGGGGGCGGGGAAATCGGAACGGTCGCCGCCCCCCCGGACGCGCGCCACGCGTCAGATGCGAACGCAGCCGACGCTGCTCCAAGCGAGAATGATGAAGCGAGCGTGAAAGTCACGCTCGAAGGGGTCAAGAACGGAGTCTTGAAGGGCTGGGCCGTCGACCTGCGCGACCGCGCAGCCGTCTTGTCTCTGGACGTCATGATCGACGGAGTCCCCTACCATACCGTGAGGAACGTCGAGCCTCGGCGGGACTTGAAGCGCCGTGGCGTCAGCGCCGGACGCGGGGGCGTGCGGGTCGAGCTTCCTCTGCTTCCTTGGCGATCGAATTCGGAAGCGAGGAACGCCATGATCGAAGTGCGCAGCGCCGACGGTTCCGCCGCTTCAAGCGTCGCTTGCGCCCTGCAAATGGCCGAGCGACCGACGGTCGGGCCGAATGCGGTGCGCGCAAAGCGAGGTCTCTCGATCATCGTGCCGATCTTCAACGCGCCCGAAGACCTCGCCGCCTGCATCGCGTCCATTCTGCGACACACCACGCAAGAAGCGCGCCTCATCCTTGTCGATGACGCGAGCACGGATCCGGGGGTTTCGCCGATCCTCGACGAGACTGAGGCGCTTGAACGCGTGATCGTGCTCCGAAACGCATGCAACATCGGGTTTTCGGGCTCCGTGAATCGGGGCGTCGAGGCGGCAGAGCGCGACGATGTCGTCATTCTGAACTCGGATACGCGGGTCTCGTCGTTCTGGCTGGAAGGATTGCGCAACGCGGCGTATGGCGACGCGAGGATCGGCACGGTGACCCCGCTCTCCGACAACGCCGGTCCGTTCTCGGCGCCGGAGGTGACGCGACCGAACGCTTTGCCGCCAGGCGTCACTGAGGACGACTTCGCTACGATCATGCGTCGCGGAGCAGCTAGGCTTTATCCGTCCGTGCCGACCGGCCACGGCTTCTGCTGGTATGTCAAACGGGCTTGCCTTGACGAAACCGGACCTCTGGACGCCGAGGCTTTCCCGCGCGGTTACGGCGAGGAGAACGACTTCTGCATGCGGGCGCGCGCGCTCGGATGGCGTCACGTAATTGATGACGCGACCTACATTTTTCATGAGCGCGCGAAGAGTTTTGGAGAATCCAAGACTGAGTATATCACGGCAGGGCGTAAGACTGTCGATAGGCGCTATCCAGATTACAAGAAATCCATATCTGTATTTGATAGGCGTAGAGATATACTCTCTGTCCGCTTCAACGCGAAAGTGGCCTTGCGCGATTCGGAGAACGACCCGCCCCCTTTGCCGCGCATCCTGTTCGTGCTCTCGACGCTCACCGGCGGCACGCCGCTGACCAACGCCGATCTGATGCGTGCGCTGGAGGGCGTCTATGAAACATGGACGCTGCATTCCGACACCGAGACGGTGACGCTGTCGCGGCACCGCGGAGACGAGCGCACGGTGGTCGAGGCGCGTCGGCTTGAGGAGGTGGTCGAGCCGACCGCGCATCGATCGTTCGAATACGACGACCTGCTTGAAGGCTGGCTGGCGCGCTACGCGTTCACCATCGTGCACATCAGGCACCTGGCGTGGCACAGCTTTTCCCTGCCGCGCCTTGCGCGCGACGCCGGGGCAGCCGTCGTGCTCTCCTTTCACGACTACTATCTGGTTTGCCCGACCGTTAAGCTGCTGGACTCTGCGGGGGTTTTCTGCGGCGGGGTGTGCGGCGCCGGCGAGGATTTATGCGTGCCGGACCTCTGGAGCCAAGACGCTTTTCCGCCGCTCAAGAATAAATGGGTTCATACCTGGCGCGACCGCGTCGCTGCGGTGCTCGAGGCCTGTGACCACTTCGTCACGACCTCTTCCACCGCCCGGGCGCGTATCATGAAGACATTCCCCCAGCTTCCAGACGATCGCTTCTCCGTAATCGTTCACGGTCGCGATCAATCGGGCGTCGCGCCGCTCGCGGTCGCGCCGCCGTCGTTCGATGAGAAGATTCGGATCCTGGTGCCGGGAAACATTTCTCTGGCCAAGGGTCGGGACGTCATTCTCAAGCTTCTCGATCTGGACGTGGCGCAGCGGCTCGAATTCCATATTTTGGGAAATCATCAGTTCGATGCGCCGCGCGTGGGCCTCATTCTCCACGGCGTCTACAACCGCGACAACTTCGCCGAGCGCTTTCGCGCGATCCGGCCACATGTCGGGGCTATCCTGTCGATTTGGGACGAAACGTATTGCCATACGCTGACGGAGCTTTGGCAGGTCGGGTTGCCCGCGGTCGCCTTCGACATCGGAACGGTCGCCACCCGCATCCGCTCAAGCGGCGCCGGATGGGTCCACCCGCTTGGCGACATCGAGTCGCTTTACCGCAGACTGATCGGGATCCCCGAGGACGAGGACGCGTATGTCGCCGCCTGCGCCGCCGCGCTGCGATGGAGCCGGCGGGAGGGCCGCTATCGCGACACCATCGAGATGGCGTCGCGCTACATGGCGCTCTACAAGGACGCCGGCGCCCGCCGTCGGCCGTTCCTCGCGCGGCGCCCCTCACTAGAATCCGAAGGCCGCGTCGCGGTCATCGGGTCACGTCAGGGCGCGGCTTCGATGCGCGAGGCGACGCTCTCGCGCAACAGTCACTCACGCTCGTTGACGTACTTTCCCACCAGCGTTGATCAACTGGTCACAGGCGTCGAACTCGGGGAGATACGCCGCGCTCTGTTCTTCGGAATCGACTTGCCCGCCGCTGCCGCCGCCAAGCTGCAACCCTTCATCGAAACCGGCGACTTTCGCTTCGCCTACGACATATCGTCGTTCGATGGCGGCGCGTCGGATCGGGATCCCCCGTCGACTGCTGCTCCCGGATCAGTGGGCTGGGCGATGTGCAACGCCTGCCTGATAACTGTCCCGACGCAAGAGGCGCGCGCGCGGTGCCTGCCGTTCAACGACTCTGTCGCTCTAGCCCCTCAGAGTATCGATAGATGGATGCTGCGCGGATGGAACGCCTTCGCGCGGTCCGACGACGGGCTCGTCAGGGCGCTGTGCGAATTCCCTGAGGAGTCGGCGACGTCCACGTGGAGCGCGCTGATCGCCGGGTTCCGGGCAGCGGTCGCGGTCAAGCCGATGCTGCGCCTCGTTCTCGTCCGCGGCCCGACGGAGCCGGAGGCTCCGTGGATAGAAAGGCGCTTTCCGTCACATGAGGCGGGGGATGGCGCGTCACGCGCCCGCTGGCTCATGCAGGCGTCTCGCGACGTCGATTTCATCATACCCGTCCGGCACGCGGGCCCCACGGCCGAAGAGGCCGCGATATTGGGTCTTCATCGGCTGTCGTTGGGAGAGGATGCCAACGCTGCAGAGGCGCAGGTCTCGGCGGCGAGCCCGCAGTGTTCTTCGGATGCCAGAGTTCTTTCGGAGCGTCTGCTGGCCGCTGCGGAAGCGGTCGACATGTTGCGCGAGAAGGGAATGGAGGCGCGCCGCCAAGCTGAGGCGCAGGTCTTTGATCCCATCGTCTTCGACGCAATGCTGGCCGA
>AACY020557349.1_pt1 | contig 17968 bp, 20 predicted proteins | sample 267378 | NCBI WGS metagenome assembly AACY02 (sample SAMN02954345, study PRJNA13694) | marine metagenome | biome: aquatic; feature: ocean; material: water; isolation source: isolated as part of a large dataset composed predominantly from surface... | reverse complement strand
CATCCGGCCCTTTATCGTTTCATCGCGCGCCGCCCCGGCGGCGGCCGCGCGGATCAGGACGCCTTGGCGGCCTTCTCCGCCTTCTCTGCTTTCGGCGCCCGGCGCTCGGCCCATTCGACGATCGGCCGCCACTGTTCGAGATCCTTCTCGACGCGGCTCTTCGCGACGTCCCACAGCGTCAGGCCGTGCGCGGCGATCTGCACGTAGTTCTGCGTGTCGCGCACGTAGCCGAGCACCGGCAGGCCGAGCCCTTCGACGAACCGGTGAAGCTGGTCGGACGAGCGCGTGCGCGCATCGACCCGCATCCCGACGATCCCGACCTCGACGCTGCCCTTGCGCACGGCCTTCTCGCCGGCGAGGCGCTCCAGAAACTGCTGCGTGGCCAGGATATCGAACATCGACGGCTGCAGCGGCACGATCACCTTGTCGGCCAGTTGCAGCGCGACGTTGAGCCGGTTGCCATGCAGGCCGGCCGGCGTATCGATCACCGCGTATTCGAGGCCGCGCGGCGGCTTCGTCGGCGCGTCCGGGTCGAGTTCCCATGCCTCGATCGGCGGCAATCCGGCCGGCCGCAGGTCGAGCCACGCATGCGCGGACTGCTGCCGGTCCAGGTCGGCGAGCGCGACCCACGCGCCCTGCGCCGCGAAATAGCCGGCAAGATTGGTGGACAGCGTGCTCTTCCCCACGCCGCCCTTCGGATTCGCCACCACGATCACCGTCATGAATTCCCCCGAAAAAGCCGCGCGGCGCCCGCCGCATGGCAGGCGCCGCTCGATTGCGGATACAGGGAGCGATGATATCGGCAAACGGGGGGTCACCGGAACGGGTTGCGCCGCTCCGCGTACGCTTACCTATCCCTTACGCACGCTGAACCGCGGCCTCCCGTGCGCCGAGCGCGAACGCGCCGCCGCCCAGCAGCGCCTGCACGGCGAGCGTGACAGCCCAGAACGCCGGATATTCCCAGCCGCCGTGCGGAGACGCGAAGCTCCAGCCGTTCGGCAGATGCGTAGCGGTTGCGCCGAGCATGAACGGCAGCAGCACGAGTGCGGCGACGCGCACACGGAAGCCCGCAAGCAGCGCGAGGCCGCCGGCCAGCTCGACGAACGTCGTCAGGTACGCGAGCCAGCCCGGCAGGCCGATCGATGCAAAGAACTGCGCGGTGCCGGGCAGCGTGAAGACGAACACCTTCTGCGCGACGTGCGCGAGGTACAGCACGCCGAGCGCGACGCGCAGCAGGGTCGCGGCGAAATCGTTGAGGCGATTGGGGTTCATGGCGAATTCCTTCGTGAGTGGTGTGAATGGCTTGCACTCTATTCGAATCAATTCGGCCGATAAACTCGCTAATTCGCTTTAACTGATTCCCATGTGGAATTAATCGGGGCGTAAAAAAGGGGCATGACCGATCATGCCCCGCAACCTGCTTCAGTAACCGCTCTTGCCTTGCGTGGCGTCGCCGGAACCGGTCTGGCTGCCGCCCGGTACGTACGAATCGCACGCGTGTGCAACCGCCGACACGCCCAGCAGCGCCGCGAGCAGCACGCTCCACCCCCATCGAGCCTTCATCGTCGCACTCCTCCGGGCGGACCTCCGCCCCTCTGTGTTGTACGCGATCCGGCGGAAAAAGCGAGCACGGCCCAACCCCCGTCAACGAAACTCGGCGTACAGCGCGTCGAGGTCGAGATGGTTGGCGAACGAGTCGGCCAGCCGTTCGAGCGATGCCTCGCGCAGCGCCGGATAATCGATGCGCTCCGCGCCGTCGAGCCCGGCCCATGCGAGGAGCGCCGTGCAGGCGTCCGGCGAGTCGAACAGCCCGTGCACGTAGGTCGCGAGAATCTGGCCGTCGTCGGACACCGCGCCGTCGGGGCGTGTGCCGTCCTGCGCGGTGTCGGCTGCCAGCGCCAGCGCGGGCGACGCGAGCGCAGGCCCGTGCGTATCGCCCATGTGGATTTCGTAGCCGCGCACGGTAGCCCCGCCCGGCAGCGCGAGATGCCCTGTCACGTTCTTCAGCGTCTTGTCGGGCTGCAGCGTCGTGTCGAAATCGAGCAGGCCGAGCCCCGGCACGCTGCCGGGCGCCCCTTCGAGGCCGAGCGGATCGTCGAGCGTGCGGCCGAGCATCTGCATCCCGCCGCAGATGCCGATCACCTTGCCGCCGTAGCGCAGGTGGCGACGAATCAGCGTGTCCCAGCCCGCGTCGCGCAGCCACGCGAGGTCGCGCTGCACGCTCTTCGAACCGGGCAGGATCAGCAGGTCGGCGTCGGGCACGGGCCCGCTCTTCCAGTACGTGAATTCGACCTGCGGATGCGCGCGCAGCGGATCGAAATCGGTGTGGTTGCTGATGCGCGGCAGCGCCGGCACGACCACGCGCAGCACGCCGGCATCGCCACGTGAGGCGGCGCTGCGTGCCTGAGCGGGCAGCATGTCCTCGGCGTCGAGCAGCAGCCCGTGCAGGTACGGCAGCACGCCGAACACGGGCTTGCCCGTCTGCGCGCGCAGCCAGTCGAGCCCCGGTTCGAGCAGCTTGAGGTCCCCGCGAAAACGGTTGATCACGAAGCCGCGCACGCGCGCACGCTCGCTGTCCGACAGGCACGCGAGCGTGCCGACCAGGTGCGCGAACACGCCGCCGCGGTCGATGTCGGCGACGAGCACGACCGGGCAATCGACGCGTTCGGCAAACCCCATGTTCGCGATGTCGCCGTCGCGCAGGTTGATCTCGGCAGGGCTGCCGGCGCCTTCGACGATCACCGTGTCGTAGCCGGCGCGCAGGCGCGCGTACGACTCGAGCACCGCGTCGAACGCGACCGGCTTGTAGTCGTGATACGCACGCGCATTGAGGTTCATGCGCGCCTTGCCGTGAATGATCACCTGCGCGCCGCGGTCGCTCGTGGGCTTCAGCAGCACGGGGTTGAAATCCGTATGCGGCGCGACGCCCGCGGCCAGGGCCTGCAGCGCCTGTGCGCGGCCGATCTCGCCGCCGTCGGCCGTCACCGCGCTGTTGAGCGCCATGTTCTGCGGCTTGAACGGCGCAACGCGCGCGCCGGCGCGGCGCGCGAGCCGACACAGGCCGGCAACCAGCGTGCTCTTGCCGGCATCGGACGTCGTGCCCTGGATCATCAGCGTGCCGCGCGGCCGCGGCTCGGGTGCATTCATCGTGTAGAGGTCGTCGCGAAGCAAAGGCCGCATTATCCCCCGCGCCGCCATGCCCGCGCCGTTACAATCACGCGATGATTCCGCACGACCTCACCTTCGTCCTCGGCGGCGCGCGCTCGGGCAAGAGCGCACATGCCGAGCGGCTCGCCGCCGACAGCGGCCTCCCCGTCACCTACATCGCGACCGCGACCGCCGCCGATGCCGAATTCGCGCAGCGCATCGCGCACCATCGCGCGCGCCGGCCGGCCGACTGGGGTTTCGCCGATGCCCCCGTCGACCTCGCCGGCACGCTTGCGCGGCTCGACGATCCGCACGCGTGCCTGCTCGTCGACTGCCTGACGCTGTGGCTCACGAACCTGCTGTGCCCCGCCGACGGCGAACCGCTCGACGATGCGCAGTACGCGGTGCAGGTCGACCGGCTCGAGCACGCGTTGCGCGGCGCGCGCGCGAAGGTGATCGTCGTCAGCAACGAGATCGGGCTCGGCGTCGTGCCGCTTGGCTCGGTCACGCGGCGCTATGTCGACGAACTCGGGCGCCTGAACCAGCGCGTCGCCGCGCTCGCCACGCGCGTGACGCTGCTCGTCGCCGGGCTGCCGCTCGAACTCAAGACGGGAGCCCCGTCATGCTGATGCTGTCGCTGCCCGTCGTCGCGATGTTCGCGGTCGCGGCCGTGATCATCGACCGCGCGATCGGCGAACCGGCCGGCTGGCACCCGCTCGTCGCATTCGGCCGCCTCGCCGCGCGCATCGAAGGCGCGCTGAACACGGGCCGGCGCGGCCGCGTGGTCGGCGTCGCCGCGTGGGTCGCGACGGTCGTGCCGCCGGTCGCCATCGCGGCATGGCTCACGACCGCGCTGCCGTGGCCGCTCGCAGCCGCGCTGCACATCGCGCTGTTGTGGTTCGCGCTCGGCGCGAAAAGCCTTGCCGACCACGTCGCGCCGATCGCTGCCGCCTTGCTGCGGCATGACCTCGGCGCCGCCCGCGCGCTGACCGCGCGCATCGTGTCGCGCGACACGAGCGACGCGGACGAAGGCGCGCTGTCGCGCGCGGCCGTCGAATCCGCGCTCGAGAACGGCAACGACGCGATCTTCGGTGCGCTGTTCTGGTTCGTCGTCGCGGGCGGTCCCGGCGCGCTGCTGTTCCGGCTCGCGAATACGCTCGACGCGATGTGGGGCTACCGCACGCCGCGCTTCCTGACCTTCGGCTGGGCCGCCGCGCGCCTCGACGACGCGTTGAACTGGATTCCCGCGCGCCTCACGGCCGCGAGCTACGCGCTGCTCGGCGACACGGCCGCCGCATGGCGCTGCTGGCGCACGCAGGCGCGCCACTGGGACAGCCCGAACGCAGGCCCGGTGATGGCTGCCGGTGCCGGCAGCCTGAACGTGCAGCTCGGCGGCCCGGCCGTCTATCACGGCGAGATCGAGGATCGTCCCGCGCTCGGCACCGGCGCCGCGGCAACCGCCGTCCACATCGTCGCCGCACTGTCGCTCGTCACGCGCACGCTTGCCCTGTGGCTCGCGCTGCTGGTCGCGAGCGGCGCACTCGCCATGGCCACCCATCATGTCTGACACCCGCATCGCACACGGCGGCAACCTGCATGAAGCCGCGCGCCGCCACGGCATTCCGTACGACGCATGGCTCGACCTGTCGACCGGCATCAATCCGGTCGGCTATCCGGTCCCGCCCGTCCCGGCCGACGCATGGCGCCGGCTGCCCGACGACGGCGACGGCCTCGCGGCCTGCGCCGCGCAGTACTACCACGCGCCCGATCCTGCACACGTGCTGCCGGTCGCCGGTAGCCAGGCAGCCATCCGCGCATTGCCCGCGTTGCTGCCGGCCGGCGACGCCGGCGTCGCGGCGCTCGCGTACGGCGAATACGCGCCCGCCTTTGCGCGCCACGGCCATCGCGTCGTCGCGCTCGACATCAATGCGGATACGCTGCCTGCGACGTTGCGTCACGTCATCGTCGGGAATCCGAATAATCCGACCGCCGAATTCGTGCCGGCCGAGCGCCTGCTCGCTTGGCACGCGCAACTGGCGGCGCGCGGCGGCACGCTGATCGTCGACGAGGCATTCGCCGATACGGGCGCGACACGGTCGCTTGCGCCGCACGTCGATCGCCCCGGACTCGTCGTGCTGCGTTCGGTCGGCAAGTTCTTCGGGCTCGCCGGCATCCGCGCAGGCTTCGTGCTCGCATGTCCTGACCAGATCGTTGCGCTGCGCGACATGCTCGGCGCGTGGACGGTCGGCGGCCCCGCCCGCCACGCGGTCGCCGCGGCGTTCGCCGATCGCGCATGGCAGGCCGCCGCCCGCGAACGGCTCGCGGCCGACGGCGAGCGGCTGGCCGCCTTGCTGCGCGCGCACGGCTTCGCGGTTCGCGCGACGCCGCTCTTCAGCTGGACCGATGACCCGCGCGCCGCGGCACTGCATGCGGCACTCGCGGCATGCGGGGTCTGGACGCGGCACTTCCCGATACCGTCGAGCGTACGCATCGGCCTGCCGGGGAGCGAAGTGGAATGGCAGCGCCTCGGCGACGCGCTCGCGCGCTGCGTGCCGACGCTGCAACGGCAACCCGCATGAATCCACGCATGCTTCGCCGGCTCGCGCCAATCGCGCAACTCGTCGCGCTCGCCTACGCACCACTCGTCCACGCCGATGTCTCGACGCGCGACGACGCCGGCAACGCAGTCACGCTGCCGGCGCCCGCGCAGCGCGTGATCAGCCTCGCGCCGCACGCGACCGAACTCGTCTACGCGGCCGGCGGCGGCGCAAAGCTCGTCGGCACCGTCACGTACAGCGACTATCCGCCCGCCGCGCAAGCGATACCGCGCGTCGGCGACAACAAGGCGCTCGATCTCGAGCGGATCGCCGCGCTGAAGCCCGACCTGATCGTCGTCTGGCGGCACGGCAACGCCGAGCGGCAGACCGACGCGCTGCACGCGCTGCACATCCCGCTGTTCTTCAGCGAACCGAAGCATCTCGACGACGTCGCGTCGTCGCTGCGCCGGCTCGGCACGCTGCTCGGCACGCAACCGGCTGCCGATGCGGCCGCAGCCGCCTATACGCGCGACATCGCGGCGCTGCGCACGCGTTACTCAGCACGAACGCCCGTCACGATGTTCTTCCAGGTCTGGGATCGGCCGCTGATGACGCTCAATGGTGCGCACCTGATCAACGACGTGATCGAGCTGTGCGGCGGCCGCAACGTGTTCGCGTCGCTCAAGCCGCTCGTGCCGACCGTCACCGACGAGGCCGTGCTCGCGGCCAATCCGGAGGCGATCGTGACGACCAGTGCCGGTACGACGCGCTCCGACGAACCGCTGCCGAGCCTCGCGCGCTGGCGCGCGTGGCCCGCACTGACGGCCGTGGCACGCAACAATCTGTTCGCGATCGACGGCGATCTGCTGACACGGCCGTCGCCGCGGATCGCGCATGGTGCGGCTGCGCTGTGCGAGGATCTCGACGCCGCGCGTGCGCGGCGGCCACGCTGATTTCCGGCGACTTGCGCGTTCATCGCGTGCCGGATGCCTGAGACGAATCGACCGCGCGCTGCATCGTTCGCACGCAGTGGCCAACGCGCCTATTCGTCCCAGTGCATCGCTTCCCACGTTCGCGTGGCAGCATCCGCGCGCAGCCAGACGACACCCCCTGTCGGTACGGGGCGCGACAGCAACGTATCGAGCGGCACGCGCAATACATGCGATGCAAACGCACGGATCACGCCTGCATGCGTGACGACCCACTGCGGCCGGTCGAACTGCGCCACCGCGTCGACCCGACCCACGACCCGCGCGGCAAACCGCGCAACGCTTTCGCCGCCATGCGCACACGCATGCATCAGATCGGCCGCCCACGCATCGAGCGCCGCGCGATCGATATCGTCCCAGCGCCGCATTTCCCACGCGCCGAAATCCATTTCCTGCCAGTCCGCGTCGCGCCGCAGCGGCACGTCGCATGCCCGCGCGAGCCGTTCGGCAACCGACGCGCAGCGCGTCAGCGGGCTCGTCCAGACCTGTTCGGGAAGCGGCGCACGGAGTGCCGACAGATGCGCGCGCACGGCCTGCGCGCCGGCATCGGCAGATGCAGCGAGCGGCACGTCGCTGCGTCCGTAGCAGATGCCCGGCTCGATACCGACGGCCGGATGACGGATCAGGACGACGTCCATCCGAGCACCACGAGATAGATCGCCAGTTCGCACAGTTGCTGTGTGAAGCCGAGACAGTCGCCCGTATAGCCGCCGATCCGCTTCACGAAGTAGCGGGCGGCCCACGCGCGCACGAGCACGAGCGCAACGCATGCGGCGGCGCCCATGCGCCAGTCGGGCCAGAACAGCCAGGGCAATCCGAACAGCGCCGCGACGCACGCCGCGCGTGCGCCCATTCGTTGCGCGACCGGCTTCGCCTTGCCCTCCGGCCGCACGTAGTCGAGCGTCATCAGCAGGCTCACAGCCACCGCCCGGCTCGCGGCGTGCGCGGCGATCATCGTCCACGCGGCACGCAACGGCAGCATGGACGCGAGCGCCTGCCATTTCACGCCGAGCGAGATCACGAGCGCGACCGCACCGAACGTGCCGATCCGCGAGTCGTGCATGATGCGCAGCACGTCGTCGCGCGTATAGCCGCCGCCGAACGCGTCGCAGCTGTCAGCCAGGCCGTCCTCGTGAAAGGCGCCCGTGGCGAGCAGCGTCGCGGCCATCGACAACCCGACCGCGATCGACGGCGGCAGCACGCGCAGCGCAGCGAGATAGACGAGCGCGCCCCACGCGCCGACGCATGCGCCGACGAGCGGGAAATAGCGGGCGGCCTGGTCGAGATCGCCGGCCGCGTAGCCGATCGAGCGCGGCACGGGCACACGCGTGAAATAGCCGAGCGCGACGAAGAAGTAGCGCAGTTCGGCCTGCACGCCGCGCGCGCGATCAGGCGTCACGATTGTCGACGCCGGCGGATTCGAAGCTCGCCATCTCCGTGAGGAATGCGGCGGCCGCACGCACGAGCGGCAGCGCGAGCGCGGCGCCCGTGCCTTCGCCGAGCCGCAGGTCGAGCGCGAGCAGCGGCTTCGCGCCGAAATGCTCGAGCATGCGCCGGTGCCCGGCCTCGTGCGACGCATGCGAGAACACGCAGTAGTCGCGCACGCCGGGCGCGATGCGCTCGGCAACCAGCAGCGCGGCCGTCGCGATGAAGCCGTCGACGAGGATCGTCATCCGCTCGCTCGCGGCCGCGAGATATGCGCCCGTCATCATCGCGATCTCGAAGCCGCCGAACGTTGCGAGCACGTCGAGCGGCGCAATCGCGTGCGAGTGCTTGACGAGCGCGCGTCCGAGCACCGCGCGCTTGTGCGCGAGGCCCTGGTCGTCGAGGCCCGTGCCGCGCCCGACGCACGCGTCGATCGGCACGCTGAGCAGGCGGCTCATCAGGCACGCAGCCGACGACGTATTCGCGATTCCCATCTCGCCGAAACCGATCACGTTCGTGCCGAGCGACGCATGCAGGCGCACGCGTGCCGCGCCGGCCGCGAGCGCCGTCATCGCCTCGTCGCGCGTCATCGCCGGCTCCGCCGCGAAGTTGCGCGTGCCGCGCGCGACCGGCAGCGACACCAGCCGGTCGGACAGCGGCAGCGGCGACGCAACACCCGCATCGACGATCTCGAGCGTACTCTGCGCGACACCGGAGAATGCGTTGATCGCCGCGCCGCCCGCGAGGAAGTTCGCGACCATCTGTGCGGTCACCGCTTGCGGATAAGGACTCACGCCCTCGGCGGCGATCCCGTGATCGCCGGCAAACACGATCATCACGGGACGCTGCACGACCGGCCGCTCGGTATGCTGGATCAGGCCGATCTGCAACGCGATCGCCTCGAGCTGGCCGAGGCTGCCGGGCGGTTTGGTCTTGTGGTCGATCACGTGCTGCAGGCGCTTGCGCAGCACCTCGTCGAGCGGCGCGATCGGCGGCGGGAAGTGGGTCGGGGTCGTCATCAGGAAGCCGTGTCGTTGGCGCGGCATGCGCCGCGCATCGAAAAAGGAAAGATCATTGTCGCTCGGGCCACGCCGGCAGCAGCGCATCGCGGCCGTTCTCGCGGATCAGCACGAGCGGATAGCCGAACGCGTCGCTCGCGCGCTCGGGCGTCAGCACGTCGTGCACGGGGCCGGCCCACGCATGGCCGCGACCGTCGAGCAGCAGTGCGTGCGTCGCGAAACGCCGTGCGAGATTCAGATCATGGCACGAGAACAGCACCGTGCGCGGGCCTGCGTCGAGCCAGGCGGCCAGCGCGGTCAGGCAATCGATCTGATGATGCAGGTCGAGATGCGCGAGCGGCTCGTCGAGCAGCATCAGCGGCGCATCCTGGCACAGCGTCGCGGCGAGCGCGACGCGTTGCCGCTCGCCGCCCGACAGCGACAGCACGTCGCGCGACGCCAGCGCAGCGAGGTCGAACGTTGCCAGCGCGTCATGCGCGGCCGCGCGATCGCCGTCACGCTCCCAGCCCCAACCACCGAGATACGGAAAACGGTTGAGCAGCACCGTGTCGAACACGGTCGCGCTGAATGCGTCGTGCAGTTGCTGCGGCATCAGCGCGCGGCGCTGCGCGAGCTGCTCGGGTGGCCATGCGGCAAGCCGCCGGCCATCGATCTCGACGTGTCCGCCGGCCGGCGGCTGCAGCCCTGCGAGTGTCGCGAGCAGCGTCGTCTTGCCCGCGCCGTTCGGCCCGACGACGCACCAGATCTCGGCGGGACGAAACACCTGGGTGAAGCCGTCGAGCAGCGTACGCGCGCCGGCCTTCAGCGTCAGGCCGACGGCCGCGCAGCTCATGTCGCCGGCCGTGGCGTGCAGTGCGGCCCTCGTCATCGCATCGACCTCCTCAACAACATCCACAGGAACACCGGCACGCCGATCAACGCGGTCATCACGCCGACCGGCAATTGCGCGGGCGCGATCACGGTGCGTGCGAGCAGGTCGGCCGCCATCACGCCGCCGCCGCCCGCGAGCATCGCGGCGGGCAACAGCATTCGCTGGTCGTTGCCGAAGGCGAGCCGCAGCGCATGCGGCACGACGAGACCGACGAAGCCGATCGTGCCGGCCGTCGTCACCGCGGCTGCAGCGGCCAGCGACGCGACGAGATAGATCCGCACGCGCACGCGCGCAACGGGCACGCCGAGCGCGAGCGCGGTCGCGTCGCCGCGCAGCAGCACGTTCAGTTGCGGCGCGGCCGGCAGCGCGACGCAGCCGGCCAGCAGCAGCGCCCCCCACGCGAACCACGGCGCGGTCACGCCGTTGAGGTCGCCGGTCAGCCAGAAGATGATCCCGCGCAGGCGTGCGTCGGGCGCGAGCGACAGCAGCAGCGTGACGAGTGCGCCCCACCCGGCCGCGATCACGACGCCCGTGAGCAGCAACCGCGGCGACGCATCGCGCGATTCGGCGCGCCCCAGCTCGCGGCGCGCGAGACCGAGCACGAGCGCGACCGACACGAGCGAGCCGGCGAACGCCGACGCATCGACGAGCCACCACGCGCCGCCCGCGATCATCGCGACGAGCGCGAAGCCGGCCGCGCCACCCGACACGCCGAGCACGTACGGCTCCGCGAGCGGATTGCGCAACAGTACCTGCAGCAGTGCGCCGGCCAGCGCGAGCAGCGCGCCGCATGCGAAGCCGGCAAGTGCGCGCGGCAGGCGCAGCGTGCGGACGATATCGGCGAACAGCGCGTCGCCGCCATGCGGCACGAGCGACGCGAGCGCCTGCCATGGCGACATCGGCACGCTGCCGATCGACAGCGACGCGACGAACAGCAGCGCAACCATGGCGGCCAGCCCGGCCCAGATCGCGGCAGCGCGTGCGGCGCTCATGCCGCGCACGGCGCCGCACACGACGTGCGGCGTACCCGCTTGCGGGTGCCGGCCGGTCGTGACCTGAACGCCGCGCGGACGATTGGGGTCAGCATCGAAGAAGATTCCATGAAGCATGGCGCGCCCCGCCTCCCCGCGGGCCGCGCGTCACGAAGCCCGTGCGGGCTCCCCGTCTCGGCCGGTATCCGGGCTGGCGGCGGTCCGGCTCGCCTTCCCGCGCGATGACGCGCAGTGGCCCGCGCCCGCATGCAGGACTTGCACACGAAACGCGCCCGAGCCGGCCTGCGTCACGAGACGCGGCCGCTTACCGTTGCGGGGGCAGCGCAGGTTGGCGAGCGTCTGGCGCCCGCGCCCTGCTTCCCGTTTAACCGCGCGTTCCACGCGCGAGCACCGAGGCGGCGCCAGTTTAGGAGCGGGTCGCGCGAGCGTCAAGGAAGCGTCCGGACACGCACGGGACCCGCCGATTCGCGGCAAGAAGCAGGGGTGTTACGACTGGAAACGTTACAGATGTCGGATTGCGCGTTATTCCGCGCTAAAATGCTGGGTCTTTAGAGGACGCAGCAAATGCTCAACGAACTCGAAACCCTATCTCAAAATATTGGCCGTCTGATTTCGCTGAACAAGCGCTATCACTCGGAACGGCTCGCGCTCGAGGAGCAGGTCGCGCAATTGCGCGCGGATGCGGACACTGTCCGCGCGGAACTCGCGCAACTGCGCGATGAACGCAATGCACTTGCGGCCGAGCGTGACACGCTGTCGGCAAAGATCGACGACGCCCAGGTGAAACTGAACGCGATTCTCGAAAAGCTGCCGCGCTCGAAAAGTGCGGAGCAAGCCGACAACCAGCTCGACCTGCTGGATGCGCAGGCGCGTACGGATGGCGATGACGCGGCCAGCCACGGAGAACATGCATGAGCACCAAGCAGATCGAAGTCTCGATTCTCGGTCAGGCCTATCGGCTCGCCTGTTCGGCCGAGACCGAAGCGGCGCTGCTCGAAGCGGTCGCGCGCGTCGACGCCGAAATGTCGAAAATCCGCTCGAACAGCTCGGTACGCGGCACCGATCGCATCGCAGTGATGGCCGCGCTGTCGCTCGCGTCCGAATTGCTGCGGCTGCAAACGAGCGTGCGCCACGGTGAAGCATTTCCGGCGGAAGAAATCCGTCGTACAATGCACCAGATGAACGAACAACTCGGCGCGGTGCTCGCACAGCACGAGACGCAGTAACGTTTGATCGATGCGTCGATTCCCCTTGATCTCGGCGATCAACGGTGGTCAAATTGGCGCAACGAAACACAGTTCAGTCAGCTTCCCTGCCTGGTTCGCCAAGGTCATATATTCCTTGAACCAATGCCATGTGCACGGTTGCGGAAATTTGTAGCACGGGCGCGCGCGTCACTCTGTCTGATGTACCCGAAGTGCTGCTAACTGCGACCAATTCTGAACCTCAGGTTCAGGATGCCGGCCTAGCGGCCAAGGCGGGGGCCTATCCAACGGCATCGGGCGAAGCCCGGTGCCGTTTTCTTTTGTAGCAGCCTCTTTCTGCGTCGATCACGATCCATGCAATACTGGCTGATGAAGTCCGAACCGGACGAAGCAAGCATCGACGATCTCGCCAACGCACCGCAGCGCTCGCTGCCGTGGACCGGCGTGCGCAACTATCAGGCGCGCAATTTCATGCGCGACACGATGAAGATCGGCGACGGCGTGCTGTTCTATCACTCGAGTTGCCCCGAGCCGGGCATCGCGGGCCTCGCCGAAGTGTCGTCGACGCCCTACCCCGACCCCACGCAGTTCGACCCGAAAAGCCCCTATTACGATCCGAAGTCGACTCAGGAAGCACCACGGTGGCTGCTCGTCGACGTTCGCTACGTGAAAAAAACGGCGCTCGTGCCGCTTGCGGCGCTCGTGCCGCTTGCGGCGCTGCGCGAACACGACGAACTCGCCGACATGCGCGTGCTCGCGCGCGGCAACCGGCTGTCGATCACGCCGGTCACGCGCGCCGAATGGCGCTTCATCACCGAAAAGCTGATGAAGTAGGCGCACGCCAAAGGTCAAATCTGGTCAGTACGCACCGCCGCAACGGAACTCGCGGCACTTTCGCGCGGCCTAAGCAACCGCTGTCGGCCGATCAGGCCGGCTGTCGTTTTTTTCGTCGCGCGGTACGCCCGCGTCGTGCACGCGCGATCCGCGTGCACGCCCTCGCACAAGGAGTCCAACAATGACCAAGAAATCCGCACTCGCGCTGTCGCTCGCCCTTGCCGCCGCCGTTCCCGTCGCGCTGACGCTCGCCTCGCCCGCCGCGCACGCGCAAACCGCGAACCCGCACTTTCCGGAGCCGGCAGGCGTGCTGTCGCTGTCGTCGCAAGCCAGCGCCGACGTGCCGCAGGACATCATCCACATCACGCTGTTCTACGAGCAGCAGGCCAAGGATCCGGGCAGCCTCACCGCGCAATTGAACCAGCGCGCCGACGCCGCGCTGTCGCAGGCAAAGGGCGTATCGGGCGTCACCGCCCACACGGGCGCATTCTCCGTGTACCCGAGCACCGATCGCGACGGCAAGATCTCCGCATGGCGTGGCCGCACCGAGGTCGCGCTGGAATCGCGCGATTTCGCTGCCGCGTCGAAGCTTGCCGGCCAGTTGTCGAACCTGATGCAGGTCGCGAACGTCGAGTTCTCGCTGTCGCCCGAAGCGCAGCGCGCGGCCGAGCAGAAGCTGACGACGGAAGCGATCAAGTCGTTCCGTGCCCGCGCCGATGAAGCCGCAAAGGCATTCGGTTACAGCAGCTACACGATCCGCGACGTGAACGTGGGCGGCGGCCGCAACGTGCAGCCGTACCCGCGCATGATGGCGATGGCCGCGGCGCCGATGGACAGCGCAAAGATGAGCGCGCCGATCGCGGTCGAGGGCGGCAAGGCCACCGTGTCGGTCACCGTCAACGGCTCCGTGCAGATGAAGTAACGCGCAGCGCACGGCAGTCCGAAATGAAAAACGCCGGCCCGAGGGCCGGCGTTTTGCGTTTACCTGCACGGTGCCGATGCACGCGCCGATCGCACGCGCATCGGCATTGCATCATGCAGCGGCAGTCGCCGCCCGGCGGCGATACGCCCAGACCATCAGCGCGACGCCCGCGAGGATCATCGGCAGCGACAGCCACTGTCCCATCGACAGGCCGAGCGCGAGCAGGCCGAGGAAATCGTCGGGCTCGCGCGCGAACTCGACCGTGAAGCGCGCGAGCCCGTAGCCGATCAGGAACAGCGCGGACACGGCGCCCATCGGCCGCGACTTGCGTGCGAAGAAGAACAGCGCGAAGAACAGCGCGATGCCTTCGAGCGCAATTTCATAGAGCTGCGACGGATGGCGCGGCAGCATCTGGTATTGCATGAACACGTCGGCAAGATGCCACTTCTCGACGAGCTCCGGGTGCTTCGGCAACCACGCCGCATCGTCGCGCATCGCGCCCGGGAACAGCATCGCCCACGGTGCGGACGGATCGGTCACGCGGCCCCACAGTTCCCCGTTGATGAAGTTGCCGAGCCGCCCGGCCGCGAGCCCCGTCGGCACCATCGGCGCGACGAAGTCGGTGACCTGCAGCCAGTGGCGCTTGCGCTGCCACGCGAACAGCACCATCGCGAGCGTCACGCCGAGGAAGCCGCCGTGAAACGACATGCCGCCCTCCCACACCTTGAACACGTCGAGCGGATGCGAGAAATAGAAATCGGCCTTGTAGAACAGCACATAGCCGAGCCGGCCGCCGAGCACGGTGCCGAGCACGCCGTAGAACATCATGTCGTCGATGTCCTTCGCGGTCCAGCCCTGCGCCGCGACGTGCGGCAACTTCAGGCGGATCCGGCCGACGACGATCGCCGCGATGAAGCCGACGAGATACATGAGCCCGTACCAGCGCACGGCCAGCGGCCCGAGATGGATCGCAACGGGGTCGAAATTCGGGTGAATGATCATGGGTTAGCGAAGAAGTTTTCGAATGCGGTACGGCCGTCGCACACGCGCAGCACCGCGCGTTGGACGGCACCGGCGCGTCATCGTTCACGTCACGTGGCGAGGCCCTGCGCGCGCACGACATCGATGAAGCCGGCCAGCACGGGGCTTACGTCACCGGTGCGCCACACGAGGCCGGTCTCGACGACCGGCGCGTGATCGGCAAGCGGCCGGTAGACCACGCCGGTGCGCCGCAGGTTACGCAGCGATTGCGGCACCAGTGCGACGCCCATGCCGGCCGACACGAGACTGACGATCGTCTGCATCTGGATCGCCTCCTGGCCAATGTGCGGCGTTTCCCCCGCCGCGCCGTAGCAGCCCGTAATGATGTCATAAAAGCCGGGCGCCAGACGACGCGGAAAGATCACGAGCGGCAACGCGGCAACCTCCGCGAGACGGACGGGCACGTCTTCCGGCGCATCGCTCGCGGCCGCCGGCATCGCCACCACGAGCGGCTCGCGCATGACGGGCAGGTACGCCAGCCCGGCCGCGTGGCGCGGCGGCACGGGCGGAATGACGAGCCCCGCGTCGATACGCCCCGCGACGAGCTCGTCGATCTGCACGTCGCTCGTCGCCTCCGCGAGTTGCAGCCGCACCTGCGGATAGCGCGCGCCGAACGCCCGCAGCAGCGCGGGCAGCAGCCCGTAATCGGCGGTCGACACGAACGCGAGCGACAGCGAGCCGGCCTCGCCGCGCGAGCCGTCGCGCCAGCGGCGGCAGCGCATCGGCCGAGGCAAGCAGCCGGCGCACGTCGGGCAGCAGCGCCGCCCCGACCGCCGTCAGCGCCACCGAGCGCTTGGTGCGCGCGAACAGCGCGACGCCGAGCGCATCCTCGAGCGCACGGATCGCCTGGGACAGCGGCGGCTGCGTCATCGACAGGCGCTCAGCCGCGCGGCCGAAATGGCGCTCGTCGGCGACGGTCACGAAATAGCGCCACTGGCGCAGGTCGGGAGTCGGATCGGCCATGCCTCTCTCATTCGCAAAATGACTTAATACGCGACAAATAATATATTGGACATCCCAATCCGGACACTCCATTCTTGATCGATCCGAACCGGCGCGCCGTTCACCGGCGTTGCCCAGACAACGATGGAGTCCCCCATGGCTTACAACCGTCGCTCGAAGCACATCACGCAGGGCGTGGCCCGCTCGCCGAACCGCTCGATGTATTACGCCCTCGGCTACCAGAAGGACGATTTCGACAAGCCGATGGTCGGCATCGCGAATGGCCATTCGACGATCACGCCGTGCAATTCCGGCCTGCAGCGCCTGTCGGACGCGGCCGTCGCCGCCGTGAAGGCGGCCGATGCGAACCCGCAGATCTTCGGCACGCCGACGATTTCGGACGGCATGTCGATGGGTACCGAAGGCATGAAGTACTCGCTCGTGTCGCGCGAGGTGATCGCCGACTGCATCGAGACCTGCGTGCAGGGGCAATGGATGGATGGGGTGGTCGTCGTCGGCGGCTGCGACAAGAACATGCCGGGCGGGATGATCGCGCTCGCGCGCCTGAACGTGCCGGGCATCTACGTGTACGGCGGCACGATCCGCCCGGGCAACTGGAAAGGCCGGGACCTGACGATCGTGTCGTCGTTCGAGGCCGTCGGCGAATTCACTGCGGGCCGGATGTCGCAGGAGGATTTCGAAGGCGTCGAGCAGAACGCCTGCCCGACGTCGGGGTCGTGCGGCGGGATGTACACGGCGAACACGATGAGCTCGTCGTTCGAGGCGCTCGGGATGTCGCTGCTGTACTCGTCGACGATGGCGAACCCCGACCAGGAGAAGGTCGATTCGGCCGCCGAATCGGCACGTGTGCTCGTCGAGGCCGTGAAGCGCGATCTCAAGCCGCGCGACATCATCACGAAGGAATCGATCGAGAATGCGGTATCGGTGATCATGGCGACGGGCGGCTCGACCAATGCGGTGCTGCACTATCTCGCGATCGCGCACGCGGCCGAGGTCGACTGGACCATCGAGGACTTCGAGCGCATCCGCAAGCGCGTACCCGTGATCTGCGACCTGAAGCCGTCGGGGAAGTACGTCGCGACCGACCTCCACCGGGCTGGCGGCATTCCGCAGGTGTTGAAGATCCTGCTCGACGCGGGGCTGCTGCACGGCGACTGCATGACGATCACCGGCCGCACGATCGCCGAAGAACTGAAGGACGTGCCGAGCGTGCCGCGCGCGGATCAGGACGTGATCTTCCCGATCGACCGCGCGCTGTACAAGGAAGGCCACCTTGCGATCCTGAAGGGCAATCTCGCGGAAGACGGCGCGGTCGCGAAGATCACCGGCCTGAAGAACCCTGTGATCACGGGCCCGGCACGCGTGTTCGACGACGAGCAGAGCGCGATGGATGCAATCCTCGGCGACCGGATCCGCGCCGGCGACATCCTCGTGCTTCGCTACCTGGGCCCTAAGGGCGGCCCCGGCATGCCGGAAATGCTCGCGCCGACGTCCGCGATCATCGGCAAGGGGCTCGGCGAATCGGTCGGCTTCATCACGGACGGCCGCTTCTCGGGCGGCACCTGGGGGATGGTGGTCGGCCACGTCGCGCCCGAGGCGTTCGTCGGCGGCACGATCGCACTCGTGCAGGAAGGCGACTCGATCACGATCGACGCGCATCGACTGCTGCTGCAACTGAACGTCGACGACGCGGAACTCGCGCGCCGTCGCGCTGCATGGCAACAGCCGGCGCCACGCTACACGCGCGGCGTGCTCGCGAAATTCGCGGCACTCGCCCGCCCGGCCAATAATGGTGCCGTCACGGGTTAGGGCCTGTTCACGCTAAAAACGGGCCTGCGAACGCGCCTTGCCGGTCGTCGTGCAAGGAGTGAGGAGCGCCGTTTGGCCGAGCCAAACAAGCGACGATCGACGCCGCAATACGGCCGGCAAGGCGCGTTCCCCTGTTCGGAGAAATTCATTCGTGGGGCTGGCCACCAGAAGGGCCGATCGCCGCGTCATGCTCCTCGCGAATACGTTGAGTATT
>AACY020312843.1_pt1 | contig 18001 bp, 17 predicted proteins | sample 267378 | NCBI WGS metagenome assembly AACY02 (sample SAMN02954345, study PRJNA13694) | marine metagenome | biome: aquatic; feature: ocean; material: water; isolation source: isolated as part of a large dataset composed predominantly from surface... | reverse complement strand
CTTCATGCAGATCTTTCCTGTCCCGGTGTCAATTCCAAGCAATTGTTTTCTTCTTTGGGTGTTGAAAATGGCAACAATATTATGTCGTCTGATCTTGATTGCCGGATCAAATACAGTAAGCCCAATAATGCAGCGGGCGAAACGTCCGGTGAGGTTCATTTTGTCAAACCAAGGACCGGATCCTTGGGCGCCATGTTCTTGGGCAAAAGGTTGCCCCAAAGGGCAGTATTTTCCATCCCGCAAAATTCTTCCTCCTGGGGTTTGCAGCTCATCACGGATGAAAAGCCAATCATAGTCGATGTCCAAAAAAATGAGGGCCAGGAGGTCGTCCGAGCAACGGGTCTTGCTTCTGATTATATCTCGAATGGGGTTCTGCGCGTCATCAGCCAGCGAGGCCGAAGCAATATCGAGTTGTCCGGTGGGTTCTTAGACGTTGCCCGTGCGTTGGATGAGGGACTGCTCGATGGTGATGGCGCCATCAATTCTGCCCTTCGGCTTAAATTTGACCAATTGCTGATGCCCGGTGGGCTTGATCCCCTCATGAATGCCAATCTTTCTGTTATTGGTGATGGTAAGGGGGCAACAGTGGTTGCTGGTCAGGTCGGTAAGGGGGTCACTTTGTCCTTAACTGTTCCTGATCAGGGCCCATTGAAACTCGTGTCGGCCAATGGTGGCGAATTGTTGCGCATGCTCGGTATTGTTGAGGACGCCAAAGGAGGGCGGTTGGACGCAACCATCAACAACATATCAAACGGCATTGCCGGAAATGTCACCTTGAGGGATGTTCATGTCACTCAAATGCCTGTGTTGTTGCGGCTACTCTCTGTGGCATCCCTTCAAGGTATAGCCGATGGCCTACAAGGGCGTGGTGTTCGTTTTGATGAGGTGCACATACCCTTTAAAGCAGAAGACGGAAAAATTACGATTTTGGATGCGCTGGCCAAAGGACCATCCATCGGCTTGACTATTGAGGGCACCGCCACGGGCGTGGAGGGCAGCAAAATATTGGACCTTAGTGGGGTCTTGATCCCGGTTTATGGGGTCAATTCACTCATTGGGCAGGTTCCCATCATTGGTGACTTGGTGACAGGTGGAGAGCGCAGCGGCCTGATTTCGATCAATTACAGCCTTCAAGGCCCAACCGCGGACCCCTCGGTTTCCGTCAATCCTGTCACATCGGTCATCCCAGGACCCATCAAGCGGTTGTTTGGCATAGATTGATCATGATGGCTCCACAAGAACATGTTTCTTTTTTCCCAACGCAAGATGAATAGGGCCATTGGCAAAATCCTGCATTGTGATCATGGTCTTTTCATCAGAGATAACATTCCCTGCCAATTTGACCCCACCACCTTTAATCAGCCGGCGGACCTCACCGTTGCTTGCCGCCAAGCCAGCTTGCACCACCAGGCTTAAAATGCCGATTTGGTCATTTTCCAAGGACACGGAAACCTTTGGCAGGGCGTCCAGATTTCCGCCTGTGAATGCTGCCTGGGCGGCTTCAGCCGCTTGGCGGGCAGCATCTTCGCCCCGGGCGAGTTTGGTTGCTTCATGGGCGAGAATTTTTTTCTGCTCATTGACGTCAGAAGTCTCCAACTTCGCAATTTCGGCCAGTTCCAAGTCGGTGAATAATTTCATGAATTTTACAACGTCACGATCATCTGTGTTCCGCCAGAACTGCCAATAATCGAAATCTGACAACATATCTGGATTTAACCAAACAGCACCCGAAACAGTTTTGCCCATTTTGGTGCCATTTGCATTGGTGATTAATGGTGTGGTCAGGCCAAATAACTGGGTTTGGTCGGTACGTCGTGCCAATTCAATGCCATTAACAATGTTTCCCCATTGATCCGACCCACCCAGCTGCAAGCTGCAACCATAACGCCGGTTCAGTTCAAGGAAATCATAGGCCTGAAGGATCATGTAATTGAACTCAATGAATGACAGGTTTTGCTCACGCTCCAAGCGTAGTTTAACCGAGTCAAAGCTCATCATTCGATTGACCGAGAAATGGCGACCATATGAACGCAGAAAATCGATATAGCCAAGCCCTGACAGCCAATCGTCATTATTGACCATCATGGCATCTGTTGGCCCATCACCAAAGGTTAAGAAGCGCCCAAAAACACCGCGCAATGCATCCATATTTTGTTGAATATCTTCATCATTGAGCATTTTGCGTGTTTCGTCTTTTCCAGATGGATCGCCAACCTTGGTCGTGCCCCCACCAAGCAACACAATGGGCTTATGCCCATTTTTTTGCAGACGACGAAGAATCATGATCGACATCAAATGGCCAACATGTAGACTTGGGCCTGTGCAATCAAAACCCGCATAAGCGATGATTGTCTCTTTCTCAAGACGCTCATTGAGGGCGTCAAGATCGGTGCAATCTTGCATAAAACCGCGATGTTGCAGGTCTTGGATAAGTAGGTTGTTGTCGGTGGTCATGTTTGAACCTTCTGGTTGCAAAAGCGCTGAGCTCGGTTGCACCATGTGCTTGGTGAGAGGGTCAAGGGTAAGATGATGAGAATGATTGCTGCTGGTTTGATGTCAGGAACTTCCATGGACGGCATTGATGCAGCATTAATCGAAACGGACGGTGAAGAGTATGTCCGTGTGCTGGCCCATGAATCCCATCAATTTAATGAGATTGAAAAAAACCAACACCAAGCGGCTGTCCGTGCAGCGCTTCTTGGTCAGGAGCAAAGTGACTTTGTTTTGGAATGTGCCCGTCTGCAGGCCTTATTGTCAGCCCCGTTGATCCAAAAGTTATCTCAACAGATCGCTGGCCCCATTGATGTTGTTGGGTTCCATGGGCAGACCTTGCTTCATCAACCTGAACAAGCGCGCAGCTTGCAGGTGGGAGATGCGTTGTTGCTCGCGCAACTTACTGGCGTCAAGGTTGTTCATGATTTTCGCAGTGCTGATATGGAAGAGGGTGGGCAAGGTGCGCCCTTGGTTCCCATTTACCACCAGGCGTTGCTCGCAGGGCATCAAGGCCCGAATTTGGTCCTTAACATTGGTGGCGTCGCAAATATTACATTTGTGTCCAAAAATAAGCTGGTTGGTTTTGACACGGGGCCTGGCAATGGATTGATGGACCAATTGATGGTGCATCATGGCCTTGGCGACTTTGATAAAGATGGCGCCGTGGCGGCTTCCGGGAACGTGCGCATGGATGTGGTCACGGCCTTTTTGGATCACCCCTATTTTGATTTGCCCCCACCGAAATCACTCGATCGATATGATTTTGACCTTGGTCTTATTCGCGGTCTTCCGGTGGAAGATGGCATGGCGACGTTATGTGCCATGACCGCACATGCCGTGGCCGACAGTTTGCGTTATCTCGATGCCATCCCGAAGGCTTGCATTGTCGCTGGTGGTGGCCGCCACAACCCAACCTTACTTAAGATGATTGGTGATTTGTTACCCTGTCCGTTGAAAACAGCCGATGAATATGGATGGTCGGCGGATGGGTTGGAAGCGGAGGCATTTGCGTACCTGGCCGTACGTTTTCTTCAAGGGGTTCCATCAACTTTTCCCACAACAACGGGCTGTCGCCAGCCCGTTGTGGCAGGGAAAATAGCCCAATTAATTTAGACGAAGTCAAACTCGTCAGGTGCCTGGGGCGTGTTTTGTTTGCCGATGTAATTTCGGACAATGCCCAAGAGGTCATCCATGTTTTTCTCGAAGAAGTGGTTGGCACCTTCAATTTCCTCGTGATCGATGGTGATGCCCCGTTGGATCTTGAGCTTATCGACCAGTTTGCGCACATCGCTGGGATCCACAATTTTGTCGCCACTGCCATTCACAATGAGACCAGAAGACGGGCAGGGGGCAAGAAAGGAGAAATCATACATGTTGGCAGGTGGTGCCACGGAAATAAAGCCAGTCACCTCCGGGCGGCGCATGAGCAGCTGCATGCCGATCCATGCCCCAAAAGAAAAACCTGCAATCCAGCATGACGGTGCTTCTTTATGCATGGCTTGCAGCCAATCCAAGGCTGCCGCTGCATCGCTGAGTTCGCCAATACCTTCATCAAAGCTTCCTTGCGATCGGCCAACGCCCCGGAAATTGAACCGCAGCACGGCAAAGCCACATTCCTGGAACAGGTAAAACAGGTTGTAGACAACCTTATTGTTCATCGTGCCGCCAAATTGAGGGTGGGGGTGCAGAATGATGGCCGTGGGTGCGTGGGGGTTGGGACCTGGTTGGTAACGGGCTTCGAGACGTCCTTCGGGACCAGGGATAATAACTTCAGGCATGGTTGGCTTGCTCCAACTCGTTATATCTTTGTATCATAAAAACCATGTTAATGTGTGTTGGGGTTGAACGTGACGCATTACATAGCCATTCATGCCCCCGATATACAAACGAAAATTATAATAACCGACCGGGTTTTCTGATGAAACTCTCAACGCGTGGGCAGTATGCGGTGATGGCATTGGTGGATATGGCCACCCACGGGAATGGTGCGCCCATACCCTTGGCAGATATTTCGGAGCGTCAGGATATTTCCCATCGTTACCTTGAGCAGCTTTTTGGTAAGTTACGCAAACATGGTTTGGTGGAGGGCGTTAAAGGGCCGTCTGGCGGCTACAAAATATCACGCCCCGCCTCGGCAATCAGTCTGTTGGACGTCATGCAAGCCGTGGATGAACCCATCAAAACCACACGTTGCGATGCGTTGGATCGGGGCAAATGCAAACCTGGCGGACTTACCTGCCAAACCCACCGCATCTGGATGGAATTGGGGGACAACATCTCGGATTTCTTAGCAAGCCGCAGCCTTGCCGATGTGGTTGGAAAAACCAGCCGTGGGTGATCAGGCGAAGCGCATCTATTTGGATCATCATGCCACAAGCCCCCTGCGTCCGGAGGCCTTGGCTGTATTTACGAGCATGATGCAGGCAAACCCATCATCGGTGCACCAAGATGGTCGTGAGGCAAGACGTTTGATGGAGGATTGCCGCCAACTTATCGCGGAAGTGGCGGGTTTTGCCCCGCGCAATGTTGTTTTCACCTCTGGGGGAACCGAAGCCAACCAGTCCGCAATTCTTGGGCTGGGTGCTGACACTTTGTTGTATGGGGCAACGGAGCATCCTTGCGTGATGGCCGCTGCTGAGGAATTCAAGCGCCGTGGCGGGAAAACGTCGATGATTCCAGTCAATAATCATGGGCTCATAGACCCAGAATTCTTGGCTGAGATGTTGGGTCAATCAGAGGGTAAGGTTTTGGTCGCCATGATGGCGGCCAATAATGAAACTGGTGTGGTGCAAGACCTTACCACATTGGGGTCAATTATTCGCTCCCATGGTGCCCTACTGCACGTGGATGCGGTGCAAGTTTTTGGAAAAATTTCCATCCAGCCTTGGTCCTGGGTATGTGACAGCATGTCGATATCAGCCCATAAATTTGGGGGACCCCAGGGGGTTGGCGCGCTTTTGTTGCGCGACGGGCTGTCTTTCGCACCCTTGATCCGTGGTGGCGGCCAGGAATTGGGTCGTCGTTCCGGCACGGAGAATTTGCCTGGCATTGCGGCCATGGCCCAAGCCTTGAAGGCCAGTTTGGCAGGTCAAACCCATTATGAGGAGCTCACATTATCCATGCGGGAATTGGAAGATGAGTTGTGTGGCAAGTTCCCGGATTTGCAGGTCGCTGGCAAGCATGCATTAAGACCGATACCGGTGTCCTGCTTTGTTGCGCCCAAATTGGAAGCACAGCTTCAATTGATTAAAGCAGATATTGCTGGTCTTTCCCTTTCTTCTGGTTCGGCATGTTCCTCCGGGAAGGTAACACCATCACATGTCTTGGGTGCCATGGGTTATGATGCTGCTGCCGCGCGGCGTGCTTTAAGGGTGTCGGCAGGATGGTCAAACAGCCGTGATGACCTTCATGCATTTGGTCAATTTTATGAAGATTTGATGGCACCACAATGATGTGTCAGGGGTTGATGCAACCCGATCACATGCTTATATCCAACTATTATAAAACCTACCAAATTAGTCGGGTATCATGGAAAATCGTGACGAAATAGAAGATTTGGTGCAATCTGATTATCGCTATGGTTTCTCTAGCGATATTGAGAGTGAAACCATTGCGCCTGGGCTTAACGAAGATGTCGTCCGCTTCATCTCCGCCAAAAAGAACGAGCCTGAATGGCTCCTTGAATTTCGGTTGGATGCGCTGAAGCGCTGGCGGGCCTTGCCAGACCCTGATTGGGCGCGTCTGGAGATTCCGCCCTTTGATTACGATGCCATATCCTATTGGTCAGCACCCAAATCCATGTCTGATAGGCCGCAATCTTTGGATGAGGTCGATCCAGAACTTTTGAAAGTTTATGAGAAGCTTGGCATCCCGCTTAAGGAGCAGGAAATGCTTGCCGGTGTTGCCGTTGATGCGGTGTTTGATTCCGTGTCGGTGGCCACAACATTTAAAGATAAGCTTGAAGAGGCGGGTGTCATTTTTTGTTCTATATCTGAGGCTGTTCATCGTTGCCCTGATCTCGTCAAAAAATACATGGGTGCGATCATTCCGGTGAGCGATAACAAGCATGCTTGCTTGAATTCTGCAGTCTTTTCTGACGGCACCTTCGTTTATATCCCAAAGAACACGAGATGCCCCATGGAATTGTCCACCTATTTTCGGATCAATGCCGAAAATACGGGGCAATTCGAGCGCACGCTCATCATTGCCGATGAGGGCTCTTATGTGAGCTATTTGGAAGGCTGCACAGCACCCATGCGTGATGACAATCAAATGCATGCGGCTGTGGTTGAGCTTGTGGCGCTGGATAATGCCGAAATCAAATATTCCACGGTACAAAATTGGTACCCTGGTGATGAGGATGGACGCGGCGGTATCTATAATTTTGTGACCAAGCGGGGGCTTTGTTCGGGGAAAAATTCCAAGATTTCTTGGACCCAGGTTGAAACGGGTTCTGCCATCACATGGAAATACCCATCTTGTGTGCTGCGCGGTGAAGGTTCTGTTGGTGAGTTCTATTCTATTGCGCTGACCAACAAGAAGCAGCAAGCCGATACGGGCACAAAGATGATTCATCTGGGGGCCAACACAAGATCCAGAATTGTGGCCAAGGGCATTTCTGCGGGAAGATCGAACTCAACCTATCGTGGGCTTGTTTCGGTGCATCCAAAAGCTAGCAATGCCCGAAATTTCACGCAATGTGATTCCTTGCTTATTGGTTCTCAATGTGGTGCGCACACAACGCCTTACATTGAAACACGTAACGCATCTGCGGTTGTCGAGCATGAGGCAACTACGTCAAAATTGTCCGAGGACCAACTTTTTTATTGCCAGCAACGCGGCTTGAGCGAAGAAGAATCGGTCGCGCTTTTGGTGAGCGGCTTCTGTCGCGAGGTTTTGCAACAATTGCCCATGGAGTTCGCTGCGGAAGCGCAGAAATTGTTGGGTATTAATCTTGAAGGAAGTGTTGGATGAGCAGGCCTATGTTGGAGGTCCGTGACCTCGCTGTCGAAATTGATGGCAAACGCATCATTGAAGGCATGGATTTGGTTGTGCCTGCTGGCGAGGTGCATGCCATCATGGGCCCCAATGGGGCTGGAAAATCGACGCTTTCCTACAGCCTTGCGGGTCGTCCAGGCTATGACATTGTGGGCGGTGACATTCTGTTGGACGGTCAGTCCATCAAAGATTTGGATGTGAGTGAGCGCGCCGCTGCTGGTATGTTCCTGGCGCTCCAATATCCTGTGGAAATTCCGGGCGTGGCCAACATGTCTTTTTTGAAAACTGCATTGGAATCCTTGGCAAAGGCGCGTGGGCAAGACAAACCAGCAACCGTTGATTTTATGCGTAAGGTGAAGGCGGAAGCTCGGGCGTTGCAGATTGACGAAGAGATGCTTCGCAGGCCCTTAAATGTTGGTTTTTCCGGCGGTGAGAAGAAGCGTAATGAGGCGCTGCAGCTTTCCATGCTTGCCCCCAAACTCGCGGTGTTGGACGAGACTGATTCAGGGCTGGATATTGACGCCTTGAAGATTGTCTCGGAAGGCGTGAACAGAATGCGCGACCCGGCCAGATCATTCCTGGTCATCACCCACTATCAGAGGCTTTTGGATTACATTGTGCCTGATCGGGTTCATGTTTTGGCCGGTGGAAAAATTGTGGCTTCCGGTAATGCGGAGCTTGCCCGTGAGTTGGAGCAGAATGGTTATGCCGCCTATGAGGCTGCGTGATGTTTGAGGCATCTTTACTTCCCGGACCAAGAACCGAAGGTTGGCGCCATGGCAAAATAAACCAGCTGGCTGATCTGCCTGAATTTCATGCGGATTGGTCGATCATCGATGGTGCGTTGGATGGGGCTTGCCACATATCGCTTCACGATGATGGCCTCCGCATGTCTTCGGATATGCTAGGTAAATGTGTGGTGGGTAAGAAGCTCGTCCATCAGGACCATGATGATGATGTGCACGGGCACATGTTTCATGGCAAAGATGTGCCGTGTCTTGAGATTTCGTTGATGGAAAATGAAGCGGTCTCGCTCAATTTTTCTGACCTCCATGACATTCTTCCGCTTCAAATCATCATCAATGTCGGTGATGGCTGCTCCTCGTCCATCACGTTGAACAATGCCGGGCCAGATGCGAGTCTTTGGCTGCGCATGAGGGTGATGTTGGGCAAACGGGCAAACCTGCAATTCTTGCAGCATGATGTCGTTCCAAGCCGCCATCGTTTGTTTGATTTGAAGGTTGATCAATCAGACCATTCTGTATTCACGTTGTTAAGCCTAAGCCCCGGGGGGCAATATGTACGCGACGAGGTTACCTGCCTTGTGGCGTCTCATTGCCAAACAGATCTGTTTGCCGGGCATCACTTATGTCGCGGCACCCATCGGGATCTTCGTTTGCGTGTGGATCATTTGGGTCCAGAATCAGAGAGTAACCAGGATGTTCGCTGTGTGGTGCATGACAGGGCCGTGAGCGGTTTTGATGGCCTTATTCATGTTGCCAAAACTGGTCAACAAACAGTTGCCTATCAGGAATCCAAGGTGGTGTTGATGGAGGATGGCGCCTTGCATCATGGGAAGCCTGAATTGGAGATCTTCCAGGATGATGTTGTTTGTTCCCACGGTGCAGCCATAGGCCATCTGGATCAAAATGCATTGTTCTATTTGATGTCCCGGGGCATTGCAGAAGAAGACGCCCGTAGCATGTTGCTGGAGGCTTTCTTCGCGGGGCTGGTGGAAGCGGCCACGCCACATATGGGGGCACTTATTCCAGATGCTGATGATGTGTTGTCCTTGGCGAAAGGTTTGGCATGATGGACCATGATAAGCTTGCCCAACTACGCGGTGATTTTCCAATTCTTTCAAGAGAGATAAATGGCAAGTCATTGATTTATCTTGATTCTGCGGCATCATCTCAAAAGCCGCGCAAGGTCATTGACGCCATGTCAAATTTTATGAGCAATTCTTATGCCAATGTTCACCGCGGCGTTCATCAGCTCGCGTCGGAATCAACCGATGCCTATGAACATGCCCGCCGCCAAGTCGCTCAATTTGCGGGCACGAACCCGGGGCAAATTGTGTTCACCATGGGCGCCACCGATGCCATCAACATGGTGGCATCGAGCTTTGTGGCGCCAAATATTGAATCTGGTGATGAAATCATTATCTCCATCCTTGAGCATCACGCCAATATTGTGCCCTGGCATTTCTTGCGCGAGCGGCAAGGTGCGGTGCTGAAATTTCTCCCCATGGACGAGTCTTTTGGTTTGGATCTTGATGCTTTGGCCGGTCTTATTACCCCGCGAACCAAGATGGTGGCACTGACCCACCAATCAAACGTTACTGGTGCTGTGACAGATGTGGCAAAAGTTGTGGAAATTGCCCATGCAGCTGGCGTCCCTGTGTTGTTGGACGGATGCCAGGGCGCGGTCCATCAGAAGCTTGATCTCGATCGTTCAGGGGTCGATTTTTACGCATTTACCGCCCACAAAATTTATGGGCCGACGGGTATTGGCGTGCTTTGGGCCAAAAAAGAGCACCTGCAGGCCATGCAACCCTTCCGGGGTGGTGGTGAGATGATTGATGTGGTCACCAAAGATAAGGTGACCTATGCACCATCACCGGGCCATCTTGAGGCGGGCACCCCTGCGATTATTGAAGCCGTTGGTTTTGGTGCTGCATTGGAATATTTGGATGGCCATTCATTGGATGAGTTGCATGCCCATGAGGCATCATTGGCGGAACATGCGAGGGATCAGGCGAGATCACGCAATTGGTTAACCAGTTTTGCCCACCCTCAAGGCTCGGGCTGTTTTTCTTTCTCCGTGGATGGCATCCATCCCCATGACCTCTCAACATTTCTAGATCAGCAGGGCATTGCCATACGGGCTGGACATCATTGCGCGCAGCCTCTGATGCATGAATTGGGCCAAACCGCCACGGCAAGAGCCTCTTTTGGCATCTATAACACGATGTCTGAAGTTGATGCCTTTTTTGAGGGTCTGGATCAGGCCTATGGTTTCTTTTCAAGGTTTCGTTGATGGCAGTTGACCGGCTTTATCAAGAGGTGATCATGCGCCATGCCGGAAATCCCATCGGCCTTGGTGGCCTTGAAGGCGATGGGGTTATTACCGAGAAACGAAACCCGCTATGCGGCGATACCGTTCGTTTGCGTCATGATCATGATCATATACTGGGGGCTGAGGCTCGGGGTTGTGCATTATGCATGGCATCAACATCCATCATGGCCCAATCAGTGGGCAAACATGGTGTTGCAATCATTGTGCCAACGCATGACTGGCTGGAAGGTTTAATGGCCAAATCGCCCAAGGTAAATTTGGCAGAATTATTCGGTGATGACCGCGATGCCCTTGCCGTGGTCAAAGATGTGCGTGCCAGGATGCAATGTGTGTCGTTGCCCTGGCTGTTGGCCAAAGAGGTGTTTGATCATGAGCGATAATGAGGTGAAGGCCAGTTTGGATGAGATAGGCCTGACGGTCGACGGAAATTTTTTGGAAGATCACCAAGCCGGTGAAATCGTGTCGCGCCTGCGTTCGGTATTTGATCCTGAGATTCCCGTGAATGTGTTTGATCTTGGTTTGATTTATCGTGTTGACCGTGTCGCCGATGGTCTTTCCATTGACATGACATTGACGGCACCTGGTTGCCCCGTGGCTGAGGAAATGCCTGGCATGGTCGCCGATGCGTTCCAAGGAAGCGACCTTGGCCATGTTGCGGTTGAAATCGTGTGGGACCCCCCCTGGAACCAGGAGCGCATGTCAGAGATTGCACGGTTGGAATTGGGTTTTCTTTAAGGAGGGCAGAATGAAAGATGTGGTGGTGTTGACGGATGCAGCCCGTGACAGGGTTGCTTCCATTCTTTCCTCTGCCGAGGCAGGCGCCGCGGTACGGTTTTCTGTGGCCGAAGGCGGTTGTGCTGGCATGAAATACAAGCTCACGATCGAAGATGAGGTTCAACAATTGGACCAATTGGTGGAGGTGGGTGAGGCCCGCATCGTGATCGGGCCTGAGAGTTTGTTTTATCTCTTAGGCTGCGAAATTGATTACCAAGAGAGCATGTTTGAAAGTGGTTTCATCTACAACAACCCCAATGTCACCGACGCATGTGGGTGCGGGGAATCCATCAGCTTTGCCAAGCAAAGCTGATCAAATTTCTGTTTTGAGGAAGGCAGGGACCTGATCAGTCTGGCCGAAGGGCCGCGTTTCTTCGGCCATGTCGCCGAGCCCTGCGCCGTTATTCTTTCGGCCACCACGCTTTCGGTCGCGCCCCGATGATTTCTTTTCATTAACGTTGTCATCAGATTTTTTTGTTTTCTGCGTGGTTTTTTCGCCGGCATCCATGGATGCTTCATTGTCTTTGGGTGCTGCCTTTCCGGCTTCAGCACCATCAAGCTCAGGAACTTTTTGCTGAATTAATTCTTCAACTTTTTCCCAATTTTCTTGGTCGCTGCTGGTCACCAGGGTGATGGCCTCACCGAGGCGGCCTGCACGGCCTGTCCGACCAATCCGATGCACATAATCATCGGCATTATGGGGCACATCATAATTTACGACATGGCTAACCGAGGAAATATCCAAGCCGCGCGCCGCAACATCCGACGCCACCAAGACGGTGATTTCACCTTCTTTGAATTTGTTTAAGGTTTCGATACGCACACGTTGCTCAATATCGCCATGCAGAGATCCGCTTTTTAAGCCATTTTTCTGGAGGAATTGGTCAAGACTGCCGATATCGCGCTTCCTGTTGCAGAACACGATGGCATTGGTCACCTCGCGGGATGAAAGGTAGGACAACAAGGCATCCTTCTTTTTACGGCTATCAACAAATTTGCAAAGCTGGGTGATGGTCGCTGCGGTCGATGCTGCCCGAGCAACCTCGATGCGGACGGGGTTCTGGAGAAATGCCTCGGATAATTTTTCGATTGGCTTTGGCATGGTGGCAGAAAGCAACAAAGACTGTCGCGTGAATGGAAGCAATTTCCCTAATTTTTCGATATCGGGAATAAAGCCCATGTCCAGCATGCGGTCAGCTTCATCAATAACGAAGATTTGTACGCCATTTAACAAAATGCCGCCGCGCTCAAAATGATCTAGCAAACGACCCGGTGTGGCGATGAGCACATCAACGCCGCGTTCCAGCTTTTGAACCTGCTCATTAAAAGACACGCCGCCAATGAGAAGTGCCATATTGAGCTGCGAATAGGTTCCGTATTTGGTGAAATTATCGGCCACCTGGGCAGCCAATTCTCTTGTGGGTTCAAGAATAAGTGAGCGTGGCATCCTTGCCCGGGCGCGGCCGCGTTCAAGAAGGGTCATCATGGGAAGGGTGAAGGAGGCTGTTTTGCCGGTGCCCGTTTGGGCGATGCCAAGAACATCGCGGCCAGCCAGAACCTCAGGAATGGCCTTTGCCTGAATATCAGTGGGTGTTGTGTAACCACTTTCTTCGACGGCTCTCAATATGTTGTCGGACAGGCCGAGTTCTTTAAAATCCATGGGCACCCAAGATGATCTGATATAACCTTATGGTTCTTGCCCACTTGCCGAAGCAAAAGCAATCGCTAGCATGGCACTTCGTTATTTAGATGGAAGTCGAGGAAAACATGTCACAACCCTTAGCCATTTTAGCGCCAGGCCTCTTATGTGATGCACGGCTGTTCGCACCCATTTTGGACATGTTTCCAGAGCATGGTTATGAAACACATCTGGTCACCCATCATTTGGATGATAGCCTGGAAGGAATTGTTGCGCGTCTTCGTGATGAAGTGGCGGAAAACCGCGAAGTTCTGTTGGTGGGCCTTTCCATGGGTGGGTATATTGTCCTTGAGGCCTTTTTCTCCAACATTGGTATTCCCAAAGGCTTGGTCCTGTTAAACACCAACGCTCGGGCTGATCGAGAGGATCAAAAAGAGGTGCGCCGTCGTTTGATGGAGCAGTCAACACTTGGACGTTTTACAGGCGTGACGAAAAAATTGGCGCCCATGTTTTTATCAAGGAAAAATTTGGAAAAGAAAGAGCTTGTCGAAGTTATTGTCGGCATGGGTGAGGCCATCGGTCAGGAGGGTTATGTGCGGCAGCAAACAGCCATCATGAACCGGCTAGACCGGCGGCAGGATTTGCCCTCTATCGAAGTACCCACCCTCATCATGGTTGGCGAGGAGGATCAGATCACACCCCCCAAAGTGGCTCGGGAAATGCACAACCTGATTCCAGACAGCAAGCTGGTGGAGGTCCCGGAATGTGGCCATCTGGTGCCCTTGGAAGTGCCAGACCTTTGTAAATCAGAATTGGCCCAACTTTTGCAAAGGATTGCCTGATTAGAGGTCTAATGCCTGCACGTCTGGCGCGTGGGCTGAGATGTATTGGAACCTACTCTCGGCTTTTTTGCCCATCAATGTTTCGACCATGTCCCGGGCATTGGCCAGATGTTCATCATGAAGGCCAACTTGAATAAGTTTGCGGTTCTGGCGGTTCATGGCGGTTTCTTTAAGCTGTGATGCCATCATTTCACCAAGCCCTTTAAAACGGGAGATTTCAACCTTGGCATTGGCAGGAAACTCATCCCTTAAGGCCCGCTCACGATCTGCATCATCTTGCACATAGACGGTCTTGCGGTTGGTGGAGAGTTTGTAAAGTGGGGGGAGGGCCAAATAAAGATGACCCTCTTCAATCAGTTTGGGCATTTTTTGGAAGAAAAACGTCATCAACAAAGATGCGATATGGGCGCCATCAACATCGGCATCGGTCATGATGATGACCTTATCATAGCGCAAATCTTCTTCGCGGTAGGCATTGCCGGCTTGGCAGCCTAGGGCAATGAGCAAATCGCCAATCTCTTTGTTGGCCCTGATCTTATCCTCGGTGGCGCTGGCAACATTTAGGATTTTTCCGCGAATAGGTAGGATGGCTTGTGTGTTTCTGTCCCTGGCTTGTTTGGCAGTCCCGCCAGCAGAGTCGCCCTCAACAATAAAAATTTCGGTTCCATCCCGCGCATCCTTGCTGCAATCAGCAAGTTTTCCGGGCAAACGAAGTTTTCGCGTGGCGGTTTTTCGCGAAACTTCCTTCTGTTGCTTCCTGGCAAGCCTTTCTTCGGCGCGTTCAATCAGAAATTGCAGCAATAAGTCTGATTTTTCCGGGTCTGCGGCCAGCCAATGTTCCATATGGTCTTTGATTTTGACATCCACGAATTTTTGGGCGTTGGCACTGTTTAATTTGTCCTTGGTCTGGCCCTGAAATTCAGGATCTGGGATGAAAATGGAGACGGCGCCATGCAAACAGCCATGGACGTCATCGGCTGTCACCTGGGCAAATTTTCCGTTCCCGCGCATCTGCGCATAGCTCTTTAACCCCTTTATCAGGCCCGAGCGCAATCCGCTGACATGTGTGCCACCCAAAGGGGTTGGAATGGTGTTACAAAAGCTTGAAAAATCTTGACCCATGTCGATCCATGCGAGCGCCCACTCAAGTGAGGAACCATCTGGCTCACCCTCTGCCTTGCCGCCAAATGTTCGGTGGCCAGCAAGAGCTTGCCCTTCTACAATCTCACCCAGCCAATCGGCCAGTCCACCGGGGAAATTCAAGACATCCTCGCTCGGGACGTCGCCGGTAAGTTGTGAGAGGTTGGTCCAACGCACCGTCACCCCGGCATTCAAATATGCCTTTTGCTTGATGAAGCCGTATATCTCTGCCGGTGAAAATTGCAGCTTGTCACCAAAAATTTCTTCGTCGGGGGAAAATGTAACCGTTGTGCCGCGTCGGTTGGACACCGACCCAATATGCTCAAGATTGCCCATGGCATGGCCGCGCGAAAATTCCAGGCGGTGGAGCATTTTGTTCCGTGCAACTTCGACCATCGTGCGGGAGGAGAGGGCGTTGACCACCGAAATGCCAACACCATGCAGACCACCCGATGTTTTGTAGGCCTTGGCATTGAATTTGCCCCCTGAGTGAAGGGTGGTCATGATGACTTGTAATGCCGATTGCTCTGGAAATTTTGGGTGTGGATCCACGGGAATGCCACGCCCATTATCTTCAATCGATATGGTTTTTTCATCGATTAACGTGACGTCAATGCGGTTGGCATGGCCGGCAACAGCTTCATCCATGGCGTTGTCAAACACTTCACGAAAGAGATGGTGGTAAGCACGTTGGTCGCGGCCACCAATATACATGCCGGGCCGTTTGCGAACGGGCTCTAATCCTTCGAGGACTTCAATGTCCGATGCATCATAACCTTGGGCCTTGGGGGCTGAAGCATGGAATAGGTCATCTGCGGACATGTGGGTACCTGTGCCAAATTTAAAAATTCAAGAAAGGGTGCGAATCATTAAAAGAAAAACCAACCCCTAGGGCCAACCTACAAAAGAAAGGGGGGCAGCCAAAGGCCACCCCCCAAAAATTTGTTGGGACCAAGCAGATCAGACAGAATAATACATGTCGAATTCAACTGGGTGTGGGGTGTGTTCGAAGGCATGGACTTCTTCCCACTTCAATTCGATGTAAGCATCGATTTGATCATCGGTGAAAACGCCGCCTTTGGTTAAGAACGCACGATCAGCATCAAGGGCTTCAAGTGCCTCGCGAAGACTGCCGCAAACTGTTGGAATGTCTTTCAGTTCCTCAGGTGGCAGCGCATATAGGTCCTTATCCATCGGGTCGCCAGGATGGATTTTGTTTTCAATGCCATCGAGGCCAGCCATCAACATGGCGGAGAATGCCAAATATGGGTTGGCTGTCGGGTCTGGGAATCTTGCCTCAAGACGCTTCCCGTTCGGGCTTGGAGAGTAAGGAATTCTGATGGATGCAGAGCGGTTGCGGGATGAGTAGGCAAGCAAGACCGGCGCTTCAAATCCAGGAATCAGACGCTTGTACGAGTTGGTGGATGCGTTGGTGAACGCATTCAGGGCCCGGGCATGCTTGATGATGCCGCCAATGTAATAGAGACATTGTTCCGACAGATCGGCATAGCCGGTACCTGCGAATAGTGGCTTGCCATCACGCCAGATGGACTGGTGGCAGTGCATGCCGGAGCCATTATCACCCATGACGGGCTTTGGCATGAAGGTGGCGGTTTTGCCGTAAGAAGCAGCGACCTGGTGGATGCCATATTTGTAGATCTGGAGTTGGTCGGCCATGCGGGTCAGTGTGTTGAACTTGATGCCAAGCTCATGCTGGGAGGGCGCCACCTCATGGTGGTGTTTTTCGACCTCGACACCCATTTCAGCAATGGCAGCAAGCATCTCACCGCGAAGATCCTGTCCGGAATCAACAGGTGATACTGGGAAATAGCCGCCTTTGGTGCGTGGGCGGTGGCCCATATTTCCAGCCTCATATTCGGCATCACTGTTGTAGGGGCCTTCATCAGAATCGAATTCAAAACCAATTTTGTTCTGGGCCACAGACCAGCGCACGTCATCGAACACAAAGAATTCAGCTTCTGGGCCGAAGAAGACGGTGTCACCGACGCCGGATGATTTCACATAAGCTTCGGCGCGACGCGCTGTTGAGCGTGGGTCGCGGGAATAATCTTCGCCGGTATATGGTTCGAGAATATCACAGAAGAACACCAGGGTTGTTTGGGCGAAGAATGGGTCGATGAAACCGGTGTCCAAATCTGGTTTCAAAACCATGTCGGATTCATTAATGGCTTTCCAACCAGCAATGGAAGATCCATCAAACATGGTGCCTTCTTCCAAAAATTCCTCATCAACCATGGCAATATCAATGGTCAGGTGCTGCCACTTGCCCTTTGGGTCGGTGAAGCGAAGGTCCACATATTTGATGGAATCTTCTTTGATCTGATTGAGGATATCTTGTGGTGTCTTCATGTTGGTCTCTCCTAGACTACCCTTATTAATGATTAAACTGCTTCGTTACCGCGCTCGCCTGTCCTGATGCGGATGGCATCTTGAACATCGCTGATAAAAATTTTGCCGTCCCCAATGCGCCCGGTGCGTGCAGCCTCGATAATGGCCTCAACTGCTTGCTCAGCAAGGTTGTCATCCACAACCACTTCCATTTTCACCTTAGGCAAAAAATCAACCACATATTCCGCACCGCGGTACAATTCCGTATGGCCTTTCTGGCGGCCAAAACCCTTCGCTTCCAAAACGGTAATGCCCTGAAGCCCCACTTCTTGCAGCGCTTCTTTGACGTCGTCGAGCTTGAATGGCTTGATAATCGCTTCAATTTTTTTCATGGGCATCCTCACTGGTCACCTATTTGTCATAGTTTCATCGCTGGGGCAGTGGCAAGCTATCTCAAAGGCGTTGTTTGCCCAAAGTTTAAGCAAACCATATCCTTTCTTGCCCACAGAGTTGGCAGTGATTGGAATGGCCATCCCATCTGCCAAGTTGTTGTCATGTTATTTGCAAGTTGATGGTGCCTGAAAAAGGTTGACGCTTACGTCTTGCAGAGGGCCGAGGTTGAACGCTAAGGGACGGGATCGGATTTCATGGCTTGGGGTTGGGTTTATGTTGGAACAACCCCTATTGC
>AACY020563756.1_pt1 | contig 18072 bp, 19 predicted proteins | sample 267378 | NCBI WGS metagenome assembly AACY02 (sample SAMN02954345, study PRJNA13694) | marine metagenome | biome: aquatic; feature: ocean; material: water; isolation source: isolated as part of a large dataset composed predominantly from surface... | reverse complement strand
TTCAAAAATGCTTTCACTATTAAGTATTATATATATAAGTCCTATGATATTTAGACCAGACGTAATTTTAATTGATGGATCATCATATATATATAGAGCATTTCATGCTCTACCACCTTTGAGTACATCAAAAGGCAAGCCAACAGGAGCTACACGAGGCGTTGCTTCAATGTTGCGTAAACTTATTTCTACATACCCAGGCGTACCGATGGTTATGGTTTTTGATGCAAAAGGCCCGACCTTCAGAAGTGATTATTATCAAGCTTATAAAGCAAATAGACCCTCTATGCCTAATGAGCTAAGAGTTCAGATTGATGATATTAAAAATCTTTCAAGATTATTTCACTTTTCTATACAAGAAGTTGCAGGAGTTGAAGCAGATGATGTAATAGCAACACTTGCAGATAAATTAGGCAAAAAACAAAAAGTATTAATATCTTCTCCAGACAAGGATCTTACTCAGCTGGTAAAAGAGAATGTTATACAACACAACTCCGTATCAAATGAATTTTTTGATGAGAAATATGTAGAAGAAAAGTTTGGAGTTCCTCCAAACAGAATTGCTGAGTTATTGGCATTAGTTGGAGATAAATCTGACAACATTCCTGGCATAACAAAAGTTGGCAATAAAACAGCATCTAAGTGGCTTAATCAGTATGGTGATATTGATAATTTAGTCGCTAAAGCAGATGAGGTGACAGGAGTTGTAGGGGAGAACTTAAGAAATGAAAAAAATATCTTACAAAGAAACCTCTTTTTAGTTGCACTTAAAAAAGACCTAGATTTAGATTTAAAGTTAGATTCACTGAACATACCTCAAGCAACAAATGATGAATTAAAAGATTTCTATAAAGACCTGGAATTCAACTCATTCATAGAAGATAAAATTGTAGAAAAAGTCTCAAAAAACTACAGCTCTATTAAAAATTTAAAGCAACTAAAAGAAATAGAAAAAGAGCTAGATGACTCAAAATGCTTTGCTTTTGATACAGAAACAACATCTTTATTAGCTCATGAAGCAGAATTGGTAGGGTTTTCTTTTGCTTTAAAAGAAAATACAGGCGTTTATGTGCCAATCAGACATAATGAACAAACAGATTTAGATGCTGATGAAACAACCAAATGGTTAAAAGCAGTTTTAGAGAGGAACCAACAAAAAATCGTAGGCCAGAATTTAAAATATGATTTATCTGTACTTGAAAAGTACGATATTGAGATAAACAAATTTTGTGCAGACACGATGCTAATGTCTTATGCCATTAATAGCACTGCTACGCGACATAATCTTGATGCTCTAGCAGAACATTATTTAAATGTTCAAACCATAAAGTATTCCGATGTTATGGGCAAAGGGGCGAATAAATATAAAAACTTCAATGAAGTACCCATAAAAGAAGCTACAAACTATGCTGCTGAAGATGCCGATATAACTTTTCAACTATATGAGAAGTTTAAAGAGCTAATAAATAAAGAAACAGAAAATTTACTACAAGATATTGAGTATCCTTTAGTTAGTGTCCTATTAAAAATGGAAAATAAAGGTGCATTAATTGATACAAAGCATCTCCAAAAACTTTCAAATGAATTTGGGTCAAAGCTCATTGGTCTCACAAAAAAAATTCATGATATGTCAGGTAGCGTCTTTAATATTGATTCTCCAAAACAACTTAGTGAGGTTCTTTTTGAAAAAATGAAAATAGACTCTAAGGGCTTAAAAAAGACCTCTACCGGATATTACTCAACTTCAGAGTCAGTCCTACAAAAACTATCTGCTGAAAATGAGATTGTTAGGAATATTCTGGAGTATAGAACATTAGCTAAACTTAAGAATACCTATACTGATAAAATTTCTGATATATGTGATGCAAATTCTAGAGTTCACACGTCTTATCATCAAGCAGTGACGTCTACAGGCAGATTATCCTCATCAGACCCAAATTTACAAAATATTCCAATAAGGACGAATGAAGGAATAACAATAAGAGAGGCCTTTGTTGCCCCGAAAGACAAGAAGCTCTTAGCGATGGATTATTCCCAAATTGAGCTTAGGTTAATGGCCCATTACTCTAAAGATCCAATTATGCTTAACTCTTTTAGAAATGATGAGGACATACATAAAAGAACAGCAGCAGAAATCTTTGGGGTTGAAATTGATGATGTTGATGGCCAAATGAGGAGAAGAGCTAAAACAATTAATTTTGGTCTTTTATATGGAATGAGCGCTTTTGGATTATCTAATCAACTTGAAGTTTCAAGAGCTGAGGCCGATATTTTCTTAAATAACTATTTTGAACGATATTCTGCAGTTAAAAGTTTTATGTCAAAGATAGTAGAAGAAGCAAAAAAAGATAAATTTGTAAAAACTTTGTATAACAGGAAAATACATGTACCAAACATAGAGGCTGGAAACTATATGATGAGACAAGGATCAGAAAGAGCTGCTATCAATGGACCTTTACAAGGCAGTGCTGCCGATATTATTAAAATTGCAATGATTAAGATTCAAGATTTAATTAATAATAGTAAATCAGATATAAAAATGATCTTACAGGTTCATGATGAGCTAATTTTTGAAGTGCCTACTGATTTTACAGATGAAGACATTAAGCCAATTATTTCAATTATGGAAGAAACCACTAAAATTAGTGTGCCATTAAAAGTTGAGTATGGTTTTGGAGCTAATTGGAGAGAAGCACACTAATTTCTTTCCTCAAATCAGTTATGCTCTCTTGATCTTTTATTGATAAAGACATTACATCAGAAAATATTTTTTTATTAGATTCTTCAGCATCTTTCTTTTCAGATTCACTGACCTTATCAGATTTTGTTAGAACCACGATAAAAGGTAGTTTAAGGTCTACTAACATGGATACCATTTCTAAATCTGACTCTTTCATTGGATGCCTTATGTCAGTAAATATTAAAACTCCAATGAGGTTATCTCTATACTGAAAATACTTAGGAATTTCTCGTGACCACTCTTTTTTTTGTACTTTTGACACTTTTGAAAAACCATAGCCAGGAAAATCTACTATATATCCTTGCTTACATTTAAAAAAATTAAATAACTTAGTTTTTCCAGGAGTCTTGCTTACTTTGGCAAGCTTTTTATTATTTGATAAAGCATTTATAGCCGATGATTTGCCAGCATTCGATGCACCTACAAAGGCAATCTCTCTTTCTTCGTGATTTAGACACTGATCATATGAAGCAGCACTTGTTACAAACTGAAGATCTAAATTTGTTTCCATTAATAAATTATAACCAACTTGTTATATAATCATGTTCGCATGAACAGCTTCTTTCTAAAACATATTTCAAAGAGTTTATTTCTTCTATTGTCCTTATCAATTACTGCGCAACCTCAATTGAATAAAGATTATGAAGTAATACCAGAAGGCCTTGTTAATGATGAAGGCATAACAGAAGTTTTTGGCTATTGGTGTCCAGCATGTTTCACTTTTGAGAACACAGTTCAGGATATAAGAGAAAGAAGACCAGATATTGCAATAAATCAAGTACCAGCTGGCAACGAAACTATAGCTAGACTTTATTACACAATAAAAGCACTAAATCTTGGCGAAGAAGCCCATATGAATGTTTATAAGGACTGGCAATTAAAAAGAAAATCATTCAGAACTGAATCAGATATGGCAGCTTTTGCTGAGCGTCATGGTTATAATGCGGAAAAATTCATGGAAGTCTTCAATTCATTTGGAGTAGGCTTAAAAGCAAAAAATGCCCTAAGGCTCGTAAATTCACTTGGTAATTCTGGAGTATTTGATGGAGTTCCAACTGTAATAGTAAATGGAAAATATAAAGTTATAAGAGGCAGAGATGTTGAAAAAAATATATCTAACATTATCTATTTATCAGACCTTTAAATAAAAATGAAAAAATTTATATTTTGTATTGTGACAATAGCGCTTTCACTTCAGTTCTTTTCAGCTCCTTATGAAGATGAAGTAAGAAAAAGACTTGGATTATTAAAAAATAAACCTGTAGTGGCAATGACCCCTAGTAATTCAGAAGATATGGCTTCAACAGCAAGAAATGGTGAAACTGTATATAATCTTGGTTGTGCAGCTTGCCATACTGCCGGACTAGCAGGAGCACCTATGTTTGCTAATGTTTCTCAATGGCAAGGCAGAGTTGAAAAAGGACTAGAGACTTTAGTTAATAACTCATACAACGGGTATAACGCTATGCCTGCTAAAGGTTTATGTATGGATTGTACGAGGGAAGAAATACAAAATTCAGTGCAATATATGCTAGATGCTTTGACAGCAGACTAGACTCTTTCTTCTAATTCACTCAATTTTTCTTCAAGAGATTCTATTCTCTCAAGCGCTTTATCGAGCTCTTCTTGCTTAACGAAACCTGATTCTTTCATAAACTTTTCTAAAGCAGGCTTCACCATCTTTTCCATCCCCTTAAGGTCTTTCCCCATTCCAAACGGATTAAACATTATTCTTCTCCAAAATAAAATTTTTATTTATTGTCTGATAAAGATCTTGCCAAGATTTAGCTTGTAAATCACAAGGAAAGATTTCATCCCATTTATTCTTATCACAATTGAACCATATGGTGTTGAAATTGCAATTTCTTGCTCCACCAATATCATTAACCGGACAATCCCCAATATGTAGGGCTTCTTCAGCTTCACAATCTGCAAGCTCTAAAGCTTTGATGAAATGGGGTGGAGATGGTTTATTACTTTTTACATCTTTTGCGTTAATACTGAATTTAAAGAAATTTGATATTCCAATAATTTCTAAGTCTGCATTACCATTTGAGAGTGCTCCGATTATTACTTTTCGATAAAGTCTTTCAAGGATTTTTTTTGCATCTGTGTATAGCTGAACCTTGTTTCTAACTTTAAAAAACTCATTAAAGCTTTCATTACTGTAATAAATGGCATCAACACTTTCTACACCACTTCTTAATAAAGTTTCTTTAATTATTTCTTTTCTAAATTTAGTTAAGTCATTTTTTAAAGAAGGGTCAGCTTCAACCAGATCAACTCTAACTCTACTTAAAGATTCTTCTCTAAATTCATCTACAAGATTTGGGAATTTCGTGAGAATGAAGTTTAGCCAGGCATTCTCTGCGTCAACAATAACTTTTTTGTTGGGCCAAAGAGTATCGTCTAGATCAAGGGTTATTAATTTTATTTTCTTTCTTGGCATGAGGATGTGATTTATCGTAAATTTTTGCTAACTGTTGGAAGTTTAATTTAGTGTAAATTTGTGTAGTACTCAAGCTGCTGTGACCTAACATCTCTTGAATTGATCTTAAATCACCGCTTGATTCAAGAATATGTGTTGCAAAACTATGTCTTAACATATGCGGATTTACAGGAGGCATGCCCTGACTGACTGATAGGTTATACAATCTTTCTTGCATTGCCCTAACAGAAATTCTTTTCCCATATTTGTTTGTAAAAAGAGCATCTGTATCAACGTTCATTGACTCTCTAACCGTTAGCCAATCAGCTATAGCATCACGAGCAAATTTACCTACTGGAAGCATTCTTTCCTTGTTCCCCTTACCTATAACTCTAATAAAACTAAAATCGGATTCGAAGGAAGAGATATTTATATTAATTGCTTCAGAAACTCTTAATCCAGAAGAGTACAACAGTTCCAGAAAAGCCTTATCTCTAGATTCAGAAGGTGTTTTTGGCACAAAAGATAATAATTTCTCCACATCTTCAGGTGTAAGAGCTTTTGGTAGCTTTTCCTCAACTTTCGGAGACTGAACTCCATCGAATGGATTAGAGTCTAACTCTTCATTCTTATACATATACTTATAAAAGTTTCTCAATGAAGATATGTTTCTTTGAATTGATCTATTCCCTAACCCCTTCTTGCGTAAAAAAATAATCCATTGAGTTAAAGTCGCCGGCATAAGATCATCAGGATTAATTTTTTTCTCCTCAAGAAAACTTAAGAAGCGATTTATATCTCTTTCATAATTAGAAATTGTATGAGGAGAATAATTTTTTATTCTTAAAAACTCTTTAAGTCTTTCTTTTAAATCATGCATCAAAATCTGATTTTGAGAGTTCTCCTTCAAACTCTAGCTTATAACCAGCTGTAGATAATAAAACATTTGTACTTTCTAATAGAATCACAGAGGTTCCTCCTTGCGAAGAAAATTTAAATTTTTTTTCGTTTGTTTCAAGTGATATAGCATATGCTGTAGCAGCCGTTCCTGAACCACAAGATTTTGTTTCTCCAACACCGCTTTCATAAGTTCTAATATTAATCTGATCTTGAGCTCTTTGAAAAATATTTAGATTATAGTTCGGAGCAAGATTAAACTTCTCTGCTTTAGCTTTGAACTTTTCATATAAGAGCTCTAAGTCCTCAGTAAAAATACCAGTTGACTCTTTTATTACATGATAATTTCCTATATCTACATAGTAAAAATTCTCTATTTGTTTACCTTTTGGCATTTTACTTAATACAGTAGCAATTTGCTCAGAGGGTTCACTATCTTTGATTACAGTAAAAATGTTTTTAAAGATTTTTATCTGCTGCTCTTTTTTAGATGAGTAGCTTGCTAGACATCTGAGACCATTGAAACAATTATTTGCTTCTGATCCATCTGCATTAAAGACTCTGACTGGCCACTTTTCCTGAGATCTATCCAAAAGCAATAACTGATCAAAGCCTATACCATTTTTTCTATCAGATAATCTCTCAATAGAGGTTTTCAGAATATTCATGTTTTCCGTAATAAGAAAATCATTTCCATTACTTTGCATTTTTTTGAATTTAATCTTCATATCGCACTAAAAGCTTAAATAGAATTATATAATTGTCTTAACCAATTACCCTAAATTGATAAAGAACGAAACAGTAAACGCTCTTAGATTTTTATCTGCAGATAGTGTAGAAAGGGCAAGCTCGGGCCATCCAGGGATGCCACTGGGAATGGCAGACATCGCAGAAGTTCTTTGGCGAGAACACTTACATCATTCACCAACCAATTCTAATTGGTTCAATAGAGATAGATTTGTGCTCTCAAATGGTCATGGTTCCATGCTTCTTTATAGCCTTTTACATTTAACAGGATATAAATTATCACTTGATGATCTAAAAGATTTTAGACAATTGAAGTCTAAAACTCCTGGCCATCCAGAATATGGGATTACTGATGGCGTCGAAACAACAACAGGACCACTAGGTCAGGGATTAGCTAATGCCATAGGAATGGCTCTAGCTGAAAAAATTCTAGCCTCAAAAATTAATACGGATAAATTAAAACCGATTGATCATAAAACTTATTGTTTTATAGGAGATGGATGCTTAATGGAAGGCATCTCACATGAAGTAATGTCTTTGGCTGGTGTTTTAGAGCTAAATAAATTGATTTGCTTCTACGACAGCAATGGCATTTCCATTGATGGCGAAATTAAAGATTGGTATAAGGATGATATTAGGCTTAGATGTGAATCATATGGCTGGAATGTAATTGGAGAAATAGATGGCCACAATAGAGACCAAATAAATGAAGCCATAATAGCAGCTAAAGAATCAAATAAACCGACAATGATAGTCTGTAAGACTTCTATTGGTTACGGAGCTGGAAGCAAACAAGATAGTGAGTCTTCACATGGGGCACCTCTTGGAGAAGATGCACTAAATGAATTAAGAAAGAATCTAAAATGGAGTTATGAACCTTTTGAAATACCCGAATCAGTTTACGAAGATTGGGATTTTAAAGAGAAGGGTAAAATTCTTGAGAATAATTGGAAAGAAATTTGCGAAGAGCATGAAAAGGAAGACTCAGAAAAAGCACATTTATTAAAAAGATTAGCATCTGGAGATCTTCCAGAAGGATTTTTTCAGGCTTTTAACAATCATATTGTAGATTTACAGGAAAATACTGACTCTGTAGCAACTAGAAAGTGTTCTCAAATAGTGCTGGAATTTTTGAAAGAGCAATTACCTGAATTAGTTGGAGGTTCTGCAGATCTAAGCGGATCAAACAACACAATAACTAAATTATCTACGGCAATTAACTCAGATCCGTCTGGTAACTACATTTACTATGGGGTGAGAGAGTTTGGAATGAATGCGATTATGAATGGAATGTCACTCCATGGCGGCATAATACCATTTGGTGGAACATTCCTCGTTTTTATGGACTATGGTAGAAATGCTGTTCGTATGTCTGCACTAATGGGTATAAGAACAATTTATGTGTTTTCACATGATTCTGTAGCTCTTGGAGAAGATGGTCCAACACACCAACCAATAGAACATTTAAATACATTAAGATCTACACCAAATATGCATACATGGAGACCTGCCACTTTAGTTGAAACCGCTGTTTCTTGGAAAAAAGCATTAGAAAACAAAAATGGACCCACTTCTATTATCTTATCCAGACAAAACCTTAATAATTTTCCAGTTGAAAGTGTTTTAGAGGTTGAAAAAGGGGGTTATTTTGTTAAATATTCTGCCGATGCAAAAATTAATCTAATTGCTACAGGATCTGAAGTTAGCACCGCAATAGAATCATCAGAGATTTTAAAAGAGAATGGTTTAACCACTAATATAGCTAGTGTTCCATGCTTAGAAGAATTAGAAAAGCATGAATCGATCTATAAAAAAATATTTTCACAAGACAGCATTAATATCGTTATTGAATGTTCTCACCCTAATTCTTGGTATAAGCATACTAAAAAGGTGATTGGTATAGATACTTTTGGGGAGTCTGGTAAGGGCAATCAGTTGATGGATCATTTTGGCTTTACTCCTAGTAAAATTGCTAAGAAGATTTCCGAATTAGTATGAAAGCTTTGTCAGAAATTGATTTAAATAATAAAAAAGTCGGGATAAGGCTAGACTTAAATGTGCCAATAAGTGCAGGCAAAATTTTAGATCATGAAAAGTTAAATGCAGCCTTACCATCAATAATTAATATTCTCGAAAAAACTAGTAATTTATGTGTCATCAGTCATCTTGGAAGGCCAACAGAAGGAAGTTTCGATCAAGAACTATCACTTTTACCAATAAAAGAATGGTTTGAAGAAAGAATGGAGAAAGAAATTCCGCTTATTAATGATTTAGACTCAGTTCCTGAAGGCTTATCATTTTTGGAGAATATTAGATTTTTTAGTGGCGAAAAAGAAAATAACGAAGATTTAGCTGAAGAAATAGCTAATACTTTTGATCTTTATGTGATGGATGCGTTTGCGACAGCACATAGAAAGTCTGCTTCAACATATGGAGCGATAAAAAAATCTAAAAATGTTTGTATGGGAATGCTATTTTCTTATGAGATAAAAAAAATTGATCAAGCTTTAAAAGAAAGTTCAAAACTCAATAGCATTGTTGGGGGCTCAAAAATATCAACAAAAATAAAGGTATTAGAAAATCTTCTAGAAAAATCACAAAAAGTATTAGTTGGAGGAGGCATAGCCAATACTTTTTTGAAAGCAATGGGCTATGAAATTGGTAAATCGCTTGTAGAAGATAATATGCTTGATATGGCTGAAAAAATGCTCAAAACTGACAAGATTATAGTGCCTGAAAATGTTTATATAGCAGAATCATCAGAAGTGGGCGAAGCGATACTAGTCCCAGTTGAAGATGTCCATAAAGACAAGATGATACTAGATATAGAGTTCAACATTAAAGAGATGGATAAGCTCTTAACTGAGATGACGATATGGAATGGTCCTTTAGGTATGTTTGAGCATGATAAATTTTCAAATGGCACAAAGAAATTAATAAGCTATCTTGAATATACAAGTAGTAAAGTTATTGCTGGTGGAGGCGAAACCATTTTTGCAATTAAAAAATTCTCTGACATTAAAAATTTTGATTATGTATCAACTGCTGGTGGTGCTTTTTTATCCTATCTAGGCGGAGATTTACTTCCAGCCATTGAAGCGTTAAAGACAAAATAAAGCTAAAATATAAGTATGAATTTTTCTGGTCTAAGTGACATAGCAAGATATATAGTTTCTGATGGAAAAGGCATTCTTGCCGCCGATGAAAGTAATCCAACCTGTACAAAAAGATTTGATTCTATTGGTGTTGAATCTACAGAAGAAAATAGAAGAAATTATAGAGAGACATTATTTACTGCTGAGGGCATGAGAGAGAATATAGGTGGAACAATACTTTTTGACGAAACTTTAAGACAAAAGGCTAGAAATGGAAAACAATTAACAGAGGTTATTTTACAACAGGGAGCTTTGCCGGGAATTAAGGTCGATAAGGGCTTAAAGCCATTCAACAACTCAGATATTGAAACACTCACTCAAGGGCTTGATGATCTAGATGAGAGATGTTCTGAATATGAAAGAGTGGGTGCAAAATTTACTAAGTGGAGGGCTGTCATAAATATTGGCAATAATCTTCCCTCACAAGAATGCATTGATGCGAATATGGATGCTTTAGCTCAATACGCAAAAATTGCACAAAAAAATAATATGGTTCCTATTGTTGAGCCAGAAGTCTTAATGGACGGAGAGCATTCAGCTGAAGATTGTCTAGATGCAACTTCAAGGTCTTTAAAATCACTCTTTGCCTTTCTTGATAATTACAATGTAAATATTGAAGGGACATTATTAAAACCGAATATGATAACTGCTGGCTCTAATCATCCAAAACAACTTTCAGAAGATCAAGTAGCAGAAGTAACACTTGGATGTTTGAAAGAACATGTGCCCGCAAATATTCCCGGCATTGCCTTTCTTTCAGGTGGTCAATCTGATATAAAAGCGACCCATCATTTAGATATTATGAATAAGCTAGGAGGAGGCCCTTGGAAGCTAACTTTTTCTTATGGAAGAGCATTACAGCAAGCAGCCTTAAAAACTTGGTTAGGAAAAGAAGAAAATGAGAAAAAAGCTCAAGATGCATTTTCTCATAGGGCCTTAATGAATAAATTGGCTGCTTTAGGCAAGTGGTCATCTGAGCTAGAGGAATAATTTGAAATTTGCAGGCGTATTTCTTTCTTCTAGTGAACCAACATTCCCTATAAAAGAAGATATAGATAAATTTTGTAATTTCTTAGTAAATTCCAATGCTGGAATAGTTTACGGTGGAGGCAATAGGGGTTTGATGGGCTATATCTCTAAGAAGCATAAGGAAGTCGGAGGAATAGTAAAAGGCGTTAATCTTAAGCTTTTCCATGATCAAGGATTCACAGCTCAGGATTATATCGATCATTTTGAAGTAGAAGATACTCTTTATATCAGAAAGAAAAAATTAATAGATTATTCTGATTTTATCGTTGTTCTTCCTGGTGGAGTTGGCACAGCTGATGAATTTTTTGATGTTTTAACTCATCTCCATATGAGTGAAATAGGTGGAGGAGTGATAAATAAAAAATTATATCTTTATAACAAGGACAATTATTGGTCAGATCTTATTGCTTGGATACAAAAAAGTGTCGATTTTGGAATGTTAAGTCAAATACCTAAAGAATTAATAGTAGTTAACACTATTGATGAACTAATTTCTGAAATTAAAGAAAATGAAATTTGATATAGATAACTTTATCAATCCAAATTTAAAAGATTATTCAGAATATGAGACCCTATATAACGATTCAATAAATGATCCTAATAATTTCTTTTTAAAACAAGCTTTAGAAGAAATTGATTGGATCAAAAAACCAACAAAGAGTTCTACAGGGACGCTATCTGAACCAAAATGGTTTGAAGATGGCACATTAAATATTTCTTATAACTGCATAGATAGACATGCAAAAACTCATCCAGATAAAACCGCTATTATTTGGCAGGGAGATGAAAAAGAGAATAATCAATATATTTCCTACAAACAGTTGCATCATGAGGTCTGCAAACTTGCAAATGGTTTTAAGTCAGTTGGAATTTCAAAAGGGGATAGAGTCTGTATTTATATGCCAATGGTGCCTCAGGCAGCCTATGCTATGTTCGCATGTATGCGTATTGGCGCAATTCATTCTGTCGTATTTGGCGGATTTTCTCCTGAGGCCATAAAATCCAGAATACAAGACGCAGATTGTCAGTATGTAATAACTGCAAATGAAGGCATAAGAGGAGGCAAGAAAATACCTCTTAAAGATAGTGTTGATGAAGCACTGCATGAATGTCCTAATGTAAAAAAATGTATAGTGCTTAAATATACAGATACAAAAGTTTCATGGAATGATGAGATTGATATTTGGTATCACAAGCTAATAGATAATCAAGAAGATTTTTGTGAATGTGAAGAAATGTCTGCAGAAGACCCTTCATTCATTTTGTACACTTCTGGCTCAACAGGAAAACCAAAAGGTGTTTTACATACTACTGCTGGATATCTTCTCGGGGCTACTCTAACCTTTAAGTATATTTTTGGATACTCAGAAGGTGATAAATACTGGTGCACCGCCGATGTCGGATGGATCACTGGACATACGTATATTTTATATGGGCCATTATCGAATGGTGCAACGACACTTATGTTTGAAGGAATACCAACTTATCCTGATCCCTCAAGATTCTGGGAAGTCTGTGATCAACATCAAATCAACATTTTCTATACAGCACCAACAGCAATAAGAGCATTAATTGCAAAAGGAGAAGAATATCTGGAAAATTCAAAGCGTGATTCTTTAAAAGTTCTTGGTACAGTTGGAGAGCCAATAAACCCAGAAGTTTGGCAATGGTACTTTGAGAAGATTGGAAAATCTAACTGTGAGGTAGTAGACACCTGGTGGCAAACTGAAACGGGTTCAGTCCTAATTAGTCCTATTGCAGGAATAACACCGAAGAAACCTGGTTCAGCAACTCTACCTTTCTTTGGTGTGGAGCCATCCATTGTTGATGTAAATGGTGAAGTAATGCTGGGCGAAGCAAAAGGTAATCTTTGTATAAATAATTCATGGCCAAGCCAAATTCGTACAGTTTATGGAGATCATGAAAGGATGGTACAAACTTATTTTTCACAATATCCAGGAAAGTACTTTACTGGGGATGGAGCGAAAAGAGATAAAGATGGCTACTATTGGGTCACAGGCCGGGTTGATGATGTTTTAAATGTATCAGGACATAGAATTGGAACAGCAGAGGTGGAAAGTGCTGTCGTAAATCATCCAGATGTCGCTGAATCAGCAGTTGTTGGTGTTGAACATGACATTAAAGGACAAGCAATTTACGCCTATGTAATTTTAAAAAAAACTGATAAGGATATAAGCAGTTTAGAGATAGAAATTATTGATGAGGTTACAAAAGCTATCGGTAAAATTGCTAAACCAGATTTTATACATTTTACTAGAGACTTACCTAAAACAAGATCAGGGAAAATTATGAGAAGAATTTTACGAAAGATAGCGAATAGTGATACAGAAAATCTGGGTGATATTACAACCTTAGCTGACCCGAATATTGTTGACGAATTAATAAGGAGTAAAGTATGAGTAAAGTAGTTTTAGTATCTGGAGCAGGAAGAGGATTAGGCGCATCTATAGCTGAATCCTTCATAGATTCTGGCTATAGAGTTGCAATTAACTATTCTAGTAGCAAAGAAAAAGCAGAAGAGCTTTCTGCTAGATTAGGAGACTCTGCAAAGCCATTTAAAGCAGACATAACAGACGTAGACCAAGTATTAGGTATGTGCGATGAGATACATTCTCACTTTGGTGTTTATCCTGCCGTGCTTATTAATAATGCTATGGCCAATTATGTCTTTAATGGAGATTTAAGAAAAAAGGCAGAAGAGATAAGTTGGAAAGAAATGCAAAATCATATTGATGTGACAATCAAAGGATCTCTTAACTTGATACAGGCTCTTGTCCCTAAAATGAAAGAAGAAAAATTTGGCAGAGTTATTAATATTGGAACTAATTTAGTTCAAAACCCAGTAGTTCCTTATCATGATTATACAATTGCCAAAGGAGGTCTTTTAGCATTGACGAGGACCTTTGCTAAAGACCTTGGACAGTATGGAATTACAGTAAATATGGTTTCTGGTGGACTTTTAAAAGTTACTGATGCAAGTGCAGCAACTCCAGATGAAGTTTTTGAAGCTATTGCTCAAATGACACCCCTTCAGAAAGTAACTACAGTAAAAGATCTTGCAGATGCAGTAGTATTTTTTGCTTCAAATGCTTCTCGTGCTATTACAGGGCAAAATCTTACTGTTGATGGGGGATTGACATTTAATTAACTAATGCAGGTGAGGTATTCCTGCATTAATCAAAACTCTAAGATCTTAAAAAGCCTTTGATAGAACTTAGCTAATTTTTTTTGGCCTTTTTTAATTTGTTTTTTAACACTCATCTCTTAATAAATTAGTAATTTCTCTATATTTGTTAGATCTTGCATAAGTCAATTTCATGCGACAGGTCTTTAAATTACTAATATCACCATTTTCTTGATATTGGAAAGCATCAAACAATAAACCAAATAAAGAAACATCTTTATAAGAGCTAGATAAAGATTCCTTAATATAAATAGTAAGATTACCGTCAGCAGAAGCAGTTAAACATCCAGCAGAAGAAATCGGACATCTTGAGTAGACTGAGCGATCATCTGTGATTAATGTCACTGCATCAAGCTCATCGAATAATGAGGATTTACTTACCTCAGACGATAGGTCCAAAGTAAATAAAGATAAAATCATCAAATATATGTATTTCATTGCTCTTTCTCATGTCACACAATTGTCACACAAAAGTAATATATTTGTTTCAGTATAAATTGTCAAGAAATTTACAGTGAGCTGGTTAATTTTTAATCAATATTTATTTTTTTATTTTTTCTAGAATACTTTGTTTTATCGGGCTTTACGCGGGTTCTATATTTTGGAGTTTTGAGATCTTTAGCTAAAGGATTACGCTTTTTTTTCATTACTAAATAATAAACCCAGTTCAAAAAGAATGTACATAGGAACAGCTAACATAAATTGTGAAATGACATCTGGTGGTGTAAAAATAGCTCCAAAGACAAAACAAATAATTAAGAATATACCTCTTAAGTTTTTTAACTTATTTTTTTCTACTAAATTAAGTCTTACCGCAGCATTTACTAAAATTGGAATTTGAAAAGCAAAACCGAAAGCTAAAATAAGGGTCAAAACAAAATTTAAGAACTTTGATATATCAGTAGTTATATTTATTGATTCAGGCCCTACTGACTGAAAGAAGTTAAACACATTAGGCAGTACTAAAAAGCTACAAAAAAGTAACCCTAAAAAAAACAGCAAAGTCCCCAGAATTGTGCGCGAGAAAATAATTCCCTTTTCATTCTTATAAAGACCTGGAGCCATGAATGCTAATGCTTGATATAAAAAGAAAGGTATTGAGACTAATAAAGCTAAAAATCCAGCCAATCTTAAAGGCACGATAAAGGGTGATGCAACTTCTATTGCAATAAGCTCAATATCTGAAATACCACTTAATAGTGCTACAAGAAAATCAAATATGGAATTATTGAATGGATATATGCATGCAAAAGCAATGATAAAAAATACTAAACAGTAAATTGCCCTAGACCTTAATTCACTGAAATGTGAGAAAAGGTTATCTTTGCTCATTTTCTCCTTTAGCAAATTCTTTCATTTTTTCTTCATTAAAGATGTCTTGTTTCAGCTCTTCAACTTTCAGCTCTTTTTTAAGTTCTTCTTTAGTTGTAGACAGTGTTTCTTGCGTTTGGACAAAAATTTTTAAAAAACTTTTTAAATAACGCTGAATATTTTCTGGTTTAACAGAAAATAATATAACTAGAGTTAAGACTAGAAGCTCAGGAATCCCTATCTGGATCATTGTCTTCTTTCATTTCTTTTTTGAAACCTTTTAATGATTTTCCTATATCAGAGCCTAGTGTTCTAATTCTTTTTGCACCAAAAACTAACAAAACAATTAAAAGTACAATTAATATATTCCACCACGTTATTCCCATTATTTATCTCCAAAATCTTCTGAAAATTGATCTTTAGTTTCTTCAATTTTCTTTAAAATCATGTATGTAAGTATATGTTTTTTTGATACAAGATACCTAATTAAACCTTTTACACTGTATTTTTCACTGATCCAATCATCAATGAAGGGTTTTGATACTGACCAAAAATCCAATTCTGGATAAATTTGTCTGCCCATTCCTTCAATATGTATTAATGTTTTAACTAGTAATAACAGATCTTGATCCAAATATAAGTCAAATGGTTTCATTGCATCAAAAAGACTAAGAAGCAGTTCACCAAAAAGAATCTCTGATAAAGGTTTATCTAATAACCGTTCACAATGTGCTCGTAAAACAGATTCAAGTTCTTCTGTTTTGGTATTCTCTGCAACCCACTCTGCATATATAAATAATTGCGCTAAAGAAAAGAAATCTCTTTCAACTAAACAAGAAATCATTTGTGCAATGAGTATTTGATTAGATTCAGTAATAGAGCCACATATTGCATAATCTACTGCAAAATAATATGGATTCTCTTGATTAATCTTTGCAGCAAATATATTTCCTGGATGCATATCTGCATGAAAGAAATTGTCTTCAAATACCTGTTTTAAGAATATTTTTACTCCATTCTCAGACAACTTTTTAAGATCTAAATTGTAATTTTTAAGTTCTTCTATATCTGTAATTGGAATTCCATCAATATATTCCATAACAAGGATTTTTTTTGTTGTAAATTCGTCTTCTATCCTTGGTATATATAAAAGTTCATTACCATCGAAGTTCTCAAATGTTTTTTTAGCATTTGCAGCTTCAATACGAAAATCCAGCTCATTTTTTATTATTTTTTCATAACTATTTAGCATTTCATTTAAATTTACTCTTGGGTAACCCTTATACATAAAACGCAAAAAACGAATGCCTAATCGTAGAGCCTTAATATCTTTGTCAATTAGATCTAACAATCCTGGCTTTTGAACCTTAATTACAAGATTTTTATCATCTATCGTTAATCTATGTACTTGCGCAAGTGAAGCAGAAGCTACTGGCTTCTCAGTAATATTTTCAAGAATTGTTTTTGCTCTTGATCCTAAACCTTCATTTATTTGATCTTTTATATAATTGAAATCTACAGGCGCACAATTATCTGTTAAGTTTCTAAGTTCCTTAGCAAGCTCTAACGATATAAGATCAGTCCTTGTTGAGATTAATTGTCCAAGTTTGATAAAAAATGGACCTAAACTTTCCAGTGTCTCTTTAAAATTTTTTTCAATATTTTTTGGTTTTTGTAAAGGTTTAACTAAGGGATTGAAATTTTCGATAAATAAATAAAATATGCCGGATTTCCTTAAGCGTAGAAATATATGTATAAGTCTAAAGATTTTCATTTAGTGCCTTTATGTATTGCAACTACACCTTTGAATAAGTTTTTGTAATCTGTATTGTTGAAACCACAGTCCTTCATCATTGTCAGTATCTGTTCTTGCGACTCATGAGTTTTTATAGATTTAACAAGATAGTCATAACTTTCTCTATCATTTGAGATAAGCTCTCCAATTTTTGGGATTACATTAAAATTATAGGCATCATAAATTCTAGAAAATATATCGCCTTCGGTTTTTGAAAATTCTAAAATTTGAAGATTGCCTCCAACTTTTAATACTCTTCTAATTTCATTAAGAGCCCTTTCCTTATCAGAAAAATTTCTAAAACCAAAAGAAATAAATGCTTGATCAAAAAAGTTATCTTCATAAGGAAGTTTTTCTGCACTACTGACATCAAAATTGCATTTATTGAAAAATCCTTCATTTAAGGAGCGCTCTTTCGCTTTTTCAACCATTTCCTTATTTTGGTCGCAGACATAAATACTTTTACCAGACACTTTGCCAGCTACTTTTTTTGCTATATCGCCAGTGCCGGAAGCAAGATCGAGAATAATTTGATTCTTTTTTATATTAGCTGAATCCACAAAGATCTTTTTCCAGATTCTATGCATTCCAAGTGACATTAAGTCATTCATAAGATCATAGTTTTCAGATACTTTAGAAAAAATACCCTCTACACCATCCTTTTTTGACTCTTTGGAGACTTTTTCATCACCAAAATAGACTTTTTCATTATCTTTGACGCTCATATAGTATTATTGTGTTGAGTAGAAAAAGTATAAATGACAA
>AACY020527509.1_pt1 | contig 18075 bp, 10 predicted proteins | sample 267378 | NCBI WGS metagenome assembly AACY02 (sample SAMN02954345, study PRJNA13694) | marine metagenome | biome: aquatic; feature: ocean; material: water; isolation source: isolated as part of a large dataset composed predominantly from surface... | reverse complement strand
GGCTCTCGCACTCGATGAGCCCGCCGTGCTGGTTGATGAGCTCTTGCGCAATGGGCAGCCCGAGCCCGCTACCGCCGGTCCGCCCCGACACCATTGGAAAAAAGATGCGATCCAGGAGTTTCTCCGGGATGCCCGGACCCGTGTCTTCGATCTCTACGCGCAAAACCAGTCGATGCAGTTCGTTGCCGAGGGTAAATTGCCGCAGCACGCGGGTGCGGAACCTGAGCTCACCGTTGTGACCGGCCGCTTCGGCGCCGTTACGGGCGATATTCAGCATGGCCTGAATCAGCCGGTCGGCATCCGCGCGCAGATCTGGAATGCTCGGGTCGTAGTCGCGGATGATGGCCGGTCCGCCGGGATATTCGGCGCTGAGCAGACCGCGCACATGCTCCAGCACATGGTGGATACTCACATAGCGCAGCTGCGGCAGCTGATTCGGGCCGAGCATGCGGTTGAGCAGCCCCTGGAGCCGGTCCGCTTCGTCGATAATGATGCGCGTGTACTCCCGTAGATCCGGGCTCGGCAGCTCGCGCTCGAGCAGCTGCGCCGCCCCCCGCAGGCCGCCGAGGGGGTTCTTGATCTCGTGGGCGAGGCCGCGAAGCAGCGCCTGGGTGGCCTGATGCTGGGAGATCAGATGCTCCTCGCGCGTGATGCGAATCTGTCGATCCACCTGATGCAGCTCCATCAATAGGTCGGCGCTCGACTCGAATTGGTGCACCGGCAGCACCGTACAGTTCACTCGGATGACCTCACCGTCGGGTCGCCGCAGCTCCACTTCCCGCTCCGTGAACGGCTGGCGGGTCTTCAACGAGTCGCGCAACCGTTCCTCCACCGGCTCGGCGGGACACGGCACCAACTCGCCAGCCGTTTTGCCGAGCACGACCTTGGCGCTCATGGCAAGCAGGAGTTCGCCGGCGGGATTGATGTAGCAGAGACGTAGCTCTGCGTCGAACAACAGCACCGCAGTGTTGAGATTGCCCAGGATCGCAGAGGCCAGTTGGTTGTTTTGCAATGTCTTTTTTTTCATGAAGCTGACTCGAGCCGCGGAGGGAGATCAACACATTATGTTTTCATTAGCGGATCGTCAGCACCGATACAGAAGCTACCGTATGCGCAAAGCGCCGAGCGCCGTTGCGCATAGGGGAATATCAAGGCCATGCGCACTGAGACTTAGCAAAAATCGCACCAGACTTGAAGCAGCCGGTGTCGTAGGTGAAACCGCCGCCTAGCGGGCAATTGCTACAGTACCGCCACCGGCCGACACGCCATTTGCGCAATATTAGTGCAGGCTATGCCCCAAACCAGGGCTTGCGGACGCTTTTCGAACGATGCCGCGCGCAGCGCTGCCCAGTATCGGCTAGGGTGGGTGCAGTCGCTCGTGTGCCGTACCGCCGCGCTGGGGCCACTCGACACCTGACGACGCGCGCCCGTCGCCAGCACGCGGGGCATGCCAGAGCCGAGGCGTCGAATATAGGGCGGTAAAGGGGCTGCGACATGCGTGGAGGGAATGCGCAGCCCGTCGAAGTGAACCGCGCAGCGGCTGCGGGGGCCCGGCGATGCGACTCAGCACCGGGTCCGGCAAGACGGACGAATGCAGTTCCCCATGCGGGGCGCGCGCCGGCGACAGGGTCCGGGCGGGAGTGGCCGTAAGCCTTTCGCAGGCGTCGCGGCTGGCAAGCGACGTGGCGTCGCCGATGCAGGGCGGTGCCCAAGGAGGGTGTTGCGCGCTCGTTGGGGTCGAGGCGCAGTTGCCCGCGCCAAGGGCTCAGTGCCTATACGGCACTGAGCACGGCCGGGCAGTGGACCCAGCGCTGGTATCGACACGGTCGCCGCCGCCTTACAGGCTGTAGTACAGGTCGAACTCCACCGGATGCGTCGTCATGCGCAGCTGGGTGACCTCCTGCATCTTCAGCGCGATGTAGCCGTCGATGACGTCGTCGGTGAAGACGCCGCCCTGGATCAGGAACTCCCGATCCTTGTCCAGCTCGTCCAGGGCTTGATCCAGCGAATAACAGACCTGTGGGATCGCCTTCTCTTCTTCGGGCGGCAGATCGTAGAGGTCCTTGTCCATGGCGTCGCCCGGATGGATCTTGTTCTGGATGCCATCGAGGCCCGCCATCATCATCGCCGCGAAGGACAGGTACGGGTTACCCATGCTATCGGGGAAGCGCACCTCGATGCGGGTCGCCTTGGGATTCGCATCGTGGGGGATACGGATGGATGCGGAGCGGTTCTTGGCCGAGTAGGCCAACATCACGGGCGCCTCGAAGCCCGGTACCAGTCGCTTGTAGGAGTTGGTGGAGGCGTTGGTGAAGGCGTTCAGCGCACGGGCATGCTTGATGACGCCACCGATGTAGTAGAGCGCGGCCTCAGACAGACCGCCGTACTTGTCGCCGGCGAAGATGTTGGTGCCGTCCTTCCCCAGTGACATGTGCACGTGCATGCCGTTGCCGTTGTCACCCACCAGGGGCTTGGGCATGAAGGTCGCCGTCTTTCCGTAGGCGTGCGCCACGTTGTGCACGCAATACTTCAGGACCTGGTTCCAGTCGGCGCGTTTCACCAGGGTGGTAAACTTGGTGCCGATCTCGCACTGCCCGGCGGTGGCCACCTCGTGGTGATGCACTTCCACCGGCACGCCCATCTCTTCCATGGCCAGGCACATGGCCGCGCGCAGATCGTTGAGGGAGTCCACCGGCGGCACCGGGAAGTAGCCGCCCTTGACGCTCGGGCGGTGGCCCATGTTGCCGTCTTCGAAGACGCGCTCGGAGTTCCAGTCGGCCTCGTCGGAGTCCACCTTGTAGAAGGCGCCACTCATGTCCGCCCCCCAGCGGACGTCGTCGAGGACGAAGAACTCGGGCTCGGGGCCAAAGAAAGCGGTGTCGGCGATGCCCGTGGACTTGAGGTAGGCCTCGGCACGTTTGCCGACCGAGCGCGGGTCGCGCTCGTAGCCCTGCATGGTCGCGGGCTCGAGGATGTCGCATCGGACGATGAGCGTGTTTTCGTCGGCGAAGGGATCCATGACCGCCGTGTCCGCTTCGGGCATGAGCACCATGTCAGAGGCCTCAATGCCTTTCCAGCCGGCGATAGAAGAGCCATCGAACATTTTGCCGTCCTGGAACAACGCATCGTCCACCATGCTGGTGGGCAGCGAAACGTGCTGTTCCTTGCCACGCGTGTCGGTGAAGCGCAGATCCACAAACTTCACGTCTTCGTTCTTGAGGGTCTCCATGATCTTCGATGCCATTCTGTCGGTCTCCGGTGGGTGCGATTTGGGTTAAGGGCTTGAGCCGTTGGGGGGTCGGTGCGTCCGAGCCCGCTGCGGTCGACGTGGGTGGCGTCATTGTCTGACACACTGTCTCGACACGGGGTTGGTGCAGTTTTCGTGCCAGGCTTCAGCGGTGGCGCCCAATTGCGGCGCGCAACTGCGTGAAGATGACCTACGGTGACGCCGGCCCATGGCACATGGGCGCACAAGTAATTGGTGACCGGCTCAGCGGCGACGGTGCGGCCGCGCCGCGAGCACCTGCGAGGCCTAACAAGCCTGGGGCACACACCATCACCGCCACCACTGGCATGCTGCACGCCGGAGCGGCGCTTGATCAGTATGCACCATCTCGGTGCGAAACGCCGCAGTATACCCTGACGCCGGAGAAGATCGGATCGCCGGCGATGGCGGCCTGGGCGCGTTCGGCGACGGCGTCGACGCGGCCATCCCGGTGCGCCGCGGCGTCCGACAGGAGCACCTGCACTTCGATCCCACCATCGAGGTAGTGCAGCTGCACCCGCTCAGGGCGTGCGAGCTCGGGCAGATTGGCCCAATGTGCGGCGAGGCGTGCCAACGCTTCTCGGCGGCTGGGCAGACCCATGGTCGGCGGCGCTGTGGCGTCGTCCTCCGGGTCGATGTGGACCGTGACATCCTCGATCTCGTCGATCCGCCGCTTGAGCTCCTGCTCCACCTTGACACTGATGTGATGCCCTTCGGAAACACTGATGTACGGGTCGACCAGAACATGGACGTCCGTCGAGACCGTGCCGCCGATGCGGCGGGTTCGCAGCATGTGCAGGTCGCGCACCCCGCCCACATGGAGGATGGTCTCGCGCACCGCGGCGAGCCGCTCGGGGTCCAGGCCCGTGTCCACCAGCTCGCGGACAGCGTCGAAACCGAGATCCCAGGCGATGCGGGCGATCATGACCGCCACGATACAAGCCGCGATTGCATCCAAATAGGGCAGACCGGCCAGGGTGCCGCCGATGCCGATGAGCACCACGATGGAAGAAATGGCGTCGCTGCGGTGATGCCAGGCATTGGCGCGCAGCATGTCCGAGCGCACACGCCGAGCGTAAAATAGAGTGTACCAATATAATGCTTCGTTGACGATGATGGATACCAATGCCGCAAGCAGGGTGATCCAGCCAGGGGTGAGCAAATCATCCGGGGAGAAGAGGCGCAGCGCGGCGTCCCAACCTACGCCGATCGCCACCGCCAGCAGCAGAAGTGCGAGCACCAGCGTGGCCATGGTCTCATAACGGCCGTGGCCGTAAGGATGCTCGGCGTCGGGCCCCCGGCTGGCCTGGCGGCCGGCGATCCAGACCAGAACATCGGTGGCGAGGTCCGATAACGAGTGGATACCATCGGCCACCAGAGACTGGGACTGTCCGATGGTGCCAATACCGATCTTGAGTACGGAGAGCACCGAGTTCGCCACACCGCCCACCAGCGCGGTGCGGCCAATGGCGCGGCGGCGCTCGGTCAGGCGCAGCTCGCCCGGACTGCCCGGGGCGATGGCTCTTCCCATGCAACTCTCCTGCAACGGCGCCGCGGGCGGCGGGCGGCGGTGGACGTCGTCGGCGCAGGCGATCATGACCCGCGTCCGTCGGCTCTGGGGCGATTATAGGTAAGACGCCGCGCCGAGACATCACCGGCTGTGGTCGACCCGACGGCCATGACGAGTACACCCAACCCCACTAAAGTCGAGACCGAACATCGATCCACGCCGGGTATAGAATGTCGACTTTCAGTTTTTCCGTCGGACCAACCGCTTGACCTCACAACCCGCCGCACCCGCAACCTTCCAAGCGCTCATCTTCCGCTTGCAGACCTACTGGGCCGAACGTGGCTGTGTCGTGCTGCAGCCCTACGACATGGAAGTCGGCGCCGGCACCTTTCATCCGGCCACCTTTCTGCGTGCCATTGGGCCCGAGCCCTGGAACGCCGCCTATGTACAGCCGTCCCGACGGCCCACCGACGGCCGCTACGGTGAGAACCCGAATCGCCTGCAACACTACTACCAGTATCAAGTCATCCTGAAGCCCTCGCCCCTGGACATCCAGGATCAGTACCTGGAATCGCTGCGGCTACTCGGGATCGACCCGCTGGTGCACGACATCCGCTTCGTCGAGGACAACTGGGAATCGCCGACGCTCGGCGCCTGGGGGCTCGGCTGGGAGGTCTGGCTGAACGGCATGGAGGTGACGCAGTTCACCTATTTCCAGCAGGTGGGGGGCTTGGAGTGCCGTCCGGTCAGCGGCGAAATCACCTATGGGCTCGAGCGCATCGCCATGTACCTGCAGGGCGTGGAGAGCGTCTTCGACCTGAAATGGGCGGATACGCCCCAGGGCCCGGTGAGCTATGGCGACGTCTTCCTGCAAAACGAGCGCGAGCAGTCCGCCTACAACTTCGAGCACGCGGACGTCGAGGCGCTGTTCGCCGCGTTCGACGTCGCCGAGCGCCAGAGCTCGGTATTGGTCGAGCGGGGCTTGCCGCTGCCCGCCTACGAGCAAGTGCTCAAGGCATCGCACTTGTTTAATCTCCTCGATGCCCGCGGCGCCCTGTCGGTGACCGAGCGCCAGCGCTTCATTCTGCGCGTGCGCACCCTGGCCCGTGCCGTGGCGGAGGCCTATTACGCGAGCCGAGAGGCCGTCGGCTTTCCGATGCTGGAGGCACGCTGACGTGAGCACCGAGACCACAGCCCAAGACCTGCTGATCGAAATCGGCACCGAGGAGCTCCCGCCGAGCGCACTGTCGCGCCTGTCCGCGGCCTTCGCGTCACAGTTCGCAGACCAGCTGGCCGAGCACGTGCTCGCGTACGGCGCCATCGAGGCCTTCGCGACACCGCGGCGCCTGGCCCTGATCGTGCGCGGGCTCGCCACGCGGCAACCCGATCGGGAGGAGATCCGCCGGGGGCCGGCGCTCAAGGCCGCCTTCGACGCAACCGGCGCGCCCACCAAGGCGGCCCTCGGCTTCGCCCGCTCCTGCGGCGTCGATGTGGCGGCGCTGGCGCGCGAGGAAACCGCCAAAGGCCAGTGGCTGGCGCACCGCAGCGTCCAGCACGGTGCGGACACGGCGGCGCTGCTGCCGGCGCTGACCAGCGCGGCCCTGGGGCAGTTGCCCATCCCCAAGCGCATGCGTTGGGGCGATGGCGATGTCACCTTCGTGCGGCCGGTGCATTGGGTTTGCATGCGCTTCGCCGACGCCGCCGTGCCCGGCGAGGTGCTGGGGGTGGCCATCGGCACCGAGACGCATGGTCACCGCTTCCATGCGCCGGCGGCGATCGCCATCGCCACCCCGGACGACTACGCGCCGGCCCTGCGCCGTGCGTACGTGGAGCCCGACTTTAACGTGCGCCGGGAGGCCATCCGCGACCAGGTGCTGGCCAGCGCGCGCAGCGTCGGCGGCCAGGCCAGCATCCCCGATGATTTGCTCGACGAGGTCACCGCGCTCTGTGAATGGCCGGTGGCGCTGTTGGGGCACTTCGACGAGGCCTTCCTCGACGTGCCCGCCGGGGCGCTGATCGAGACCATGCAGCATCATCAGAAATACTTCCCAGTCCATAGCGCAGACGGCGGCTTGTTGCCGTATTTCGTCGCCGTGAGCAACATCGACAGCCGGCAGCCAGATGTGGTGCGCGCCGGTAACGAGCGCGTGATTCGGCCTCGGTTCAGCGATGCCCGCTTCTTTTGGGAGCAGGATCTGCGAACGCCCCTCGCCGATCTGCAGCCGGCGCTGGAGCGGGTGGTGTTTCAGCACAAGCTCGGCAGCATCGCGGACAAGTCGCGCCGGGTGGCGGCCGCGAGCCGGCATATCGCAGCACAGCTGGAGTATGACGCGGTGCTGGCCGAGCGTGCGGCACTGCTCGCCAAGTGTGACCTCGTGACCGCCATGGTGGGCGAGTTCGCAAGCCTGCAGGGCATCATGGGGCGGCACTACGCCGAGCGCAGCGGCGAGACACCCTGCGTGGCGGCCGCCATGGAGGAGCACTACCTGCCGCGACACGCCGGCGATCGCCTGCCGGCCTCCGAGTGCGGCCGGGTGCTGGCGCTGGCCGACAAGCTCGATACCCTGGTTGGCATCTTCGCCATCGGCGAGCGGCCCACCGGCGTCAAGGACCCCTACGGTTTGCGCCGCGCCGCCATCGGCGTGTTGCGGATTCTCATCGAAACGCCCCTGGCGTTGGATCTGCGCGCCCTGCTCGACAACGCCGCCGAGGCATTTCCCGCGTCCGTCGGCGCACCGGCGGCGGTTGCGGAGACCTACGCCTACGTCATGGAGCGGCTGCGCAGCTATTATGCGGAGCAGGGCATCGAGGCCGAGGTGATCGACGCCGTGATGGCCGTCGACGCCTCGGCGCCCAGCGACTTCGATCGGCGCGTGCGCGCGGTGACCGCCTTCACGCAGCTGGAGGCCGCGGACGCCCTGGCCGCCGCCAACAAGCGCATCGCCAACATCCTGAAGAAATCCGAGCCGGTCCCGACGGACGTTGCCCTCGACGGCGGTTTGCTGCGGGAGGCGGCGGAGCAGCGTCTCGCCGAGCGCGTTGCCGCGCTGCGGGAGCGTGTGGCACCGATGCTGGAGACCGCCGAGTACACCGAGGCCCTCGCTGCGCTGGCGGAGTTGCGGCCCGACGTCGATCGGTTCTTCGATCAGGTGATGGTCAATGCCGAGGATCCGGCGCTGCGCGCGAATCGCCTCATGCTGGTGCGCGACGTGCTCGCACTTTTCTCCAGCATCGCGGACATCAGCAGGCTCCGCGGCGGCGAGCAGGGGTGACGCCATGAGCAGCGCCATGCAACGGATCATGGGCGTCGCCGCCGCCAGCGCGCGCGACTGTCCCCCCGGCAAGGGTTGCGCCGTATGAAGCTCGTGATTCTGGACCGCGACGGCGTGGTCAACGAGGACTCGAAGGACTACATCCGTTCACCCGAGGCGATTCGGCCCATCGCCGGTAGTCTCGAGGCCATTGCCCGCTTCACGCAGGCGGGCATCCACGTGGCCATCGCCACCAATCAGTCGGGGATCGCGCGGGGTTTCTTCGATGTGGACGCCCTGAATCGGATGCACAGCCTGCTGTGCAGCCGTGCCTCCGCCCTTGGCGGTCGCATCGATCTGATCGCATTCTGCCCACACGGCCCGGCGGCACACTGTGGTTGTCGTAAGCCCGAGCCGGGCCTGTTGCAGAGCATCGCACGGCGGTTCGGGCTCCCGCTCGCGGGCACCCCCGTCATCGGTGACTCGCTGCGTGACCTGCAGGCGGCACAGCGCGCCGGCGCCCGCCCCATTTTGGTGGCCACGGGCAACGGCGCGGGCGTCGCGCAGTCACTGCCGCCGGCGCTGGCGGAAGTTACGGTTTTCGCCAACTTATCTGCCGCCGCCGATGCCCTGTTGGCGGGCGCGTAAGTGAGGCGCCCGCGAGGGGGCGCCTACAAGGTTCGGTGGTCAAGTCGCCCGCAAGCGGGCTCCAACGGGGCTCTTAGTGGCCGAATATTGGGTTACGCGGATCGAGGCTTCGTGCCGGCGCTGGCGATCGCTCCCGGCGCGCACCAGCCAGGCCGTCAGACGTCCAGATTCTCCACGTCCAGCGCGTTGCGCTCGATGAACTCCCGGCGGGGCTCGACGTACTCGCCCATCAGGGTGGTGAAGATCTGATCGGCGGCGACGGCGTCCTCGATGGTCACCCGCAGCAGGCGCCGTGTGGCCGGGTCCATCGTGGTGTCCCAGAGCTGGCCCGGATTCATCTCGCCGAGGCCCTTGTAGCGTTGGATGCTGTAGCCCTTGCGCGCTTCGCCGAGGAGCCAGTCATAGGCCGCCGCGAAGGTCTCCACCGGTTGTTGGCGCTCGCCGCGGGAGGCGGTGGCCCCGGGCTGCACCAGTCCGTCGAGCTTCTCCGCCAGCGTCGCGATACGCTCGTACTCGGGTCCGTCGAAGAAGTCGAGGGCGATGTACGTGGTCTCGGGAATGCCGTGCACCAGGCGCACCACCTGCAACTGCGGCTTCGCCCCGGGATCTGCGGGTGTCTGCACCGCCAGCCGGTAATCGAGCGCGGGGCCCGTGCGGGCATTCATCCCGGTGGCCAGACGATCGATCCAATCGTCCAGCGCCGACGGATCCGTGCGCAGCGCCGGGGTGAGTCGGGGCAGGGCAATCAGCTCTTCCATTAGCAGCGGGTCGTAGCGGCGCTGCAGTCGCGCCAGCATGGCGCGGAAGGACTGGTATTCCGCGGCCAACTGCCCGAGTGCCTCGGGGGACAGGGGCGGCGCATCCGGGCCGACGCGCAAGCTGGCTTTGTCCAAGGCGGCGCGCAGCAGCGAGGCGCCCAGCTCCGTGTCGTCCAGCAGATAGTCTTCCTGCTTGCCGCGCTTGATCTTGTACAGCGGCGGCTGGGCGATGAATACGTGCCCACGCTCCACCAGCTCCGGCATCTGGCGGTAGAAAAACGTCAACAGCAAGGTGCGGATATGGGCGCCGTCGACGTCGGCGTCGGTCATGATGATGATGCGGTGGTAGCGCAGCCGGTCGGGATCGTACTCATCGTGGCCGATGCCGCAACCGAGGGCGGTGATCAGGGTACCCACCTCCGCCGACGACAGCATTTTATCGAATCGCGCCTTCTCCACGTTCAGGATCTTGCCCTTGAGGGGAAGGATGGCCTGAAACCCCCGGTCGCGGCCCTGCTTGGCCGAGCCGCCGGCGGAATCACCCTCGACGATGAACAACTCGGAGTTCGACGGGTCTTTCTCCTGGCAGTCGGCGAGCTTACCCGGCAGCCCCGCCACATCCAGCACACCCTTGCGACGGGTCATCTCCCGCGCCTTGCGTGCGGCCTCCCGTGCCCGCGCCGCCTCCAGCATTTTATTGGCGATGACCTTGGCCTCCGCCGGATGCTCTTCCAGGAAGATATCCAGGTGCTCCACGAACAGGGATTCGACGATGGGCTTGACCTCGGAGGAGACCAGCTTCTCCTTGGTCTGCGATGAGAACTTGGGATCGGGCACCTTCACGGACACCACGGCGGTGAGGCCTTCCCGGGCATCGTCGCCCACCGGGCGGGTTTTCTGGCTCTTATCCAGCGCTTCGCGCTCGATGTATTGGTTGAGCGTGCGGGTCAGCCCGGCACGGAACCCGGCGAGGTGGGTGCCGCCGTCGCGCTGGGGGATGTTGTTGGTGTAGCAAAAGATGGACTCCTGGTAGGAGTCGTTCCACTGCAGCGCGACCTCCACCACCACATGGTCCCGCTCGGCGGAGAAGTAGAACACCGTCGGATGGATGGGCGCCTTGTTCTCGTTGAGGTGGCGCACGAACGCCCGGATGCCGCCCACGTATTCAAAAACGTCCTCGCGCTGGCTGCGCTCATCGCGCAGGCGGATGCGCACGCCGGAGTTGAGAAAGGACAGCTCGCGCAGGCGCTTGGACAGGATGTCGTAGTGGAAGTCGCGGTCGGAGAAGATGCTGGCGGAGGGCCAGAAGCGGATGACGGTGCCGCTGTGGTCGGATGCGCCGATGCGGGTCAGGGGCGCGTCCGGCACGCCGCCCGTGAAACGCTGCTCATACAGGTTACCTTCCCGGGCGATGCGCATCTCCAGGCGCTCGGATAAGGCGTTGACCACGGACACGCCCACGCCATGCAAGCCGCCGGAGACCTTGTAACTGTTGTCGTCGAACTTACCGCCGGCGTGCAGCACCGTCATGATCACTTCCGCGGCGGAGCGGTTTTCTTCCGGGTGGATATCCACGGGAATCCCGCGGCCGTCGTCGGAGACGGTCACGGAATAGTCATCGTGCACTACGACTTCGACTTCGGCGCAGTGGCCCGCCAGGGCCTCGTCGATGGAGTTGTCGACCACCTCGAAGATCATGTGGTGTAGGCCGGTGCCGTCATCGGTGTCGCCGATGTACATGCCCGGTCGCTTGCGCACGGCATCCAATCCGCGCAAAACCTTGATACTTGAGGAGTCGTAAGTCATGGACGTTTCTTGAGTCATCCTAAGGAGTGTGGCGGGCGCGCTCGACGATGCAGCGGGGCCGACGCCGGGGTAACACGATATTGTACCGCGGTTGTGGGCCGCGAAGCGCAGCGCCGGGAGACTTGGAGCAGGCGACGCTTCGCGGGGCGCATCGGTGTGCGTCGCGACTTCCCGAGGGCCATCTGGCGGTACAGGAGTCGGCGCGGGCCGGGCTGCGGCGGTGGCGGCGGCGTCACCAACCCGCACTGAGTGCGGGAGGAGCCAGCATGTTCCACGTGGAACAACCTGCGACCAGCACTGACGACCAGCCCAACCGGCGACTGTCACCGCAGGCCCGCGGCAGCAGATGTTCCACGTGGAACATGGCGCGGGCGGCCATCGCTACCAGCGGCACGAGGGACCATCAACACCCGTTTGCGTCGGCATCATGTTCCACGTGGAACAGCCTGCGAGCGGCGCCGACGATCAGCCCCGCCGGCAAGCGTCACCGCCCGTGCGTGGCCAATGTTCCACGTGGAACATGGCGCGGACGGAGTTGGTCACCCGCTGTGCCGGCAACCGTCATGGCGCGCAGGTGAAGGTACCCTGTTCCACGTGGAACAGAACGGGCCTGCGGCTGGCGATCAAATCCGCAGGCGGGTCCTCCAGGCTGGTGACCATCACCTGATCAGCCGCACATCCCCAGGCCTCGATCACTGGCCCCGCGTACTTCGCGCTCAGCTCCGCATAGGGATCATCCAGCAGCACCAGTTGGCGCTGGCCGCTCGCTTCTGTCACCACCTGCTGGACCGCAAGCTGTAACAGAATCCCCGCAAGCTTGTTTTCTCCCCGCGACCCGGACCACACCTGGGACGCCGAGCGAAACACCACGTCACCCCGTGCCGCGGATAGGAAGGTATGACCCCGTTCAATATCGCCGGACCGTTGGCTGTCGAGCAGGGCGTGCAAATCCTGAGCCTGCCCGGTCCATCGCCAATCGATGGATAGCTCGCCGACGGGTGACAGGTCGGCTGTCAGTGTCCGAAACGCCGAATCCACCCGTGCGGTGAAGGCCCTGCGCTTGGCCCAGACGGCGGCGAGCTGTTCGGCGTAGGGGGCGTCCCAGACGGGCTTCCCTCTGCCACCACTGCTCAGCCAGGCGTTGCGCTGTCGCTGCAGGCGTTGAAGCAGTGCCCACGCCGATCGCGCCTCTGGTTCCACGTGGAACAATGACCAATCGAGAAAACGGCGACGGAGTGCGGGGTCGCCGTCCACGATATTGAAGCTCGAGGCCCCCACAAAGCGACTGAACGCCGGGCCGTCCATCCCGCTTCGCGCCGACTTGCTCGTCCAGCGGTACTGTTTCACGCGCTCGCCTTGGCGAACACGCCCGAGCACCGCAGTGCCGGTCTCACCGCGCGTCGTCAGGGGGCCACTGCGCCGCCCCCGAAAGGTTCTCCCGCGGTCGAGCAGGTAGATGGCCTCCAGCAGTGTTGTTTTACCGGCGCCGTTGCTGCCGCTCACCCAGACGAGACCGGGGGCCAACTGCAGTTCCGCCGATCGGACACAGCGCAGGTGCCCGATGCGAATCGACTCTACGAACAAGGAAAACGCCCGTACCGCCGCCCGCGCGCCGAAGACTAGAGCCGCATCGGCATCACGACGAAGGTCTCTCCCTCGCAGTCCAGCCCCCGCCAAATCGAGCTGCTGTCTGCATCTTGAAAAGTGACCTCCACTTGCCCCGCCTCGATCGCCTGGAGGGCATCGAGGAGATAGCCAACATTGAAGCCGATGGTCACCGGCTCACCAGCGTAATCCGCTTCCACCTCATCCTCGGCCACCTCCTGTTCGGGATTTTGCGCCTGCAAGCCAAATATGCCCTCATCGAAGCTGATGCGCACACCCTTATACTTTTCGTTGGATAAAATGGCCGCGCGTTGCAGGCCCTTGCGCAGCAGATCCCGATCCACCACCGCCCGGCGCGGAAGCCCCTTGGGAATGACACGCTGATACTCCGGATACTTCCCGTCCACCAGCTTGGAGCTCAGCACCGTATCGCCGAACGCAGCCACCATGGACCGCTCGCCCCAGTTGAAGGACAGCATGGTGCCATCGTCCGCCAGCAGTCGCCGCAGCTCCGACACCGTCTTCGCCGGCAAAATCATCTGCCTCACCCCCTCCGGCTCGCCCTCGCCGCCGTCCAGCGCCACTGCGAACCGCGACAACCGATGCCCGTCCGTGGCGACGGCGACCACTTCGTTCCCGGCGAGCTCCAACAACACCCCGTTCAGGTAATAGCGCACATCCTGCTGCGCCATCGCGAACCCCGTCTTGTCGAGCAACCGCTTCAGCTGCGTCGCTGGCAGCATCATGCGCTGCATGCCGTCCTCATTGGCAATGCTCGGGAAGTCCGCCGCCGGCAGTGTCGACAGCGTGAAACGGGTGCGTCCGCTCGCGACGATGCATCGCTCGCCCTCCGTGCGGATACTCACCCGGGCGCCTTCGCGCAGCGATCGGCACAGATCCATCAGCTTACGCGCCGGCACCGTCACCGCCCCCGGCTCGGGCACTGCAGACGCGCCCACGCGCGTGCTGATGGCGAGCTCCAGGTCCGTCGTTGCCAGCCGCAACGCGCTGTCGTCGGTTTCAAGCAGAACATTCGCCAGGATGGGTAACGTCTGCCGCCGTTCCACGACGCCAGCGACGACGCCCAAGGCACCGAGGAGGTCGTCCCGCGGGATTTCGATTTTCACGCCGTTGCTGCCTCACATATCAATGATTGGTAAGAGATATCCCAACTGTAGTCGTAATAACGCCTGAGGAAAACTCGAAACGCTCTAGTTTTCGTTGTTATCTCAAAATCTTGCCCGATCGCGAGCCTGTTGAGCAACGATGCCGGACCTGTGGATAACCTGTCTATAACAAGCGCCGTTGAAACGGCACACAGGTTATCCACAGTCAGCTCGTCAGGGTTCTCAACAAGATTCGGTAATCTTCCTCGATCATGGTATCGCTTGCCCGCAGCGCTTCGATCTTGCGTGTCGCATGGATCACCGTGCTGTGATCCCGGCCGCCGAAGGCATCGCCGATCTCTGGCAAGCTGGCCTTGGTGAGCTCCTTCGCCAGCGCCATGGCCACCTGGCGCGGCCGGGCAATGTTACGCGTGCGCTTCGCCGAGGTCAGATCCGCGACCCGCAGCTTGTAATAGTTGGCGACGGTTTTCTGGATGTTCTCGATGGTGATCTGGCGATCCTGCGCCACGAACATGTCCCGCAGCACTTCGCGGGTGAACGCCAGGTCGATGCTCGCCCCCGTGAACTGGGAGTTGGCCACCAGTCGCCGCAGCGCACCTTCCAGCTCACGGATGTTCGACGTCATGCGCTTGGCCACGAAGTAGCCAACATCCTCCGGCAGCTCGACGTTCAGCATGGCGGCCTTACTGTGCAGGATCGCCACACGCGTCTCGAAATCCGGCGGCTCGATGCCCACGGTCAGGCCCCAGCCGAAGCGGGACTTCAGGCGCTCCTCAAGCCCCGAGACCTCTTTCGGGTAGCGGTCGCTCGACAGCACGATCTGCTGTTTGCTCTCGAACAGCGCGTTGAAGGTATGAAAAAATTCCTCCTGCGAGCGATCCTTGTTGCCAAAGAACTGCACATCGTCGATGAGCAGCGCGTTGACCCGCCGGTAGCGGGCCTTGAACTCGTCGATCTTGTTGTGCTGCAGCGCCCGAATCATGTCCGAGACGAAACGCTCGGAGTGCACGTAGATCACCCGGGCACTCGGATTCGAGTCCAGGATCGTGTTGCCAACGGCGTGCATCAAATGCGTCTTGCCGAGCCCGACGCCGCCGTAGATGAATAGCGGGTTGTACGCAACCCCCGGGTTCTTGCCGATCTGCACCGAAGCCGCCCGGGCGATCTGGTTCGATTTCCCTTCGACGAAGGTGGCGAAGGTGAAATCCTTGTTCAGGTTGCTCTCGGCGCGCCGTCGGTCCAGATTGACCTCGGCGCCTGCCCGCGCGCTGCTCCCTGCCCCGGCGGCCGGCACCTCCCGCCCGTTGCTGACGGCGCCGATGTCGAAGCGCACCTGCTCGACACGACCGCCACTGATGTCGACACAAAGTCGCGTGATGCGTTGCTCGTAGTGCTGTTTGACCCAGTCCTTGACGAAGCGGTTTGGGGCCCACAGGCATATCGCGCCCGGCTGCTCTTGTGCCTGCAGCGGCATGATCCAAGTGCTGTATTCCGCACCGGTGAGCTCTTGCTTCAAGGCTGCGGCGCAGGCCTCCCAAAGTTCGCTCATACGCGTTGTTCTCCCTGGTGATCGGTGTGCGGCGACGCCCCAGCCCGTGGCGGGCGCCGTACGCGTCGCTGGATTGCCTCGAGTCTATCCACACGGCCAGGAGTTATCCACAGCATCCGACGGGCGCGGACCGCCGTTGCCCGTTGCACAGCCAACACCTTCTGGCTATGCTAGGCGGTCTTTTCGGGGCCGCCATCGTCGGCGCAAGGCTCCACTCCTTATCGCATGGTCCGATTCCAAGGAACTTCATCGTGAAACAAACCTTTCAACCGAGTCGCCTGAAGCGGGCCCGCACCCACGGCTTTCGCGCCCGCAGCGCCACCCGTAATGGCCGTAAAGTACTGCAGGCCCGGCGTGCAAAGGGCCGGGCGCGCCTTGCGCTCTAGGCCGGCGCGCCGCGCTGACGTCCCGGGCTAGCTCGCTGAGCGTGCACCGCCTGCACGCGATGGCACCACCCGCATGGCGACTGCCCCGGACGAGGCCACCCAGCCCCCGAGTCGCAGATGCCGACCGTCACAAAGCCGCCGTCGCAGGCTGCTTCAGTGCTGCGTTACCATGTTGGCGTCAGCAGTGCAGGATCGAATGGCCGATTCCAAGCAGGATACCGGGCTGCCTCGTCACAAACGTCTGACACAGGCGTCAGAGTTCAGTCGCGTCTTCCGGCGCCCGGCCCGGCGCAGCGATGATTGTTTCAGTGTCGCCGCCCGTCATTGCAACATCTGCGACGCGCACGGGGCGCCGGCCCGACTGGGACTCGCCATATCCCGCAAAGCCCTGCCAAGGGCGGTGGACCGCAATCGGGTCAAGCGCATCGTACGTGAATCGTTTCGCCACCTGCGACTCTGCCCGGGCATCGATTTCGTGGTCGTCGCCCGCAACGGTCTACGCCGTGCCGATAAGGCCGCCATGCGGGCGTCCATCGACGCGCATTTCGACACGCTGCAGCGCCACCTGCGGGCCAAGCGCAACGGCGACTGACTGACATAATCGCCCCGGCCGGCGCGAATCATCCTCGCGGCAGCCGCGCGCCCGTGCGACGCAGCCAAAGGGTCCATCCCATGCACCTGAGCGTTGAAACCATCGCGCGGCGTCCGTGCTGACCCGTTTCGGCGACAGGCTCTGGGTTGCGGCGACTTGTGCCGCCTGCTCCGCACACCAGGCGCGAGCCCACCGTCCCGCACCGCGAGCACCCAACGGCCGGCCCGGCCCCAACTTCTACCCATCAACCGCCGTCTGCTGCAGAACCGATGGATAACTTCCGGCTCATTCTCCTGCTGTCTCTGGCCGCTGTCTTGTTCCTGATCTACCAGGCATGGATGCAGGACTACGGTCGCCAGCAACCCGCACCACAGACGGCGACCCAACTCGCTGATCCCGCCCAGTCGCCGGCGACGCTGTCGGACGCCGCCGCCGACGCGCCCTCGGTACCCACCGATGCCCCCGACGCGCCGCCGGCCCAGCCCAGCACCGCGGCGACCGCCGACGCCGCGGCGTCCGCACAGGCGCGGCCCGACATCATCACCCCTGACATCATCACCGTGGAAACCGACGTCCTGCGGGCGGAGATCTCCACCCGCGGTGGCACCATCCAGAGTCTCTGGCTCAAAGACTACGCCGCCGACGCCGATCGGCCCGACATGCCGCTGCAGCTGCTGAAGCCGGCGCCGCCCAACATGTTCATCGTGCAGTCCGGCCTGCTCGGCGGCGGCGACCAGACGCTGCCCACGCACAACGCGCCGTTCACCGCTCAGGCCACCAACTACCGGCTGCCAGCGGGCAACGACGATCTCCTGGTGGAGCTGGTCTGGCAGGGGGACGCTGGCCTGACGGTCACCAAGCGCTACCGCTTCGAGCGCGGCAGCTACCTGGTCCACAGCGAGCAGCGCATCGATAACGCCGGCGCCGAGCCCATTGCGCTTCGCAACTACGACCAGCTGCAGCGCACCGAGCTGGTGGATCCGAACAAGTCCAGCTTCATCCACACCTACACCGGCGCCGTCTACTACGGGCCGGAAGAGAAGTACAAGAAAGAAAAATTCAACGAGATGACCAAGCGGCCGCTGGATGTCAGCATCACCGGCGGCTGGATTGCCATGATCCAGCACTACTTCATGGCCGCCTGGATCCCCCAGCCCGACGATCCCCAGACCTTCTACAGCAAAGTCGTCGGCGACGGCCGCTATATCATCGGCCAGTACTCGGCGTCGGTCACGGTACCCGCCGGCGGCAGCCACACCTTCGAGAACAGGCTGTTCGTCGGCCCCAAGCTCCAGGACCGGCTCGACAAGATCGCCCCGGGGCTGGAGCTGGCCGTCGACTACGGCTGGCTCACCATCCTCGCCAAGCCCATTTTCTGGCTGCTGGATCTCATCCATAGCCTGGTGGGCAACTGGGGCTGGGCCATCATCATCCTCACCATCCTGATCAAAGGCGCGTTCTACAAGCTGTCGGAGACCAGCTACAAGTCCATGGCCAACATGCGCAAGCTGGCGCCGCGGTTGAAGGCGCTGAAGGATCGCTACGGCGACGACAAGGAACGCATGAACCAGGCGATGA
>AACY020301447.1_pt1 | contig 18126 bp, 15 predicted proteins | sample 267378 | NCBI WGS metagenome assembly AACY02 (sample SAMN02954345, study PRJNA13694) | marine metagenome | biome: aquatic; feature: ocean; material: water; isolation source: isolated as part of a large dataset composed predominantly from surface... | reverse complement strand
GTCGCGGGATATCGTCAAGCCCCTGGAGCAGCGCCCTGAAATAGAGCATGGTACCGCCAACCAAAATAGGCAGTCGGCCCCGGTTTCTCACCGCTGCAATGATTTCCCGGGCATCAGTGACAAAATCAGCCACGCTATAGACATCTGATGGATCCCTTAAATCCATCAAATGATGGGGCACCGTTGGTTTAGCGGCGCCGATATTAAGACCGCGGTAAACCAAGGCGGAGTCGACGGAAATCAACTCCCCGTTGAGCGCACCGGCTGCGGCAATGGCAAAATCAGTTTTGCCGGCGGCGGTGGGACCCATAATGCACAACAGCGGCAGCTCGGGCACCTAACGGCCTCGCAAAAACAGTTTATCGAGCTCCGTCATCGTCAGTTGCACCCAGGTGGGACGGCCGTGATTACACTGGCCCGAGCGCTCGGTATGCTCCATGTCCCGCAGCAGTGCATTCATTTCAGGGAGTGTGAGACGGCGATTAGCGCGCACGGAACCGTGACAGGCCATGGTTGATAACAGCTCATCCATGTGTGCCGCCATCCGGTCAGACGTGCCGTACTCAACCAGATCAGACAGCACATCACGCAACAATTGCTCAATATTTGCCTGTGCTAAAGCGATTGGGATTTCCCTAATGGTCAACTGTTCCTCACCGGTGACATCGACCAGAAACCCAAGCTGCGCGAGCGCTTCCTGGCCTTCCTCGACCACCGCCACCTCTCTCGCCGACACCGCTAGGGATTGCGGCACCAAAAGTGGCTGGGCACGTACGCCACTGTCGTCGCGCATACGTTTCAATCTCTCATAGGTGATGCGCTCATGGGCAGCGTGCATATCGACCAAGACCATGCCCGCTGTGTTTTGGGCAAGAATGTAGACGCCGTGTACTTGGGCCAATGCAAAACCGAGGGGTGGCACCTCCTCTTCGGTGTCGGGCATATCGGCGGTATTCGAGCTTGCCGAGGAGGCATGATCTGCCCACTGGCCGGCACCGGAGGCTGATCCTGTACCACCGTACAGCCTCGCCAAAGAGGTCTGTTGTGCCACAAAGGTATGACGATCTTTGTCTGCAAAATTGGCATCCCTGGTCATCAGCGCCATTGGCCGCTGCACAGGGGGGTTATCGAACTGGGGTTCGGTGATCTGGCTATCAACCAATACCGATGACGTCGCACTATCGGCGCCCGGCCGCAACTCGGCGAGGGCTCTGTTTAAAGTGCTGAAAATAAAACCATGAATCTCACGCCCATCACGAAAACGCACTTCGTGCTTGGTCGGGTGAACATTAACGTCTACCCGGGCAGGGTCCAGCTCAAAAAACAAGACATAGGCGGGGTGACGGCCGTGGAACAAAACGTCGCGATAAGCTTGCTTGATCGCGTGGGCAATGAGCTTGTCACGAATAACCCGCCCATTGACGAAGAAGTACTGTAAGTCCGCCTGGCTGCGGGAAAATGTTGGCAGCCCCACCCAGCCACGCAACGAAAGATCCCCAGCCGAACGCTCGATAGGGACCGCTTGCTCCATAAACGCAGGCCCGCAGACGCTCGCGACCCGCCGCTCTAACGCCGCCTGATCAATCGCGGGCTTCAGGCTGTGAATGGTCTTGCCGTTGTGCCGCAAGACAAACCCAACCTCAGGTCGGGCTAAGGCCTGACGCTTGATCACCTCTTCAATGTGGTTGAACTCGGTTTTTTCCGTGCGCAAAAATTTACGGCGGGCGGGCGTGTTGTAAAACAAATCCCGTACATCGAGTGTGGTGCCTCGGGGGTGCGGTGCTGGCCGCACAGACACCTGCATATCGCGACCTTCACTGGCCGCGCATAAGCCTGCACTGGCATCATCGCTGGCATTGGAGGTGAGCGACAAACGCGCCACGGATGCAATAGATGCCAATGCCTCACCGCGAAAACCCAGGGTTGCAACCGCTTCAAGATCATCAATAGACGCAATCTTCGACGTGGCGTGGCGCGCCAATGCGAGGGTCAAGTCCTCTTGATCAATGCCCAGACCATCATCGCGAACACGAATCAGCTTGGTCCCACCCGACTCAATATCAATACCAATATGACGGGCACTGGCATCGAGGCTATTTTCCAGGGCCTCTTTCACCACCGATGAGGGTCTTTCAACGACCTCACCCGCAGCAATCTGATTGGCAAGGCGGGTGTCTAGGCTGCGAATACGAGAGCGGGACATCAGGCGTCCGGGATAACCAAAGTTTGGCCAATGCGAATGGTATTCGAGCCCAAACCATTGCGCGCCTTTAGGGCTGGCACGCTTACGTTAAAGCGCAGTGCTATTTCAGACAAGGTGTCGCCCCTGGCGACCTTGTACTCACGCCCCGACTGCTGACGTTGCCATGCCAGCAACGTGCCAGGTGGTGGATGGCTGCGAAACCAGTTCAAGATCCCACGCTGAATAGCGCGCGCCATTTTATCTTGATAGTCCGCACGTGCTAGCAAAGCGGCTTCCGCGGGGTTAGAGATAAAACCGGTCTCCACCAAAATAGAAGGGATATCCGGACTTTTAAGCACAGCAAACCCCGCCTGTTCGACTTGTCGTTTATGTAGCTTAGCGATGCCATCGATCTCTTTGAGCACCTCGCCGCCTAAGCTCAAACTGTTGTCGAGGGTGGCTGTCATGGTCAAATCGGTGAGTACACCCGCCAACATATCATCGACATCGGCCAGTCGAACACCACCCACCAAATCTGCCGCGTTTTCACGGTCAGCTAGGTACTGGGCGGTCGTCGACGTCGCGCCCTTGGTCGATAATGCATATACCGAGGCCCCGCGAGCCGAAGCCAGACGAAATGCATCCGCATGAATCGATACGAACAGATCGGCCTGATGCTCACGGGCAAGCTCACGTCGCCCCTTTAAACTCACGTAATAATCGCCGGTGCGTATCATCACGGGCCTGAAACCCGGGACCTCACGCAACTTAGTGGCTAGCCTCTCAGCAATCGCCAGTACCACCTGTTTTTCCCGCAAGCGCTTGGGACCACTGGCACCGGGGTCCTCGCCCCCGTGTCCCGCATCGATGGCCACGATAATGTCTCGCTTGCCCGCCAAAGCATCGACACTTTTCACGACCTTCACGTCACCACCGTCCGGGCCAATATCGTACAAATCAAGTACCAAACGCGGTCCAGTCTGGGTATTGGCGTCCAAGGGGAAACTTTTGGGCCGCACCTTAGCGTTTAAGTCCAAGACCACTCGAAGATCATCACCCTGGCGAACCGCCGATCGGACACGATTAATAGGGGTTTTTTCCAAAGGCAGGTCGATCAATGCGTCCCGTAAACGGGCCTCGGTAAAATCGATCACCAACCGATTCGGATCACTCAACTCTAAAAGGGAGTGGGCAACCGGCTCTGATAAATCAAACACGATCCGAGTGTGATCGGGGGCGCGCCATAGACGCACATCGAGAATATCGGCAGCAATGGCCGCTTTACCCAAAAAAGTGTGTGCCATTGTGAGCAACAACAGCGCTAGGCGGACCCTAGTCGCAACCGTCATTGTTCGCTCGCCACATGCTTGAGCACCGTAAGACCCGCCTCGGAGTAAGCGGTCACAGTCGCCCTGCGTCCCTGGTCAACGACATCGAGTTGGATCTGCAAGTCCGCTGAAGGTAACCAAGATGCGCCTCGTTCGGGCCACTCGAATACCAACAAAGCCGGTTGCTCGAGGTAATCCCGTAGGCCGAGAAACTCAAGCTCCTCGGGGTCCCCCAGTCGATAAAGGTCAAAGTGATAAACTTCGTGCTCACCTAGGGTGTAGGGTTCAACCAGGGTATAGGTGGGGCTTTTAACGCTACCGACGTGCCCAAGTCCCTGTAATAAACCGCGGCTGAGGGTGGTTTTGCCAGCACCTAATTGCCCCTGTAAATACAGCTTCAATGGCCAAACCAGCCCCGAAGCCAAACGCTCACCTAGGGCGAGGGTAGCTGCCTCGTCGGGCAAGTTGATGGGTAGTGGCGGCGTATTAACGGGGGTCATGGGTGCGCAGTGTAGCGCCGTTTCAACCCAAGGTGACCTAGTTCTGCCAAAATAGCCCGATGAAACCCCCGAAGACATCACCCGAGCATCTAAAGGCTCTGAGCAAAACCTTGCACCAGTGGGCAGAGGACCTTGGCTTTCAGCAGCTAGGCATTACAGGAATTGATCTGGGGCAACACGAGGACTATCTGGCGCGTTGGCTGGCCCATGGCTATCACGGGGAAATGGAATACATGGCCAAGCACGGTCGCAAGCGCAGCCGCCCCGGCGAACTGGTGCCTGGCACCTGCACGGTGCTGTCCTTGCGCATGGATTATCAGCCCGAGGGAGTCGATCCTGAGCAGATCCTGACCCAAAGCCACAAAGCCTATGTGTCACGCTATGCCCTGGGTAGGGATTACCACAAGCTCATGCGTCACCGTTTGGCGCAACTCGCTAAGCGCATAGAACAGGAACTCGATGGTGGCTGTTACCGCGCCTTTGTCGATAGTGCACCGGTACTGGAGCGCGCGATCGCCGAGCGCGCAGGCCTGGGCTGGATTGCAAAAAACACGATGCTTATCAACGAGCGAGCGGGTTCGTGGTTTTTCCTCGGTGAAATTTACACTGACATTCCCTTCCCCAAAGACCCACCTAAAACCGACAAACACTGTGGTAGCTGCCAAGCGTGTCTAGAGGTTTGCCCAACCCAGGCCTTCGTAGCACCCTTTGTGCTAGATGCGAGGCGCTGCATTTCCTATTTAACGATTGAGCACAAAGGCAGTATCGACCAAAGCCTCCGCCCCCTCATGGGAAACCGCATTTACGGTTGTGATGACTGCCAACTGGTCTGTCCGTGGAATAAATTTGCCCAGACTACTTCAGAGCCCGATTTCGCCCCTCGGCATCAGTTGGACGATCGAGACCTGGTTACGTTATTCCAATGGACAGCGTCAGAGTTTGAACAGCGCACCCAAGGCTCTGCGATACGCCGAATCGGCCACGAGCGATGGCTGCGCAACATTGCGGTAGCGCTCGGCAATGCGCCTTCGACCCCTAGCATTGTAAGCGCCCTGCGACAGCGGCTGAGCCACCCTTCTGCACTGGTGCGCGAGCATGTGCAATGGGCATTGCAACAACACCGTCAAGCGCTCTAGTCAGCCCCCGTGCTATGACGCAGAAAATGTTGGCGGTAATAGCGCAATTCTTCAATCGACTCTCGAATATCATCTAACGCCCGATGGCTGGTTTGCTTGCTAAGACCCGGCAAATCTGGCCGCCAACGCTGGGCCAATATCTTCAGGGTGCTGACATCGAGATTACGGTAATGAAAAAAACGCTCCAACGTAGGCAAATGTCGCGCCATGAAACGTCGATCCTGACAAATCGAATTGCCGCACATGGGCGAGGCACCAGCGGGCACCCAGTCGGCCAAAAACGCCAAAGTGTCATCGGCGGCCCGCGCTTCGTTCACGTGGCTAGCTCGAACCCGATCGACCAGCCCGGACCCGGTGTGATGACGGGTGTTCCACTCATCCATGCTGGCTAGTTCGGCATCACTTTGGTGCACAGCAATCACGGGTCCCACGGCCAGTTCATTGAGATCACTGTCCGTCACGATAGTGGCGATTTCAATGACCCGGTGCTGCTCGGGTATAAGGCCGGTCATCTCCATATCGACCCAAATCAAATTGTCGGGGTTTGGCACAAATTGCTCCCAAAAACGGGTTGAACGATTTCAGTGATGCCGCAGCATCGTCCCTCAGCAACCGACCATTTCAGCACCAAGGGAAGATCGGCACCAAGGCGAGCGCCGTCCAGTGCTCACAGGGTACACTACCTCGCATGTCTAAGCGTCATCTCAGTCAGCAACAACAACGCCGTATTCGCGCATCTCAAGCCCAGAGTTTACGCGACGCTCAGACGTCCCTTGATGGTGCCGAACCGGGCTTGGTGATTGCCCGCTACGGTAAAAGAGCCCTAGTGGAGGATAATGGTGGCGAGCGCTGGCAGTGCGAACTGCGGGCAAATATCGATGGCGTAGTAGCTGGCGACCGGGTCGTATGGCGAAAAAGTAACCACAGCGGCGTCATTGAGGCCAGAGGTGATCGGCGGACGGTGCTCTCTCGACCCGATGCCCGAGGCAAGCTGAGGCCCGTCGCTGCCAATATCGACATGATGATAGTGGTTTTGGCGCCGAGCCCCGAGCCCCACCGACATTTGATAGATCGCTATCTGGTAGCGGCTCATCATATGGGTGTCGACGTTGCGCTGATCCTCAATAAAACTGACCTCCTCGACGAGCACAGCGATGTACCCGCCTTAGTCGATAGCTACCGGCAATTGGGTTACGCCACCACTGCAACGAATCGCAGCACTGACCCGGGCGCTAGTGTACTTCGACCACTGGTAGACAACCGAACCATTGTCTTGGTGGGGCAGTCGGGGGTCGGTAAGTCGTCTTTGATTCAACGCCTTATGCCCGATCTAGCCATTCGCATCGGTGAGCTATCCCAAGCCATCGATAAAGGGCGCCACACCACCACTGCAGCGGAGCTCTATCACCTGCCCGGCGGTGGCCGCCTGATTGACTCACCCGGTATTCGCGAATTCCATCTGCACCATTTACCCGCACAGTCGGTAGCCGCTGGGTTTATCGAGTTCCAATCCTATTTAGGACTGTGCAAGTTCCGAGATTGCCAACATGACAAGGAATTGGGTTGCGCACTAAAAGCCGCCGTAGACGCGGGCGAGATCAGTCGTGCCCGCTTTGAAAGCTATCGGCGAATTGTGGATGCGCCGATGCAGTGAAATTGGGTGCTTTGAGTCTGTCCACCATTGCACTGGCCTCACCATCCCGCCGCAAAGCCTCCTCAAAAAGCAACTCAAAGCGCAGTTCTACCCGCCAGGCACCTTCTCTAGGCAGGCCCGGTGTATCAATACGCCAGTTGTAACTGGGCTCCAGTTCAACAAATAAATAGTCACGGTAGGTCTGTCGTCGGTAGCGGACACCAAGGCGATAGTTCGATACATAGCTGTTGGGTTCAGTCTGCCCCGACAGCCCGGCATAGACCATAGTGGCATGCTCCCGGGAACCGGATAGCGTGTCGGCAGAGGTTGTCCAGCGGGCGATGTGCGCCATAGATGTACTCCACTCGAGCCCCTCGCTGTCTTCGCCGGCAAACAACCGCGAGAAACTGCTCAACAGTTGGTTATTCCCCAGCACATGATCAATATCCAGCCGCGAACTGGTTTGAGCGCCATCCCCAAGGTCATATTGCAAACGCTGGGTAAAATAAACGGTATCCATGGGCGACACTTGATTGCGATACCGGTATTTGAGTCCCGGTCTGGGTCCTGAGGAACTGAGGCCTACGGTGAAATCAAAGCGACTCAACGCGTCTGGAGCAGCTTCGTTAATTTGGTACTGCAAGCCCACAGGGTTTTGGGAAGGATCGTCACGGCCACTAATGCTGTCGGTGGGATCATCCCCCTGGAAGACCAAATCAAGCCGTCGAGACAAGGCCGGTAAGTTCACCTTGCCCCCCAGACGAACTCTGAACTCATCACCCTCGCGCTCATCCCAGTTATTAATGAAACGGAGGCGCAAACGGGAGTGGGCAGTTTCTTGATCGACCTCTGTACCGCCAAAATAGCTATCGACCCAGCGCGTGACAGCATCGGCCTTTAACGTCACGTAGTCGTGGCTGTTATCTAGCCAAGAGGCATCGTGAGCGGTATGGGTAATTGCATTTGGCACCGCCGATACAAGCTCATCGCTCACCTCGGTTGGTGATGTCTCGCCGGTACCTGAGGGCTGCGGCTGCGCTACCGCCGTTGCCGCAGCAAGTACCGCTATAACGGTGGTCGTACCAAAAAGAACAGGCGTAGCAATCTTATGACACACACTTACGTCATGTTGGGTTATAGCGTCACACACACTTTTCGGTTCCAATAGCAGCCTCCAACAACGGTAGGTGCCCCATAACCATGACCCATCTGTTTATTAGTCTGCAGGCCTTGTTGCCACAACATACCCTGTCTCGATGGATCGGACGGCTGGCCGAGCTTGAGCGGCCATTTTGGCTAAAGAACACCCTCATCCAGCTGTTCATGCGCGCTTATGATATCTCCCTTGAGGAAGCGGTGTGCGAAGATCCCAAGGGCTTTCCGCATTTCAATGCATTTTTTACCCGCGACTTGAAAGAGAACGCGCGTCCGCAGGGCAACACCGCGCTTATAAGCCCAGCCGATGGCTGTGTCAGTCAGCGCGGCACCATCAGCCAAGGGCAACTCATCCAAGCTAAGGGCCACTACTACACCACGGCCGCTCTGTTAGCTGACGGAACTACACCCTCTCTGGCAGATAAATTTGAAGACGGCTCTTTCGCCACCATCTACTTGTCGCCGAAAGACTACCACCGGGTCCACATGCCCTGTTCAGGTACATTACGTAGCACCCGCTATGTTCCGGGCGCTCTGTTTGCCGTGAATGACACCACCGCACAAAACCTGCCAGGGCTCTTTGCCAAAAATGAGCGCTTGGTGTGCCTTTTCGACACCGATGATGGCCCTCTGGCAGTCGTATTGGTCGGCGCCATGATAGTGGCAGGCATTGAAACGGTCTGGGGCGGAGTCGAATCCCCCGCACCAAGCGCGGTGCGAGTACAGCACTGGCCCTCGGAACAGGCACCACAGTTTGCTGCCGGCGATGAGATAGGGCGATTTTTCCTGGGCTCAACCGTGATCGTTTTGAGTCCGAAGGCCGATCTCGAATGGTCTGTCGATGCGGGAGACAGCGTTCGTATGAAAGCCAATCTTGCCGACTGAGCTGAACTGAGGCCGTCCTTGAGGGCGTTATCCCCCAGGGACCTTACAAGAACAGAGCTAGAGGTGTGCCTCGGCAAACGCTGCTAATCGCGATCGGACAATACCGTTGATGAACATCATGCCACCGTGGGGATAGCCCTTTGTTTTCTCCACCAAGTACGTGAGCCCGGACGTTAACGGTGAGATGTATTTATTATCGATTTGGGCCAGGTTCCCCAACACCACAATTTTGGAATCTGCACCCACCCTACTGATGATGGACTTTAGCTGGAATTGGGTAAGGCCTTGGGCCTCGTCGATGATGATGTAGGCGTTATTGAAAGAGCGACCACGCATAAAATTCAAGGACTTAAACTGAATGTTAGCGCGCTCTTTCACATAATCGATGCTGCCACCGGAGCACTCGTCACCCCCGTGCAAAATCTCTAAATTGTCATCGAAAGCCGCCAGCCAAGGCGCCATTTTTTCTTCCTCGGTGCCAGGCAAAAAACCGATATCTTCCGCAATGGGCGGTGTCGATCGTGCGACGATGAGCTTCGAGTATTTGCGCTGCTCTAATATGGCATGTAGTCCATAGGCCAATGCAAGTAGTGTCTTGCCCGAACCCGCAGGCCCGGTCAATAGGGTCATATCCATGCTGTCATCATCAAGCAGGCGCATGGCCATAGCCTGCTCAAGATTGCGGGGCGCCAGCCCCCAAAATCGCTGATTCATGAGGTTGTCGCGGCTGTCCACTCGCAGCAAAACATGCTCATCGGTAACACGTTTGACTTGCGCTAAAAAAGCACCATCGTCATACACAAACACATTGGGGTAGGCCTCTGGCAACGCCGTCACCGGAATGCGGTGCAAAGTCATGTCATCTTCCCGCAGGGTATCGACATCGTCGATGGTGGACCAAAAATCCCCCGGAATGTGGATATAGCCCGTCGCTAGAAGGTCAATATCATCCAACACACGGTCGTGACGATAGTCCTCCACATTTGTCAAACCCGAACCCTTGGCCTTGATCCGCATGTTGATATCTTTAGTGACTAGGCACACGAAGGTGCCCGGGTTCTCTGCTTGCAAACGCAGTGCCACGTTAATGATGCGGTTGTCGTTGGCTTGATCCTGTGTGCCATCTAAAAACGGGATGTCTTTGTCACTCTCCTGCAGTAACTGGTCCGGATAAATAGCCAAGGTGCCGGGCTGACCACCTAAGGTTGTCCCTGGCATGTCCACGCCCTGTTGGATGTCTTGCGGACTTGCCTCGCCAACCACTCGATCGATCATTTGAATGGCGATACGCGCTTCGCGGCTAACGGTTTTATCTCGCCGATCCTTGATGTGATCTAACTCCTCAAGCACCGTCATAGGAATAACGACCTGATGCTCGGCAAAGGTGGTTATTGCCGTTGGATCGTGCAATAACACGTTCGTATCCAAGACGTAGATTTTACGGGGAACAGGAGCAGCGACGGGTGGGGTAACGCGCGATACAGCACTAGCTTCCATAGAGAAGTCCTCTAACGAGTAACAACGGGGGCGGGATACTGGTCTGGCGGCAAAAGGCCGATGGCGGGCGGATCAATAAAGTCAGGGGTGTCGGCCGCACCGTGGCGGCTGCAGTGGCATCAAGTCGTATGGGATCAGCGGAGCAACCCCAAAAAGCCAGCGAGTTCGTCAAACGACGTGTGTCCTACTCAATAAAATTTTCGGCGTGAAGATAGTAAAGACCCGCTGTAGCCCCCTGTCAACGCCGAACGTGAATTGACTTAGGATAGAATTGAACACTGACACCGTGCTCGAATTTAGTTAGCATTCGTGGATTAACTGAGGGTTTCGTAAAGTACTCAACACCCTCGCCACCCATTAACAGCACCACCGGCAGGAGCCTCAACAAGCCATGCTGAACAACGACGCCATGGCTCAGCTCAAGGGCCTCAAGCAAGAGATTGAGGCCCAAAAAGAGCATGTGGAAGCAACGGTGAAAGGCACCCAGAACCGCTACGGTTTTGCTGTCGTCGACGATGGCCGGGAAATTTTCATTCCACCCGACGAAATGCTCAAGGTGCTTCCCGGCGATCGGGTTCAAATATGTATCCGCCCTGCGCCCCCCAGTCGCGACAAGTCCTCGAAGGGTGGCAAAAGTGGCAAGGGCGCCAAAGGTAACCGCACCGTCGCTGACATTGAAAAGCTGCTCAGCAGCCAGTTAGACCGCTTTGTTGGTCAAGTGGTTAGCAAGGGCAAAGCGGTATTTGTCCAGGCCGACGTCCCTCACCTGCATCGCTGGCTGTTCATCCCACCCCATGCCCGCAACGGTGCCAAAGCGGGTGATTATGTAGAGTGTGCGCTGTTCCAGCACCCCATTAAAGATGGCAAACCATCGGCCAAGGTATTGCAGCGGCTAGGTGATGCAACGACTCCTGGCATCGAAAACCGTTACTGCGCCGCTCGCGCCGGCCTGCCCTGGCAGTGGAACGATAAAAGCGCTAGAGACTTATTAAGTCACGTTGAACAGCAGCGGCCATTGGAAGATCCCGATCGCACCGATCTCAGCCACTTGGCATTCGTGTCTGTTGACGCGGTCAGAACCGTCGATATTGATGATGCGCTTTACGCCGAGGTGACCCCAGAGGGCTGGGCGCTTTACGTTGCGGTAGCGGATCCATCAGCCTTCCTAGAGGGTTACGCACCCTTGCGCGAGGAACTGTTGCAACGGGGCAACTCTGTGTATTTCCACGGAGATATGGTGCCCATGTTCCCCGAAGCCCTTAGCCGTGATTTTTGCGCGCTGGCCGAGGAGCAAACCCGTCCGGCACTGGTATGCAAAATAACCGTAAGCGATGCGGGCGAAGTGGGTGAATTCAGCTTTTTTAAGCGGTCGTGAAGTCTCAGGCCAAGCTGTCTTACGCCGCTGTGCATCGCTATATCACCGGCAGCAACAACGAACTCATGGCCTGGAGCAACCCCCTCGAGGCGCTGGTGCAGGCCTATCGAGCTTTGCGCAAACGTCGTGAGCAACAGGAGTTGGTGATGGAGGATCGGCTGGAATACCGCTGGCATCTCACCGACGAACGTCAAATCGACCATATTGAAGTGACCGAAAAAATGGCCTCTCAGCACCTGGTCGAGGAGTGCATGATTGCCGCCAACCGATGCGCTGGCCAATTTTTAGTAGACGCCGGTGCCAGTGGTCCGTTTGTGGTGCATCGTGGCTTTCGTAAAGATCGCCTCGAGGAAGCCAAAGCCTTTCTCACCCGCTATCAACCCCAGCTGGCCGAGGAAGCCCTTGATTCGGTACCGGGTTATCAAAAAGTGCTGCGCGGCTTAACCCTCGCTGATCACCCGCTGCCCCTGCGCGCCATGATTAATCGACTGTTGACCCGTGCCGAACTCAGCGCAAAACCCGGAAACCACATGGGAATGGCGTTACCAAGCTACACTAACTTTACGTCGCCGCTGAGGAAAACGGTCGATTTCCTCGTTCACGAACAAATCAAAGCGGTGCTAAGCGGGACCCCAGCCCAAGGCGTGCAGCAGAGCGAACTCAATACCACCAATGCATCAATTCAACGCAGCCGGGCAGCAACAACCGCTGCCGAGCGGTGGTTAGCAGCCAATTACCTTGAGCGGTTGAAAGAAGCTGGGCAGGCAACCTTCAAAGGGTCCATTTGCCACATCACGAGCAGCGGCTTCACAGTGAAACTGAAAGACACAGGCATCGAAGGTCTGGTTGACCTTCGCAAGGACCCGGAGAAATTCAGTTTTGATAAATGGACTGCCAGCCTGACCTCCAGTACCCGACGCTTCCAATTGGACGACAGCGTCGAGGTAGGCTTCACCGGCAGCGGCCCGGCAGATGACTGGATCGCCCATTTAAGCCTTGTCGAGGGCTGCGGTCTCAAGCCGAGCAAAGAATAACAATGGGGCCCAAGGCGGCCCCAATCATCGGTAACTTATCACTTTATGTTGGGGAGTAAGCCATGACAAAAGGGCTTTCCATTAAGTCCGTGCTCAATGATGCCGCGCTCATCGATACCGAGGTGACGATATGTGGCTGGTTGCGAAGCAAGCGTGATTCCAAGGCGGGTATTTCATTTCTAGCCGTGCATGACGGCAGCTGCTTCGATGCCATCCAAGCGGTGGTACCCAATGGCCTCGACAACTACGACGATGAAGTGCTGGCACTGAGCACGGGCTGTGCGGTCATCGTCACCGGTCAACTTGTGGCCTCACAGGGCAAAGGCCAGTCTGTCGAAATTCAAGCCAACGCGGTTGAAGTGGTCGGTCAGGTCGATGACCCTGAGGTCTACCCCATTGCGAAGAAGCGCCACACCTTTGAGTACCTGCGTACCGTGGCCCACCTGCGCACCCGCACTAACACCTTCGGCGCCATTACCCGGGTCAGACATGTCTTGGCGAATGCCATTCACCAATTTTTTCACAGCAACGGCTTCTATTGGGTTAACACACCTATCATCACCGCCAGTGACTGTGAAGGTGCCGGTGAGTTATTCAAAGTCAGCACCCTGGACTTCGCCAACCTACCACGAACCCCCGATGGTGCCATCGATCACCGACAGGATTTTTTTGGTGGCGAGGCCTATCTCACCGTATCGGGACAATTAGCGGTTGAGTCCCACTGCCTATCAATGTCTAAGGTCTACACATTTGGCCCAACGTTCCGGGCTGAAAACTCCCACACATCCAGGCATCTGGCCGAATTCTGGATGGTGGAGCCCGAGATCGCTTTTGCTGACCTCAATGACAACGCCGTCCTAGCCGAGCGCTTGCTGCGCTTCGTTGTTGCCCAAGTGCTTGAGCATTGCGCCGATGACATGGGGTTCTTCCAGCAGCGTATCGACAACACGGTGCTCAGCCGGCTTCAGGGTATTGTCGATTCGCCCTTCGAGCGTATTAGCTATACCGAGGCCATCAGTATTCTGGAAAACTGTGGTCAATCCTTCGAGTATCCCGTTAGCTGGGGCATCGATATGGCCTCGGAGCATGAGCGCTACCTAGCAGAGCAGCACATAGGACGGCCTGTTGTGGTTACCGACTACCCGGCCGACATCAAGGCGTTCTACATGCGCCTGAATGACGATGGTAAAACCGTAGCGGCCATGGATGTGCTGGCGCCAGGTATTGGTGAAATTATTGGCGGCAGCCAGCGCGAAGAGCGGCTCGATGTACTCGATAGCCGCATGGATGCCCAACTTAGGGAAGATCTGTGGTGGTATCGGGACTTACGACGCTATGGCACCGTACCCCATGCGGGCTTTGGCTTGGGATTTGAGCGGCTGCTGGCCTACGTCACTGGCATGGAAAACGTGCGCGACGTCATTCCCTTCCCGCGCACGCCGGGTCACGCCGAGTTCTAGCGTTAGCAGGCGGTGTGCAAACCGCACTCACGTCCGGGCAACAACTTGGTGGGGTCAAAGTAATGCTGGCACGTGGGTAGGCCATGTTGGGTCATGTAGCGCTCTAGCTGCGGCTGAGAGAAATGGAAGAAAGGCGCTACTTTCAGCATACCCCGCGGGTCTCGGGTCACAATATCAAGTTGCGCCCGATGCTTGGTCTCCTCAGCTCGAATACCACTGATCCAAACCGTGGGTTGCAGCGCGGCCAAGGCCCGTCGAAAAGGCTCCAGTTTCACCAATTGGGTGAAATGTTGGTGTGCGTCGGGTTCATCCAAGGTGGGCACACCCTGAAACTCGCGCACAATTGCGTCTGCCGATAGCGCCGGGCGAAAGGTGTGCAGGTTCAAGTCCAGTCGATTGACAAGAAGCTTAGCCACCCGATGGGTATCAGCGGTGTTAAATCCGGTATCAACCCAGACCACAGGCACCTGCTTGTCGAGGGACGCGACCGCGTGCAGGGTTGCGCCAGCATTAACACCCATACTGGTAGTGACAACGGTCGGCTCCCCCAGTGCCAGGGCCCACTGGACGATAGCCGAAGGGTCTTGATCGGCGAGTGCCCGATTGACCACCTGTAAATCGAGAGGTTGGGACCTGCCCTGTAAAGCGTGCTTGGATAAGCTCACGAGTGTCACCGTCGTGTCGTCGATGATGCAGACTCTACCAAGACAGCCTAAAAATTATAAATACTAATTTTTAATAACTCTATAGCATAAATACTCATAGCCATAGGCTACGGGTCTAACGCCCTTTACGTCGCTTCTTCAGCCCTTTCTCAAGGCGCGCATGCAGATCGAGATAGGTTTGAGTCAACTTATGGGTGGGCGCCAGATAAACCAGCGGCTTCATTTCGTAATGGGATTCCCGCATCTTCACCGAGCTGGTTAGGTAGGTATCGAGCACTGGAAAACCCTCGGCCTTCAGCTCAGCCACCAGCTCCCCGGGCAGACGGGCCTGAGCGTTGAACTGGTTGATGACAATGCCCTCGATGATCAAATCGGGGTTGTGGTCTTCCTGTAGCTCTTCAATGTTAGCGGTCAGGTCGTACAGACTGTTGCGAGCGAAAGAATCGCAATCGAAGGGTACCAGCACACTGTCAGCGGCAATCAGTGCCGACTTCGAATAGAAATTGAAATTGGGCGGGGTGTCGATGTAGATGCGGTCGTACTCGTCGTCGAGCTTGGCAATAGCGTCGCGCAGTTTGTAGATTTTATAACGGGCCTCGAGCTCTTTCTCGATTTGCCCAAGGGCGGGGCTAGAGGGCATAAGATAGAGATTCTCAAACGGGGTTTCCCACACGAAGGACTCGGGGTTCTTGTTCATTTTTCGTGGGCCAACGGTTTGCTTGAACAACCCGGCGACACCCTGCGCTTCGGCAGGAAACTGCTCTGCATCGATCTCGCCCACCAAATAGTGGGTAGAGTTGCCTTGCACATCCAGGTCAATGACCAGTGTGCGCAGTCCTTGACTGGCGCCAATGGCAGCCAAATTACAGGTAATAGAGGTTTTACCCACTCCGCCCTTCTGATTAAAAACCACTCGATGCACGCTGCCATCTCCCTCGTCAATTTCGGTTTTAACTGGGCCGTTTTAGTGCACACTGCGCCCGCTGTAGATAACCCTTTACTTCACGCATACCATCACTGTGCGCTCTCGTGAAGCCACCGCGACGGCACTGATCGCACACGGTGCGAGTGTAGCGCCCAATGGCACTCCGTGCCGAGTAGTGCTGAAATGGTGACTATTGCAAGAGCACACTTATTCGTCCACTCCGGAGCCCTATGATGCCCCCCGCCCCCAGTATTGCCCTGCTTCTCACCGGTAATGAACTCATGACCGGGGATACCGTGGATAGCAACTCCGCTGCGATTGCCACCGCCCTGGCCGCTGACAATGTGACCATTGCAGAAAAAGTCACCGTAGGCGATTACCCCGCGCGCCTGCTGAGTAGCCTTGATCGCCTCTGCAAAGAGCATCAAGTGGTGATCATGAACGGGGGCTTGGGCCCTACCGAGGATGACTTAACCGCTGCCATTGTCGCCCAACTACTGGGTCTGGCGCTGGTTGAGAACCCCGACGCCAAAGATCACGTCATCAATTGGTGCCAACAGCGGGGCTTCAAAGCCACTGGCGCCAACCTCAAACAAGCCTTGTTACCCGACCCGTGCACTCTTATTCACAACCCCCGCGGCAGCGCCCTGGGGTTTGCCGTGAGTCACCGTGACGCCCTCATTTTGACGACCCCCGGGGTACCCGGGGAGCTTCGAGCGATGCTACCTGAAGTTTGCCAGCGCCTTCGGGATCACCTGGGTTCGGCTATCGGCGACACTCAGCAATACACACGACGGTTACAGACCTTTGGTATCGGTGAATCGGCGATTCAAGAAATCGTGGGGCACCACATCCCCAACTGGCCGGAGCAAGTATCACTGGGCTTTCGCTCTGGAGTGCCGCAACTGGAGCTGAAACTCACCGTCACTGACAAACAGTATTTACCCCTGCGCGATAGCTGTGAACAAGCGCTAATCGACAACATCGGCGATCACATTATTGGCGATGACAACACCACCCTGGCCGCCGCCCTGCAAAATATTTTGAGGGCTCAGGGCAAGACCGTGGTCACCGCCGAGAGCTGCACAGGGGGCTTAATCGCTGCCATGATCACCCGAGAGTCAGGGGCTTCCGATGTCTTTCACGCGGGTTATGTCAGCTACGCCAACCGAGTCAAGCACCAGCTGCTGGGCGTACCCATGTCCGCACTTGAGCAACACGGGGCAGTAAGCCGGCCGGTGGTTGAACACATGCTTCAAGGTGCCCTGCATCGCGCCGAAGCGGATATTGGCGTGGCAGTATCAGGGGTTGCAGGGCCCGGTGGTGGTAGCGACGGCAAACCCGTGGGTACGGTTTGGGTAGCCTGGGGTAGCCGTGATCAGTGCAGCGCAGAGCGCTTTCAAATTCCAGGGGATCGGCCCCTGTTTCAATCCCTGACGGCGGCGGCAGCTATCGATTTGGTAAGGCGCCAGCTACTAGGTCTGCCACCACAACCCAAACTACTGACCCGTTTCAAGCAGCGTCACTAACCCCCGTGGGCGCTCAACATCCGCGCAAGAGGCACGCGAAACCACTTATGAGGCCATCACAAGCAAGCGATTGTTAAGGCTGGAGTCGCTCAAGCTGCCAACGGCCATCGTCGTCGCGTTGATAACGGAAACGATCGTGTAACCGGTGCTCGCCACCCTGCCAAAATTCGATGGTGGTGGGTTCCAGGCGGAAGCCACCCCAGTCAGTCGGTCGGGGTACAACGGCGCCATCAAAGCGCTCGAGCACCTCGTTGTACTGCTGTTCAAGAACCGATCGACTGGCGATAGGTCGACTCTGTTGAGAGGCCCATGCACCCAACTGGCTGGCCCGTGGTCTGCTGCCAAAATAGGCATCGGAGTGGCTCGGCGCCACGCGCTCAACACGCCCGGACACCGTGACCTGACGATCTATCTCGTTCCATGGAAACAGCATCGAGGCGCGAGGCTCCGCGGCAAGCGCTTGACCTTTGTTGCTTTGGTAATTGGTATAGAACACGAAGCCGCCCGACTCGATACCCTTGAGCAGGACAATACGCTGCCAAAGACTGCCGTTGGTTTCCACCGTAGCAAGGGACGCCGCTGTCGGGTCTTTTAGACCGGCGGCGATGGCCTGCTCCTGCCACTGCTGGAATTGCTCGATGGGGCAATCGGCTAACATGGAGCGCCGTAGGCCGCCGAGTACGTAGTTCCTTCGATAGTCTTCGTAATTCATAGTAGAGTGATGGGTTCCTTAACGCCCTTCGTGGGAGCAGGGCTACTTCCCCTGCCGTAGCCCTTACAGTCGCGCTTTTTTCGATGACAACAGAGAGTGTAGCAATGAAG
>AACY020562632.1_pt1 | contig 18136 bp, 18 predicted proteins | sample 267378 | NCBI WGS metagenome assembly AACY02 (sample SAMN02954345, study PRJNA13694) | marine metagenome | biome: aquatic; feature: ocean; material: water; isolation source: isolated as part of a large dataset composed predominantly from surface... | reverse complement strand
AAATATTAATATCAGTAAAAGGTGAGATAGGGACAAAAACCCCCATTACATTAGCAATGTTATTAGCTCCTAGACTGTACGCTCCAAAAGCACCAGCTAATAAAAGAGCTGTTCTCGTATATGCGTCTAATCGCAGAATATGTAATTTTGCTTTTTGTAGAAAATTTTTTGTTATTACAAAAAAAAGCATGGAAAGCAAACCAGCAATAATAGGACATAAAACCCAAGTACCTAAAATCGTAATTAAAACTTGAATATTAGTTGAAGATCCAGTGTATAAATTCCATCCTATAATAGCACCAACAATTGCCTGCGTTGTTGAAACAGGAAGACCAGATTTTGTCATTATATATACTGAGAGTCCCGCAGCAATACATGCGGCAAAAGCTCCAGGCAATGCATTAATTGATCCGAGCTTGCCCAGTGTTTCGGTTGTTCCAGATCCACTAATAATAGCTCCTAGGATTACAAATATACTACAAACAATTGCAGCAGTTTTAAATTGTACCATGCGCGTACCAACCGCAGTTCCAAAAACATTAGCTGCATCATTGGCTCCTAAAGACCATCCTAGAAATAATCCTCCTAAGAGAAAAATAATAATTGTTAATTCCATAAATTAATTAAACTGATCTTTTGATAGCGTAGATCTGAATTTCATCTGAAATATCTTCTGCTTGATCACAAATACGATCAATTTTTTCAACAAAATAACGTAGATGCATTTTTTGATCCAAAGAAAGATTAGAATCAAAAATTTTTCTCGCTAAAGAACTAAATTTTATATCAGATTCTTTTTCATAAAATGTCACTTTGTGTGCATTGTCTCTAACAGATTTAATATTTCTAAAAAACGATCTTACTGTTAAACATAGTGCCTCTACACAATTTACTACAGTCTCTGTTAAATCAATTAAATCGTCATGAAACTCTTTTGGAAAATTTGGTTTTTGAATAGAGAAATGATAACAATTACCTTGATACATTCCAATAACTTCATCAAGATGTTCAAGAACTCTTAATACATCACTTCGAGCATCGGGAATTAATGTCTCTTCATATAAGGTGTGTTCAACATCTTTGGTAATTTTATCTGCCTTACTTTCCATTTCTTTTACTTTTTCAACCATTTCTTCAAATTTACCGTTTGCTGAATAATTGAGATAAGTTGGAACGATAGACTTAAATACCAAGCCTACTTCAGAGACAATATCGACAAATTCATCAATTTCTCTCTCAAGTTTTTTGGTATCACCAAATAAAGATGCGCTTTTTAATCCAAACATGAGGGGCTTATATAACTTTTCAAAAAAAAAGAAATAAATGTTAAATTTTTGTTACAATTTGATTAATATCTTTATCTTTAAGTAAAGTGTAATATTCTCAATATATGGAATTTAGGAGAAAATATGACAGATTTATCAATTAATAGAATTAAGTGGTTTAGCACTGCGTTAATATTATCAGGAATATTATTAACCAATTTAAATGCCTATCCGATTAATATAATTATTCACGGTACAGGTGCTGTTGGTTGGTCATTTGTTGGTTATATGACAAAAGATAGAGCTTTGCTCACAAACTTTGGTTTACAACTCCCACTATTTATTTTTGGATATATTTATTTGATGGCATGAAAAATACAAATATCCTTTTTATGTGTGTTGCTAATTCAGCAAGAAGTCAAATGGCTGAAGGAATTGCAAAAAAATTATATCCAAATTGCACAATTCAAAGTGCAGGATCAGTGCCCAAAGAAGTTAATCCTAATGCTATCCTAGTTATGAGTGAAATCGATATTGATATATCAAAACATTATTCAAAAGATTTTGAAAGTTTAGACAACAAATTTAGAGATGAATTAAAAACTGTTTTTACACTTTGTAAGGAAGAAGTATGTCCAGTTTTAAATTCTAAAGCTCAGATACTTTCAATTCCATTTGATGATCCGGCATCAGATCATTTTAGTTCAAACCAATTAGATAAATTTAGAGAAGTAAGAGATTCAATTTTTAATAAATTGAAAGAACTAAAAAATTTATTTGAGAACTAATGAAATTTAAAAATTAGTTTAATTTATTAAAATTTAATATTCTATTAATACGTCTGTAAAAAATAAAATTTAAATGCTTTTTACCACTCACAGTATTAATTCCTCCTGAATATGTCCAATAGTTGTGAGTGGGATTAAGTTCTTATTTCTCATTTTTTATCAACCCTTTAACAATATTTTAACATTTTAATATTAAGAAATCTAAAGTAGATTTTATGAAAATTGATAAACCAGCATTTTCCTTTTCTAACTCCGAAGTTAATCCTATTGGAAAGATTATAATTCAATTAACCGAATTGGGAACGGGTAAAATTAAGTTACGTAAGTTATATGACCAATATTTAAGAGAAAATTTACCCCCAGAGAATTTTTGGCATGATGCAATTGATAGATTAGATCTCCGTGTTCAGGCCCATTATCATTCTAAAAGTAATATTCCTGAAAATGGCAGGCTTGTAGTAATCGCTAACCATGCATTTGGTATTGCAGACGGGCTTACGATATGTTCTTTAATTAGTAAAATCAGACAAGATTATAAAATTATTACGCATAAAGTTTTACAAGGAGCAGATTTTATTAAGGAAAATATTATTCCTCTTGATTTTTCAAAAAATAAAAATGCTTTAATAAATAATATCGCTGCACGTAAAGAAAGTGAAGAACACTTAAGAAATAATGGAGTACTTATTATTTTTCCATCAGGATCAGTTTCAACTAAACCAAAATTAAAAAAAGGAATCAAAGCAATAGATGGTGATTGGAAACAATTTACTTCTAAAATAATAATGAAAACTCAATCACCTGCCCTCCCCATTTTTTTTGAAGGACAAAATAGTGAACTTTTTCATTTTGCTGATAAACTTGGGCAAGTTTTTCGATATTCTTTAATGATGTATGAACTTAAAAGAAGAATCGGAAAAAAAATTGATGTTCATATTGGAAAAAAAATACCTTTTGAAACTATAAAAGAAATTGGCAATCTTATTGAGATTACAAAATTTTTAAGAGATAGTACTTATAGATTAGATCCTAGTAATAAAAACTCAATATTCAATTAAATAGTCAGATCTATTTCTTCAAGTATCACAGATGGATTTGATATAGAAGGCGTTGAGTCGATTAATAAAAAATTAAATTCTTGAAGCTGGATATATTCCAGCCTCAAATTTTTAAATTAGACTTAGCTCTAGATTTGAGTTTTGCTGAACCCCTTCCAGATAAGCTTGGATTTTTGATAAAAAAATTGTGAGAAGAAAACTTTTTCTCTTTGCTTGATATTTCTTTTCTCTGATAATTGCCATTACTTAACATTTGCCAAGAATTGGTATTATCTGTCATACTGGCAATTAAGATCTGATTTAATATTTGTTCATGCACAGTTTCATTTTCGATAGGAATAAATGTTTCAACCCGCCTATCTAGATTTCTTTGCATTAAATCCGCAGAAGAAATAAACAAGATATTTTTTTTATGAGGAAATTTATGACCATTATAAAAACAATATATTCTCGTATGTTCTAAAAAACGACCGATTATACTTTTAACAACTATATTTTCTGATAGATTTTCTTTACCAGGAATTAGAGAGCAAATTCCTCTAATTAACAATTCAATTTTTACATTTTTTTGAGATGCTTTATAAAATTCATCAATAATTTGTTTATCAACAAGAGAATTACATTTACACACTATTCCAGATGGCTTATTTTTTCCGGCATTTGTAATTTCATTTCTGATTAGTTCATTTAATTTGTTTCTTGCTGTTATTGGAGAATATACTACTTTTTTTATTGTTGTTGGTTCTGAATAACTAGTTAAATAATTAAACATTTTTGCTGCATCATTTGTTAATGTTTTATCACAGGTGAAATAAGATAAATCCATATAAATTTTTGCATTTCTCGGGTGATAATTACCTGTCCCATAGTGTGCGTAATTTATAACAGAATTCATTTGCTTCCTTGTTACAAGTGTAATTTTTGCATGAGTTTTCATATTGATATTACCAAAAATTACTTGCGCCCCAGCTAATTCTAATTCTTTTGCCCATTTTAAGTTACGCTCTTCATCAAAACGTGCTTGCAACTCTATAATGACAGTTACCAATTTCCCTTTTTGTGCTGCTCGAACTAAACTAGTTTCTATCGGTGAGTCATCAGTAGTTCGATATAAAGTATGTTTTATTGATAAAACTTTTGGATCATCTGCAGCTTGATCAATAAACTGAGTTACTACTTCAAAAGATTCAAAAGGGTGATGAATAACAATATCTTTATTTGTTATAGCTTTAAAATAATCACTTTTAAAATCTTTAATTCTTTCAGGAAATCGTACCTTAAATTTTGGAAAAAATAATTTCTTAAAATCTTTTAAAAAAATTGACTCTATACTAGAAAGATTAATGGGTATTGGAAGTTTATATGTATTTACATCCTTATAGTTAAGTTTTTTATTTATGAATTTAATTAAGTGACTAGATATATTTTCATCAAAATCAATTCTTATTACCTCTTGCCTTCTTCTCTCAAAAATTGCTTTCTGAAATACTAAAAATAAATCCTCTCCTTCACCCCCTAACTCTAATTCACTATTCCTAATTGGTCTAAAAACACCTTTATCTAAAACTCTATCACACTGGAAAATTTTTTTTAAAGAAATAAGTAAGGCTGTCTCCATAGATACAAAACGTGTTTTTTTACTTGGTAATTTAATAAATTTTTCTAATCCTTCTGGCACTCTCAGTATTCCATAAAAAGTTTTTTTATTATTTATTAAACGACATACCAAAGTTGTTTCTTTGTTTGGTATAAAAGGAAATGGGTGAGATGGATCAATAATAATCGGCGTTAAAACCCCCCAATTATTTTCTTCTAAATAATTTTTAATAAATGTTTTATCTTTTATTTTAAGCGTTTTTTCTACATCTATATGAATCTTATTTTCTGAGAGCTCTCTTAGTAAATCTATCCATATTGATTTTATATTTGAAATCATCTTCGATGTTTCTTTATCTATGAGTTTGAGTTGTTGTTGTGGTGTTAATCCATCAAAACTTTTAATTCGTGAAAATTTTTGAACATTTAATCCTGCCACTCTAACCATAAAAAATTCATCTAAATTAGAGAATGCTATTGATAAAAACCTAACTCTTTCTAATAGTGGAATTTTACTATCAGTTGCTTGGCTTAAGACTCTTTCATTGAATTTTAGCCAAGATAATTCTCTGTTTACATAGTTATAAGAGATATTTTTCTTTAACATAATTTTTTTTTATATTTTTTAGATATAAAAAAAACTCTTTCATAAAAAATTCATATTTCTTTAATAATTTTTATTTTTTGGTTTTAAAATTTCATTAATAATCCAGCTATTTTTAAAGGATATTATGGCAAAAGCACAAGTTGGAAAATGTTCAATATTTGAATTACATAAAACATTAATTGATTCTATTAAACCAGGGTTATGACCAATGATAAGCGTATTTTTTTTTAATTTTTTAATTTTTCTTACAAGTAAATTTGGCGGACATTCATAAATACCGTTATCAACTGTAAACTTTACTGAGCGATCAAAAGAACCAGAAATTATATCATATGTGCTTGTTGTTCTTTTAGAAGGAGAACATATTATCTGACTAATTTGAAATTTTCTTTTATCTAATATTTTAGAAAATTGTTTTGCATTTCTCATACCTCTTTTATTCAGAGGCCTATCAATGTCATCAAGTTCTAAATTATCCCAACTGGGATTTGGCGTGACGTAATAAATAGACTTGTAGCATACGAGTTTAATACTTTAGATGTATACATTACCATGGTTAAAAAAAAAAATATAAATCCCATAACAGTGATTGATCTAGGCTCTAATACATTTAGACTAGTTATATATGAGCAAGCTATTTATCCTTTTCCAATACTTTATCAAAAAAGAGAATTTTTAAAATTAGGTGAAAGTATTAAAACAGGTAAAATCCCATCGATGAAAATAAAAGAAGCTATAAAATGCTTAAAAGAATATATTAAGATTGCAAAAGATTATGAGTCTTTAGATATTCATATGATTGCTACTGCCGCAATTCGTGAAACAATAAATGGAAAAGAAATTATTGAACCCTTCAAGAAAAAAAAGTCAGTTAGAGTAAAAGTGCTCTTACCAAAAAATGAGGCTAAATGCGGATGCCTAGGTGTAATTAGTTCAATTAAAAATCCAATAGGTTTAGTCGCTGACTTGGGAGGTGGAAGTTTAGAACTTAGTACTATAAAAAATAAGAACATACTTGAGACTAAAAGTTTAAAAATTGGCATCTTAAGAAGTGAATCTGATATGTACAAAACTACTAAAATTAAATTTGATAATTTTTTATTTTCGAAATTCAAAAACCAATCTCTTAAATTTTCTAAAAACGCAGGAAATATTTATGTTATTGGAGGTATGTGGCGCAATCTTGCAAAACTTCATTTACATCTAAATGGCATCAAGAAAAAAAAACTACATGGCTACCTGATACCATTTTCAGAGCTAGAAATATTTTACCACAAATTATACTCTATGGAAAAAAAACAAATTCAAAAATTGAATGTTGTTCAACCCAATCGATTAGATAAATTAAAATTATCTACATGTATTTTATTTAGCCTTGCATCATTTTATGAAATTAAAAATATTATTTTTGTAAGATATGGAATTCGAGAAGGCTACTTATATGATAAGTTGAACTAATTTTTATAAAACAATCTAACAATAATTGTAGCAATAAGAGCACCAATAATTTGTGCTAAAATAAAATATATAACGCTTCCTGGATGTATGCCTGTAAAAGTATCAGTAAACATTCTAGATATAGTTACTGCTGGGTTTGCAAAACTTGTAGAAGATGTGAACCAATAACCTGCTGTTATATACAGAGCTACAGCAATTGATATTTTTTCTTTACTAATTGATCCAATAATTATTATTACCAAAACTAGACCAAAAGTTGCAATTATCTCTGAGATAAAAGTTAATGTACTGTATCGCTGGTTAGAAGAAAATTCTACTAACTCATTTCCAAAATATAAGTTAGCAATAATACAACCTAATATGCCTCCAGATACCTGAGCAATAATAAAACCAAATGACAATGCTATGTCTATCTTTTTGTTAATTAAATCACTTAGCACTACTATTGGATTAAAATACGCCCCAGAAATATTAATAAACATACTAATGATTACATATAAAATTGCACCAGTTGCTAATGAATTAGCAAGAAGAGTAATAGCATTATTATTAGATAAGTTTTCTCCCATTATTCCGCTTCCAACAATAGTTAAAACAAGAAAAAAAGTTCCTATAAATTCTGATAAAATTTTTGTATAATTGTTACTCATTACTCTTTTGCCATTACCATATGTGAGATAAAATCTTGAGAACATTGTTTCCAAGTAAACTGCATGGCAAAATCTCTACAATCACTTCTTTTTATTTTTAGAGCTTTTTCTAGGGATTTTTCCAAATTTTCATCAAGTGCATCAACTTTTGTATCTTTCATAATATCCAGAGGTCCTACTACTGGAAAAGCCGCAACTGGTGTTCCTGATGAAAGAGCTTCTAATATAACATTTCCAAAAGTATCAGTCTTGGAAGGAAATACAAACACATCTGCATTAGCATAGAATTGTGCCAGCTCATCCCCTTTTTTTAGCCCTACAAATTTTACACCTGGATATTTTTTTTTAAGTTTTTGTAACTCTGGTCCATCCCCGACAACAGTTTTTTTCATTGTAGTTTTTAGTTCTAAAAAAGCTTTGATATTCTTTTCAATTGAAACTCTTCCAATATAGGTAATGTTTGTTTCATTATCTTTCCTTGTCCTTTTAGAAGGGTTAAATAAATTTGTGTTAACGCCTCTTGACCAAACATATAAATTTTGAAACTTGTATCCTGATAATTCATTTATCATTGACTGAGTTGGTACTAACACTTTTTTGGCGTTTTTATGAAAATTTCTTAAGTACCAATACGTAAACTTTCTTGGAACATAAACTCTTTTTTCAATATACTCAGGAAAGCGAGTATGAAATGATGTTGTATATTTCCATTTATTTTGATTGCAAAATTTTATTCCTGCTTTGCCAACTGGTCCCTCTGTCAAGATGTGAACAATGTCAGGGTTTAAAGAATTAAAAAAAGAATTTGTAATTTTTTTTGTATTATAGGCAATTTTTATTTCTTTATACCACGGATAAGAGAAATTTTTAAACATGCCTGGATGCAAAACTTTAACAATATATTCTTTTTCAATATGGGGAATTATACTTTGAAAAGTGTTCACCACTCCATTTATTTGAGGCAACCAAGCATCTGTAATTAAAGCAATTTTTTTCATTTAATGCTCTAATTTTGCTGTTAGTAATTTTTCTCGCTCATCAGGCCAATTTATCAAAGATAGTTTCCCAAAGTCATCTTCAACCAAAGCTGTGCAACTTTCTACCCAGTCACCATCATTACAGTATAGAACCCCATTAAGCGTTTTTATTACTGGACGGTGAATATGCCCACATATTACAACATCTACTTTAGCTTTTTTAGCGCTGACAGTAACTGCAAATTCAAAATTACTTATAAAGTTAGTAGCTTTTTTTGTTTGGCCTTTAATATACTGAGATAAAGACCAATAAGATAAACCTAACTTTCTTCTACAGTAGTTTACGACGTTGTTCACTTTTAATATTAATTCATAGAGCGCTGAACCGAACTTTGCTAACCATTTTGCATTTAAAATTACAGCGTCAAATTCATCTCCATGGATTACAAGCGCTTTTCTGCCATCAGCTAGATTATGCTTATATTTTGTTTTAAATGATATTTTACCAAATGAAAAATCTGCAAAGTCTTTCAAAAACTCATCATGATTACCAGGAATAAATACAACCTTGGTTCCCTTTCGTGCTTTTCTTAATATTTTTTGAATAATATCATTATGTTCTTGGCTCCAATATAATTTTTTTTTCATACGCCAACCATCAATGATATCACCTACTAAATATAAATATCTAGACTCTGTGTGCTTGAGAAATTCTAAGAGCATTTCACTTTTATTTCCATCTGTACCAAGATGAAGGTCAGATATCCAAATAGATCTATAATTTTTATGAAAATTAATTTTTGACATTTACTCTTCATACATAAAAAAAAATTATGAAATATTTATTTCAATGTAAAAAAAATGTAATATTAGGGTTATGACTATTAAAGTCCTTGATAAAGGTATAAATATAATTAAAAAAAACTCTTATGAAAAAATTATGGTTCAAAAAAAAGTCTTCTCTTCATGGATCGGGACTATTCGCTCTAAGTAATGTTAAAAAGGGTGAACAAGTAATTGAATATATAGGTGACAAAGTAACTAAAAAAGAGGGTGATAAAAGAGCCGATAAACAAATAAAAAAAGCTGAAAAAAATAAAAAAAATGGAATGGTTTATGTTTTTGAGCTCAATAAAAAATATGACATTGATGGGGGGGTAGCTCGAAATTATGCACGTTTTATCAATCACTCCTGTGATCCAAATTGTGAAGTAGAAATAACCAATAATCATATATGGATATCATCGATTAAAAAAATTAAAAAAGGAGCAGAATTAACATATAATTACGGCTATCCCTTTGATAGTGATTTTGAAGATCATATTTGTAAATGTGGATCTAAAAAATGTGTAGGGTATATTTTAAGTGACGATGATTGGCCCAAGCTAAAAAAATATGAAAAAAAACATAAAAAAGGCTCTAGATAAAGTACCCCTTATAACTATAGCTATCAGTGTTGATAGAAATATAACTTATTATAATAACTTTGCTAAGCAAAAATTTCTTTTTATTGAAGAAGGAAGAGATATTAATGCTGTTATTCGATCAATGGAATTAAACAGTTTTATTGATAAGGCTTTTAGAGAAAAAATAGATTTTAAAGTAGAGTTCCAACCTTCTAATTATGAAGATTGGTATTTTATTGCCGACCTTGTTTTTTTCCCTGAAAGCGAAGGTTCACATAAAGAGCTCATTGTTATTCTAACTGATCAAACAATGCTTTATAACTATGAAAAAATGCGAACTGATTTTGTTGCTAATGTCAGTCATGAATTGCGCACACCTCTCTCATCAATAGTTGGTTATATTGAAACTATTAAAAATGATATTAATCTAGGTAAAATAACCACAAACAAATTTTTAGATATTATGGAGGATCAAGCTTGGCGTATGACAAGATTAGTCGAAGATTTATTGATGTTAAGCAAATATGAGGCAGGAGATAAGCCTTTAGAATTAAAAGAAACAGAGATTGCAAACATTCTTCAAAAAGCAATAGATAATTTAAATAAAAAAATTGAAGATAAAAAATTAAAAGTAAATTTAAATGATCTTTTTACTAAAAAATTGATTTCTCTTAACAGTGATTCTATCATTCAAGTATTCATAAATATTATAGATAACGCAATTAAGTATTCAGATGAGGGAAGTGAGATAAACATCGTTCTAAAGCAGGCTATCCTAGATGATAATGCTTATGTTCAAGTTCAAATTAAAGATCAAGGCGAAGGAATCTCCAATGAACATCTTAATCGCTTAACAGAAAGATTTTATAGAATTGATAAAAACCGATCTAGGGACTTAGGTGGTACAGGACTAGGATTATCTATCGTAAAACATATTATAAACCGCCATAATGGCAAATTTACAATTGAGAGTGAGATTAATCAGGGAAGTACTTTTACTGTTTATTTACCTTTTGAATTTAATTAATAAAAAAACAAATATGTAATATTTCTGTAATATTCTAGATCTATGGCTACTTTAAATTTATTTAAAGAGGTTTAAAATGAAAAAATTAATTCTTAGTTTAATTATTGTAACTTTTGCAATTACAAACTCAGTTTCTGCAAGAGATTATATATCTATCGTTGGATCTTCCACTGTTTATCCATTTGCAACACTAGTTGCTGAAAAAATGGCTTCTGAAGGAATGAAAGCACCAGTTATTGAAAGCACTGGTTCTGGGGGAGGACATAAATTATTTTGTGCTGGTGTTGGAGTTGAACATCCTGATATTACAAATTCATCAAGAGCACAAAAAGATAAAGAGTTTAAATTATGCCAAGATGGCGGTGTAATGGATATCGTAGAAGTACGTGTTGGTAATGACGGTATTGCATTTGCTTACTCTTCTGATTATGAGTGGAAGTACACAAATGGCGCAGCTATGAAAGGCGGAATAGATCTTTCAAAGGAAGAAATTTGGCAAGCTATGGCGAGAGATAATGAAGATGCTCCAACCACTTGGTTTGAAATTGATAAGCGATTACCAAAAGTAGAAATTTCTATTATGGCACCCCCTCCTTCTTCTGGAACAAGAGATGCGTTTGATTCACTCGTAATGAAAAAAGGTTGTGTCAAAGATATGCTGGTTGCTGATGGCGACTGTAAAGCTTACCGTGAAGATGGCCATGTTATTGAGGGTGGTGAAAATGATGAACTTTATGTTGAACACATTACAAAAGAGCAAGGTGCATTCGGTATTTTCGGATATAGTTTCTTAGCAAATAATGAAGATAAAATTTCTGCTTCTAAAATTAATGGGGTAGAAATCTCTCAAGAAGGTATTCAAGATTATTCATATCCTATTGCAAGACCTTTATTCTTTTATATCAAAAAAGCGCATGTAGGTGTAATCCCTGGGTTAATGGATTATGTTAATGAGTTTGTAAGTGAGGAAGCAACAGAAGGTTATTTATTGGATGCGGGGTTGGTCCAGTTAAGTCCAGCTGATAGAAGCAAGGTTCTTGATGACATTGCTAATTTGACAAATTACAAATAGCCTTAATCTAATTGAATAAAAAGAGGGGATTTTCCCCTCTTTTTTTTTATTAACTCATATCATTGTAATATAATTGTAACAAAAGTTTAGTATTCTTTCTAAATATCTAATGTTTTATTGGTCTCTAATTATTATAGTTCTTGGTATTTATTCCGCATATATTTTTGGAAAATCACGAATTAAATCAAACGCTAAGCAGTTAGATATCAAAACAGTTTCTCTTCCTACATATTATGCGCAATACATGATGGTCTGGTGTTTGCTACCTGCTCTTATTGTTTATTTTGGGTGGATCATTTTTGAAAATCAAATAATTCAAAATCTTGTCCTTGCAAACTTTGATTTTGAATTAAACCCCACTCTTAATCCTGGGCTATTAATTGCGGAGATAAAAAATGTTGCTTCAAACATTTCTTTTGCTGAGGGAAAAGCAATAGAAATATTAAATGCTGCGGAACATTACTCTTCACTTAAATTTACAAGTACAGTTGCTTTTTATTTAAGTGTTTTAATTTTTATGATTTTAGGAGTTATGATTGCCTCTAGAAAATTGCAACCCACTTTTCGTGCACAGAAATCAATTGAAAATTATATAAAATATTTTCTATTTTTTTGTTCTACAGTAGCAGTTTTAACAACTGTTGGAATTGTCTTCTCGTTATTGTTTGAAAGTTTACGTTTTTTTTCTGAAGTATCTATTTTTGAATTCTTATTTGGAACTAAGTGGTATCCTTATATTCCTATACGAGAAGGTCAGTCAGGATCCCAAGGATCATTTGGAGCTATTCCAATATTTGCTGGAACATTTTTGATTATGATTGTTGCAATGAGTGTTGCTACACCTATTGGATTATTTACAGCAATTTATTTATCTGAATATGCTTCACCAAAAATAAGAAGTATAGTGAAGCCTCTTTTAGAAATTTTAGCTGGCGTCCCTACTATAGTTTATGGTTTCTTTGCTTTTGTTACTGTTGCCCCATTTGTCAAAACATTTGGCCAGTCCTTGGGAATAGATGCTTCGCCTACAAGTGCTCTTGCCGCAGGCTTGGTGATGGGCATTATGATTATACCTTTTATATCTTCGTTATCAGATGATGTAATAAATTCTGTCCCTCAAAGTTTGAGAGAAGGGTCTTTAGGTGTTGGCGCTAATAAAGCAGAAACAATTAAAAAGGTCATTCTACCAGCTGCCCTTCCTGGTATTGTGGGTGCCTTTTTACTAGGTGTTTCAAGGGCTATTGGAGAAACCATGATTGTCGTTGTGGCTGCAGGTACTGCGCCCAATTTAACTGCAAATCCTTTTGAAAATGTTACCACTGTTACAGTACAAATTGTTATTGCTTTAATTGGTGATCAAGAATTTGATGACCCACGAACCTTATCAGCTTTTGCATTAGGATTAGTTTTATTTGTTATTACATTAATTCTTAATATTTTTGCTTTAAGAATTGTTAAAAAATATAGAGAACGATATGAGTAATCAATATTCACACGAAAAAATTATTCAATTAAGAAAAAAAAGAAGTGCAGCTGATCGCCGATTCAAAACTTATGGCTTAATTGCTACCTTAATGGGAATGGCGATTTTATTTTTTTTATTATTTACTATTTTCTCTAAAGGATATTCTTCCTTTCAAAAATCTGTAATTGAATTAGAGGTGTCGTATGATCAAGAAACTTTAAAAATTACTTCTGACTCAACCTATGAAGAACAAGTAAAAGCAAAATTTTTTAGAGTGAAAAAAAATGCCATTGCCAAAGCACTACCTGACTTAAGTAAAAAAGATATTAAGTTGATAAAAAAGATGTTTTCAATAAATGTTGATAAAGAAATTAAGGAGTATTTTTTAAATAATCCAAATATTTTAAATACTACTCAGAAGATTTTTGTTACTGCTCATAGTGATGTTGATCAACTGTTAAAAGGAAATGCTAGACGTAATATTGAAGAGAAAAAAAGAAAATTAAATGATAGGCAATTAGAATTTTTTGATGAATTTGTTTCAACCGGCAGATTAAAAACTAAATTTAATAATTTCTTTTTTAAGAATGCTGATTCAAGACATCCTGAATTGGCTGGTATAGCTGGATCTTTTGTAGGATCATTATTTACTTTGATGACTGTTTTTTTATTAGCGTTTCCAATTGGTATTGGCGCATCAATATATTTAGAAGAATTTGCACCAAAAAATAAGTTTACAGAGTTAATTGAAGTTAATATTGCCAACTTAGCAGCTGTTCCTTCTATAGTATTTGGTTTGTTAGGACTGGGTATTTTGTTAAATGTTTTTGGATTTCCAAGAAGTACACCTTTGGTTGGAGGAACTGTTTTAGCACTAATGACGCTACCCACGATTATTATAGCTTGTCGTGCCTCTCTTAAAGCCGTCCCACCATCTATAAAAGAAGGTGCTTTAGCGATGGGGGCATCAAAAATGCAAGCGGTATTTCATCATCAGGTACCATTAGCATTACCAGGCACTTTAACTGGTACTATTATTGGTTTAGCGCAAGCTTTAGGGGAAACAGCTCCTTTGATTATGATAGGAATGATTGCTTTTATCCCAAATATTCCAACCGGTTTCACAGAGCCATCTGCAGCTTTACCTGTACAAATCTATCTTTGGGTAGAAAGTTCAGAGAGAGGGTTTCAAGAAAAAACTGCTGCAGCAATAATGATGATATTAATATTTTTATTTTTAATGAATGCTTTAGCAGTATTCTTAAGAAGTAAGTTTGAGAGAAAATGGTAATATGAAAAATATAAAAATATCTTCAAAAAATGTAAATGTTCATTATGGTGCAAAACAAGCACTTCATTCAGTGTCATTAAATATTAATGAAAATGAAGTTACTTCACTAATTGGACCTTCTGGTTGTGGAAAATCTACTTTTCTAAGATGTATCAATAGAATGAATGATTTAATTGATATTTGTAAAGTTGATGGATCTATTACAGTAGATAATGAGGAAATTATTTCGGATGAAGTTGATGTAGTAAGTCTTCGTTCAAAAATTGGAATGGTTTTTCAAAAACCAAACCCTTTTCCTAAATCTATTTTTGATAATGTTGCTTATGGGCCAACTATTCATGGTATAGCTGAAAGCAAAACAGACTTAGAAGAAATAGTTCATTCATCATTAAAGAGAGCAGGACTTTTAAAAGAGGTAAAGGATCGTTTGCATGAACCTGGCACAAGCTTATCTGGTGGACAACAACAACGCTTATGTATTGCACGAGCAATAGCTGTTAATCCAGATATTATTTTAATGGATGAACCATGTTCAGCATTAGATCCAATTGCAACAGCAATAATTGAAGAATTAATTGATGAGCTTAAAGCAAATTACACTATTGTGATAGTGACTCACTCTATGCAGCAAGCAGCTAGAGTATCACAACGAACTGGGTTTTTTCATTTAGGGGAACTAATTGAAACAGGTGATACACAAAAAATTTTTACTAATCCTGATAATGAAAAAACACAGGGTTATATAACGGGAAGGTTTGGATAAATGGAACAAGATACACATATAGTTAAATCCTATGATGAGGAGATGAAAGAAATTAATAACAGCATCTTAGACATAGGAAGTTTAGTGGAAAATCAATTAAAAGATGCTTTGGGTACCTTAAAAAATCAAGATACAGAATTAGCTGACAAAGTAATTCAAGCAGATGATTTAATTGATGAAAAATTCAGGGAACTTGATCAAAAACTAGTTCTTATATTGGGAAAAAGACAACCAATGGCAACAGATTTAAGAACAATTTTCTCCGCAATTAAAATGAACAAAGATCTTGAAAGATTAGGAGATCATTCAACAAATATTGCAAAACGTACTGCTATGATTGAACTTGTTTTACCAGAAAAGCCTGTACGAGATATATTAAGAATGGGAGAGCATGTTCGAGTTATGATAGCAAAAGTTATTCAATCATTTGTAAACTTTTCTGCAGAGGAAGCAAAAATTGTTTGGGAAATGGATGAAGAAATTGATGATGAATATCTTGGTATTCTTCGACAACTTTTAACTTATATGATGGAAGATCCTAAAAGAATATCAGCATGCACAAATTTACTTTATATGGTTAAGGATCTAGAGAGGGCTGGAGATTATGTTCAAAATATTGCCGAAGACATATATTATGCAGTATCAGGAGAGCCTTTGTATAATGATGGACCAGATAGGGAGTGGGAAGCAATCAAACCTCTTAAAAAAAAGAAATAACTGTAATCAAATTGTAATAAAAATTTATTAAAAAATAAACAATGAAATTAAAAACTTTAATTGTAGAAGATGAGAGTTCACTACTTGAATTATTAAAATTTAATTTTATTAAAGATGGATTTAAAGTTGATACAGCAACTGATGGTGAAATGGCTCTTGAAAAAATTTTGAATAAAGCACCTGATCTTTTAATTTTAGATTGGATGTTACCAAAATTGTCTGGAATTGAACTTTGTAGACGTATTAGAAAAAATAAAGAACTAAAAAATCTTCCAATTATAATGTTAACTGCAAGGGGTGAAGAAGAAGATAGACTTCGAGGTTTAGAAACTGGAGCAGATGATTATGTCACTAAACCTTTTTCTGTAAATGAATTAATGGCAAGAGTTAAAGCAGTATTAAGAAGAATTAGACCGATGTTCACTGAAGAAGTTTTGTCATATAAGGGGATCGTAGTTGACCTCGTATCTCATAAGGTAACAAGAGACAGCGAAACACTCCATCTTGGTCCCACAGAATTTAATCTATTAGTTTTTTTTATGGAAAATATCGGCAGAGTTTTTTCAAGAGAACAACTTTTGAATCATGTGTGGAAAGATGAAGCATATGTGGAACCTCGCACTGTTGATGTACACATAAGAAGATTAAGAAAATCTATCAATAATGACGTAAAAGAAGATTTTATAAGAACAGTAAGAAGTGCTGGCTACTGTTTTGGCTCCTAATTAAGCCATAAATTAATTTTATACAAATCACTTATCACAATGTAAAATTGTCTTATGCAGGGGTTTTTCAGATCTTTTTTTACTGTTAGTTTTTATACTTTTCTAAGTCGTATATTGGGTTTTGTCAGAGACATATTAATAGCGAGATTCCTTGGATCCACCGTAACATCTGATGCCTTCTTTGTTGCCTTTAGAATTCCCAATTTCTTTAGACGTGTTTTAGCAGAAGGTGCCTATAGCGCCGCACTAATCCCAGTTTTTTCAGGTGTTGTTATTGATTCAAAAAATGATCATGAAGCTGCAGACTTTGTGGAAAATACAATGTCATTGTTACTATTTGTTACGGTAATTTTAACCTTCATTTTCTTTTTTGGCATGCCGTATATTATTCAAATTTTAGCTCCTGGATTTTCGGCAAACAAAGAAGCATTTGATTTAGCTGTTCATTTTGGAAAAATTATTTTTCCGTATTTAATTTTTATTTCCCTCGTTGCCCATTTTGCCTCTATTAATAATGTTCACGGAAAATTTGTAGCAGGTGCTTTTGCTCCCGCTATTTTAAATATTAGTCTTATTCTTTCTCTTTTTATTTTAACCCCTCAACTCTCTACAGCTGGTCATGCTTTATCATATGGTGTTTTGATTGGAGGGTTATTCCAATTTATTTATTTATATAAAGCGGTATTAAAATTTTATCGTCCTCGTATTCGTATCCCGCACTTTGATAAAAAATTAAAAAAATTTTTACGTTTATTTTTTCCAGGGTTAATTGGTTCAGGTGTCATACAATTAAATATTGTTATTGGAACAATTATAGCATCCTTTCTTCCAATAGGAGCCATTAGTCATATTTATTATGCAGACCGGTTAAATCAATTACCACTAGCCATTTTTGGTATTGCCATGGGCATTGTTCTTTTACCAAGTTTATCAAAGGCGATTAAACAAAATAATAAAGATGAGATTGCTTCAACACAAAATAGATCCTTAGAATTTTGTTTGTTAATAGCCTTACCTTCAGCAGCTGGTTTATATATTTTATCTTCTCCTATTATTTATATTTTATTTGAGCGAGGTGCTTTTTTGCCAGAGGATACTTTTTATACCGCTAAAGTACTATCAATATTTGCCCTTGGGCTGCCTGCTTATATTTTAATTAAAGTCTTAGTTACTTGTTTTTTTGCAAGAGAAGATACCAAAACGCCTCTTTATATTTCGGTTATCAGTGTCATAATTAATATTGTTTTATCTCTTCTTATTAATAGGAACAA